>Ga0315278_10002083_pt1 | contig 17724 bp, 30 predicted proteins | sample YL17G06_0_MG_FD_203880 | JGI IMG/M metagenome (GOLD analysis project Ga0315278, IMG submission 203880) | Sediment microbial communities from Yellowstone Lake, YNP, Wyoming, USA - YL17G06_0 | ecosystem: Environmental > Aquatic > Freshwater > Lake > Sediment | place: USA: Wyoming | collected... | reverse complement strand
ATACCCAGATCGCTGAGTAACTTGTAGTTGTAACCTGGTGTGCGTGTGCAGAAATAGAAAGGGAAATGGGTACGAGTATGTTACTCAAAACAGCTCGTGATCGTGAAGTAGTGAAGCGACAGTTGATGGATTACTACCTCGGTGTGGGACTACAGAGTGACGACGATCTCGATCACTTCTTGAAAGAGTATGTGGGCTTAACAATACCGAGGAAGCATTACTGTGCCGATCATTGTGCGCCGTTCGACTTCGTGAGTGATCTATTCTTCGAGAGAGAATCGACGGTGCTAGGGTTTGGATCGCGTGGTAGTGGTAAGACGTTAGATGTCGCCGCTGTGAATTTTCTGCATATGCGTTTCAAGGAAGGTTGTGATATTTGTACTGCCGGTGCTTCACTAGATCAAGCTAGGAAGGGTTACAACTACCTGCAGCAGATGTGTCTACGCCCAGAGCACAAGGATTGGCTCGACGGTGATCCTACGCTAGGGTTGACCAGAGGCAAGAACAAGACACAGATCGAGATCATTACCGGTACTGTGAAAGGTCTCAATTCACCTCACCCTCTGAAAGCTAACATCGACGAAGTGGAATTGCTGGATTGGGAAGTACTTCAGCAAGGTCTCAGCATGAGTATGTCGAAGCCTGAGTACCCTTGGAAGAGCGCTGACGTGTTCACCTGTGTGGCAGGTGATACGCTGATCGATGTGCCCCGCGACTTGAGCGCGCATCCAGACGGCATCCCCATTCGTGATCTCGTTGGCAAGACGGGATGGGTGTACTCTTTCAATAAGCGATCGGGCAAAGTTACACTCAAGCGTTTCACACACGTGCGTAAGACTGGAGTGAACGCTGAAGTGTACCGCGTTCGATTCAGGTGGTCAGAGTACGGTGGGAAGAAGCGCACAGGCTTCCTCGATGTGACCGGCAATCATCGATTCATGCTGCGCGATGGTTCATATCGTAGCGCCGACAAGCTGCAGCCGGATGACTCGCTGATGCCTTTCTCCCGCACCCGCGAGTTTGGACCCAATGGCTTACCATACGCAAAGATTTGTCGCAACGATGGTAGCAGCATCCCTGAGCACATCCTAGTCTGTGGTAAGGTGCACGGTACATGGGCCGACAAGCACAACGTTGTACACCATCGCAGCTTTAACAGCCTCGACAACCGTCCTGAGATGTTGGTTCGCTGGCCCCGCGCAAAGCATGCGCACTATCACGCGAATCTACCTCGCAACACCGAGTACCTTCAGGAGAACGGTCGGAAGGTAGGCGCGCTCCACGCTGCTTGGGTTGAGAGTCTACCTCCTGCGCAGTACGATGCTTGGATAGAGAAGCAGCGTAGAGATACTACTGCGATGATTGCTGCACGCGGCGGTGCTTGGAATCGTGGTCGAAAGCGCCCGGCGGAAGAACGTAGGCGTGTGTCTCAGTCGCTGACTAGGACTGCCGCGAAAAGAATCGGCATCACACGTGACGAGATCGATCAGCAAGTACTGCTCGCTTCGAAGAAGGTAGTAGGCAGTCACTACGCTATCGCTGAGTACTTGCATTGGTCTCCTACACGCGTGTACTCTTCGCTTCGTCGCCTAGGTTTGACCAATCATAAGGTCACTTCTGTTCGACGACTGAAGAAGCGCGTTGATGTCTACGACATGGAAGTAGAGGGCACTCACAACTTCGTTGCTAACGGCGTCTTCGTTCACAACTCGACTAGGAAGTATGGCGCTGGCACGATGCAGCGTCTACTCGACGAAGCGCCTGATCGCGGGATCAAGATCTACAAATGGTGCGTATGGGAAGCGCTCGAACGTTGTACTCGAGATTGCGTTGGTGACAAGCAGAATGGCGACTGTCCTCTGTACACTGATCGCATTACGGGCGCGCCAGGCTCTGGAGTGTGCGGAGGTAAGGCGCACACAGCCAATGGTTGGTATCGTATTGAAGACTTCATTCGCAAGGTGCAACTACTCGACAAGGAAACGTTCGAAGCCGAGTGGGAGAACCTCAGACCTAGTTCAGGTCACCTTGTCTACGGCTCCAGTTTCAACGAAGCTACACATGTGGTCGATCCGTTCGAGATCCCTAACATCTGGCCTACGTTCGCCGCGATCGACTTCGGCGCACACTTCTCGTATCTGAAGTTCGCGATCGATCCCAGTACTAAGGTGTGGTTCTGTTTCTACTGCTACTACTTTGAGAAGCCGCGACTGTTGAAAGATCATCGCACTAATATTCGCAGCTCTCCTAGGTTCAGATCCACGGAAGCGATCTACGCCGGCATTCGAGGAATCGATAAGCAGCCGTTCATCGAGTTCCAACAGCACTTCCCGATGGTGGAAGCAGAGCAGGATCTCCTTGTTGGTATCAATGACGTGAAGACTAAGCTGCAAGATCGCAAACGCTTCGTCTTTCCTAACGGCAAAGAAGCTGAGATCCCAGGACTTGTCTTCTTCAGAGGCGCTGGCGATATGGCGATGCTCATCAAAGAGGCTGGCCAGTACGGCTGGGAGACGAATCCCGACGGTACTGCGAACCTCGAGGAGCCCGTGGAAGACAACAATCACTGTTGGAGCGCTGTGCGCTACGCTGTACTCACACGCCATAAGAAAGCTCTTGGCTATCGTACAAGGAAAGCGAGAGGAGTCTGATGCCTTTCAAATCAGACAAGCAGCGCAAATACGTCTTTGCGACTCTTCGGAAGAATCGTGTGCACCCATTAAATGTTGCTTATTCTGGACAGCTCTATCTCAACGCCCCGATGTCGTTGGACAGACAGATAGAGAAGATTGTGAGCAAGCTTGGAGGACGCGAGACCGGCGCTGGTTTTGGTTTTGGTGAGCGCGACATCAGTTACGAGTTTCCCGATGCTAAGTCTAAGAACCGTGCGGCACGTTCGCTTGAATCTCTCGGTTACTTGCATCGCGGTAAGCCTGTCGATCTTACTATCAGCTCTGAGTCCAGCTACCGCTATCCCCTGTTGACACGTGCTGAGTACACGCGCGTGCAGCGCTACGTGAAGAGTCGCCCCGGTCTTATGAAGCTCGTTAACAGCTTCGGTAATCGTGCGCTCTCTGTAGAGTCTGATCGTTACGACACACCGCCGCCAAGGCCGCGTGGTGTGAAGAAGTCGAAGAGGAAGTAATCATGCCTTTCAAATCCAAAGAACATCGAGCTGCCGTCATGGCCGCGTTGATGATGCGTCTTCGCGCCCGTGGTGTGCAGGTGCATGATGTTGCGATGCAGGACAAGCAAGGCTACGGTCTTGATAGTATTGAAGTGTTTGCTAAGCGTGGTAAAGCAGGTGCACATGCTCTTCGCATCTTCCGGCAAGACTATCCTAAAGCAAAAATGACTGACTTGACAATTTATCACAGTCAACCAGTTGACGAATTGATGAAGAGTCAGACTTCTGCCGACTTTTTCAAACGCGCGCGCGTTTGGCACGCTGTTGACAGCATTGCTGCTGTTCGCAAGAGGAAGCAGAAGGTAAGCGCTGATACGCTTTTGTTAGACATGCTCTACGCAGGTGTAAAGAACCCGAAACAGCTCGCGAAACGACGCTTATTGCATACTCGTGTTCTCGCCGACCCCCATCGCCGATCCAGAAAGCTTATTCATTTAGCGCGTGTCAACAGGAGCAAATCCTAATGCCCTTCAAATCCGCTGCACAACGTTCTGCTGCGATGGCGATGATGCAGGGCAAAGGCAAACCCAAGCCCAAGGTCAATCAAGTGCGCAGGAACAAAAACTTGTTCTTTGCCAAGTACCGAGGTACTCCTCTCGAGGGCATGGCACGTGCGTACATCTCCGCAACTGATAAACAGTTCGGCGCCAACTACTGGGGCGCTAAGACCTTGATGAAAGCGCAAGCAGGCTTTGGCGCCTTCCAGAAAGAGATGACGCAGCGTAACAAGAAGCCTGCGCCCAAAACACCACTCATGGGCAGATACCAACAGCCTGGGAGAAGGTGATGCCTTTCAAATCGAAAGCGCACCAAGCCGCGGTCATGATTCGACTGCGACGCGAACTCTCACGCGGAATACGCAAACTTCGAGCAGACCGCAACAGTACCATGGGCCGAATCGTTCTAGATCCTACTACCGGTAACGTGATTGTGGGGGGCGATGATTTTTACGCGTCTCATGAACAGCTCGCCAATGACGCGTTTCCTCCAAATAGGAAGCGTACGAAGGCGAAACGTTTGATTGCCGGCGTAATCTGGCCGGATGCTGGCATCGAAGAAGAAAGTCTTTACGCGTTTAGTCGAGTACGTGGTCGCTACAGCGACGCACGTTGGACCGGCACAAACGCCACCTACACAAACAAGCAACTTGTTGGCGCTCTGAATCTCTATCTCGCAAGACAGCGAAGAAAGAAGAAGAAATGAAGAAGCTACTCTGCCTGTTCCTGTTTACCCTGCTGACCTCGTTCGCCTTCGCTGCAGAGCCTGTCAAGAGTCCTCTCCCGACGACTCCCGTGTTTCGCGGCCTCTTGGGCGGCGGCTTCGACTACAACGAAGAACACAATCTCGGCTACCACCTGTTTACCGGCATTCAGTTCCCCAAAGACAAGTTCGGCGGCAATTGGCAGTGGCAACTCGGTCTCGGCTACCAGCCTCAGGCAGACGTCGACATCAGCTTTACCTACTTCCGCACGTGGCACTTCACCCAGCAAGGCGCCGGCCCATGGAACGCGTCTACCTCGGTGGTGTACGTCTTCGCCCCTCGGTGAGTTAGATGCCTTTCAAGAGTCCGGAACAGCGGCGCGCAAGGAAGAAGTAATGCCTTTCAAATCGAAAGCGCACCAAGCCGCGGTCATGATGGCGCTTAAGAAAGACCTCTTGCTGACGCGGCATGATACTCGCGGTCTTCAGCGTGTTACTAGCAAGTCCAGTATCGCGAAGCAAGGTTACTATGGGCGGTACAACCCCTTCTTCAGTGAAATTGAACTAGCTCACCCTCTTAGGAGTCGCCGCCTGAGCCATGTGATGACGGGCCGTCACGAAGTCGGCCACCACGTTATGACTCACCTACCCGATGCAGCCCAGACTAAAGTAGGGAACGCTCTCCTCGCCACCGAAGGCAAACGTACCACCATTAAGATGCCACTTGGCAGCGTGTCCGATTCTATGCACTCCGTGGTTTTCCATTACGCGCACGAGCTGTTTGCAGACGTTTTTGCTCACGAGCGTAATCGTCGCAGACTCTTGGCGCGATATCCGACGGCCAAGCTTTTTAGTGCTCCCTCCCCACGAACGCAGAAGACTCGTGACATTTTAGCGTATGCTCTTCGCGCACGTAAGAAGAGGAAGAAAACATGACCCTGCCTATTATCGTGATCGCCTTCCTTACTCTGACGTTCATCGCGGACCTCTACACAACCAAGCGCGCTGTTGTCGATAACCCTACTGAGTTCCGTGAAGCCAATCCGCTTATGGCACTCGCGATGAAGCCTTTCGGTATTTGGGGTCTCGTTGTTGTCAAGCTGGCTGTTCTTGGTTTTATTTGCTGGGCCGTATGGACTTGGCGTACGTGGGCAGTTTACGGTCCAGTGATTGCTGTAGGTGCTCTGACTGGTTACGTCGCTTGGCGCAACAAGTGTCTGATTCAGTCGAGGAAGTAATGCCTTTCAAATGCTGCTTCCTCATCTCCTTGTGAAGCGGAAGCAAGCCGAGATTGCTATCGCGCTGTGCAAGCGCATCACCACTCGCAGGGGTCGGAGTCGCGTCGGTAAGGCGCAGTTCCTGTCTCCCCACGAACGCGAGATCCGTCTGTGTCTCTACGCTGCAATCAAGGACTGCAACCACGCTCGCAAGCCCAACCTTGGCGCTCTCAAGGAGGCAGCATGAAACGAGACGGACAGGTGAAGTAGATGCCTTTCAAGACAGACAAGCAACGCAAATACGTCATGGCGCTTCTCGGGCCTGGTTACCGTTCCAGGAAGATCCGCGACGACTTCTTCGAGCCACGTGTTGAAGCGGGCTTCACTGCTGCCGAACGCGAAGTGGCATTCACCAACTATGCTAAGCACGGATTCGAAACAGCCTCTGCCCATGAAGTGATCCGACACCGGCTTCGCGACAATCCCGAAGTGCTCAACAGTCGCGGCGTTGTTGGTGAGTTCTGGATCCAGAAACGCGGTAGGAGGAAACCACCTGCGCGCGGTGTAACGTTGTTTGGTGTTGAACGACATAATCGTTTTGACATGGGTGCCGACTACAACGTTCATGATCTGGTTGCTGCAATCAAGGAGGGGTTTCGTCGACGTAGAACTCGCTCTATTATTGTGGTGCCCGTGACCCGCCCTCTTTCGCCGTATTACGTTGTGAGAAAATTCAAGAAGAAGATGTAGGAGGAAACGATGACGACGCCGAAGATGTTTGTTCTTGCAGAAAATGTGGCATGGCCACAAGGCGACCGAGCACATCGCGGATTTGGTTTTGCTTTTGGTGCAAAAGATCTGCCTGTGGTTCTTGGTGATTCGCGACCCGGTATGCAACATATGCGCGAGACTGCGTACATCTCTTCTGAGGGTCTTCAGCTCTCTATCTTGTACCCTCTAACACATTACGAGGAAGCCGTACTCGGACTGCGTAAGTTTAGAGAGCTGTTTCCTGAGCGCGCTCTTGAATACGTTGTAGACCTCGGCGCTAACGCTGGCGCTGTAGGTCTTCTCGCAGCTCATTGGGGTGCACTACGCTGTCTTCTAGTAGAACCCACATTCTTACCCCGACTGTACTACAATGTCTGCGCCAATCGCTTCGAAGATCGTTGCGTGATCTTACCTTACGCTGTGTGGCACACGGACGGCCAGACGCTCAATATGTCCGCTGCGTGCGATCCTGCTATTATGGTGAATGTGGAGAAGCCCCCTATAGCTCTTGATGTGGGTACTTTGGGACTATCTCCCGTATTGACGATGTCGTTCAATACCATCATCAACATGCTTCCACGTGTAGACTTCTTGAAGATCGATGTTGATGGCGGCGAGTACTTCTTTTTGACCGATGCTGTTCGTCCTGTATTGAAGAAGGTCCAGTTCATCGATCTCGAATTGCATATTTTCTCTGACGGCCTGTATAACAGTTGTTTCGACGTAACGGGCGTTACCGGTGAGGGGGATTACTCGGTCGAGCTCGCTGCACGTAAGATAGTGAAGATGCTCCTTGATGAGGGCTTTCTTTTGTGGCGGCGCAAGGTCAATACCGCTTTTCTCTTTGCGGACGAACCGGATATGCGTTCGCATATGCTGTTCTACCGCCCGCAGGCGGGAGAGTGACGAACCATTATTTTGTTACCGTGCGCGAGGACAGTGCCGGCGTCGAAATTGGTACAACGCATTCCGCAACTGTAATTGGCCATCCCCCTACGGTCGAGGATATGCGCACACCCAATTATCTCACGAGCCAGGGCCTGCAGCTTTCATGTACTGTGCCTAGTACACACTACGACATCGCAGTACTTGGGTTACTCAAGCTTAGAGAGTTGTTTCCTGAGCGCGTTCTTGAATACGTTGTAGACCTCGGCGCGCATGCCGGTGCCGTAGGTCTTCTCGCTGCGCACTGGGGCGCACTACGCTGTCTTCTAGTAGAACCTGCGTTCGTACCGCGGCTGTGGCATAACGTGTATGCAAATCATTTCGAAGACCGCTGCACCATCTTACCCTGCGCTGTTTGGACCCATGATGGCGCTATTCTGGATATGATGACTGCGCTAGATCCCGCCATTATATCGAATGTGGATTCGGGGTATGGTGCACCTTTTTGTACTACTCCAGCGCTGACGATGTCGTTCAATACCATCATCAACATGCTTCCACGTGTAGACTTCTTGAAGATCGACGTTGAGGGTGCTGAATTCATGTTTTTGAATGACGACATTCGGCTGCTATTAAAGAAGATTTCTGCTATTGATCTCGAGCTGCACGTTCCTCCCGATGATGAAGTCGTCACGGGTCTTCAAGGCCTGACCTTTTTCGACATGTCTTCGGGTCTTCAAGGCAAAACCCCTACGCAACGTGCGCGTGAGATTATCCAGATGTTTCTCGCTGAGGGCTTTCAGCTGTATGCTGGCGCGGATGAGGCGGCGTATTTTGCCTGCGTCGATCCGACTATGCACGGCCACTTGTTGTTCTACAAGACGTAGGAGGATAACGCATGGCGCTTTTTGCATTGACGCTTCCTACTTGGTTCCGGCAGGGTATGGATAATCTAACTCGCGCTATTGACATGCATGCGGAGAGCAATTATGCGTTAGTCGATAGTGTTGACACTCTTGTAGATAGCGTAAACAAGCTCGCTGCCGATACCGCTAGCACGCCCGTTCTTCGGCTCACCATTGGCCCCGTTATTCAAAAAGGAGATTCTTATCATGGCTCTGATTCTCACTGACGAACAAAAAGTGCACCTTTCGATTCAACCTCTTACTGCCGCTGGTAACGCTGCGCCTATTGACGGCGTGCCCTTGTGGAGCGTCACTGACCCCAATATCATCGGCCTCGACATCGCTGCCGACGGTATCTCGTGTTATGCCATCACTACAGGCGCCCTCGGCACTAGTCAGATTAACGTCTCTGCTGACGCCGATATGGGTGACGGCATTGTTACCCTTATGGCCATCTTGGATATTCAGGTGGCGCCTGCGCAAGCTGTTTCGCTGGGCATTCTTGCCGGTACGCCAGAGCTCAAGTAGACTGCTTTATGCTCCTATCTTGTGTCGCCCTCGCAGCCGTGATCGTTGTGGGTCAGGGTGCTGACGCTGATCCTTCCTACGCTGTGCCTTGCCCTGCAACGAAAGCCAATTGGATGTTTGGTTGTAGCGATCTACTACACTGGGACCCTGTACCAGGCGCAACGTATTACATCATCAAGCGGTGTACGGGTCCGAGTACTTGTCGTGAAGTAGGCAGCACAGGTATTCGCCGCCAGACACAGCGCACCAAGTACCTACTCGGTGGTATCGAGCGCGAGCAGACTTCGCAAGACCCTTGGTGGAACATTCTTGACGACGATTCGATGCAGTACGCTAACGCGATGTATACGTACTACGTAAAGGCTGCTAGGGTGCTGCCTGGTGGCGAGATACAGAAGAGCGCCGATTGGTCTGCAGGCATTGCGTGGAAGGGGCGAGTGTTCACTTGCTACGACGACACCACAGGCCGCGAAGTGCAATGCTTCCCCGGCGATGTCATCGAAACAACAACACCTAGGCCCTGAATCGATACGTCCTTCAATTTTATGTTGGGAGTCAGACGCTACCACCTCATCAGTGGCCTCCCGCGTGTATTTTTGTCTGTCTTTTTCTGCCTGACACGGCATACGTTTACACGCGTTCATGTTTGACTCCCAACGCCTTTTTTTGGAGCTGCGATGCCTTTCAAGAGCCGGCAACAACAAGCCGCAGTCATGATCCTCTTGCATAAGACCTACGGTCGCGAGAGGGTGGGCCGCATGAAGGTTGCGGCGTTCGGCCGCGGCACCGTGGATCCTGACATGCTTCATGAGACGTTGGCCGACTACGAAGAGAACCTAGGGAAGCCTCTTTCTCGTTCGGCTGTGCGCAAGTGGAAGAATGACATCCGCGACATAGGCCGCGATGTCTACGACGATATGGTATCACCGCTATATTCCGACTTTAATGGCAAGTACGCTCAAGAGACTCGCCGACAAGCGCGTGAGTTCTTGATTCAGCGTTACCTCGACACTCCTGGGCTTTTGGGGCGTACCGTGAAGCATCGTCAACGTCTTCAGAATAGGAAACGCTAATGCCCTTCAAATCCGATGCGCACAGGCGTGCTGTGATGGCCATGGTCAATAGAAACCTCTTTTGTGGTCTGCTCGTTGAGACACACAATTCGTCGCGACTTCCTAAACGCTTACGGGGGAAGGTCCTTGGCGACCTTGCGCTCTCAGGACGGCATCGTTATGTAGGCCACGAATACGACGAAGCCGCTCGGCACCCCATGCGCGAGATCACCGTGAACCACATTGCGCGCATTCTCGGATACGCGAAAAACACCCACGCACTACGTCGCGAAGACATCGAGTTTGACAAGCCCATTGAGATGCCTATCCGATTGCGTAAACGGAAGGGCGGAGTATATGGCGTTTAAGTCCAGAGCGCAACTGAAGCGGAGAGAAGTATGTTGCGCGAATTGAATAGTCATTTGGCGTACACGCGACACAGAAACCGCATGACCGCGACGCGAAGGAAGAAGTGAGATGCCTTTCAAGTCAGACAAGATGCGTAAGTATGTCATGGCGCTTCTTACGGGGCAGAGACACACGCTCATAGGCTACCACGCCTCTGTCGATTCAGTTCGTACGCTGTCTGATGAGAAGCTCTTTCATGTAGGTACGAGAGCTGCAGCTATGAGGCGAGGCCGAGACAAGGTGCGTGGTGAAGTTTGGAGCAAACCGAAGTCTTTCTTTCATCTGTACGAGGTCAGTGTGCCTGTGCGCAAGGAAAGGATCTTATTGACGGGCATAAAGCCGCGCCGCATTCCTCGTGATTATGCGGGCCCGGTGTATCCAGTGGCCGATGTCGAGGCGCCTTCGCGGAGAAGCAGAGTGCGCCATGATGCGAAGAAGCGCTTCTTTGATGAGGGGCTCGGAGTCGACTTTCATCGCCTTGATCCCCTTCTCAATCTAGATGGCGAGAGTGGGTACAGCCCTGCGATGATTGGAAGTCGCATGAATCGTTTGATACGTCGTTTGCGGAAGAGATACGACATCATTCCGTACATCAATCGCAACGAGGACCCCGGCAGTGTGAGTGCGGCGATCTTGAATCCGAAGAAAGCGAGATTGAAGCTTGTACGCCGTGTTCCCTACGACAAGCACCGACGCTACTTATAGGAAGAAGAGAAGTAACGATACAAATCGCAATGACGTTTCGAGACAGACCATCTCGCACAGCGTGAACGAGGTGTTGTTGGGCGTCTGAGTCACAAGAAGCTCAAGTTCTAGGAGATAAGCTGACATGCCGTTCAAGAACAAGAAGCAACAGGCGGCAGTCATGCTCATGATGAAGCAGCTTCGTCGCGGCATGACTTTGTACCATGCGGGCTCTCCTCCCCGGAAGTTGAAGGTTGGCGATGTGCTTCATGTAGGCACTCGCGCTGCCGCTGAAGAGCGTGCTAGAGACATCGCTGAAGGTGATTGGACAGGTGGTGCTGGTGGTGAAGCCCTGAAGATGTACAAAGTCAGGATCAAGGCGCGTAAGCCCCTGCTGACCCATGGTAAGATTTTTGACGAGTCTGGTTACGATCGCGCTGGGCGTTCAGAGGGCGATCGTCTCGACGAACTCTTTGGACAGGGTGAATGGAGTGGGGAACCTTACGGTCTACCGAAGAGTACGATCGCGTACAATAGGTCAGTCATTCGTCGTTTGAATCGTCGCGGCTTCGATGTCATTCCCTACGTGAACCAATCTGAAGATCGAGGTTCCGTTTCGTTTGCCCTCATCCACCCCCGCACGATTGCTAGCATGAAGATGCTGGCTCATCGTGGAGTATTTCGTCCTCCCCGTCATCGTCGATAGTTTCGAGACAGACCATCTCGCACAGCGTGAACGAGGTGTTGTTGGGCGTCTGAGTCACGTATGTCTGCTGGCTCCCCACCAAAGGAGAAGCGACTGCTTGGCAGCTGTGTCCGCAAGACAACCACCTACCTGTATCGACCCCGTGCCTGGCGACTTGTACCCAAGCCCAGCGAGTACAAGTCGCCTCTTACACGTTTTATAAGGAGGTTCTAATGATCGATCCTTTTGCGCAACAGAGAGCCGCTGTCGAGAAGCCTCTTGCCAAGACGCAGGAGCACAACGCGTACCATCACGCTACGGGTCGAGGTAAAGGCAAAGCCGTTGAGGAAGCGCTGCCTAAGACACACAAGCATAATGCCTACTGTCACAACACCGGTCGCCCCCCCACAACAAGCGCAAAGCGCAAGTAACCAGAGGAGAGAAAACTATGTCGCGTTCCGGTCCTGATTTTCCCCTAGTCGAGTGGCAAACAGACGTCACCTCGTTGACGAGCGAGTACAGAGATGCTGCTGACGCTCTGCATGCTCTGACGAGCTCTCAGGCTGCTCTTGATTCGGCTTCATACGTGAATTCGTTAGCAGCGGCGAATGCAACTAAATACTTGAAAGCCGAACAGCTTGCCGTGAAGCTGCGTGCTTATGTTCCCGAGCCTGATTGGTCGCTGTGTCCTATGGTTACGGACGTGTACCCTCCTAACTCGGACGTGTCTAGCCGTGTGTACGTGAATCCGGTGCTAGGGTACGTGCAGTTTGATAAGGCTTTGTATTCAACAGTGGTCAACTCGGCTACGATCTCCGTGATTTCTTCCGCGGGGAGCGTGTACTTTGCCTCGGTAATACAATCGTTCTACACGGGCATCAACTACACTTTCATCGGCATGCAATATAACTCTTTGGCTGCCGGCAGTTACTCTGTGGTGGTCGAATCCGATGACATCGTGGATTTGTACGGTAACAGCATGGCTGTGGATTACGTGCAGGTGGGTTCTTGGCTCGTGTCCGGTTAATTTTTACGGAGGATGGATTAGTCGTGCCCTTCAAATCGAAAGCGCACCAAGCCGCGGTCATGATACGGATGCGACGCAACCTTAAGGTAGGCGCCGTTGATGTTGCGGGCATAAACCGCGTGCGTGTGATGGGCTATCAGTATCCGCACTATGGTTACTACGATCCCAGAAAACGCGAGATCAAGTTGCGCTCACCGTTTACGGGCCCTGCGCTCCAACCCAGGCTCGTAGCGCGCCATGAAATTGGGCATCATGTGCTATACCAACTACCCCAGCCTGCGCGCTTGAGGGTGTTGAATAAGGTGAGTCGGCTAACCGGCGGGCCTACTCTTCCGAACGCACAGTATTGGCCTAAGCGTGGGTACAACGCGCACGAAGCTTTCGCTGACGCGTATGCCGTATTGAGAAACAAGCGGCAATTCTTCGGCCCGGTGGCTAAGGCTGATCCCATTGCGCATAGCGGATGGGACACCGCGCAGTTCCGCCGCAACCAATACAAGTATCGTAACGTGGTGGGTCATGCGATTCGCGTTCTTCGCAAGCAGAGGAGATTGCGCGGTGCCCTTCAAATCTGACGAAATGCGCAAGTACGTGATGATGATTCTTAAGGGAGAGAAACGCTCTCTTGTGGGTTACCACGCGTCTTTTCGACCACTTTCGAAGCTGACCAACGTAAAGCCTTTTCATATCGGTTCAGAGAAACAGGCCATAGCGTATGGTAAGATGTGGCGAGAGCAGGAGATGATGGGCGGGACCGAAGCGCGTCGTGATAAGCTCTTCCTATATAGAGTGACTGTACCCGTAGCTAGGAAGCGTGTGCTTCTATCGACGATGGCCTCTGCCGTCCGTCGTGCTCGATCCTCCGATGGGAAAATTCGCAAGTACGCAAAAGGCGTTCTCGCCAGCCAGATGCGGCTATCTAAGGGTAAGCGCTTCCTCGATGAGAGTGCCGACTATAATCGGCTCGATCCCTATCTCAACTTCGAAGGCGATCCTCGTATGTTGAGGCCTGATCACCCTGCTTACCCGCGTCTACGAAAACGGTACGATATCATCCCGTACAAGAACAGGGTAGAGGGCCACGGGTTGAGCGTGGCGCTCCTACATCCCAGTCGTGCCAGACTCAAGCTGGTCCGTAGGTGGAAGTGATGCCTTTTAAATCGCCTGAGCAAAGAAAAGCTGCATTCGCTCGGTGGGCTCTTGTGCGTGGGGGCTGGAAGCTGAATCATCGTAAGGGGGCAGGTACTACGGTGCCCGGTGAGTTCAAACAGGCGCAGCGCGCTAGTGAGGACGCTGATGCTTTTACCGTGCTCAAGCGTGGCGTTTTCGATGCTCTCGAATCGCATGCTGCTGGTAAACGTGGTAAGCCTTTAGAGTTTGAGCAGATGAAATACAAGGCGCTAATAAGTACGTACTCCGATCGCATCAAGGATGCCGATGATCTTATGAAGCTCTTCCACGATGCCGGTTACGATCGCCGTGTATTGATTGGCGCCCTCGATTTCCATTCCAGCGCAAACACTCGTCAGCTTGGTGCGAAGGGCTATGGTATTCCGCGGCATGTCGCTGCGCGCTTGAAGAAGTACGTCAATAGGTTCTGGCGCGTGAACGGGTTACCCTAATGCCCTTCAAATCGGACAAGCAGCGCGCTGCTGTCATACTAAGCCTCAAGCGCGCCGGTGCGTGGTCGGATCAGAAAGGCTTGCAGAGGAGTGTTCAGAAGATTCAGGATGCGTACGGTGACGTTTACTATCTTCGATTGGCTCCTCCGGCGCGACCGCGTGAATTGTCTTACGTTGCGCATACACCACGTAACGAGTATTACCCTTTCTGCCCGCATACGGTATCTCAGGTGGAACATGCTGCTGCTGTTTTGAAGCTGTACCCTGAAGGCCGATGGCTGCGTAGTAGTGGTGTGTTTGTGCACCCTGACTTTCGCGGTAAGCGCATTGGAACTCGGCTCTATCTGGAGGCGCTTAAACTGTCGAAGGGCTTGGGGTTGAAAGGTGTGGCGTCGTCACCATCGTCAGAGCAGGAGGTTGGTGCGGCCAAGTTGTGGGATCGTCTTCGTACTCGCCGCGTAGCTTCGCCTGAGGACGATGACGAGTTTTCTGTCATGACGCGTGTACGCCCCCACTCTCGCCGACGCGGTAAGCTGCGCCGTTTATTGGGGAAGTAGATGCCCTTCAAATCAGACAAGCAACGCAAATACGTCATGTTCAAGATCACAGGGCCGTATGCGCGAAGACTGTCCAAGAGCCATCAAGTGGGTCTCTCTGATGTAGCCGGTCTTCGTTCTATCGGCCGCGCTCCCGAGGTGCTTCTCGGCAAAGACGTCTTTGCTCACTACCTTCCACTCCACCAAGTCATCCACACGAAGTTCGATCCTCGAAGCACTAAGTTCGGCGACCAGTACACACTACGGCACGAGATCGGCCACCACGTATTTGAAGACCTACCGGTGTCAACCAAGCTGGAGGTACTATCTGCTGTGTTGGCCGCTGACATAGACACGCGTACGCTGACATTGAAGAGTCCCGCGTACTCTGGGTACGGCCGCGTCGCCCATGAGGAGTTTGCGAACGCGTATGCGACGTATCGACGTCAACGTGTATTTGCTAAGAAGAGTGGGATACCCGTCATGAATTCTCTTTCTTATTTATCGCCTCGTGATCGAAAGCTTCGTGGCGCTCTTGCTCTCGCTCTGCGCGTACGTCGCAATCAGCTCAAGCAGCAGAAGAAGCTGAAGTAATGCCTTTCAAATCAGAAGCTCAGCGAAAATACGTCATGGCGAAGATCGGCAAGGACCTTCCCAGACGCCTAGCTAAGGTCGCTGGTGTATCTTCTCGAGAGACGAGAGGACTCCAGCACTTCAAGTACTCCGCCAAACCTTTTAGTACGCATGTTGCTTGGATGCTCGGGGAAGGCGACAAGCCTGGTGGCAAACGCGTCGTATTTTGGGAAGAGGAGCGCGGTGCGGGCTCTGGTGATTACTCTGGGCACTACAACAAGGGCACAAAGGCTATTTGGGTGCAGCGGACGGAAGACCTCGTAGACCGGCATCATCCGAGTACGCGTAACGCGGTGGCACGCGCTGCGAAGAGTACACTTAAGCATGAGATCGGACACCACGTGTGGGAGAAGCTCCCGCAGCAGACGCGCGCCAAACTTATGCGCGACGACGATTTCCGCGGCTCTGTGACTAAGATCATGCGCACAGAAGGTAAGCATTACTTGGACTTCGCTGATACTGAGGCCTTTGCCCGCTTGTACCAACACACTCGCGGTGCGCGGTTGTCTGCAAAGAGGAAGAAGATTCCGTACAATCAACACAGCCGCAAGCTCATGGCCCACGTTCTCCGCACGTTGCGAAATTATCGGAGAGACTGAGATGATCCCCATTGAAGATGCGGTCTATCACAAGTGTCGAACGCGAGGCTCGCACACGTTGTTTGTGCAGATCGAGAAGCATCTTGATCCGCCTTACTCCACCTTGTACCGCGAATGCTCCGACTGCCACATTCGCCTTTACGATACGACCGGCTTCGTTGAGACCTTCGAGATCCTTCCTAATTCTACCCAGCTGCCTGCGAGGCACTAATGCCCTTCAAATCAGACAAGCAGCGTAAGTACGTGATGGCGAAGATCCGCGCCGAGCTCGCCCCCCTGTTTCCGGGAGCCGCCAAGGGAAGACTCATTCTCTTTCACGGCACCATTCCGCAGGTAGCCCGGCGGATAACGAAACGCGAGGGGCTCCTGAGCGGGCGCGATGTACACGGCTACAACGGACTCCCAGGTACATACCTCACTCCAGATCCTCGCGCCGCTTTAGAATTCGCGCGCGGGTGGAAACATTCGGGAATGGGCCCCGCTCGCGGTTCACTGCTCGCTGTGGCGGTGAAGCCTGAGGACGTTCGCGCTGCAACAACTAAGGTGATGAAACGCAAGGCTGGTTTCATGTCGGGCTACGATGGCTTTGGCCGTATTCAGCGCGCTCTTGGTTGGCAGACTCCCGGCGTCGATTTGACGATGAAACTTCGCGGCAGGCCGATGCGTGAGTTCGTTCATCCTGGCGGCATCGAGTTGTTTGATATTGTGCAGGTTAAGGGTGCATTGAGGAAGCGGTTGCTTCGCCATGTGCCTAAGTCGCCCGAGATCGACCCCGACTGGCTTACCGATCGCGAATTGCATGCTTTCTGGTACCAGAATAGGAAACGCTAATGCCCTTCAAATCGAAAGCGCACCAAGCCGCGGTCATGATGGCGCTTAAGGAGCTGCGCGCATATTATAAGGCGAACCAGGGCGACTCTCGTAGAGATCATCGTGTGATGCTCAATCCGCGTACAGGCCGCGTGTACACCGATACTATGGGCACACACTACGACCAGATGGCTAAGATTCTGAATAGCCGTAGGACAAAGAGTCCTTGGCTTGCTACATACTTAGATGTGCGTGCCGGCTTCCCTGCGCTGTCGAGCAAGGGGGGTCTCTACCGTTTTGTACATACCGGCGATAAGTCGACAGCGGGCACCGGCAAGCTGGCGCTTCGCTCTCGCGGCTACGAAGTTTCCAGCGTAACTGAGAAAGATAAAGCGTTTATCCGGGACCTCAATCGTCGCTTTCAGCGGATTTACGGGCGCAACCGATGAGCTTCAAATCTGATTCCCAAAGAAAAGCTGCGTTCGCGCGTATGTCGCTTCTGCGTAGCACCGCACTCCAGACGCGTAGATGGGCTGAGCGCGTTCAGAAAGCGAACCCTGGCAGCGAGCGCATTTACGACGCCAAGTTTTCTAAGGACCTTTCTGGTTTTTGCCTGCGCGCCGCTTCTCGCCTTGCTGCGCAGCTACAGAAGAAAGGTATTCGCGCTAAAGTGCTAGTGGCTACACCTGGCGATGCATACGGCGCGCACGCGTTTGTGGAGACCGGGGGCTACATTTTAGACGTGACCGCGACTCAGTTCGGCGGTCCTAAAGTGCGTGTACTCCCAAAGAAGAAAATGGATAGTGTCGAGGCCTGGACGCAGGATTACTATTTGGTGGGTAGCGGCGGTGGATACGGTAGGAAGCCTCTTAAGTATACTGCGGCTAAGGTGCGTTCTCCACAATTTCGAAAGAACATGGCGCGTAACTGGGGCATGTCGCAAACGCCTCAGCCGCAAGATTTCAAGCGCTTCAA
>Ga0315278_10002081_pt1 | contig 17727 bp, 16 predicted proteins | sample YL17G06_0_MG_FD_203880 | JGI IMG/M metagenome (GOLD analysis project Ga0315278, IMG submission 203880) | Sediment microbial communities from Yellowstone Lake, YNP, Wyoming, USA - YL17G06_0 | ecosystem: Environmental > Aquatic > Freshwater > Lake > Sediment | place: USA: Wyoming | collected... | reverse complement strand
GCCTGAGCAAAGGCCTCGATCGTCGCGTCGACATCAACCAATCCATCGTCTTTACCGAGGGTGGTGACCGCCGCCTGCAGCGAATGGTTTGAATTCGTCGCCAGCTCGATCAGCTCGCGGCTAACCATATGTGGCCTAACGCGGAGAGCGGTAAAAAAATGCTCTGCAGCGCGCATCAAGTCCACCAACCTGGTTGCACCAATCGGTACCGCGGCATCGGCGATCCCCTGCATGACCCGAAACAGATAGCCGAGCTCGATGGCCCGCTCTTCTGGATTGCTAAGATTTTTGATCGAGCCGCCGCAAAACAGCAGCTGTGCTGTCGCTTCGCTGATAAACAACTCTTCTATTTTGCGCTGCGCCAGGTTACCGGTCGCCAGCGGCTCGTTGCTTTTGCCGTGCGCTTCTTCGTAGCGCAAAGTGCGGAGTTTACGGATCTGCTGGGCCGCAGTTTCATGCCCGCCACCGGTGTCCGTCACCTGCGCCGCGCCCTCGTTGAGTCGCTTCATCTCCTTGGCGACGCGCATGGCCTCTTTGACAAAGCCGCGGAGTTCGTCACCTTCAAAGGGCTTTTCCAGGTAGTCAAAGGCACCCAAGCGCAAAGCCTGCACGGTCGTGTCTTGGCTAGGATAGGCGGTGAGAAAGATAAATGGTTGCATCAGGCCTTCCGAGCGCATGCTGCTCAGTAGCGCCAGACCCGTCATCCTTGGCATCATCAGATCGGAAACGACCACATCCACTGGCTGTGTTCGCAGGATGTCGAGTGCATGATGCCCGTCGCTTGCTTCGATCAACGTCACGCCCAAAGCGGTCAAATGCATGCCAACGATCTCCCGGATTTCCGGCTCGTCGTCGACGATCAGCAGCGTTCCACTTAGCTTCGCGTCCATAACACTCCCTAGGTCAGCAAGACCCTCAGTCCAGGCATCGGCATTTTCAGTTTTTAGTTTAGCAGGGCCGCGTTAAAAAGCCTGAGCTCACCGCGCAAATATAGCACAACTATCTAATTTAAAAGACTAATTAAAAATTACCAGCGCCGGGGGTCGCGCCACGAAGCTGCGCGCCATCGGCGGCGGCCGCCAAAACTCAGGTCCGGGAGGTCCAGAGGCCTCGCCGCTTGCCACGCGCTTAAGCTCTAGTCCGGTTCCACCGTCTCAGCCATCGCCGTCGCCGCAATCCAAGCCGTAGTCCAAGCCGCCTGAAAGTTAAACCCGCCGGTGATGCCATCGACTGCCAGCACCTCCCCGGCAAAGTACAAGCCCGGCACCACGCGACTTTCCATGCGGCGAAAATCAACCTCCTTCAAGGTCACCCCACCGGCCGAAACGAACTCATCCTTAAAGACGCCCTTACCATGAATCGCATAACGCCCCTGGCTAAGTTCGACCACCAAGCGTTGGATATCCGTCTTGGCCATGTCGGCATAGACCAGCTCGGGGTCGACCTTCAAGCTGACGACCAGCTGCTGCCAAAAGCGCCGCGGCAACTCGGGAAAGGGCGGGTGCTTGGCCACCTGCTTTTTTGCCGCACTGTGCTTGAAGTTACGCAGCTCAAGCTCGATCTGCGCCGCACTCAAGTGAGGTAAAAAGTTGATCTTCAATTCCGCTTTATAAGCGTTGGCATGAAGCAGGATCGCGCCAAAGGCAGAAAGCTTGAGGACGGCTGGGCCGCTTAGTCCCCAGTGGGTGATCAGCAAGGGGCCGCTGCGTTCGAGTCGTTCTTTACCGTCACCAACGCCTAAACTCAGCTTAACCTCGGCAAAAGCGATACCGGCAAGGCCAGAGATCCGCTCATCTTTGACATTAAAGGTAAACAACGAAGGCACATGCGGATCGACCACATGACCCGCATGTGATGCAAGTTGCAAGCCCGCAGGCGCACTTCCAGTTGCGAGCAATACGGCAGCTGCGACCAGCTCCTGCCCATCCTTCAGGCGCAGCTTGAAGCGGCCGCCAGACGGCAATATCTTTGGCGCTAGTGATTCCAGTGATTCCATCGCTTGCACGCTAGCACCAAGCCGCACCTCCACCCCCGCTTGGCGCGCCGCCTGTTCGAGGGCGTCAGAAATGGTGCGCGAATCATCGGTGATGGGAAACATGCGTCCATCGGCTTCGGTCTTTAGCTGGACGCCGCGCGCCGCAAACCAGGCGACCGTGTCGCGGGGTTGAAACCGCGTAAAACATGAGCGCAGCTCCCTCGCCCCACGCGGATAGTTTGCTGTCAGTGTCCCAGGATCAAAGCAGTGATGCGTCACATTGCAGCGACCTCCGCCAGAAATCCTCACCTTGGTGAGAACCTTTTGCGTCGCCTCCAGCAACATCACCGGGCGCCCAGCGACTAGCTCCGCCAAACGAATTGCGGCAAAATATCCGGCCGCGCCCCCACCCACCACGACCAAGGGTGCTAGCTGCTCAGACAAGTTCTAAGTCCGCTTGGGCAACGTCTAAACCCGACGCGGCGGCGTGCAATGGCGGCAATCCACCTGCATCGCCTTGAACCAGCATCGACTCACGCGGCAGCGGCGGCAGGCCTACGACCGGCCACTCGGGACGCGGCCCTGATCCAGCCAATGATTTGCCTGGCAGAGGCTCGTCTGAGGTCTGAGCTGACGTCTCCGGCTTGGCACCACTCGGTCGGCGCCGACGGCGCAAAGGCTGAAGGACCACCAAGATCGCGACCACGGCAAAGGCGATAAACCCAGCGCAAAGCGCGGCTAAGATGGCATACTCGCGGACGCCATTGACTTGCTCGGGGCGTTCGACTCCGACAACTTCGAGATTCAGTTTAACCTGCGGCATCAGCGCCTCTGCTGGTGTCGACGCCGCTTCAAAGCGAAAGCCATTGCCACGCAAGGTTCGCATAATGCGCTGACGCGCTTCGCGCAGCACCGCCGCCGGCTGGTCCGAAGTCATTGACACATCAAGCGCCAACTCACGTAGACGTGGCTCGGACTTTGTTAAATCAAAATCGGCGCGACTTTTAACGTCGATCTGTCCAGGTACATCGCGGCCATTTTGCTTAAAAAAATCAACAATGGCGCTGCGAACGAGTTCCTGCATCTGCGACCGCACCGCTTCCTGGTAGCCGCTTTGCGCAGTGGCGTCGGTCGTCGCCTGCGCCAAAGCAACGGCGGCAAGTGGATGCCCTAACACGAAGGCAAGGCACAGCGCCGGCAAAAACGATCTATTCATCTGCATCACCCCCATCGGTCACTCCCATCGGTTGGTCGCGCCTCAAGGAGGCGGTGGGCTCACCGGGGTCGCCACGGCAGAAAGTACATCAAGAATCTTCACCGCGGCCCCCTTCCCATCGTACTCGGACTGCTTTTGCACCATCGCCGGTGCCGCCTCGGCCAAATCCTGCAGCCTTTGCCCAAACACCGCAGCGCTCAGGTCGCCCTCTCGCTGCACTAGCGCCCAGCCGGCTTTCGCAAACGCCGCCGCATTGACCGCTTGATCGCCACGGCTACCCTGTTCCAGGGGGATAAGCAACATCGGCTTTCTAAGGCTAAGTATTTCAAAGATGGAGTTGGCCCCCGCCCGACTGACGACAAAATCAGCGGCGGCAAATAAATCCTTGAGCTCTGGGCCAACAAATTCAAATCCCCTGTAGCGCGGATGACTAAAGGCCAGTCCTTTGCCAGCGCCAGTCAGGTGAATCACCCTGGCATGAGCCAAAAGCGACGGCAAAATCTCCAACAAGGCTGTATTGATCTTGAGCGCGCCCTGGCTGCCGCCCATGACCAGATAGGTAGGCAGGGCCGGCGCGACGGCCACGTCCTCACTAAAGCCACATAATTTTAGGCCACGTGCCCGGTCGCCGCGCAGTAGGTCGTCGCGCACCGGAGTGCCCACTTGCTCGCTAGGCCCGCGTAGCAGTGCTCCCGTCTCAGCGAAAGTGTAGACGATGCGTTTGGCAACGGGCTGGATGAGTCGCGTCGCCAGGCCCGGGGTCACGTCCGACTCATGCGATACGACTGGTATGCGCAGCAGCCAGGCTGCCCATGCGACCGGGACGGCGACAAAGCCACCCTTGCTAAACACGACATTTGGCCGCTGCTTCAACAACAACATCAGGGCTTGGACACAGCCTAGGGCGACCTTAAACACATCGACGACGTTGCGCCAGCTACGGTAGCGCCGGAGTTTACCAGTGGCCACCTCGGTAAAGGGGATTCCTTGAGCCTCGACCAGGCCGCGTTCGATCCCACTCGAACCAATGTAAAACACCCGCCATCCCCGCGCCTTGATCCCCGGGAGCAAGGCAAAATGCGGCGTTACATGCCCGGCGGTGCCGCCGCCGGTCAGACAAACGACCAATGGGTGTGACAGCTTACTGGGCATAGTGACAGGAAACCAAATGTTGTTTGTTAGCGGTGCCGATGTCGCGCAACTCAGGCGCCTCGACACTGCACCGCTTGGTCGCGAGTGGGCAGCGCGGATGAAAATGACAGCCGCTCGGCGGATTAATCGGACTAGGCACGTCGCCTTTTAGCACTTGGCGGGCCTTCTTGACGTCCAGGCTTGGCACCGGAATCGCGGAGATCAGTGCTCTGGTATAGGGATGCGACGGCTTTGCATACAACTCATCACCGGAGGTGTACTCGACGATCTTACCCAAATACATCACCGCCACATGGTCGCTGATATGTTCGATCACCGCCAGATCATGGGCGACAAAAAGATAGGATAGACCGAGGTTTTTGCGCAGGTCCACGAGTAGGTTGAGAATCTGCGACTGGATCGACACGTCGAGCGCACTGACCGGTTCATCAGCGACGATCAGCTTGGGATTTAAGGCGATCGCTCTGGCGATGCCGATGCGCTGGCGTTGCCCACCAGAAAATTCATGCGGATACCTGTCGGCCGCCTCAGCGGGTAGCCCAACCGTTTCCAGCAAGGTGCGGATGCGACCATCCAGTTCCTGCCGGGTGCCAATGCGGTGGATCAAAAATGGTTCGGCCAACACGTGACCAACGGTCATACGCGGATTGAGCGAGGAGAATGGATCTTGGAAGATGATCTGCATGTCGCGCCGCTGATGACGCAGCTGCTTCGGGCTGAGTCCAAGCAAATCGACGCCAGCAAAGCGCAGTTGGCCAGAGGTGGGTTCGTAGAGGCGTAGGATGGTCCGGCCAAGCGTCGACTTACCACAGCCTGACTCGCCGACGAGTCCAAGCGTTTCCCCCCGACGCAGGGTTAAACTGACGCCGTCTACAGCATGCACCCGTTCCACAGTCCGACCGAGCAGTCCGCCCTTGATCGGAAAATGCTTTTTTAGCTGCCTGACTTCAAGCAGGGGAGACTCTTGCATAGTATGGGCACCTCGGCCAAACAATTGCTTCAATCTATCCGATCATCGCCGCCTTTTACATGCAACCAACACGCCACCTGCTGCGCGGCTCCGACATCTTCAAGGGTCGGTTCTTGCCGCAGGCAACGGTCATGAACCTTGGTGCAACGCGCCTGAAACCGGCAGCCGCGCGGCAAATCGGCCAGACTCGGCACTGCGCCTTCAATCGTCGGAAGGTACTCCGTCTTGTGGCCAAGACGAGGAATACTGCCGAGCAGCCCCACCGTATACGGATGCTTAGGCGTGCGAAAAATCTGCTCGACACTGGCTTTTTCAACGATCTTGCCCGCGTACATGACGAGCACGAAGTCGCACACCTCGGCGACGACGCCGAGGTCATGAGTGATCAGTAAAATAGCCATGTTTAATTCTTGCTGCAGCTGCGCCATCAAGTCGAGAATCTGCGCCTGAATGGTGACGTCGAGCGCGGTCGTTGGTTCATCGGCGATCAACAACTCGGGCCGACAGGCCAACGCCATCGCGATCATCACGCGTTGGCGCATGCCACCCGAGAGCTGATGCGGATACTCGTCGACGCGCTGCTCTGGCGCCGGCATGCGCACGAGTCGCAGCATGGCGATGGCCTTTTCCCGTGCGACCTTCTTGCTATCGCCAAGATGGATCCGAAACACCTCACCGATTTGATCGCCGATGGTAAACACCGGATTTAGGCTCGTCATCGGCTCTTGAAAGATCATACTGATGCGGTTACCGCGGACTCCCCGCATGCCCGCTTCGCTGAGCTTGAGGATGTCGGTGTCGCCAAGCAGGATCCGACTAGTATCAGCAATGGCGCCTGGCGGCGTCTGGATCAGACGCAGGATCGATAGCGAGGTCACGCTCTTGCCGCAGCCGCTCTCGCCAACCAAACCAACGGTTTGGCCTTTATGTACGGTAAAGCTGATATCGTCGACCGCGCGGATGGTGCCGCGCTCCGTACGAAAGCTGGTCACCAAGTGGTCGACGCGGAGCAAGGGTTCGGTCATTGAATCACCGTCTGAATCTGCGTGCGGAGTACCTGGGCTCACCGGCCATAGAGACTTGGTAGCTGGGCCGCCAGCGGATAGAGCTCGTCAATCGCTTTAAGAGTAGCGCTAAGCGTTGCCACTGCCAAGGTGAATTCCTGCTTAAGCCCCTGTTTGATCTCGCTAATCCGGTCACTTCGACTGGCATCGGCAAAGACCACCACCAGGCCACCATCAGGCCCCTTTATGGGTAAGCACTCCCAGCCTCTCGCTCGGTTGAAGTCGATCACGCTCAAGGCTACTAGATCGAGCTGGGCACCAACAAAATGATAGACTCGCGGCAGCTTCAGGGCCATAGCCAGGGCGTCAGCCAACTCCTCTTCAGCGAGCAGCTTGGTCAAGAGCAGGCCGTGATAGGCGCTGACATCCCAGGTCTGCATAAACCCTTGCACCACCTGGCGGTTGGTGGCGCTGACCACGCCCTTAGCTGTCAAAGCCTCGAGGAGTCGCACGCTGCAGCTATGGTTGATGCCATCAGTCATCGATCTGCACCCACGTAAGTTTATAATCGCTAAGTCCCACCAAGCTGGCCTTACGGCGCTTGGTCCCGGATAGGCACCACGTCAGCTTGCGACTAAGTATAAGGTATTCGCGCCAAAAGATGTCAGTGCAAGTCGGGCCAGACGGCTGAGTGGACGAAACTTCAAGCTCCATGCTCCGCTCCGGCTGACGAAAAAGGTAGCGAACCTTGCCGCCCTCACCTTCGCGCTCCGCCAATGCCGAGAGCCACGCTTTAGGATAAGTAAACGCGAGTAAACAGGGGACTTCGCGCAGTTGAATACCCGTCGGATGACCACTTAGGGCCAGCGTGCCGGCAGCATCGACGCTGACCGTTGGCATCCGCGCGGCGAGCGGCCCAGCAAAGTCGAGTCTTGTTCCATGGTTGTGGACCTTCAGCATGGTGCGTCCAAGTGGATCAATCAGCTCCACCTGCCATTCATCCGCACTGCGCGCCATCCAACTCGTTTCCAGCGATCCAGCCAGGGCTCCGTCGGCGTATAGCTGCAGCGTGACGGCACCATCGCCCGGGCCGCAGCTGCTAAACAAACCGGCTACGGCCGCTGGCAGCACCGGCTTCGGCGGTGGCGGCAAGGTCTGGCAGGCGCTACTCGCCAAGATGAGAACGGCAAAGCCAAGCGCGCGCCGTATCGCACTCGCGAGGATATTCATGGGCTAGGACTCGCTATGACCTTGGCTTTGGCTTCGATGCGCGAGCGGTCTTGATCGTCCAGGTTGGCACCTAGGGCCTTTCGGTAAAGTTCATGCGCGGCTTTCTTATCACCTTGGGCATTTCTAACGTCGCCCAGATGCTCATAGATTACGCCCTCCTTCGGCTCTAGGCGGGCCGCCTTGTCGAGGGTCGCGGCCGCCTTGCCCAGCTCACCCTTTTGAAAATAAACCCAGCCAAGGGAATCCAAATAGAAGCCGTCGTCGGGCTTTAGCGCTAGGGATTTTTGCACCAGCTTTTCCGCCTCGACGAGATTTTCGCCCTTCTCGGCATAGAGATAGCCAAGAAAATTGTAGGCGCTGCTATTGTCGGGATCGACCTTGAGCACGAGTCGCATGGTTTGAATGCAGCCGTCGCGGTCCCCTGCCTTCTCCTGATACACCCCTTTCAGAAAGAGCAATCGATACCGGTCGGGAAAGCGCTTGATGCCATCCTCGATCACCGCCAAGGCTTCGGCGTAGTGCTTCGTGTCAGCGAACACATCGGCGAGAATGCCAAGCACCTCCCAGCTTGCCTGTGGCAAATCACGGAGCTTTTGCGCCAGAGCATAGGCCTCGTCTTTTTTCTTTTGCTCTTTGAGGATCAAGAGCGTGCGAAATTGTCCGTCCTTATACAGCGGCGAGCCTTCGGCGATGCCGTGGTAGTAGGCCAAAGCCTGATCGAACTGCTGCAGCCGCTCATGGCTAAAGCCGGCTAGATAATGCACCCGGTCGGATTCCGGGTAGGCGCGGACCAGTTCGTCGAGCAGCTGCGTCGCCTCGGTGTTGCGCTTGAGCTCCCACAGCAGAATCGCCTTTTGCATCTGCACAGCCGGCTTACTTTGCCCGCCTTGCTTGATCATCTCGTCGAGCAGTTGAATCGCACTCTCGAGATTGCCAAGCTCCCGGTACAGCTCGACCATGCGCGAGGTCAGCTCTTCGTCGGTGGGATCTAAACGGTAGAGCTGCTCGTACATCCGTACGGCTTGCTTCATCTTGCCGTTTAACTGCAGCGAGATGGCGTAGATCTGCGTCAGCTGGGGATTCGCGCTCTGCATCTCCCAGGCACGGCGAGCAGGAACCAAGGAGTTCTTGACCTGGCCATTGACCAGATACAAGCGACTGAGCTGCGACCATCCAGCGACAGAGCCGGCGGCATTCTTAACCAGCTCCTTGGCCACAACGATCGCCTTGGCGCTCTGCTTCATGTTTTGGTACAGATCGGCGAGCTGCAAGTAAGCGGCTTCGTAGTGGGGGTCGAGTTCGACGCATTTTTCCAGCTGCGTCACGGCCTCGGTGAGCTCACCGGCTTGGGTCAACATCTCACCGTAAAAAAACCGCAGCTGGGCATCTCGCGGATACAGAAGGACCATCTTGCGCGCCTCAAGCATCGCTTCTGGGCGATCGCCGGCCGCTGCCTTCGCCGCCAACATCTTGCCGCCCAGGAACGGATTGGGGTCGAGGCTGTAGGCGGTTTCAAAGAGTTGCAGCGATTTTTTGGCGTCGCGCTCCTTCAAAGTGACGTATTCGCCGACGAGGAAGTAGTAACTGGCCGTGGACTGCCGCTGGGCCGAAGACCACATACTGACGGGGACTTTGGTGATATCGGTCACCTGGCCATCGGACGGCGCAGTCCCAGCCGCAGCGCCCGACGGCGGAGCCGGCTCCGACTTGGACTCGTTGCCCGTGCTTTTGCAAGCAGTCACGGCCAAGACTGCGATGAGTAAAGAGCCAGATAAGCGACCCATGACGAGGCTCCTTATGAAGCGGAGAGGCGGTCGATATGTTCCGACAAACGAGTCATGGCGGCCTAAACAAACCGCGTCTCCATCACTATACCGTTCAAGGCCAAAGCTTCACACAAAACCCTGCGCTTAGCCGAGTCCGAAGTTCTGCGACCGTTGGCCGCTCGCCATAACATATCTGCACCAGCGACAGCCCAAGCGCCGGCGCCGTCATACCCGCCGCCTGCCTGTCCTTGGCCGCAAGCACCGCGGGCAAGGACTTGGCGTCGCGCTTACCTAGGCCAACGTCGACCAAGGTGCCGACCATCGTCCGCACCATCTGCTTTAAAAACCCGCTGCCGCTGACCCAAATATCCACCAGAGGACCCTGTTGCTCCACCACCACTTCATAGATCTCCCGTTGCCGCGTCTTCGCCGTCGAATCAATGGCGCAAAACGAGGTGAAATCGTGCAGCCCAACGAAGTCGCGCGCCGCCTCGGCGAGAGCCGTCACATCGAGATCCGAGACGATCTGCCAGGCAAACGGCGCAATCAGCGGGTTGCGCGTCACGCCAAGCCACAGACGATAACGATAAACCTTAGCCTGGGCCGACCGAATCGGGTGAAAGTCCGACCCCACGGTGCGAATACTGGCGACGCCGACGGTGGACGGCAGCAAGCCCTGGAGACTTTTCAGCCACTTACGCTCATCGTAGGCGACAGCGGTGCGAAAGACCGCCACCTGTTGCTCAGCATGAACTCCGGTATCGGTCCGCGCGGCGCCAGTGACGCGCACCGGATGGCGCAGCATGGTGCTAAGCGCCTTCTCCAGGTGATCCTGCACGGCCGTGCCTTGGGGTTGGCTCTGCCAGCCAAGAAAAGACGTGCCCAAATACTGCAAATCGAGGCGATAAGCCGGAAGATCGCTGGCTATCAATTCGAGGTCTCAAAGGTAAAGGCGATGCCGTAGACGGTGCGGCCAAAGGACAGCGTGCTGCGATTGATCGCACGAATCCACTCGGCATAGCCGGTGAGGTAAATGGAACCAATGCCCATGCCGGTGTGCGCGGCGTAGCTGGATTCCTGATCAATTGGGTTCAGCAAGATATTCACTGCAGCCCCGACCACGGTCGAGTTGATCCAACCGCGATTGACCAGGGCGGTATCCACCGGAGCCGCGGTCGCGCCGCTGCCGGTGGTCGTTGTTGGCGTCGTCGTCGGCGTCGATGTCGCCGTGGTCCCGGCAACGACCTTACGCACTTCCTGAAAGTACATACGCTCGTAGCCGGCCCACCCGTCGAGAACCACCCACTTGCGGCGAAACGGCGTCATCTCTGCTGTCGCCAGCAGTTTCAACGGGACCAAGGTCAGGGAGGTTGGACCGTTGGGATCGATATGGAGGTCGCTCTCATTAAATGTCTTGGGATCGGTCTTGGTGACCCCATCATTGCGCTGATAGGCATGGCCATTCACCGAGTAGTATCCTCCGCGCAGTCCGATACCGAGCGTCGCATACCAATCCCAGGCAAACCAATCAGCACCAAGCTCAGGGTAGCCACTGGGCGATCCGTATGCGGTCTTGTAGCCCTTTAAGCCATCGTTAAACTTTGGTACGGCGTAGCTTAGGCGAATGCGATAGGCGCCAAACACCGACTCCTCGCGATTTTGACCGCGTACCGACAAGACCGGATGCTCGGAGGGTCTACCGTTGCCATCCTTGGTATCGTATTTGCGGCGGGACTGCAAAAGCGGTGGTTCATTGGAGTCTGGCTTGGCAGCGTCACCGCGTTCCGGCGGTGGCCCGGCCGGTTGCGGTGGCACGTCGACGGGATCATCGGGAGCAAACTCGATGCTGCTTTGGACCTCTTCTTCCGCAGCATGGAGCGGCGCGGTGCTCAGACCGAGCCAAACCAAAACGAGGCCACCAAGCAGCCACCCACTGATGACTGCTGGTTTGGCCGTCACGGTTATCCCGAAGTCCCGCATGCATCTCACCTCAGCGAAAAATCAATGCACCGCCCCAACGAGCTTCTCGAGGATCTGAACGGCGTTAGTGGCTGCCCCTTTCTTCAGATTATCAGCGACATTCCAAAATTGCAGCCAGTGCGAGGTAGATTGTCCATGCATCAACCGCACCCGGCTGACAAAGACGCGAGGATCACCGGCGGTCGAACGCGGTGTGGGCAGGGCTTTGTGATCGTCATCCTCGACCAAAACCACTGATGGCGCGTCGCGCAGGGCATCAAGCGCCTCTTTACGGCTCACCGCGCGCTTTAGACGGACATGGACCACCTCGCCGTGGCAGTGAAAGGTCGATACCCGCACCGTCGACGCCAGCACCTCGAGCTGGGGCAGTCCGAGGATCTTGCGCGTCTCCTGGACCATCTTGACCTCCTCATAGCAATGTCCTTCGGCATCGAAGACATCGATGCCAGGCAGACAATTGAAAAGGATCGGCTGAGCATAGGCCTTCGGCTCAGGATCTTGAAACTTCATCTGCGCCTCGAGCTGCGCAGCAAGCTCGGAAATGCCCTTTTGTCCAGTTCCCGATACCGACTGGTAGGTCGCGACTTGCACCATATCGAGGCCGAAGCGGTCCTGCAGGGGCTTGAGCGCGACGACCATTTGGATGGTCGAACAGTTGGGATTGGCGATCAGCTGCGGCTGGTCGCCACGCAATACCTCGGGATTGACCTCGGGGACCACCAGCGGCGTCGACGGGTCCATGCGCCAGGCGCTGCTATTGTCGATGACCGTCGATCCTGCGGCGACCAAGCCCCGGCTGTGTTCCCGAGAAAACGCACCACCCGCGCTCATCATGATGTAGCGGTAGCCGCGCAGGGCCTCTGGGCTAAAGCTCTGGACCTCAATGCTGTGCCCGCGAAACGGCACCTTAACGCCGCGCGAACGAGGCGATGCAAACAGCCCAAGTTTAAAATCAGGCAGCTGGCTCTCTGCCAGATCCTTAATCATCTCGCGACCGACGGCACCGGTCGCGCCCACAATGGCAATGTTTAACTGAGTCATAGCTGAGAAGGCCCTTCTGTAGGCTGAGCGGAAGGTAAATCATCCGATTCGATGGAATGATCATATTCAGGGGAGAAGATCTCGTCGTCCTCGGTCGGCTTTTTCCAGCCGAGGGCCCATTCCATGGGTCCGCTAAGGGCATAGACGATCGCGAAGAGAAAGCCCACGGCTTCCGGTTGAAAAGCGATCAGAGCGATGACAAAAACCGCCATCGCCAACACCCGAAACGGCTTGACGCCATGGATTTTAAGCACTTTATGGCTGCGGTAGATGACATTGCTGACCATCGCCAAAGACAGTAGCGGAGCCGCCACAAGCAAGGGCGCCGACACGGCGTGCGGGGACTTAAGGTAAGGGGCGAACTGCATCAGCCAGTCGATGCCAAAATCGTTGAGGTTGAGCGAGGACATGAACATGACATACGTGGCGACGACAGCGGCAGCCATCGGTATCGGCAGTCCAGTGAAATCACCAGAGGCTTTGCCGATCGCGCTCTGGACGTTAAACCTAGCCAACCGCAGGGCCCCGCAAGCCATAAACAGGAAGCAGATCAGCCAACCGATACGGCCGTAGGCGTTCAGTCCGAATTGATACATGATCATCGCCGGTGCGCAGCCAAACGACACCAGGTCGCAGAGCGAATCAAATTGCACGCCAAATTCGCTGGTCCCCTTGGTCAAGCGCGCGACGCGGCCATCGAGGACGTCGAACACGGCTGCTAGCAGCAAGGCCGACCCAGCCCAGGCAAACTCGCCCAGCAGGGCCTTGTTGATCGCCCAGAAGCCCCAAAAGAGGTTGCCGGCGGTGAGCAGGTTAGGAAGGATGTAGACGGCTCCACCGATCCGGGGGCGTTTCATGATAAGTCCTTTTGTTGGGGGGTGGCCGCTTGCTGCTCGCTGAGCAAGCGTTCTTCGGCCGTGGACAAGCGCAGATATCGCGGCGCCGGCAGCTCCTGGAGAAAGCCATCCGGCCACGCTGCGACGATGTCCTTGACCAATTCGGGCAAAGCGGCCGCAGCGAGTTGCTCGATGGTCAGAACCGACGGCGTCTTGGCCCCTGCTGCTGCGACGACGTCGCCAAGCAGAGGCCAAGACCCTGTGATGTAGACGCGGCTGGCCGCCAGCGATGGCCCAAGGGGCTCAGGGGCTTCAGCATCGATCAAGCGGGCGGCCTGATGACCGAACGGACTGCTGCCAGCGACGAAGCCATGGGTCCTAGTTGCCGGCAGCGCCACCTGAACTGCAGTCCCAGTCGCGGCAGCCAGGGCCCGCGCGGCCGCCTCTAGACTCGATACTCCCAGCACGGGTATTGGCGTAGCCACTCCGGAGCGGAGGCCGTAGACGAAGGCCAGGGCGACCTTGATGCCGGTAAACGAGCCGGGTCCGACGCCCACCGCCAGACCGACGAGATCAGACGCGGCGATACCTACAGCCTGAAGCCCCTCGTGCAACAAGCGGCTGACCTGCTCCAGGGCCCCTTTGTTGTCGCCGTGGGCCCCCTGCCACAAGACACGACTAGGGGCAGGGCCGAGCGGATCGACCAGGGCGATTTGGACCCCTTGTAGACTAGCATCGACAAACAGCACTGGGCGCGCCACGCCGGCGCCGTGAACGGACGAAGTCACCGAAAGGTCCCAACCACGCTCTCCAGCATCGACCGCCAGAAGCGACTTAGATCGTTGTAGGTTGCTAACACCACCAAGGCCAATACCATGGTGAAGCCAACCTTCTGAAAGTTTTCTAGGGCCATTTCGCTAAGTGGCCGACGTTTCAGGCCCTCAATTCCCATGAGGACCAGCTGGCCGCCATCAAGTACGGGGATGGGAAAGAGGTTTAGCAGCCCAAGATTGACGCTGATCAGGGCCATCGACCCAATAAAAGTCTGCCAGCCACGGCGAGCCGAGTCTCCAGCGACCTTGGCGATCAGCATGGGGCCACCAAGGGCCTTGAGCGGGATATCGCCACTCACCAGGCTGGCGACATTGCGCACCAGCTCACGCGTTTGGATCGCCGTCTGACGCACGCCATAGGCCAGGGCGCTCAATGGATTGGTGTACTTTTCCACCAATGGTTCTGGCTCGACCATCTGCCCCCAGAACAAGACTGGCAGGGTGTAGATGGTCGTCGGTCCCTCGGGCCTCTGGGCCTCGAATCCTTTGAGCGCTAGCGTCACCTGCTCGACTTGTTCGTGGCGGAGGACCGCAACTTGGACCTGCGGTGCCGTATTCGCGATCAATTGCTCACGTAGAGCAAAGACGTCGCGCAGCGGTTGGCCGTTCCACGCCGTGAGCACGTCCCCAGACTGCAGTCCCTTGGCGCCTGGATCGGTGATGCCGGCCACGGTCAGCTCGCTGGTCCCAAGCCCCAGAACGCGCATAAACTCGCGGTCGCTCACATCCGGCGCCAACAAGCGTGCGGCAGTCAGGTCGAGGGTGACACCACGCTGCGGCGCGACAGGTTCTGGAGCTGGACTGTCCTTAGTCTCGCTACGGTCCTCAGGCGGCCGCGCACCGGTCACCTTGAGCGAGACCGCCATAGAGCTTGCCGCCACCTGCCGCAAGGCTCCGACCAGTTCCGGGTAAAAGGTGATCGACTTGGGCGCCGCTGCTTGACCGTCGGGGCCCATCAAGGCGACTTCGAGTATGCGGTCGCCGGTCTTTATGCCGGCCTGAGCCGCAGGACTCTGCGCTACAACAACGCTCACGATCGCTGGCTGCCGTCCCAGCGCAACGCCGGCCCGACCGACCGTCGCCGGACGCCCGAGCATGTCGACCGTCTTGACCGGAGCTGGCGTCAACTTGAGAGGGACCATTTGGTCGCCGCGCGCGACAACAACCGCCAGGGTCTTACCCGGAGACGATGCGATGGCCTCCTCCAAGTCGCGCCAGGTCTTGACGACATGCCCGTCGATGCTCACAACGCGGTCGCCATACTTGAGTCCTGCGCTGGCGGCCGCGCTGCCTTCGATGACGTCGCCAATCTGGGCTGGAGGATGCGGTACCCCATCCAAGCCGAGGACCGTGTAAACGATCACCGCGAGGAGGAAATTACACAGCGGCCCGGCGAGCACGGTCAGTGCCCGCTTTGGCAACGAGGTTTTGAGGAAGGCCTGCCCTTTTAGCCCGCTGGGCAGCTCCTCGCTTGGATGTGATCCGGCAAACTTGACGTAGCCGCCGAGCGGAATCCAACCGACCCGATACTCGGTGCCGGCACGGGTGAAGCCAAAGATCCGAGGGCCAAAGCCGATGGAAAAGGTCTCGACGGCAATCCCACACCAACGACCGACCAAAAAATGGCCGAGCTCGTGAAAAAACACCAACAGCCCGAGTAGGACGATGACGGCCGGTACCGGATGCGTAAAAAACTGGCTCAAGGTCCACCCATGCCGCGAAAAAAGGCTACCTGAAGTAATAAAGGATAGCCCAAATGACCGGTGCGGCAAAGAGAATGCCGTCCACCCGGTCGAGGAAGCCGCCATGTCCGGGGATGATGACCCCCGAGTCTTTCACCCCAGAAAAACGCTTAAATGTTGACTCGACCAAGTCGCCCAACTGCGCTGCGACGCCACCACCAAGGGCTAAGCGGGCGATGAACCCCGGACTCCCCAACTGATTGAGAAAGCAAAGATTGAGTAACAGCGCTCCGACCACGCTTAGCAACAGCCCAGACACAGCGCCTTCCCAGGTCTTTTTGGGCGAAATCAAAGGCGCCATCTTGCGATCGCCAAAGATCTTGCCACCAAAATGACGGCCGCCAAAATAACCGCCGGTATCGCCCGCCCAGGTCACCGTCATGACCAGCAGCACATAGCTCGCATGCGGGCCGAGGCGGTATAGCTGCCACACAACCAGCCACGGCATAGCACCGTAACACAGCGAAATCAATATACCAAAAGCCCGAGCTGCGGCGATATCGATATCGTGCGAAGAAAACACGCCGATCAGCAGCGCCGCCATCGCCGCAAGCACCACTCCGCCAATCGACGCCTCGGCCGTACCCTGAGTGCTGGCTGCCAGCATCAGCCAACCGAGGCCGATGGTGACTGCTGGAAAGGTCAAGTTGCGACTCGACCACCTGGACCCCGTGCTGCTCACCTGGGGCCTACGGCCCAGCAGCTTCTGCTCAAAGGCCGGCAGCAGCATCGTCGCCATCTCATAAACACAAAGCGTCAAGCTTCCGGCGAGGAAGAGCACGACAAACCAGCTTGGACCCGCAATGAACGCCAGTAGGACGATCGGCAGAAGGACCGCCGCTGCGATCACCCTGGTGCGTAGGTTGCTCGACGTGGGCGAGTTAAGAAAAGTCATGGATTATTCGTGCCGCTCTGCCGCTGCGGCAGCGCCTGCGACACCGCCTAGTCGTTCCTTTGGCTCATCGAGGACAAGGCCGAAACGACGCTGACGCAGCATGTATTCGTGTAACGCACGGACAAACTCTTCCTTGCCAAAATCCGGCCAATGCACCGAGGTGAAATAGAACTCGGTATAGGCCATCTGCCACAGCATGAAGTTGGACAGGCGTTGCTCGCCGCTGGTGCGAATCAATAAATCCGGCGGCGGCAGATCAGCACAGGCCAGCGATGCCTCAACGATCTCACTGTTGATGTCCTGCGGCGCTAGCTCACCGGCTTGAACCCGGCGCGCAACGCTGCGACACGCTTCGACGATATCGCTGCGGCCACCGTAGCTGAGGGCGATATTCAGCACTAAGCCGGTGTTATCCGCCAGCATCGCCTCGGTGTCGCGCACTAAGCGCAAGGTCTTTGGCGGCAAGCGTTCCAATCTGCCCATCGTCCGCAACTGCACATTGTTGGCGTGCAGCTCATCACGCTCTTTGACCAGGTAGGTATTGAGCAAGGTCATGATCGCCATCACTTCGTGCGGCGGCCGGCCCCAATTCTCTTCGCTAAAAGCATAGAGCGACAAGACCTTGACCCCGAGCTGATCGGCCGCCTCGACGACGGCGCGAACGCTGTCGGCGCCGCGCCGGTGACCAAACACGCGGGGCCGGCCGCGCTCCCTGGCCCAGCGGCCATTGCCGTCCATAATGATAGCGACATGGTTCGGGAGGAGCTCGCGCTTAAGTGATTTCGCCAGTTCCGGAAGCCGCTTATCAGTCATCTGGAGCAGTCCATTCGACGTTGTCGTGAAACCGAGTGCTACCATAGCACCACATAGATCGTCCACGAACTTTAGGGTAAAGAGGAGCATCAAACTGCCGCCTCGTGCTGAGGCGTCTGGCCATGACCGCACCTTTAGTCTTTGGAAACAACTATGACATCAGGCGAAAAGCGCAGCAAAGGTTTATTGACGATGGCCGCCACCCACCTGGGCCGGGTCGAGGATATCCCCTTGCGCAGCCTTGAGGCTCTTCGTAACGCCGACCTCCTTATCT
>Ga0315278_10002079_pt1 | contig 17728 bp, 22 predicted proteins | sample YL17G06_0_MG_FD_203880 | JGI IMG/M metagenome (GOLD analysis project Ga0315278, IMG submission 203880) | Sediment microbial communities from Yellowstone Lake, YNP, Wyoming, USA - YL17G06_0 | ecosystem: Environmental > Aquatic > Freshwater > Lake > Sediment | place: USA: Wyoming | collected... | reverse complement strand
GACTAATTTTATTTCTGTAATTTTACCCATGTTGTATTTAGTTTGTGGAAAAACCAAATTACAACATCTGGGGGAAACCTTTGGGGAGTACCCCTTCTTTTATTATTTTAGTCGGACACTAGTGATAGTTTAACAAATTATCCTAAAATATTTCTTTGCAAATTATTCCTTTAGATTATTAAATTCATTGATGCTCCACGGTTTTAGAATTATAAAAATTTATCTTTAATACAACCTGAATTTTATTGAGGCATCAAATGTTCCCAGGTAATAATATTTTTTATATTCTTATAATTCAATTTATTTTTGACAGCCTTATGCCAGGCTGGACTTATCCCTAAAACTAACGCATGATTTTCATTAAGTTCAATCTTCGATAGAGTTAATACTTTTCTGCCTAAGAAATAGACATCATCTCCTAAGTCTTCTATTAAGCACCCTGTTACCTTCTCCCAATAATCCGGACAATAAGCAGCTAAAATTGAAGACCAGTAACTTGCTCCGAAATTATATACAATTGTATAATTTTCAAGGTTAAAAGTAAGGTACTCAGAAACAGCTGCTAAAGATGATAAATATTGATTCCTGTTTTCATAAATCGTATTCAAATTAACTGAAAGATCAGTTAATCCTGTTTCTGAGAAATTTTTATAAAGATGATTATTTGTCAATATTATCATTTGTGCAGATGGTAATGAAGGGGAAATTGGTGAGGCAATACATTTAAAATACGTAAAATTTGATCCTCTATATAGTTCTATCAGATGTTCTGGTAAAAATGAAAAATTCTGATCACTCCAGAGCAGTTCAATATTCGGCTTTGAACCATCCGGACATGTAAGTATAATAATCCCATCGTCTTTTACAATAGAAGCTAAAGACTTTAAAAATGCCCTGGCATCATTTACATGTTGTACAACATTGTTTGAATAAACCAAATCATATTTTTTCTTTATAAATAAGTTTTCAATTTTACCTTCTATTACAGAAAGGCCTTTTTCTTTCGCTTTTTCAGAATTGAAATATGAGGGTTCTATTCCCTCAATTTCAGCTAAAGGGAATTTTTCTTTCATTGCTTCCATTGCCCATCCTTGCCCACAACCGACATCCATTATTTTATTAATATTATGCTCCGGTAAAATAATAGAACACATCCATGAGATTATTTCCGAATACCGACTTTTATGGAAGGACTGCGTGCCAGGTCTTTCATAATAATTGGCATAATCTCTTTCATAATAATTAGAAATTCCAAGGAATTCGGACTTTATTCTTTGAACAAATCCACAACTACTGCACTGCGCTTTCCCTAAAGGTTGATTTAATATCCGTCCAGCTGTTGTTATTGAAAATTTTGAATTAGGTTCAATTAACGGTAGCCAATTATTTGAATGGCAGATTTGACATGTATTCATATAAAATAATTATAAATCAGAAAATTTAGAAAACCTTAGAAACTGATCGCTTTCTAACCTGAAAATTTTTGAAGATTCCTCAATCACAACCTTATTGTTTTCAAGGTTTTTAGTTAAAAGTGCATTAGCCCCCAAAAAACATTTATCTCCAATTTTTACTCCATGCCCTACAGTTGAGTTAACGGCAAAAAAACAATTATTACCAACCTTAACTACGCCTGAAATATTAGTACAGGACGTCAGCCAGCAATTATCGCCAATTGTTGCATGATGACCTATCATTGCGCCGCTCCAGACAAATGTATTATTTCCTAATTCAACTTCGGGATGAACTATTGCCGGAGGCATAATAAAACAATTTTCACCATATTTTACATTTGAAGGCAGTTTTGATCCGGGACTGACAATGGAAACAATTTCATAACCCATTTTTTTTGCAGTTAAATATTTTGTTTCTCTGAGTCTGTTCATATCCTGGTATCCGATTGCTATGAACATTGAATATTTACCGGGCTTGTAATTTGCCTCTATATCGTGGAATGGAATTACAGGTAAATCATGGAACCTATCCTCAATTATATACTCTTTGTCAACTGTAAATGCGACCACATTAAAATCACATTCATTCTTTGCATAATAGAAAACAACGTCTGCGATCTTGCCATTTCCAAATATTATGAGATCTTTCATAATGAATTATTTAAAATGAGTATCAGGAATTATATATATAATTGATATTGACTTCTTTGAATTCCGCTTCGATTTTGTCCTTTAGATTGCTCAAAGTTTGTTTTTCATTTAGTTTCGCCGAACTCCGCTTCTTCACGGTTCTTTTGCTCTTCCAAAAACGATGTTACTTTCTTTGTCTTGAAACAAATAAAGTAACCAAAGAAAATTCAAGACTGCAGAGAATTTTTGGGCTCCTGTTTTTCAGCTTGCCCACGCAATACAGCTCGTCGTCGCAAGCTCCTCCTCAAACAGTATTGCTTACAACAGGCCCTCGCAGCAAGCTTCAAAGCAGTCGCTTCTTCCCAAAATTCTCTGAGGTCGTTTTAAATCCATAAAATAGCTCTTTTCTTTAGTGCATTTTGTTAAAATTTGTGCAAATAATTGATTTTCAAGCAATATATCATTTTTATTAAAAATACTAGATAGTCATCTTATTTAATTGTTCTTAACGTAACCCGATCAATCTTCCCGTTTTGATTCCTTGGCATTGAATCCAAAATTGTTATTATTCTTGGGATCATATATGGGGGGAGTATTTTTCTTATTTCTTCCCTGATTGATTCAATCGAAACATGGCTCTTTAATGTCACAAATGCTTTTATCTGACCCAGGCCATCATCAAACTTCTCATAAACCACACCTACTTCGTTAATATATTCTAAGGTATTGAATGCTGCTTCAATTTCTTCAAGTTCAATCCTGTAGCCCATATACTTAATTTGATTATCAGCCCTGCCAAGGATATGAATAATCCCATTCTTATCCTTCCTGACAATATCACCCGTTTTATATAAAGTCTTTCTGTAATTTTTTATAAAAGGATGTTGTATGAAAGATTTTTCTGTTCTCTCCGGATCGTTATAATAGCCAAGTCCAACCTGTGGTCCACCCAAAACAAGTTCTCCGCATTCTGCTTCATTATTGTCATCATCCAGGATCAAGTAATCATAATTCGGCGCTAAAAACCCTAACGGGGCAAGGTTTATCATATCCTTAAAATCATCAGCTTTTACATCATAAGCCGAACATATACATGTACATTCTGTAGGACCATAAACATTTACTATTCTTAACCGGTCTGCATAAAGATCAAAAAGAAATTTAAGTTTAGGTTTGGGAAATCCTTCACCACCGAAGGTTATAACCCTGACATTTTTAAAGACTTCCTTTGTAAGCGCTTTCATTGTAAATAAATATACCAGAAGAGAAGGAACGGAAAACCAGATGGTTGCCTTTATTTTGTCAATATATGAAACTAGTTTTTTTGCCTCTCCTACAGTTTCAGCATCAACCGCGGCCATTGAGGCTCCATTAAACAGGCTTGCATAAAAATCAAAAACCGAGTTGTCGAAATACATAGGGTTGACATTTGTCAGAATATCGCTCCTTTCAATATGATATGTCTGTTTTGTCCATCTGATAAAGTTTAAAAGATTCTGATGTGTCATTACCGCTCCTTTAGGGAATCCGGTAGACCCTGAAGTAAACATGATATATGCCGGATTATCTGAACAAATTGATGATGTAAAATCAAGATTGGTTTCCGGGAATGATTCCAGACTTGTATGAAAACTTTTTGAAATAATATCAAGTTGACGAATCTCAAAGTCTTTGATTAGTTTTTGAGTGGTTGTCTGGTCATAAGACAATAATGCAGGATTACACTTGTCAATAATTTTTTTTAATCTTTCAAAAGGACTGGTATTATCCAGATTGACATAGATTGCTCCAATTTTTATACAGGCAAGCATCAAGGCAAAGCTTTCTTTTGTCTTATTATTGAAAATACCTACAACATCATTTTTCCTGATCTTCTGATCCAGCAAATACCTGGCAATTTGATTAGACAGACAATTCAATTCCCGGTAACTGACTTTCTCATATTCACTGAACAGAATAGCTGAACTTTCTGGTGCTTCAGCAGTGATGGAATAAAAGAGAAGTCCTAAATTATAGTTATACATCAGGAATACAATTACTAACTATTTGATAGTATTATAAAGTGCCTAGAGTGCCTAAAGTCTGGAGTGCCTAGAGTTTGGAGTGTTTAGTTCACTTAAGTACTTAAGAGAGTACCATACCACCATCGATCTCCAGGATTTTTCCATTGAAATAATCATTTTCAATAATAAATTCTACTGCTTTTGCCAATTCTGCTAATTGACCAAGACGTTTGGAGGGTATTTCACTGATTATTTTTTTTACAGTATTTTCTTTCAGCGCAATGTGAGTGGATGGAGTATCGAAAAAACCGGGAGCAATTCCTGCAGTCCTTATACCAAACAAGCATAGCTCTCTGCTCCATGAAACAGTAAGTGCATTTACTCCGGCTTTAGCTGCTGAATAAACCGACTGACCCGAATTACCATTTGCTGAAATCGAGCTTATATTTATTATCAGACCCTTAACCTTGTTCCTGACCATATTATCTACCACATTGACTGAACAATTAAATACTGATGTCAGGTTCACATTTAACATTCTATCCCAGTTATCTTTTGAGTGTCTTCGATCTTGTCTGTTAAAAAAGTTTATCAGTAATTCGCTGTGAATAAGACCTGCATTATTAATCAGGACATTTGTTTCCGGCTCTTTTTCATAAATTTCTTTTATGACCGAAGTTGTTTGTTCATAATCTGTCAGGTCGCAGTGGAACAAATCAACATTAGCTGCTCCACTGAACTTCCGGAGACCATGTTCATTAATGTCAATCAAGAAAAGCTTGTTTACTCTGGCTTTTAAATAATCTACGAGAAATGACCCAAACCCGCTGGCAGCACCTGTAATAATTATTTTTTCATTTTTAGATTCCATAAACAAACATTTATTTCTGTTCTTTTCTGTTTATAATCTCCTTCGTTTTTTTTAAACAATCAATCTCTAGAATTTCATCATCAGTAAATGAAATATTGAATGCTTCTTCAGTTCTGACAATAAACATCATGAAAGTCATAGAATCCCATATTTCCATATCTTTGAATTTCATGTTTTCATTGACATCCGATATTTCAATTTGCAACACATCTTTTACAACTTTTTTCAACTTTTGTTCATTCATAACAATTCATGTTTATTAAGTTGGTTTTGTATTTCATTTACATTATTAAACATGATTACATCAATTATTGAAAGAAAAGGAACAAATTCATAGTTGAACTGATTATACTTTTCTGGTATAGAATTCAAGAAATGAAGCTCGATATTGCTTTTTCTAAAATCATCAGGATCGTAGATTCCTTTGCCCCCGATAGCATTATAATAAGATGTAGCACCTTCCTGAATACATATGTCAATTATCTTTGCCTGTGCCTGCAGATGCCTGTTATTATATGATCTCGAAGATTCAACAATTTCTGTTTTAATATTCAGGTAGTTACAAATCTCTTTTATTTGAAACGTTAGCCAATTAGAAAGGTTTATTTCACCGTTTGAGAATATTGAAGCTAAAACTCTAAAACATTCAGTATAATGGGGAGCCTTATTATAACTGTACTCAATGGTTTTTAAAATTTTTTCTCTCCCGTTACCATCCGCAATTTCACATTCGAAAATCAATTTATTTTGTGAAGCTTTTTTAATAGGAATAGTAAAAAGGTATTCTGTCCCATTTACCAGAATCCTGTTACGGTTTATCCAGCCTCTCATTATAAAACTGACATCATCGAGTATAACAAATTTATCTACTGCATTAATCAGTTGAAAATAACCGATGTAGGGGAATAAGTATGGCTGCATAATTCCAACTTTCATTGTCCACGAATTTCACTAATTTACACTAAAAACAACATAAAAATGTATGTTACGAATAAGTCGGAAGTCGGAAGTCGGAAGTCAGAAGTTGGTGGTTCAGGATGTCAATCTTCAGACTTCGGTTTTCGGTCTTCTGTCTGATTAGTCCCTCAGTATAGGATTATATGGCCCCAAAAAGAATAACTTGAAGAAGTTACATTCAAGTTTCTTAATCCATCCCCCAACTCCTTATCTTATTCCCACGAACTCACCCCCCCATCCCCCTCTCTGCTATGCAAAGAGGGGGTGTAAGACGTTGTATGTTAGAGCCTTCCCCCTCTCTGCATAGCAGAGAGGGGGACAAAGGGGGTGAGTTCATGTTTATTGGGAAGGGGTATGTTTATGCTGATCAAAAACAAGTTATATAAGAGTTACAAATATCTGAATTCGCGAATTGATGTTTTTATGGCAGGATTGTTTTCAGGCTGACAATTACTTTGTTTGCTGACAATCAGGTATTCCCTATTTCGTGAATGAAGTTTCGGAATACAGGAAGTTTTTCAGATACAATAGCATAAATTATTTCCAAATCAATTTTCTCGTAACGATGAAATATGAAATATAGAGTTTTGCCTCAATGATTCCATTGTACTTCATAGCCCCGATATTGTAATTGTTTATGAATCCAATATAATTTGTCTTCGTATTCAGCTGCTACTTTTGAATAAAACGAAGCATAATTTGATTTTTGATCCTCGCGCACAAACAAAATATTACCTGCAAGTGCCTCATGCGCCAACAACGGGTTGGCATTAATAATATTTACAATGTCAACAGGTACATTATTAACAATCGGTTCAAGGGTTTCTAACACTTTAACTTTATAAAAAGGATCGGAGCCATTATACCATATCGCAATATCAATATCCGAACCCGGTTTTACTATTCCGCTAGCCGAGGAACCAAAAATATGGGCAAACGGAATTTCCGGAAAGCCATTTTTTATGGCTGTTGCAATGGATGGTATGTTAATTAAATAGTCCAAGAATGATGGGATGTAAACTGGTTATAAAGTTAAAACTTTAAATATTTCTCAAATATCATTTCTACAAAAAATTAGTGTTTATTAGTGTAATTATCTGCGATGAGGGCTTGGCCGTTCATGGACAATATTACAAATGTTCCTGACATCCTCCGCTCCCAAATCAGGGTAAATTGGCAAACAAAGTACTTCCTGTGTTATTTTTTCTGCTACCGGCATTCTTCCGCGTTGTGCAGACTCAAGATTGCAATACATCGGATACTGACTTATCAGCGGATAAAAATACCGCCGGCAGAATATATTGTTAGTTTTAAATTCTTCATAAACCTCATCCCGTGTTTTACCAAATTCCTTTGGGTTAATCAGAATAGGGAAATATGCATAATTATGCTTTACATCAGGTTGATCCCAAATAAAGGAAATCCCGGGTATGTCTCCAAGAGCCGCCCTGTAGGTCTCGGTTATTTGTTTTCTTTTATCAACCGCGACATCAATGTATTTAAGCTGGAGCAGCCCAAGTGCCGCCTGGAACTCGTTAATCTTGGCATTTATACCTGGAGTAACCACGGTGGTCTCATTGATGATGCCAAAGTTCTTCAACTGGTCAATATGTTTCTTTGTGTTCTCATCATGACAAATAATCGCGCCGCCTTCAAATGTGTTGAAGACCTTTGTGGCATGAAAACTTAATACCGAGAGGTCCCCAAAATTTGCGACCGAAGTCCCTGCTATCTTAACACCAAAGGCATGCGCAGCATCATATATAACCTTCAAGCCATATCTTTCTGCAATTTCATCTATTCTTTCTGTATCACAAGGATTGCCATATACATGTACCGGAAGAATTGCGGTTGTCTGCGGTGTTATCGCTGATTCAATTTTATCAGGATCAAGGTTCAGGGTTTCAGGTTCAATGTCTGTAAATACCGGCTTTATATTATTCCACCATAATGCATGGGTGGCAGCCACAAAACTATAAGGTGTTGTTATAACTTCTCCTGTAATACGTAGTGCCTGAAGAGCGGTTAAAAGGGCCAGCGTACCATTTGAAAAAAGAGAAATGTACTTTACACCAAGGTATTCACAAAGTTTCTGTTCAAGTTCCTGGTGAAATGGGCCTCCGTTAGTAAGGATATGACTGTCCCAGATTTTTTCGAGGTATTCCGTGAATTCTTCCAGGGGAGGAAGAAAGGGGCGGGTAACGTAGATTGGGTTGGTCATTATTTGACTTTATTGTTGATAATCATCACCAGATCTTCTTTCTTATTTACTCCATATTTAAAACAATCTTCATCACTAAATAAACTGTGATTTTTTACAATATTCAAGGTAAAGTATAGCGATAATTCATCAAAAAATTGTCTTTTTGATATTATCCGAACATGGTCTTCCTGTCCGTAAAACGATAGCTTTAATTCCTCTGTATTAATGTTTCGGTCTTCAAAATGATTGTACAATAATTCTGAATATGGTGTTTGTAAAATTGCAACTCCATTTTTCTTCATTATTCTCGATATCTCTTTCAATGCCTGTAAATGATCTGGAACGTGTTCGATTACATGGTTGCAAATTATAAGGTCAAAATAGTTATCTTCAAAGTCTATTTTTGTAATATCAATTTTCTTCCAATCTTCTCTTGGAAACAAGTCACACTTAATGTACTCCGTCGGTAAAAGTTGTTCGATTTTCTGAGATAATGGGTGTTCCGGGGCAAAATGTAATATTCTTGCGTTTTTAAATTTATCCCAAAAAATTAACTTGTCGAAAAACATAAATAAATGCCTGTCCCTATCGTTACAATTGCAGTAATAACAACCAAAATTTTCTGCATCGCTTCCAACAAGCTTAAAGTAACTTGCTGCCATGTCAGTATCTTTATTTATACGATATTTATAAAAATTCTCAAACTTTTCGCCACAGATGTAACACTCTTTAATTTTTTTCCTTTTATTCTGTACAAGAAAATCAGGCTTTTTATTAATAATTTTTAATAGCCGCCGGATTATTTTTTTTACTAATATTTTTAGATTCATGATTTTAAATCCATGGGTAAATTTGCCGTGATTGCATTATTCAAGTGTTGAATTTTTGACATCTAAACTTATTGAATAAAGTTCGGATTTAATAAAACCAGGCCGTACGGCACCAATCCACTTCCCATGCCAGCCGCTGGTAATTCTGTCTTCAAATATCTCAAATGAACAGGCATTATCGTGGATGAAAACAGGAGTTGAACTATCCTTTACGAAATAATTTTGAATCCTGTAAATCCCATCATTCATGAGATTTTCCGGTATATGAAAAACTGCTTTGTTCAAACCTTTTTTTAGAAGATTGCTATCTGTTGAGATATTAAATACCGGATTTTGATTTATATCCCAAATGACTATACTGACATTTATTTTAACATTTTCATGCAGGCTCCAAAACTCGGTAACAATATCAAAGGAACTTTTAACAGTAATTTTATCGTAATCGTACGTAATGAAAGCACTCCTAACTTTTATGTATTCATTACCAGGAGCATTATTATAATCCCATTTATTATTAACAATTCCTTTGATTGTTTCATCAGACAAATAATTATCTACTATATAATTAATTTCTCCCAAGTGCTTAATACTACCTTTATCAAGCATCACCCCTGTTTTACAAAGACTTCTGACAGCCGTCATATTATGGCTTACAAACAGTACTGTCCTTCCATCATTCCTGCTTACATCCTGCATTTTTCCAATTGCTTTTTTCTGAAATTCAGCATCGCCAACTGCAAGCACTTCATCCACAATTAGTATTTCGGGCTCTAAATGTGCTGCCACAGCAAAAGCTAAACGCACATACATACCGCTTGAATAACGCTTTACAGGAGTATCGATATATTTAGCTATACCGGCAAAGTCAACGATTTCATCTAACTTGCTACGTATTTCTGTTTTGGTCATTCCTAAAATTGCTCCGTTAAGAAAGATATTTTCTTTTCCGGTAAGCTCCGGATGAAACCCGGTACCAACTTCCAATAAGCTTGCTATGCGTCCTTTTACTTTTATATTCCCTGTGGTAGGAGCAGTTACCCGTGATAATAACTTCAGGAGGGTCGATTTTCCTGCTCCGTTTTTTCCAATAATACCGAGTACTTCGCCTTGTTGTACTTCGAAATTGATGTTTTTAAGAGCCCAGACGAAATCATCTGGGCGCGCGGTTTGCGGCTCGCGGCTTGCGGCAGATAAAACATTTTCCTGACCAATTATCAAAGTGGGATCTGGTAAACCACGCATATTGTACCACCAACGCTGGAGATCGCCTCTTAAGGTATTGGTACCTATCAAACCTAACCGGTATTGTTTTGAGACGTTCTCGATTTTGATGACGACTGACATTGGTTGAGTGTTAAGCGTAAAGCGAAGAGCGTTGAGCGTAAAGCGGAGAGCGTTGAGTGTTAAGCGTTAAGCGTTGAGCGTAAAGCGGAGAGCGTTGAGTGTTAAGCGTTAAGCGTTGAGTGTAAGCGTAAAGCGAAGAGCGTTGAGCGTAAAGCGTTGAGCGGAAAGTGGAGAAATTTTAGACTTATTACACTCTACGCTCTACGTTCTACGCTCTACGCTGTTAGTTTATGAACCAAAGTTTTGAGAAATAAGAGATAAGCGTAGAGTAAATTAAAGACACCATTTGTCAGCATTGTTAATCATGGATATCAACATTTTACGGACTTCATTATATTCACTCAAAAGAGCTTCATGAATTTCTTTTTGAATGTATCTACAGTCCTTTGAATAGTCGAGCCAAACTTCTGTTTCATTCTCTTCACCTAAAGAATCCGTCAGCTTATTAATAAATGATTTTTCATATCTCCTCTTTGCCCATGATTCCGCTATGCATGATGTTACTGATCTTGATGAACGACGAATCTGGTCAGTCAGAGAATATTTTTCTTCCTTAGGAAAACTTTTTGAGATTTCAAAAATATCCATTGCAAGTTTATATGCTTTCTGATATACAATTAAATCCTTAAAACTCTCTATTTTACTCATTTTAGCATAATTCAACAACAATTTTATTCTTCACTCTCATCTCTACGCTCTCCGCTTTACGCTGTTAGTTTAAGAACTTAACCTTAGCCTTAGACTGAGGTTGAGGCATAAGATGCAGACTCCTGGATAAACGAACAACCTTTTGTTCAAATAAAATCATTGTGGTTTAATCCTGACTGTCTTATTATTGAACGAAAAGTGCCGATAGGAATTTCCTTTCGTGGTGCAGGAACAATTACAGTTTTATCTTTTTTTCTGTACTTTTGATGACTTCCGCGTTGGGAAACAAAAATGAAACCATTTTTTAAAAGAGCATCAATTATTTTTTGAGAGGAAGGAAGTTTTGTCATCTCAAATTAAGCTGAGTTTCCCCAATTAAAGCTTCTGAAATAGGCAAATAATCCCAATGACTTTTATCATCTTCAAAATATAATTGTAATGCTTCTTTCAAGTTTGCACTTGCTTCGTCAATGGTGGTACCAAAACTGGATATGTCCACATTTAAACATTGAGAAACATAGTACTTTCCTTCTTTGTATATCACGTATTTGATTTTCTTCATAATAGTAAAATATTCTTTTGTAAAAGTACAAACTTTTATTTATCGGGCAACTTCTTTAATTATCTTCCCCTATTCTTAAGGTGAGGCTGAGTTTTAGGTTAAGAGTCTCTCAACCTTAGCCTTAACCTTAACCTTACTTCCTAGATTGTTTTCCTGTCCAATAATTAAAGTTGGATCAGGCAATCCATGCATATTGTACCACCAGCGCTGGAGATCGCCTCTTAAGGTATTGGTACCTATCAAACCTAACCGGTATTGTTTTGAGACGTTCTCGATTTTTATGACGACTGACATAGGTTGAGGTTATGAGAAAAGACAAAAGACAAAAGTCACAAGACAAAAGTAAACTGAAGACAAAAGTCGAAGCCCCGCTTTGTGTGATAAACTCCGCGAAGATCCCGCCTTAGTTGCGACAAAAGGGAAGGAGACAAAAGATTTAAAAGTTCCTCTTTTATCGTTTCACGTCAAATGGCGCATGATACAGGATTCAGAGAGCAGACCAAAAAAAGATTCAAAGTTCAAAGTTAAGCTTAACCAGTATAAATTCTTTTATCAAAATAGCATCTTCCATTGCATTTCGCATATGGAAACTATCAATTTCCAAAACATTCGGATACCTTACTTCTGATGAATAAATTGTGAGATCAATACAATTGGAAATAATTTCTGCAAAGGTAGAATCATAAGCAGAACAATACTCGCATAGACTACCAAATCATGTACTTTTTGCAACCTGCCGCCTTTAAATGCTATATACCCTTTAAGCATTTTTTCGGCACATTGTTGACAATGATAACATACTATCTCAAACTTTGGTTTCAATTGATCTGACAAAATTGTAGCAGCCTCAAAGTCATTTTGAGCATATTCAAACCATCTTTTTGCCTCGTTTATTTCAACCATAAAACTTTATCCCTTCGGTAGCTATCAAGTATTCAAATGTTGTTTGATTGCCCTTTCTGTTATTAAAATCATTGCGGTCGCATACCAAAATGTCTACCGGCATAAATACTTTATTTAAGAGCAGACGTCGAGCCTGTTGGGTAATGTCAATTTTTCTTCTTTTACTTAAATCCGCTACTACAAATACATCTATATCACTATTGCTATTGGGAATACCCTGTGCATGCGAACCAAAAAGATATATTTGCTCCGCACCGATACCTGGTACCAATATCGAAGAAATTTGATAAACAATTTCCTTTATCTGATCTGTCATTATTTAATACTTACAATTCCAACCTGCGATACATGGTAAACAAATATAAATAAAATCTTCCGGAAAGTACTTTTTCCTACCCCGTTTTTACCAATAATACCCAGGACTTCGCCTTGCTGTACTTCGAAATTAATATCTTTCAGAGCCCAAATGAAATCTCCGGGGTGTGCGGCGTGCGGCGTGCGGCGTGCGGCGTGAGGCAGATAAAATATTTTCCCGGCCTATAATTAAAGTCGGATCAGGTAAGCCACGAATGTTGTACCACCAGCGCTGGAGATCGCCTTTTAGGGTGTTGGTACCGATGAGGCCCAGTCTATACTGTTTTGAGACATTTTCTATTTTTATTACAACTGACATTGGTTGAGTGTTAAGCGTAGAGCGGAAAGTGAGGAGCGGAGAGCGTTTAGCGGAGAGCGTTGAGAGTTAAGGGTTGAGCGATGAGCGGAAAGCGGAGAGCGAAGGGTTTATCAGTAATTTTTTCGACATAATACTCTCTCCGCTCTACGTTCTATGCTCTACGCTTTTTGTTTAAGAACCAAAGTTTTGAGATATAATGGATAAGCGTATAGTAAATTAAAGGCACCATTTGTCAGCATTGTTAATCATGGATATCAACAGGATTATGACCGCTTTACCTTCTTATAATACTTCAAAGTGTCTTTTAACCTTGACGTATTTTTTTAAAGTCCCTTTATTTATGCTTTTTTCCGGCTTCACATTTTCATCATCAAGAAACGTAATTGCAGTACCTTCAGGTATCTTTTCGAGTATATCCGGGTTATCTATTATTTGTTCTACGAAATCAAAAGCAATTGCTATGTCCCGTTGTATTTGTTCTCTATTTGTCATTTTTATTTTTTTTTAAATATTGTTCTTTGTACCATTCCCATTTGTCCTCTAAATCTTGCCTTGCGAATGTAAACCCAAATTTTAAGTTTGGTATGTCAATTACCTTTTTTTCCTTGTCTCCATTAGGCTGTAATAAATCTCTATGAAAAAATCCATGCGCACAATCATATCTGACTATTGCTATCCATTTCTTATTTATTATTGTTTCGTATTGCAACATCACATCTAAAACCTGACCTTTGTCCTTCTTAAAATGAATCCTTATTCTGTCTTTAAAACGGGTTCCCAGGTAAATGTAAAATTCTTTTTCGTTCACTATCATCAATTTAACTACAAAGATATTGCTTTATATAATCATATCTAAATATAAATAATCCGCTTGATATGATTTACCATCAGAAGCAGGTTGAGGTTGAGGTTAAGGTTGAGGTTAAGGTTGAGGTTGAGGCTGAGAGACTCTTAACCTTAGCTTTAACCTTAGTCCCGAGGCTATTTTCCTGTCCAATCATTAAAGTCGGATCCGGTAAACCACGCACATTGTACCACCAGCGCTGGAGATCACCTTTGAGGGTGTTGGTCCCGATCAGGCCAAGGCGATATTGCCTGGAGACGTTTTCTATCTTGATAACGGTAGACATTTTTAGTAAGTAGTAAGTAGTAGGAAGTAGGAAGTAGGAAGTAGGTAGTAGGTAGTAGGTAGTAAGTAGTAAGAAGTAGGTAGTAGGTAGTAAGTAGTAAGAAGTAGGTAGTAGGTAGTAGGTAGTAAGTAGTAGGTAGTAAGTAGTAGGAAGTAGGCAGTAAAATCAAGCTTTAATTACAGAATTTATCTGGGGTGTTAATCATTGAATTCAGCATCTTAGCAATTTCCTGATATCGTTCCAGAAGCGAAATATGCAGCTGTTCATCAATATACTTACAGTCTTTTGACATGTCAATCCAGACTTCAGTTTCTGCTTCTTCTGCCAGTGAATCCAATAATTTACTGACGAATGATTTTGGGTATTTTCTCTTCACCCACGCTTCCGCGATATTTGCAGGCACCGATCTTGATGATCGTCTTATCTGATCGACAAGTGAATATCTCTCCTCTTTTGGAAAGGTTAATGTAATCTCAAAAATCTCCATTGCTAAAGAGTATGACTTCTGGTACACTATCAAATCCCGAAATCCTCCGTAATTGGTCATTTTTTTATGCTAAAAGTATGTTATTATAATACTTATATACTTCCTACTTCCTACTACTTACTACGTTACTACTTACTGCTTTCCTCCGTCACCTCCCAGTATCCGCCCTTGGCAGGTCCGATGCGTTTGATGAGTTCTTTTTTCTTTAAAGAAGCTACTTGTTTTTCAACTGCCCTGGTAGATAATCCAAGTTGTTTGGCCAACCCGTTAATGGTGATTCCCGAATTGCTCTTAATGAGATTTATGATTTTCTCCGAACTTTTCTCCGAACTTTTCTCCGAACTTTTCTCCGAACTTTTCTCCGAACTTTTCTCTATAGTTTCAGTCTTATAGAAAATTACTGAAAAGAGATGACCACGGTTTTCAAAATCGGGTTCTGGCAGGTTCTCGTTAACACATTCATTTATAATCTTTAATGTGCCACGTCCCCAACTTTCAATAAATCCTGATTTGTAGAAAATATCAGCAAGCAATGTATTTCGAGGTTTTGATAAATGATTCCGCTTTAAGTCTTCAATTTTAATTTCATCGGGTAATATCCCTTCGTTCATGATTATCAGTTTGTCATCATAGATCCGGATTTGAACAGCAGAAGTGGTCAAATAATTTCGATGAATAATCGCATTAATTATTGCCTCTCGCAATGCATTATATGGGTATTCAAGTTTTTCGCGACGATGAATACCTTCGTATGTAATAGGGCTTAACAAATATTTTGTTTTCAGTATACTCAGCGTTTGTTCTATTTGTTGAAACAGGTTTCCTTCGACAATATCACTGGTCAGGATATCGGAGTCGGAAACAAACCTGCCTATTTTAATATGAGACTGCATAAAGAAACGTTGCGGATTTTTTCCAAAAAGAAGTACCGCAGCTCTTTTAAATTTCCCGTCTTTGAGGAGGTTAAGTTTGTTAAGTATGAGCATGGGATCCGTTTCCGAGGCAATAGCTGGCAAGCGATCAGTAGCCAGCTTTTTAAATTCTTCAATCGTCGTCAGGTTTACATCATCGAAAGTAAATGTGTCTTCAATCACATCATCCCATGTTTTCCCAAATTTCCTCATCAAAAACTCATTGAGCGAATTACTGGTCAGTTCCAGGTTTGTACTTCCGCTTCTGAAGTAATACCTGCCTCTTAATGAGATCGGAACAGTATAAGAAGGAATATTTATCTCAAGAAAATTCTTGCCATTTTCTTGCTTTTCATTAAGACTAACCGTAACACCCATTAAATCACGCGATTTATTTGGAATTTCTACCATCAGTCGTTTGCAACCATCAATACCAGATACAATTCCATTATCCTTAACACCAATCCACAAAGTTCCACCTGATGAATTGGCAAATCCGCAGATCCATTTCAGGTAGTCATCATGCCAGCTGGACTTGTATTCAGTATTCTGGGATTCGGTCATTAGTATGTAGTAAGAAGTAAGAAGTAGGTAGTAAGAAGTAGGTAGTAAGAAGTAGGTAGTAAGAAGTAGGTAGTAAGTAATAGATGGTAAGTAGTAGGTAGTAAGTAGTAGGTAGTAAGTAGTAGGTAGTAAGTAGTAGGTAGTAAGTAGTAGGTAGTAAGTAGTAGAAAGTAGGCAGTAAAATCAAGCTTTAACTACAGAATTTATCTGGGGTGTTAATCATTGAATTCAGCATCTTAGCAATTTCCTGATATCGTTCCAGAAGCGAAATATGCAGCTGTTCATCAATATACTTACAGTCTTTTGACATGTCAATCCAGACTTCGGTTTCTGCTTCTTCTGCCAGTGAATCCAATAATTTACTGACGAATGATTTTGGGTATTTTCTCTTCACCCACGCTTCCGCGATATTTGCAGGCACCGATCTTGATGATCGTCTTATCTGATCGACAAGTGAATATCTCTCCTCCTTTGGAAAGGTTTTAGTAATCTCAAAAATCTCCATAGCTAAAGAGTATGACTTCTGGTACACTATCAAATCCCGAAATCCTCCGTAATTGGTCATTTTTTTATGCTAAAAGTATGTTATTATAATACTTCCTACTTCCTACTTCCTACTTCCTACCTACTTCAGACTGTGTCCATGAAATTCTGCTCTGTCCTGTTAAACAGAATAACGCCAATGATTAATAGGATAAGTGTAAATATAACACTATACAATAATCGTCCGGGATTGAACTCGCCGGCGCCAATTAATCCATACTTGAATGCTTCCACAAGGGGAGCTACGGGATTAATAAATAAGAATATCTTGAACTTTTCGGGAACCATAGATGAAGGATAAATAACCGGGGTTATGTACATCCAGAGCTGAACACCAAAACCCATCAGGTTTGATAAATCGCGGTATTTTGTGGTTAAAGCCGAAAAGATTATTCCAAATCCTAATCCCATCAGGGCAAGAGTTATAATAATCAGAGGAAGATAAAAAATGTGACTATTGATTTGTATTTCATACCCCGTAAGACTATAATAGATCATAATTGATATAAGCAACAAAAACTGTATCCCAAGCTGTACCATCGATGAGATTATCACAGATATAGGAGAAACGAGCCTGGGAAAATAGACTTTGCCAAAGATCCCGGCATTGGTTAAAAAAGTAGATGATGTACCATTCAAACAGGCTGCAAAATAACTCCAGGCAACGATCCCTGAGATATAAAACAATTGAGGGGGAACTCCCTCGGTCGGGATTTTTGCAATCCCGGCAAAAACCAGTGTGTACATCAAAGTGCTAATAAGAGGATTAAGAATAAACCAGAATGGCCCAAGAATAGTCTGTTTGTACCTGGAGACAAAATCTCGCCGGACAAACAGCATTACAAGGTCACGATAAGTCCAGATCTCTTTCAGATTAATATCCAGGAGGTGACGCTTGGGACGGATTTCGAGATCCCAGGATTCGGGGTCTGGTTCAGGTGTGTTGGGTTTGTTGTTCAAGGTTGAGGCTTAGGGAGAAGACAAAAGACAAAAGACACAAGATAAAAGTAAAAAA
>Ga0315278_10002075_pt1 | contig 17752 bp, 17 predicted proteins | sample YL17G06_0_MG_FD_203880 | JGI IMG/M metagenome (GOLD analysis project Ga0315278, IMG submission 203880) | Sediment microbial communities from Yellowstone Lake, YNP, Wyoming, USA - YL17G06_0 | ecosystem: Environmental > Aquatic > Freshwater > Lake > Sediment | place: USA: Wyoming | collected... | reverse complement strand
ATAGGCAGCGATTACTATTTCGTCACGACATGTAAGATAAACATAGAAGACGACTACACCGCGTCCGACGTAAGGTCGGGGATTGTATTAAATAAAATATCGGTATCTCCCAGTGAGGGGTTGAGGTCGGTTACGATAGAAGACAAATTGTATATTCCGGGGAGTATTCCCACTGTATACGATGGAGAACGATTAAACGAAATAGGGTTTACGCATCCGCCCGCGATACTCGGTAGTTCGTTGACGGCTGGCAATGTTCCAAATGGAACCTATAGTTATATCGCGGTATACGAAATGGTAGACCGCGTAGGAAACGTTACCAGATCTATGATGTCTGTGCCGGCATCGGTAACCGTTACGGGCGCTACCGGGCATTACAAAGTCAACATTGATTGTAAACTGCCGGTAGGCCGCGTGGACGTTGATTTAGCGATATCTCTATCAGGCCTTCATCGGATGGCGAGTCTGGCGCTATATCGTACTGCAGCGAGCGGAACGATATATTATCGAGTTAACACTGGTTATTGGATCCCGGCGTCATTTACGATGGGATCTGCGATTCGGTGGACAGATGATACGACCGATACCGATCTCGTCAAAAACGGCATGCTTTATACTACGGGCAACGCGTTAGAGCAATGCGCGCCGCCGTCGACGAAGGTTTTCGAGATTCATCAGCGAAGGCTATGGGGAATAAACGAAGAAAACGGCGATTTATTTTACAGCGCTGAGTTTCTGGAGGGCGAGGGTCCGTGGTTTAACAGTGAGATGACGATAGAGACGGGCAACAAAAATGCTAGGCCCGTAGCGCTCGTGAGTCTGGGAGACAACCTCGTAGTGTTTTGGACCGATAAAATCGGCGTGGTGTACGGCAGCGGGCCGAACATTCAGGGGCAAGGCGGGACATACACTGAACCGCAAATATTCAGCAATGGGATAGGGACTGTAAACTCGAGGTCGTTGGCGAGAACGCCCGTTGGGATCGTATTTCAGGATTCATCGGGGTACTACCTGACAGATGGACAGAGCGTAAAATACATTGGAGCGGGAGTGAAATCGTACGAAACATATTCGGTAGCAGACGCATCGGTATTCGAGGACAAACATCAGGTGCGGTTTGCGGTGAATAATTCGTTGGTCGCTTATATCCTCGTATACGATTACGAGATTGATCAGTGGTTTGTGTGGGGCGACTATCAGACATCAGACGGGACGATAAGCGGGTTGGGCGGCTGGTTGGCGCAGGATCGACCGATATATTCCGGCGGGAATGTGAATGGAAAGCATTGCCTAGTTAACGTATCAGGAAACACGCTAGAGCAATCGACGGGCGGATACGTCGATTATTTACTGGCTCCATCAGTGACGTATAATACATTCAATGGCGAAATCACCACTCCATGGATTAAGCTCGCGGGGCTGCAGGGATTTCAGCGCGCATGGCGCGCGTTTTTGTTGGGCGAGTACATCTCTCCTCACCATGTGCATATCGATATCCACTACGATTACGATACCACAACCACGCGACGAGATCAGATAACACGAGTGATCACATCGAGTTTGTTGAATAAATACCATGTGGAATTCGGGATTCCCAAACAGAGATGCGAGGCGATACGATTCAAAATTGTGTTAGAGATCACGGGCGCCGGTGCAGCATGCGCGACGTTGTCGGGATTGCGACTTGAGTACGGCACAAAAGGATCGATGCGGCTGCCGCGATACGTGGCGCCATAGGAGAAAATATCATGAGTTTTATGGGCGACATAGGAAGAGTAGGGCTTGCAATATCTACTGGTGGGATTAGCGAGCTGCCGATAGCGCGCGATGTTGTCACCGGGCAAACGGGACAAACGAATTTTGATCCTACGGCATACAACTATGATCCCACGAAATTCGACGCCAGTAATCCCGCGATACGAGATCAGTTGCTAGGGAACACTACCGCTACGGTTAAAGCCCCGACGGCACAGGCTGCTGCGCCGATATCGGGTGCTACGGTAAGTGGAGTGCCCATGGCGAGGCCCGAGCAGGTTGATCAGGTTTCGCAAGTCGGGACCAACGGGGTAGGCCCTATATTCAAATACGGTGGGGCAACTGTTGCGCCTGTATCTGCAATACGGTCGGCTGGCGTAGTTGCGGCAAACAACGTAAACGGGGCCAGGGTGGCTCCGCAAAACTATATCCCCTCGGCGAGATCGGGGCTTACGAATATCGACACATCCGGATTCAATCGACAGATGGGTATCACGGATCAGGCCATGGCGCAGCAACAGTCGTTGGCCGGGCAACAGGCGAACGCTAACGCATTGCAGCTCGCAGCGGCTCAGGGAAACGCTCCGAGCGTAGCGGAACAGCAGTTACGGATGGGCCTTGAGGCACAAATCGCCGCTCAGGCATCGGCTGCTGCCAGCGCTCGAGGAGGCACGGGCGGAGTTTTCGCAGCTCAGCGGGTGGCGGCGTTACAGGGTGCTCAATCGATGGCGCAGACCAATCAGCAGGCGGCGATGTTACGCGCGGGCGAGATGGCGCAGGCACGAGAAGCGTATCAGGCGGCGCTCGGCAACCAGATGGGCGCGGCGCAGGGACTTCAGGCTCTCGGCATTCAGGGCGCACAGGCGGCCGGAACGATGGCAACAAATCAGGCGGGCTTAACGCAAGAGGCGAATCTATACAACACTGGCCTTCAGCAGCAAATGGGGATCGCGAACCAGAATACGCAGTTGCAAGCGGCTCTGGCGAATGCGGGATACGCGCAGCAAGCGGGGTTGGCGAATCAATCGGCTCAACTCACGCAAAACACGTTGGATGCCCAGCTACGGCAGCAAGCAACCATGGGAAATCAGAGCGTAGCGCTGCAACAGGCGTTGGCGAATGCCGGGTATGAGCAGCAGGCAGGACTAACTGGTATGTCGACTGATTTGGCCTCACAATCGTTAGGGGCGCAATTGCAACTTCAGGCGAGGATCCAAAATCAAAATACAGCACAGCAAACCGCGATGGCGAATGCCGGATACGGACAGCAATCTAATTTGGCCAATCAATCTGTAGGGTTATCGGGTGCTCTGGCTAATGCCGGATACGGCCAGCAAGCGATGCTCGCGAACCAGGGGAATTTACAGCAAGTGGGATTGGCGAATCAAAACGCGGGGTTACAGGCATTAGGTCTCCAAAACACCTACCAAACGAATGCCATGAATCAGTTGTTGGGGTACGATCAAAATGTATATTCGTCGCAAATGGGATTGCAGCAATTGCAGCAACAAGAACTCGCGCGGCAAGACGCGTTACGAGCCGGAATAATGCAGGGTAACGCGGCGGCGCAAACACAATTGACTGGAGCGTTTATAGGTGCGGGTGGTTCGGTATTAGGGAGCCTAGTCGCGCCAGGGTCGAAGGCGGTATAAAGGAAACAACATGCCCGATCAATTTGTAATAGGAAATCAGCCCTACGCGCTCAACGACGATGGCGATACGATCACTGGGCCGTACGGAGCGATGTCGTTTGGCATGCTCGACCCATCCAATCCCGTGCGACAGCAGGCCGAGGCGATTAAGGCGCAACGGGAAGCTGTGTATACCCCGCAACCGGCCACGGCATCGGCTCTTCCTCCGAATGCGTTTCAGCAATCGCTCACCGGCATGGTAGCGCCGTCGGGCGCGGTGCCAGGCAATCAACTATCGAGGCAAACGAGTATAGATTTGCCGCCGATGAGTTCCGAGCCACCTGTACAGCAATCGGCAGTTCCACAGACGCCCGCGGCGCTCATTAAACCAATGCAGCAGGCCCAACCGCAATCGATCTCGCAACCGGATTCACAACCCAGAGCGGGACAATACGTTCAGCCGCGGCAACCGCAAGGGCCAACCGGCCTAGCGAAATACGAAGACGACGTGCAGAAAGCGATGCGCGCGGAGGCGGAAACACAAGCGCAAGCGCAAGAGGGGCAAGCGGTGACCGCGGCGCTGATTGGACAGGTTCAAGCGGATAAAGGCGAGTTTCTCGCGCAAAAAGAACAAGAACAGGCCGAGCAATTTGCGCAGCGACAGAAAGACATCGCTGCCGAAAATAAAAAAGTCGAGGATGCCCAAAAAGACTATTTGAATACGAAAATCAAAGATCCGTGGGCTAGTCGTAGTACTGGGCAGACGATTCTTCAAGCGATTGCGATAGGCATGGGACAGTTCGGAACGATGCTCGCGGGACGCGGTACCAATACCGCACTCGACATTATAAATAAAGCGGTTGAGCGCGATATCCAGATACAAGAGGCAAACCTCAATCGTAAAGGCGCGGTGTTGTCGAATGCGCGAGGATCACTGGCTATAGCTAGGCAAAACTACGCGGATAAAGAAAGCGCGTTGAACGCGGCGATAATCATGGGTCTGAAACGCGCCGATCAAGATATTGCGATGTTTCAACAGCAAGACATCTCGCAAGGGAAAAAAGATGCCGGCCAGATGATGCGCGATAAAATCGAAGTTGAGATAGCAGGTAGAAAAGAGCAGCTTTTTGCGGCTCAGCAAGCGGCTCGCGAGCGCGCGGCAGCGGCGTCGTCGGCAAACGTAGCAGCCGAGGTAAAAAAGGCGCAAGAGGCGCAACTACTCGAAAAGCAGATGGAGTATAAAGCGAAGACCATCGGACAAGTGGCTAGCGAGGGTAAAGATGGAGCGGAGAAAATAGTACGCGTTGGAAATAAACTTTATCAGGCTCCGACAATAAAGGAAGCGCAAGAGGGTCGGGCTCTGTCGGGTTCGGGACAGCAAGCGTTTGATTTGTTAAATGATCTAGACAGATATACGCAAGAAGGATCGAATCTGTCTCCTAATCAGCGCGCCGAGATTAATCTTAAAGCCAAGATGCTCATGGGTATTCTCGCTAAAGTGGAAGATCCAACTGCGATCATTCGAGAATCGGACATTGAACGTTTCAAGGGCGTAGTCGGCGATCCAACGGCGATCATTGCATTAGGACGCCGAGGCGGATATTCGGGCGCTAAACAGTATGTGGCGGGCAAACTTAAATCGTTTACGGCTGGATATTATCAGGTATTGCGGCCAGGCGAACGATTAGACCAACCGGATACAATGCAGAGTGCAGTACCACGCGGACCGATACAATAAATGTCCGATAAATTCGTAAATATTATCGATAATCTGGGCGAGGTATACTCGATACCCGAGCGATTCGTCGGCCAGGAAATCGATGCCGGGCGAATCAAAGGCCTGGCGACTCCCGAGCAGGTCGCCAAAGCCAAGCGCGACCTAAAGTACGGCACGCCTGGTCAGATGGCAATCACGGCAGCCGAGGGGGCGGCGAAGGGGCTCTCGCTTGGAGTTAGTCCGTGGATCGAGAAACAACTCGGCGTAAACCCGGCAGATATCGCTGCGCGTGCAGAAACGAACCCGATAACCTCGGGCGGTACCGAGCTCGCAGGTATGCTCGCTCCGACGGTTCTCACCGGAGGTGCTGGGGCCGGCAAAGGCGTGCTGTCGCTCGCTGGAAAGGCGCTCGCAAAAACTCCCGTGGGACTGCTGGAGAAGGCCGGAAAGGCCGCCGAACTCGGCGTAGAGGCACTAGGCGGAACCGGCATGGCCTCGCGTGCGGCCGCGGCGACCACGTCGGGCGCGCTTTGGGGCGGGGCATACGGCGCGGGCGAGGCGATCGGCGAAGCGGCTCTTGGCGACGATCCGCAACTTAATGCCGAGTCGCTGCTCGCATCGATTGGGACCGGAGTATTGCTCGGAGGAGGTATCAGCGGAGTCGGACGATTGCTCGGATCGACGTTGGCGAAAGGATCCAAAAAGCTCAGCGAAAAAACCAGCCCAGATATGATCCAGAAATTCTCGGATGCTCGAGCATTTGAAGCGCTTGGCGAGGGACAGCTTCAGATGAAGCAACTAGAGCGGGCGCAAAAGCAGTTTGGAAAAGGTTTTAAAGAAGAAATAGGCTCGATATCAAAAGACGAATGGTTACTCAAGGGGCTGGTAAACAGCGCGGAAGATATAAACGAGCGAGCGGTTATCGCAAAGAATAGACTGGGTAAAGAACTCGAAAGCACCTATGCGAAAATAGACGAATCGGCAATCGCGCGGCATCCCGACAAAGCCGAATTAGCCGAGGAATTACGAGTAAATGTGCTCATTCCTCTGCAACAATCGGGAGCCAGGGTCGACCGAGATCTTGCAGAAACGATTCAAAAAAAGTACTTAGACTATTTTCTCGAACCGGGCGAGCAAATCCAAAAAGGCGTTGATGATAAATTGTCGTTTACGGATTTGTGGAATAAACGTAAATTTTTAGATAAACACATTAACTACGATCTGACCGGCAAGCCAGCGGGCGCGCTCGACAGTAGCCTAATGAAAGCCCGGGGCGTTATCGAAGAATACCTGGAAAACAAAGCGCAAGACGCCGCCTCGTCAATCGGCGAGGACTTTCTATCGGGATACCGCGCTACAAAACGAAAATATTCGGCGATGAGTGTAGCGGCGTCTATTAGCGGAAAGCGCGATATGATAAATCAAACCCATCAATCGATGGGGATTGAACCACTGATAACCGGAGCTCTGGTCGGCGGGGCGACGAGTCTGGCTACGGGCGATATGTCCATGGGCGCAGCCGGGGCGGCGCTAGGAGGTTTCGCGGCGTCGAGATTTCAACAGCAGGTATCGACGCTGATTAAAAAATACGGTTCATCGGCGATGGCAGTCGGCCTGGATGATATCGGCGCAAAAGTTTCCGGCGTTCAGTCGACGATCAAAAAAGCCATGGACTCGCTCGCCGCACCACAAAAAGTGGCCCCTATGGCGATGATACTGGGAGCCGGCGAGCCGATCAAAGGGAGATACGACGAGACGGCCAAAAAATACGACCAGCTTACTCCCGATGCGGTTAATACGACGATCGAGAACAAACTGCGGGTCATGGGGCCGGTCGCGCCCACCACGCTCGCGGCGCTAAAAACTACGGCAATCGCGGCAGTACAGCACATCCAGGCTGCTAAACCAAAGGCGATTGACCGCGAGGACGACCTGTTCACCGGGCTGGATAAAAGGTCGCAGGCGAGTGATCGCGCCATGGCGCGCTGGTTGCGCGTGGTCGCAGCGGCCGAGAATCCCATTGGCGTAATCAAATCGGCGGGTAATGGTTCGCTCACTGCGGAGGGCGCTGATGTTCTGCGCACGGTATATCCAGGACTGTACAACGCAGCGTCGAAACAACTCATCTCGCGATTTGGGGCTGCGAAAGTGCGGCCCGATTCGTCTAAAACACGAACGGCGAGTATGTTTTTGGGCGCGCCCGTAGCCAGCAATCATAGTCCGAGATTCACGGCGCGTTGCCAGCAGGCGTACATTCGGCAACCCGCCGAACCAAGGCCGCCGAAGACGAACGTATCGATTGATAAAAACATAAAAAGTCAGTTTTCAGGCTCACAAGCGCTCGAAGCGCGAAAGGTATAGGAACATCAAATGATTATGAATTATCCAGCACTCGCTGCCGATGCATACAGCGAGATAATTTATCCCGGCGAACACGAAGGGTTTTCGTTGACGTATTCGTGGACTGGAACGTTGCTCGGCCCGTTGTATTTGCAGGCTCGCAACGACCCCCTTGAGACGTTCATGACGTTATCCGAAATCGTTATTTCGGCTGCTCCAAATGGATCGGCGGGGCAGGGGAGTCTAGTCCTCTCGGATACGTATCACAAAGAATATCGGATGTTTTTCGATTTCACTAGCGGAGCTGGCAATCTCGAAATGCGCGTAAACTATTAGGTGATCGATGGTATCTCTCGCAAAAAAATTAGGGCAATCGTTATCTCAATCGCTCGCGATATCGCTGAGCGAACCGGTAATGCCGTTTGGCGCGATGACGTTTGCAAACACTAGTCCGAGATACGTTGTGACGCTAGACGGACGAGTTTTAGGACCTTTCGGGTCGGGCGTACCGGCGATAACAACGGTTAATGGTAAACGGTGTTTGAGTGTTTGGCGGGCTCTCACGAATCTAGAGCCCGACGGAAATACGTTAGCAACGTGGGGAGAAGCTGGAGTGCTAAGTGCCGTGGTGGGTGGTAGCCCGGTGGGCACAGACTGTATCCGTATGACTACCACGGACCCGGCTACCAATACGGGGTCGCAACGATTTCGCACTTTCTCTGGTAGACCTTCCGCTGAACGTATAGCGGTATCGTTTTTTTGTAAATTAGGTACGGCTGGGTCGGTTGTATCTTATTACAAGGGGGGCTCTCCTAATTACCAAAATATATCTCCTGCAGCAGCGTGGAATAGGTATACGGCGTCGCGAAACATACCTGGAACTACGATTTATGAGGGAGTATATAACGCTGCTGATTTTAACTATTTATTAGGAGTAGCGGGAGACAATTTTCTATATTGGTGTTGCCAGGTAGAAGAAAGTAGATACTACGCCGGCAGACCAATTCCTACCAGTGGAGCAGCAGTAACTACGAACAAGGATAAGGCGCATTACCCTGCGGCAATAGTGCCGACAGATCTCCGCGATGGTTGCGGCGGAGATATATATCCAGGATATTCTAGCGCCGAACTCGCGACATGCGCCGCCCACACGAAAAAATATATCGCGCGTTTTTGCGATAGCGGAGCAAACTCGGTAGGATTCTATTTATACTCGGATGATTTAAAACTACACGTTGAAGTTGATGGGACCGATATCGCGGCCACCGATGCCTTGACATGGTCTGCGCATCAGCGATGCAGATGGGAATGGAGGAGAATTTCAGGAACCCTAATTGCCAGCTTGTTCACTGCGGGTAACGGGACGGTTTCCGGCACTCCTCCCGCGCGATCTGATGGGCATTTAATATTAGGAGCGTATGATACGGGCGATTTGGCAACGATGAATCAACAGTTCGACGGTGCCATATGCGAACTGGAGATATGCTCCCCTTTTTGATCACCGGAGGAGAATATAGCATGAAAGATATTGTTGCAGAAAACGCCAGCATATCGGGATCACTAAAAATAGGGACCGAGGCGTCGCCTCCGGCAGCGGCTATCGCTAAAGTACACATGAATTTACGCGCGGCCCCTAACGCAACCGGAGAGCACATTTTCATATCACATCGCAGTTTTGTTCCTGGCGAAACACAAATTTGCATTGGAACTGGTCCAGTAGAGGATACGCCGGATATAATATGTCCGGGACCGGGAGCGGACTCCGTTGCGTTGATCGGGATACAGCCGGTAATACAACAATTAGGAGGTGACACCACTACGTCTCACTGCGGAATGGTATTGCGTTTGCGAAGTGTCGCGGACGGAGTCCCGCGTCGAGTGCATCAAGCTATCGCGTTTCTCATCGAAGATTTTGTGCGAGATCCTAATATAACGTGGGATGAAACAATCGCTTTAGAAATTCAAGCGTCCGCGACGGGCGCTGCAAATTACGGGATACGCAATCACGGATCTATAGATCAGATGGGTAGCGCGATGTTTGGGGGTTGGGTATCGTTACCCAACGACGATAATCACGGATTGTGCAATTCTGGAAATAACGAACAACGAATTACATTGGGATTAACAGAAGTTAAATTATGGACTCATGCCGTAGAACGCGTAGCGATTAAGCACGACGGAGCGGTCAGAATCCACAATTGCATAGATCTAGGCGAGATTGCGGAACCATCTTCTCCACTGGATGGGGCTAGGATATTTGTTGACACGGATATCACGGGTAAACGCCGATTATGTGTGGCATTCCCCACGGACGAAACGTGTGTTATGGCGGTTGAAGGAGAGGGGCTGTTGCGAGGGCCAGTTGGCCCGCAGGGGCCGACAGGCCTTCCCGGGCCAGATGGAGCACCGGGAGTGCAGGGCGCACCGGGGGATAAAGGTCCGATCGGTGATCAGGGAATCCCGGGTGTGCAGGGGATTCCCGGTGTACAGGGTAGCCCGGGAGTCGTCGGAGATAAAGGTCCGGCTGGTGACCAGGGAGCGCCCGGTATCGCTGGCGACAAAGGGTTGATCGGAGACAAGGGGCCTATTGGAGACAAGGGACCGACAGGGGATCAAGGGCCTCCCGGCATTCAAGGCTCTCCGGGAGTTCAAGGCATACCCGGAATTGCGGGCGATAAAGGGCCAGCCGGTGATAAAGGGCTTACGGGTGATCAGGGACCTGTCGGCCCACAGGGACCAACGGGTGATCAGGGGCCAGTGGGCAATCCTGGACCGGATGGCGCGACCGGCATAGGCGTCGACTACCGACACATCGGCACAACGAATTACGAGGGGTGGTACACTGCTCCGACAACAGGTACAGCGCTGACCACTGGGGCAATTTCGGCGGGACGCATGTACGCGATACCGTTCGTCGCGCCTCGCGTATGTACGCTCGACCGCATCGCGATAAACGTCACCACGGCCGGAACCGGGAATGCCCGACTCGGGATCTACGCCGATAGTGGAGTATATCCAGGATCGCGGCTGTTAGATGCTGGCGAGATTAGCATCGCGTCGACCGGTGTTAAATCTATCACGATTAATCTCGCGCTCACGCCGGGCCTGAAATGGCTCGCCCTCGTGAGCGCTGGCACTCCGACGCTACGCGCGTTCGCGGTTGGGAGCCTAATCCCGATTATGGGATTCGCAAACACCTTGCCCGTGACTCCGATTCTCGGGCTCTATCGCGCATTCGCATACGCAGCGTTGCCCACTCCGTTCGGCGCGTCGCCGACGTTGATTGTGGCCGTTCCAATTCCCGCGATATTCGTGAGATTATCGTCATAAACAAAAGGAAAAAAGAAAAAATGAAACCATGGTATGAAAGCAAAATAATCGGATTGGGTTTACTCGCCCTATGCGGCGCATTGTCAGACGGACTGACAAATAACTGGTCTTGGCGACAGTTCTCCGTCGCAGGACTAGGAGTACTGGTGATAGTCGTGAGAGCATTTTACACGGATACAGAGATCACTAGCGGAGTGAAGAAAGGCGCTGGTTGACTCCGATGTCTACCGCAATCGATTATCCTCCGCCATTTGAAACAACCCAAAAAGGCATCTTAATTAGCTGGAAAACGGCTCTTTTGATGTCGGCGTTTCTCGTCGTAGGCAGTGGCGGCTCGAACGTAATAACGAATTTGATGGGCATAGGCGGGACGAAAGTATCCGCTGAGCAGTTTGTCAAACACGAATACGAACAGAGCCAGGTGTCAAAAAGCATGACAGAACGCGTGACCGTATGTGAGAACGCAATCGGCGTAATGACAGAAACGCTAAACGCCGTGGCCGTTGTCCAGCGTATGCAAGTCGCGGCAGAAGAATCGCGACGATTAACATCGAAAATCAAAAACATCGATGCCCGCGAGCTTCAATTTGTTCGCATATTAGGGCTGAATTTATCGAGAATGGGGGGCAGCCCTCCTAAAGAACCGTGCTATACTTTAGAGTGCATTAACTAAAAAAGGAAGAAAAGGAAATGAAAAAGTTACTTTGTGTATTCGCTATTATTGGTTGTATCGTCGGATGCGCGGCTGCGATGCCGATCATCCGTACGATCGTAGACATCGCGACTCTCCTATGCGAGAACGCCGCGAGCGAAAAGCCGATTGCCGTTTTGCAGGGAAATACCCCGCAGCAATGGTGTCGGATTCAGACGAATCTGCAACCATTCGTCGACGATCTGCTGAAAGCTAGACAGTCGGCGTCTGAGAAAACCGGTATAGCACAATGAATCGAGGACTAGGATATACCGTACCAAAGCCGGATTCGCGAGACTATTCAGCGTCTAGGCTGATTGATGGATACGGAGAAGCAGAGCCGCGAGGATATGCGGATAACTCGTGGCAGACTGTCGAGGTCCTCGACCAGTATTCGTTGGGCTCGTGTGTGCTCAATGGAATCATGGAGCAGATACGAGCTCTAACTATGAAGGAGCGCGGATTGCCGGATAGCCCGAAGGGACTCCCGTCACTCGGTTCTCGGCTGTCCTCATACTATTTTACTCGTGTCGTAGAGGGCGAAGAGAACCGGGACAACGGATGCGACCCTCGCACGGCGATGAAATCAATATGCAAACGCGGGATACTTCCGGAGTCAGAGTGGCCGTACGATATCGAAAAATTCGCGCAATGCCCTTCTGATTTGGTACTGCGAAACTCGTATGATCAGCGCGCGTTCGAGTATTCATGGATACAGACGCTCGGACGAACGAAGATAGACGATGTAAAGCTGTTGCTGGACGCCGGTTATCAGATAGGGATTGGCGGGCAGATCGGCGATGAATACGGCGAATGGAAGCCGGGCGAGGCTCCGTTGACCATTCCCGTTAATCCGTACGGCGGACATTATCGCGTGCTAGAGGGCTACGTCGGAGATGTGTTTCGCGAGCTGGGCAGTTGGGGCACCGGACTCGGCGATAACGGGCGAGTTGAGATATCAGCCGAGTATCTCGCGTGGACCGGAACTTCAACGTTACTCGTAATAAGAAGGGCGCCGGTCATATGAAAATGAAAACCATGCTATTTGCATTACTATTTATCACGGTTAGCGAGTGTGGCGGAACCCCGCCGCCAACGCCGGTTCCAGTGCCAGTGCCAGTGCCAGTGCCCGTTCCGGTGGAACCTACGTGCAAAGATGTTTGCGATACGTGGGCGAGACTGGGGTGTGAGGAGGCAAGTCCCACGAAATATGGCACAACGTGCCTTGTGTGGTGCGAAAATTCGATGGACATTCCCGCGTTTGTTGCTAGATTTAAGTGCATAGTGAAAGCGGAATCGTGCGAGCAATCTCGCGCGTGCGAACAGACAACAGAAAAATAAGGAGATAATATGAGTAAGTTTTTTGTATTGGGTGTAATGTTAATTGCGGCGATAGGTTGTACGGTCGAGGGTCCTGTTGGCCCGCCGGGCGCTACCAGTATCGTAAACGCCACCGGACCGACGGGTGATACCGGAGATCGTGGCGCGGATGGCACATCGTGTACCGTTGTCGATAGCGATTCCGGAGCGAAAACCATTCGCTGCTCGGATGGCACTAGCGCAACGGTATCTAACGGAATCGATGGCAAAAACGGCGCGAATGGCGATGACGGCAGTTCATGCACGGTCATTGAAAACGATGATGGTACCAAAACCATTAAATGCGAGGACGGTACCAGCGTGCTGCTACGCAACGGCTCCAACGGTATAAACGGAGTAAATGGAGCTAACGGAGCCAATGGTTTGAACGGCGAAAAGGGAGACAAGGGAGATCAGGGCGAACGCGGAATCGTAACCGTGCTCGACGGTGGCGTAATTCAAGGGCCTCCGGGTCCGCAGGGAGAAACCGGAGCAGATGGCGCCGACGGAGTCGACGGAGTCAATGGTACCGACGGCGTTGACGGGATTGATGGCATTGACGGCGCAGACGGCGCAGACGGCGCACCGGGGCCAGCTGGACAGCCAGGACCGCAGGGCGATGCCGGTCCCGTAACCTGCTATTGCATCTATCCAGACGCAGCTCCTGTAATGTGCGTATGTCCATAATCCAATCGTCTGATGCCGCAGTGTACCCGTGGATGGACATTGCGGTCTGCGAACTCGGCGAGCATGAGCTCGCCGGGTTCGCAGCGAACAAACGAATAGCCGAGTATCTGCGAGGCATTGGCGCGAACGAGAGCGACGAAACTCCGTGGTGCTCGGCGTTCGTGAATTGGGTGTTGAAACGGGCTGGCTACGCGGTCACCGGGCGGGCAAACGCGCGTAGCTGGATGTCATACGGCGAGTACGTACAGTATCCGCGATACGGAGCTATTGCTGTATTCTGGCGCGCGACTCCCGCCGGATCACTCGGCCACGTGGCGTTTTACCTGCGTACCGAGGGCGCGAACATCAAGGTGCTCGGCGGAAATCAGGACAATTCGGTATGCGCGGCGCTCTATCCGCGAGCGCGGCTGCTCGGGTATCGATGGCCGGTCAGGGACTCTGGCATATGATTTTTAGCCGTTCGCAGCAGATCCCCAATTCGCTCACGCCGGCTGCGACCGCGAGCATTAGCGCTGCCCACTCTCTGATCGAGAGGGCGCATTGGAATGCGGCGCGAGTCCACCGATCGTGATATTCGACCGACGGTTTCAGGGTGAGGGATACGGGGCGAGATGTCGCCGTGATCGATTCGTCTGCGTCACGGAGATCGCTGTCGTATTGACAATGTTTGCACACCCTCGGTCCCGAGAACGCTCCTGAGGCCAGTCCCAGAGCCCTGAGACACCACGCGTGGCGCGAAATGCCAGTCCTGCCCGCCGCGGAATCTAGTGCGGCGAGCAGGGCGGGCGATACGCGTATGGTGATCTGACGGGTCATCGTGTTACGCTTTTGATTTTATTTAGCATTTTCTGTGTCTCCTTAAAAATCCTCGATGATTTCTGCTGCTAATTTTTCAATTTCGCCCTCTTGCAAATTTAATCGGTCTGGGTAAAAATCCTCGGCAATCGCGCGATTTAATTCATCTGCGGACGTCTCCGTATAACCAGTCTCTCTGGATCCGAGATGAACCAATTGACGCCCGAATTTAATCGCTGCGTGGATTGCCGAGCCGTCGCGATCATACCAGAGAACCGGGGTACCGTCCGGTCGTAGATTAAGCACTGCACGCGCGATCAGTCCGCAACCTCCCTGAGTTGCGATTTCTCTCTTTCGGTCGTTATCCATATCTCTATAGTACCACGCCAGGGGTACGACGCCAATTAATTCGACAATAAAAACATATGGTCATTTAATTAGACGGGAAACTCTCTGAGCCGCAGCTCAAACGGCAAATCGTCGAGCGTCTTATCGTGCGGCGTCGCTTTTTTTGCAAAAAACGCTCTTCGCTCGGCGGCGCATTGAGATTTTATGATCCGCGCCCACTCCTGGTCCATAGGCCGCGCGCCAGGTCCAGTTTCGCAGCCGACGATCACCCAATCAATCCCTACTAGGTTAATGCCATTTTGCTTCCATACTCGACCTAGCAGCGGCTCGAAACTTACAAATCGTATCGCGGCCGGTATTAAGCGCAAAACATTGATACGATTTAGATGTGCAGCGGACTCGACTGTCACGCCCCACCACAAATTGGGCAAAAAATCTCCTGATCCCAACTGTCTATTAATGATTCCGCCGTAAAGTTGACGCTCCATATTCTCGGGTCTTTTTGTCAGCACCATAAAAGTATGCTGCGGGCGTGCGGCGATTACCTCTAGTACTCTGTCTATCCATGTTATTTGGACGGCCGGGTGAAACATATCTGTCATCGATCCGACGAATATTCGCCGAGGTTTGCGCCGGCGAAGCGGCGCTTCTAGTCGATCGTGGTGAAAGACGATTCGCGAAAACGGAACACCAGGTTTGTGCAATACCGGGAACCGCTTGACCATTCGAGCGGCGAAACAAAATTTACAGCCTTCCGAAATTGGAGAGCATCCTGTAATCGGTGACCAGGTTGACGTTGCCCATTCTATTTTTGTAACGCGTGCCATTTCTCACATTCCGTTTTCTCCGCTGGATACCACCAGCATTTACTCGCTTTAGTCTGCTCAGCAAAAACTATAGTAATCCCGTGTTTCGAGCAGCGGCCGTAGTACGGTAGATCTGCTCGAAATATTATGACGTGAGCGCAACTGCTACAGCGGCGGATCATCGGCTTTTAGTTTATTTTCAAAATACGCGATGGCTTTTTTATATTCGTCGAGAGTCTTTATTTCGTCGAGCCGCTTGGACTCTTTTTCCGTAAGTGCGCATCCGCTATCTTTTACGGCCCATAAGACTTGATCCAATATGTCCTGGAGACCTCGCAATTCGTTGTCGGCATCGGCCGTAGATTCTTCCCGCGCTTGTGATTTGTCGTCGGCGATCGGCGTAGTGTGCGGATCTTGTTTTGGAGACGTCGGGACAGCTTCCGCGATAACCGGGCTATGCGGCGGGACTCGATCTGCAGTTGGATAGTCAAGCGCTTCCTCAGCGGAAATTAACCCTCGTAGGGCATCGGCGAACGCATCTCGGATAGCGAATCCACGAGCTCGCATTTGCATCATACGATCGGGATATGTGCTCCATGGACCCGCTTTACCGGCCAGGCCGGCTCGCTTTGCCTCTTCTGCGGTAAACGAGCGCACGGTCGGCGTGCGGCCTTTTCGTTTAATTGTACATTGATATCCGCTCCCAAACGGTTCCTCAATAATGTCCTCGAAATCTGGGTGCGCTTGAACTATCGCGAGTAAAGCATCGCCCCAAACACTAGGTCGACCGTTAATCACTGCGATGTTCTGTATCGCTTGCATTGGGCTAAGGCCGAGTTCGGCTCCCATTTGCATGGCGACCAAAACGTTTCCCGGCTTACCTCGATAATCTTTTGGCACCAATTCGCTATCGGACAAAATTTTCGCGAATGCCTTGGCCTCGTCGAACGTACTGGGTAACATTGATTGTTTGTATTTCTCTATACTGGTTGTCATTTTTTCCCTTTAACACACTTTCTGTAGTTGTTTTTTGAGTTCGTACAATTCATGTGAGTGGCAAAAAGCAGACCAGCCCTTTTGCAGGATCGCAGATGGCCATGCGTGGTAGTGAAAATCGCCATCTTCTTTGCCGACTCTCAATAAATGCGCTGACGCTGGGCGAGCCTTTTTGTTCTCATACCATAGTTGAGAGTACGCGGCGATCTGCGCTATATATTCCGGATAGATATGATTGGCTGCTTTCCAGTCCAGGATGATCAGTTCTCCGTCCAGCATTGCAATCGCGTCGGAGGTGCCTCCGAATTTGTATTGCTCGCTAACGAGTTGCGCCTCGGTCGCGATTATTTCTAGTTTTACGGCTGTTTTCCAGCGTTTGTACGCGGTAAACGCAGACTCGGCGCGTTCGAGCATCTCGACAAATTTCTCGGAGGCGACATGGAATTCGTCTGCCGTAGGCATTGTACGATCGCGCGACGTGATGTCAGCATCGATGAACTCGTGAGTTATTGTCCCTATCCCCGCTGCGCGGTCGCGTTCCTCGCGATAATCTTTTCCCTCCTTGCCGAGCTTCCACGCCCAGCTCATGAGTGCGCCCGGGTCACCTTTCATCATAGATAGGATTGTGGTTACTCCTGGAACTCGTGTGCCATCTGCCAGCCGATAGCCGTCTTTGGGATGTGGCATTATTTGCTCCATACTTTTATATGTTTCGCGATATCGCGCAGCATTTCAGCGATTTCAGAAACTCGTTGTTGTGCGACTTGCGGATTGGTAAATCCCATACTACCTAGCGATGTGCGTGACCAGTTTATCTCGGCTAGCCATCGTTTGAGCCCGATGGGGTTACCGCGTTGGACGACATGACGCAGAGCGTTGACGTCGTCCATCCATAGTCCGTACTGACGCAAAGAGCATACCTGCCCGTCGTCTCCCTCTCCGCAGACATCGCAATGAAAATCGCGCGGTTCGGGCGGGTTTGTTTCGGGCGACAAAACGGTGATCATATTATTCTCTCTATCAATTCGAGCACGTAAGCGAGCTGCATTTGCTGCTCGGCGGCGTAGTCGGCGCGGGCGGCCCCGGAGGCAGTGGCATAGGGCGTGGCAGCGCGGGCGGCGTGGTAGGCGGCGGCGGCGGCGGCTTCGATGGCGGCGTCGGCGTAGGCGGCGGCGGCGTAGTCGGCGGCGGCGTCGGCGTAGGCGGCGCGGTAGACGTCGGCGGCGCGGTAGGCGGCGACGGCGGCGCGATAGGCGGCGTCGGCGGTGCGGGCGGCGTTGGCGGCAGTGGCGCTTAC
>Ga0315278_10002074_pt1 | contig 17757 bp, 14 predicted proteins | sample YL17G06_0_MG_FD_203880 | JGI IMG/M metagenome (GOLD analysis project Ga0315278, IMG submission 203880) | Sediment microbial communities from Yellowstone Lake, YNP, Wyoming, USA - YL17G06_0 | ecosystem: Environmental > Aquatic > Freshwater > Lake > Sediment | place: USA: Wyoming | collected... | reverse complement strand
GTGAGGGGTTTGGTCATGGCCATTAACTCGGGAAATGTCGTCTGTAAAACCCGTTGTATCTCCACCTTCGCTGCCGATATTTGATGACACAGAGATTCTCGCTCCCTGGCCATATCCCTCATATCCTGCAGAACCTGAGAAATGGCAAGCTGTGTTACTGAGTTCCTGTGCGTAAGAATGAATTGTGCTATGGTTCTTGCGTCTTTTTTGTCTGTCTTTGTTTTTCTCAACGATAGCTTTGCAAAGTTTGCGATGAGAAGAGGGTTTATGATGATTGTCTCGATACTCTTTGCCGAAAGAAAGGAATACAGATTGATGTGATAACATGCTGTGGACTCCATCGCTGCCACAACGCCTTCATTGCCATCACTGTTGGCCTCAATCGCCTTCAGAAGTTCAGCAAACCCGGTACCATCCATATTAAAGGAAATTTCAAAACGACTTTTGCCATGATCATCAATCCCATTGGCAGATGACTTATCCTTTGAAATGTCTATCCCTACATAAAGTTTACCCATAGAGCACCTCCTCCTAATGTTTTAGGATCAGGCAGGGTATGCCTCCAAGCCAATCCTCCCGCGTAACGAGGGTTCATAGACCCAATCAACTTATCATGGCTTAAGGAGGCAGGGAACAGACTGTAGCAAGGGTTCAGAGACCCGGGAAGTAGTGAGCTCTCCTGCCTTTACCCTTTTCTCTTTTATAACACATCTGTAAGTAGGAGGAAGAAAGTGAGGGAGTCTCCATAAAAAATCAGTCTTTAACTTTCACAGTATACATATTGTCTTTATATTGGCATTTGGTATAATGAGAGCATGTTTTTAGGCATAAATTACGAAAAGCATTATTTTTTAACATTATTATTTCTTTGTTACTTGTTGCCGAAAGAGTAGGTTGAAAATTGCAGTTTAAAGAAGGCATGGCAGGTTACTTCAAAGTTGACAAGGAATTAATTATTGTTTTTCTCCTTGTCGCTATTGCCGGTTTTATCTTCTTTTTTGTATATAATCAGCGTGCCTTTTTGAATTTTTTCTATTTACCGGTACTTGTTGGCGCATATTTTTATGGCAAACGCTATGCTACTTCTTCAGCACTATTGTCAGTTATTGTTATTTCTTTAATTGCATATGTTTATCCGGATACTTTTATTCATGGTCATTTAGATAGCCAACTGAATCTTTGGTTAGATATTTTGACTTGGGGAGGCTTCCTCACTATTACAGGTTATTACATGGGACTTCTCTATGAAAAGAAGGAGAAGGCTACTAAAGAGATACGATTAACATATAGAGGTATTGTTGAGATGTTGTCGCTCGTAATAGATTCTGTAGACAAAGAGACCCAGAGTCATTCTTATAGGGTTTCTATTATTTCTGCAATGATAGCAAGAGAGATGAGATGTTCTGAAGAAGAAATAGAAAATATTAGGATCGCCGCTTTACTCCATGACATTGGTAAGATAGGCGTCAGCAGTATGATTCTTCAAAAGATTGGGAAATTGTCACCTGAAGAGCGGCAACATGTGGATATCCATACAAAACATGGCGCTGATGTGTTACATCCAATGGGTGGAAGGGTGATGCATCTCATACCTTTCGTTTTGTATCATCATGAAAAATATGATGGAAGCGGAAGTCAGGCACTGGAAGGAGAAAATATTCCTCTGGGAGCACGGATTATAGCAGTTGCCGATGTATACGATGCTTTGATTTCAGACCGTCCATATCGCAAAGGCTTACCGCCATTACAGGCTAAAGAAGAAATTCTATCAAACTCCGGGAAACAATTTGACCCGAATGTTGTAAAAATATTCGATTCCATCTTTCCAAAAATAGACTCTGAAATTCCCTTAATTCCTGCGAGATTTGATTTTTAACTGCTTGATGAAGAAAGACTTCGTTCTCACTTACGAGATTCCCGCCATAGCATCAATGCAAGCCCTGAAGAAATTATAAAGCCAAGCACACTTAACCAAACAGGGACAATCATGTCATTTATGGTAACTTCCCAGACAAAAAGCAACCGGAGAAGATGCATAAAAGCAATAAGTGAGAACACAATAATAGCAATGGTTGTAAATGGTTTCATGATTCGTTCCCTCCTTTTTCATAAAGTAGTAAATATTGCCTATTTATTTCCATTTGTACTGCACAGTTTCCAAAAGTATATCACAGGAGCGTCTTTCAGGAAGAAAGAAGAAAAATTATTAGGGCAGTTTCTTGTGAATAAAATCATAGCTATTATTGTCTATTTTAAAGACAGGGCATCCTGATATTCATCCCATAGCTTTTGTTTGGCTATTCCCAAATCAATAAAATCCCAGGGAAGGGTTTCGCTGAATTCTTTTTTTCTGAAGATGTAAAAGTCCTTGTCAATGCCGGCTATCTCTGCTGCCTTCATCCACTCAGGGGTTTTGGACATTTCTTCTATTACCTCTGATATGCGCCTGTCTCCCATGGAGAATAACCCCTGCATGTATGCATACTTCGGAACATCGTGAAATACCTTGATGCCCTTTACGTGTGAAAGACCCTTTTTAATTATCATGAACCTCTCTTTTACTACAGCGGGATTCTCCATTGGGTGCCACTGAAATGGCGTGAATGGTTTTGGGACAAAGGTGCTGATGCTGAGGGTAATATATCTTTTTGCTGAAACAGTCCTTATTTTATTAACAAGATTTATTATCCCCTCAATATCATCTCCTGTTTCTGTTGGCAGGCCGACCATGAAATAAAGTCTCAGGGTTTCGATGCCGGCAGCAAAAAGTAGTTCCGAAGTATACAGGATATCCTCCTCTGTAATCCTTTTATTGATGACCTTCCTCATACGTTCTGTCCCGGCTTCTGGTGCGATTGAGACGCTTTTATGACCTTTCATCAGGTCCACCAGTTCAGCGCTCTTTGTGCTTGCCCTGAGTGATGTAATCGAAAAATCAACTCCAGGTATATTCAGAACATCTTTGATATGCGGATAATCTGAAAGTGATGGCCCGATAAGGCCGATTCTCTTTGTAGTCTTTGTAGCAGCCTGAATCTCATTTTCGATTGCCTTTAATTCTTTTGTTCTTGGAGGGTTGTATATCTTGCCTGCAACGCAGAACCTGCAGTTCCATGGACATCCCCTCATTGCTTCTATAAGATACATTCCTGAAAATTCTGTTTCAGTGGTAATTATCGAAGTCCGGACTTTTGACAGTGATATGTCTTTCAGGTAACGTTTTTTAATAGTCGCAGGTGCGTTATCTGATCCTTGTCTTCCTGAAATTTTTCCATCACTATCATAAGAAACACTGTAGAATTGAGGCAGATACAGGCCTTCAATGGCCACAGACTTTTTAAGGATGTCAGATCTGTCGGCAGAAGACTTATATAATTCAATAAATTCAGGAAGCATCTCATCCGCTTCACCGATAAAGCAGATATCAAAAAAGTCAGAAACTGGTTCAGGATTGAAAAAGGCAGACGCCCCCCCCATGATAACCAGAGGATGATGTGACTTTCTTTCGCAACTTCTCAGAGGGATCTTCGACAGATCAAATATTCTTGCGATATTTGGATAATCATTCTCGAATGAGACTGAAAAGGCTATGATATCGAATCTGCTTAATGATCTCTTTGATTCTATCGAAAAGAGTTCAGTATTTGTTCTTGCATATTCATGTATATCTTTATCATCGGGAAGGAATGCCCTTTCGCAGACGATATCCTTCATGTTGTTCAGAAGACCATAAATCCCCTGAAAACCCAGGTTGGACATCCCGACGTGGTATGTATTCGGGTAAACAAGGGCAATAGTAATCCTGCCTCCCGGATCTTTATAAACCGTACCTTTTTCTCTGGATAACAGGAAGTCTGCTCTTTCCCTCAGTTTCTGGCTCACATCATCACCAATACGCTTAGCATGGCCATTGACCATATGATGTCAAGGGGAAGCTGAATTTCGCATGTTGAATCCAAAAGCAGGTCTGATCTTGGCGGAAACTCATCATCTGCAAGCCATAAAACCAGTATCACCGGCATCCTGGGCATAGGAAACAGCTTGCAGGAAGCATCTCCGTAAGCCAGTGCTTCAGCACAGAGTTCCTTGCCTCTCTTTATAAAACCTTCTTTATCATCTCCATATCTTTTTGCCAGGTTGTCTAAAGGCAGGACATGACTCCCTCTGAAGAATATCTCTCCACCTTTTATATTTACCGGTTTCAAAAGTCTCCCTGCAAATGGGATGTCCTTTGCATGAACAAGGTACCAGAGGCAGGAATGGATGAAAAAGTACCCGTGTCTTTTTATAACGGCTTCTCCTGTCGCATCTGTGCTTTTGATAATCTTTTTTTCAAGACTCACATAAAAATCTGTACAGAAGGATTTTACAACGTAATTGCCGTACTTTTCGTCATAGAGCACAGCGGCATTTTTGCATACTTCTGCGGGATCAAGACCTTTCAGTGTCTGCCATGCCTTTTCTTCTCCGGAGGATATCATTCATAAATAATACCATAAGGTGTCCGGCTTCACTTCAGCTTTGGAATTTACACGCGAATCAAGTTATACTAAATATATGAAATGCAGAGAATGTGGCGGGACAATAAAGCTCATTATTGCCTGAAGACGGGTGACCTTAAACTGCATGGACTGCGGTAATAAATTCCAGTTGAAAGAATATATTCATGAGATAGATCAGGAAAGTCTGGAACGTATAGCCCTTCGCCCCAGTGACAGGGTTTAAATTTTAAATTTAATTTAATCTTCCTTCCCGCCGTAATCTGTTCACTATCTCCTGTATCTTTGGCAATGCTTCGAGCGTTGCTTTTTCACCTTCAAGTGTTGCTTCATGCCTTTTTGTAAAATCGGAGCTGCCGATAAAGCCGACCTTTGGCTTTATCACGACATCTGCCTTTGCGAGCTGGGCAGCGGATAGTCTTGAATGCATTATGCTTATTGACTGAAGGATCGTATCAATAGTCCCTTTCGGGACAGATGAATCAAGGTCACTTGATATGTCAACTGCAATAACAATATCTGCCCCAAGCCTTCTTGCTGCATCAACAGCTACAGGACTTACGACTCCGCCGTCAACATACGTCCTGCCGGAAATATTTACCGGCATGAATACCCCTGGAATTGAACAGCTTGCCCTTACTGCTGTGCCTGTATTGCCGCTTCCGAATATGACCTCCCTGCCGTTCTGAATATCGGCTGCAACAGCATAAAAAGGGATCTTTAATTTTTCTATCGGTGTGTTCCTCAGGATGTAATTAATATATCCTTCGAGTTTTTCTCCTTTAATAAAGCCATTGTCAGGGATTGTCAGGTCAATAATATCGTCTCTCTCTATCGCAAAAGAAAGCTTCTGAAGTTCAAATGCATTAAAACCGTAGGCATACAGGGAACCCACGAAACTCCCTGCGCTTGTGCCGATTATCATGTGTACAGGGATTTTGTTCGATTCGAGAACCTTGAGCACACCGATATGGGCAAACCCTTTTGCCGCGCCTGCTCCCAGAACCACTGCAATCTTTGCCTGCTTTGCCGTGGGGTGAATTTCCTTTGTGGCACAGGAGAATAGAAAAACAACGAGAAACACGGCTGCTGAAAAAGTAATCGCCTTATTCGTATCGCATCTCATAACTATAAAAATAATTCTTCTGCATGACATTTGTCAAAAAAAGATTTTGAATGTCCTCCCAGACTTTTTATTTCATGCTAAAATTAACTCTATGAACATCGTTACTGCAAAAGGATTAATAAAAGACTATAACTCTCTGAGAGCGGTTGATAACATAGATTTTGAAATAACAAAGGGTGAATGTTTCGGCTTTCTTGGACCGAATGGCGCCGGCAAGACAACAGTAATGCGCATTATATATTGTTTCATGCCGCCAGGCTCCGGTGAAGTGAAGGTATTTGATATTGATGTAACCAAAGACCCAGGCAGGATAAAGTCATGCATCGGTGTCATGCCGCAGGAGGATAATCTCGACCCTGATCTCTCGGTGTTTGAGAATCTCATTGTCTATGCAAGGTATTTTGATATCCCTAAAAAAGAATCATCGCCCCTTGCATGGGAACTTCTCGATTTTGTCGAATTAAGGGAAAAGGCAGATGTGAAGATAGGGAATCTGTCAGGAGGAATGAAGCGGAGGCTTGTTTTGGCACGGTCATTGATTAACAATCCGGAGCTTTTAATCCTTGATGAACCGACTACCGGCCTTGATCCGCAGAGCAGGCATGCGGTATGGGATAAGCTTAATTATCTGAAATCCAAAAATACCACATTGATACTCACGACCCATTATATGGAAGAGGCTGAGATATTGTGCGATAGGGTGGCGATAATGGATTCAGGAAAGATTTTAACAATAGATACCCCGTTAAATCTGATGAAACTGCATGGGGGGAATCTCGAGGATGTATATTTGAAACTGACAGGGAAGGCACTGAAGGATTGATATCATGGCTGTTCAGGCAGAACATAGAATTGTCGCTCATTCTCGTCCAGAATGCTTTCGGGACTCCGAGGCTTTTGCCTCTTTATTATTTTTAGATATAGTATCTGAATATCAGCAAAAGAATCCGCGACAATACTATATTCCGCATGAGTAAGGTTAGATAAAAAACATGAAACTGAAACGTGCATTCAGGGTATGGCAAAGGAACTTCACGGTTTACACGAAGCTGTATAAATCGAGTCTTGCCCTGAATTTTGTTGAGCCTATCCTTTATCTCGCAGCCCTTGGGCTTGGACTCGGGGCATTCGTGCAGCAGATAAACGGGGTGCCTTATATAAAGTTTATTGCACCGGGTATCATTGCATCTTCTTCGATGTTTGCAGCAATCTATGAATGCACCTACGGCACATATGTCAGGATGACCTATCAGAAGACATTCGATGCAATCCTTGCAACACCTGTCAGTATCGATGACCTTATAGCAGGTGAACTTATGTGGGGCGCTACAAAAAGCCTGCTCTACGGCACAATAATCATAATTGTAATATCACTGTTTGGACTTGTGGATTCCCCGTTGATCATACTTGTTATTCCTGTGCTTTTTATAACAGGGCTGATCTTTGCAGAGATATCAGTGATATTCACGGCTCTTGTGCCGGGCATAGACTCTTTTAATTATTTCTATACCCTGTTCATGACGCCAATGTTTCTTTTTTCAGGCATCTTCTTCCCTTTAGACAACCTGTCTCCGATCGTTTCAAAGATCGCTTTTTTCATGCCGTTATATCATCTTGTGAATATCTGCAGGGGATTGGCATCAGGACGGTTAGGTGTCTGTATATGGGATACTGTATGGATTTTAGCAGTCGTTGTACTACTTGCTCCTTATGCATTCAGGCTTATGCGAAGGAGGGTAATAAAATGAACTCCTTGGTAGGTCAGCATAAAGGGGGGAATTAATTTTTCTGCTCAATCAGCTGTAACAATTCGTCATAGGAAATAATTTTTACCCCAAGAGACTCTGCTTTCCGGAGCTTTGATCCGGGGTCTGTTCCAGCAACGAGGTAACTGGTATTTTTTGATACCGACGATGTGTTATGTCCGCCGAGGCTTTCGATGAGGTCTTCTACCTCATTTCTTGGTTTTGGTAAAGTCCCTGTTATGACAAAGCTGAGGCTATCCAAAGGCTTGTTCTGTTTCTCCTCGCCCTCAAAATCCGGATTGGTTAACTTCAGCCCTAAAGATTTCAGTGTCTTGAGAATGTGAAGATTTTCCTGGTCATTGAAAAAGTCAGATACTGAATGGGCAATCTTTTCGCCCATCTGTTTAATCTTTAAAATCTGTTCAGGTTTTATATGATACAGGCCTTCAAGATTCTCGAAATTCTTAGCAAGCTGTTTTGAAGCATACTCACCCACATGCAATATGCCGAGGGCATAGAGGAATCTTGCAAGAGTTGTATGCTTGCTTTTTTCGATAGCATCGATCAGGTTTTGTGAAGATTTTTCAGCGAATCGTGGGAGTTGCAGGAGGTCCTCCTTCTTTAGCCTGTACATATCGATAAAATGGTTTATGAGCCCTTTTGAATAAAGAAGTTCTACATTCTTTTCGCCAAGCCCCTCGATATCCATAGCGCCCCTTGAGGCAAAGTGGAATATCTTCTCCTGAACCTGTGCAGGGCAGTTAAGGCCGATACACCTGAAAGCAACTTCACCCTCTTCCCTTAAGACCTTTGATCCGCATACAGGGCATTTCTCGGGTACAGGAAACGGTTTTTCTATTCCGGTCCTCTTTTCTTTGATAACAGATATCACATGCGGAATAACATCTCCGGCTCTTTCAACAACTACTGTATCCCCTATCTGTATATCCTTCCTCTCCATCTCATCCCAATTATGCAATGTGGAACGGGAAACGGTAACTCCTCCGATCCTTACCGGCTCAAAAATGGCAAAGGGTGTTATTACCCCTGTCCTTCCAACACTCCCCTGTATGTCCCTTATCTTTGTAATTCCCTGATGGGCAGCGAATTTGTATGCGATTGCCCAGCGAGGTTCCCGAGTTTTCATACCTAACTGCTTTTGAAGGCTTAAATTATTGACTTTTACTACGGCGCCATCGGTCTCAAACTTGAAACCAACTCGTTTATCCTCTATTTCTTTTACCGCGTGTATCACCTTCTCGATACCTATTCCCTCTCTTATGTCAGGTATAGGAAACCTAGCTTTTTTCAGCCACTGAATAAACTCATACTGTGTATGAAAATTAAGTCCCTTTATCGCTCCCATCCCGTAGCAGGCCAAGTGGAGTTTCCGTGAAGCAGTAATCGAGGAATCAAGCTGCCTCACAGATCCGGCTGCAGCATTCCTTGGATTTGCGAAGGGGGGCTCACCCTTCTTTTCTCTATCCTTGTTCAGCTTTTCAAACTCTGAGATGTCCATATAGATTTCTCCCCGGATATCAATTTCTTCAGGGATGATACCAACCCCTCCTATCTTCATAGGGACAGATCTGATCGTTTTGATATTCCGGGTAACATCTTCCCCTTCATATCCATCTCCTCTCGTAGAGGCCTTGAAAAGAAGCCCGTCTCTGTAAGTCAGCTCTATGGCAAGGCCGTCATACTTCGGTTCAACCGTATATTCAATATCTTCATCAGATTTGAGTAGCCTCTTAATTCTTTTGTCGAATTCCTCCATATCATCATATGAAAAGGCGTTATCAAGGGAGAGCATCGGCATTGTATGCTTCACCTTTTCGAATTTATCGAGTGGTGGCGCTCCTACCCTCTGTGTAGGAGAATCAGGCAGGATATAATGATATTTGTCTTCTAAATCTTTTAAATGAAAATAAAGCCTGTCATACTCTTCATCAGATATAACAGGAGAGTCGAGGACATAATAGCGGTAGCAGTGGTAGTTCAGGTCTTTAATAAGTTTTTCAGTTTCGTGCTTGATTTGTTCGGTTATCTTATCTTGCATGGAGTTATCTTTTTTTTATGCTACCGGTCTGTTATTTCTACAAGAAACCTCAATGCTTCTAAAGCAGCATCCGCTTTATTTTCCTCTCTGTTGCCTGTCAGTCTCAATTCCTTTGAAAAAGTCATCCCTTCTTTGCTAACTGCTATGTAGACAAGTCCCTTTTCTTTTCCTTCAAGCACATCGGGACCAAGATTGCCGGTAGTTGATACTGAAAAATCTGTTCTCGTCAGTGTCCTTATCTTTTCAGCCATTTCCCGTGCCGTTTCCTCACTTACCGCTCCATATTTAGAAATGATAGCAGATGAAACACCCAAAATCTCCTTTTTCATTTCTGCCGAGTAAGAAACAACTCCTGCCTCAAAGAAGGTGCTCGCACCCGGAAGCACTGTTATATAATGGCTGATAAGCCCGCCAGTACATGATTCCGCTACTGAAAGGCTTAATCCTTTTTTCTTGAAAAGCTCATGCACCTTCTGCATAACCTGCAAGGTAGCGTTATTCATACGCTTTCTTCTGTCATTTCCGTTTCAATCCTGAGTCTGCGCATCAAATCAGCCCTGACCAGTCGTGCCTCTTCATAACTTACCGTACTATTAAAGTGTTCAATAACAGGGTTCAGATTCCATTGGTGAAGCTTTAAGAACAGTTCTTCAATTTGAAGACGTTTTGCACGATCAATAAATCGGTCCATATCAATATCGCGGCCATCCTGGATGAGACGTTCGAGATGACCGGCAATGGTTGATGATGAAAGATTTCGTAGACTTGCAATGTCATCTAATGAGAGCCCATTTGCGTAAAGCTCATAGGTTTTTTCGATTGTTTCTCCCTTTTTCTTTTTGGGTGGAAGACCATCGGAATTGTCCAGCTGCTCGATTTTTACGAGAACATCAGAATTGTTATCCAGATAGTTTTTTATTTCATGTATGAAATATTCTCCATAGCGTTCAAGCTTGGCTTCACCAACACCGCTGATTTTTCTCATATCGGATAATGTTGCCGGATAGTGTCTGCACATCTCATGCAGTGTTTTATCTGAAAATATGATATATGGTGGTACCTGCTGCTCATCAGCAAAATTCTTCCGGATGATACGTAGCCTTGCAAAAAGAGCCGCATCATATTGCCCCATGCCAAAATCTTTCACTACATGTTTCTTAGCTTTTTTCTCTTCCCGTTTCAAAGCTGTGACCTGTTCTTTACCATAGAGTAGATGAGGCCCTTTTTCTGTAAACTTGAGAACAGGATACCGGTCACCATCCTGCCGGATAAAACCCTGTGCCAGGAGTTCATCAACAAGAAACCGCCAGTATTGCTTATCCTGATGTTTTCCCGCGCCATAGGTTTTAATCTTGTCGTGCTGAAGTTCACGGATGCGTTTCGTATCAGCGCCTGTCACAATATCAATAATCTGGCCAATTCCGAACCGCTGCTGAGTCCTCGAAATGGCTGACATAAGTATTTGAGCATCTGTGGTAATGTCGATTTGTTCCAGACTGCCGGAACAGATATCGCAGGCGCCGCAATTATTCCCCGGATACTCCTCCCCGAAGAAACCAAGAAGGTGTTTGCGGCGGCATACATTATGTGAAGCAAACCCTACCATCTGGTTGAGTTTCTGTAATGCAACGGAGCGTTCTTTTTCATCTAATATCTGATCAATGAAATAGCGTATTTTCGGAATATCTCCCCGGCTAAAAAACAGAACACAATAAGCCAACTCTCCGTCACGGCCTGCACGGCCTGTTTCCTGATAATAAGCTTCAATATTCTTGGGGAGATCCGCGTGAATCACAAACCGGACATTGGATTTATCTATACCCATACCAAAGGCAATAGTCGCTACAATGACCGATGCCTCATCCCTGTTAAATGCCTCCTGATTCCTGGTCCTTTCCTCTGTTGTCAATCCTGCATGGTAAGGCAGGGCTTTAATTCCCTTTGATACTAAAAACTCAGCCATATCCGTAACAGAGTCGCGGGTTGTGCGATAGATGATGCCTGAGTCACCGGAATGCTCCTTAAGAAATCCAAGTATCTGCAAATCCACCTTTGTCTTTCTTTCTACCTGATAAAAAAGGTTGGGGCGGTTAAATGATGCACGGATTATATGAGGAGACCTCAGGCCGATCCTGCTGATGATATCTTCCTGGACTCTCTGGGTAGCTGTTGCGGTAAAGGCTGCAATCGGAATATCTGAAAAAGTCTTTGTAATAAGAGAGAGGCTGAGGTAGTCAGGACGGAAATCATGCCCCCATTCGGAAATGCAGTGGGCTTCGTCTATCGCAAAAAGTGATACAGGAATGGTTTTCAGTGTCTCAAGGAAATGCTGCATTGCAAAACGTTCGGGCGCAATGTAGAGCAGTTTTATTTTATTGTATTTCAACATGCGGTATATATCGGCAATCTCATGTGCATTCAGTGAACTGTTCATAAATGCCGCCGATATACCGTTTTCTAAAGCAGCGTCAACCTGGTCTTTCATCAGGGAGATCAGCGGGCTGATAACAATAGTGGTCCCTTGCATCATCTTTGCAGGTAACTGGTAGCAGAGAGACTTTCCTCCGCCAGTGGGCATTACTGCAAAAACATCCTGTTTGTTTAAAATGCTTCTAATGATGGATTCCTGATCCGGCCGGAATGACTGAAACCCGAAGACTGTCTTCAGTGTGTCAAGTATTGCCGGTTCTTTGCTCTGACTTACAGTAATCATAGGTAAATATTGTAGCACATGTTTTATAGTGGTTTTGATATAATTGGTCAAGCACTTTATCCTCGTATGTGTTTAAGGAGTCTTAGATGATCATCTACTTTCTTTTAAATTATGCTTGAAAGGAGATTTAAAGGATGTCTTCACAATACTGTCAAAATACACGCAGGCTAAAACCTGCGGCTACCAACAAATATATATGAAGAATCAGGAGAATAAGATGAAAATAGTTGTTTTTATCATACTTGCAATTTTCATCCTTTCAGGATGTGTTCAAAATAGCGCCTCGGTCAAGCCTTATAGTGTCATATTTATAGAAAAACATATGAAAAACATCACTCAGATTACCTTCGATGGTGACAATGGTGAGGCCTATTTCAGCCCTGACAGCCAGAAGCTGATTTACCAGTCAAACAGGGGATTATATGCATGCGATAAAATATGGATTATGAATACAGACGGTTCAGACAAGCATATGGTAAGCCCTGACCATGGGGCGAATACATGCTCTTTCTTTTTCCCTGATGGCCGGAGGATAGTCTTTTCTTCTACAAATCATCTCCCGGGCGTCTGTCCGCCAAAGCCGACGATGCCTCAGACCGGCGGGCATGTCTGGCCATTGTACCCTTATAACATCTTTGTGGCAGATCTTGACGGTTCTAACCTTAAGAAGATTACAGACAACCCTCAATATGATGCAGAACCCATTGTCTCTCCTGACGGCAGCCAGATTGTGTTTGGTTCTCAAAGGCATGGGGACTTTGATATTTATATTATGAATTCTGATGGTAAGAATATGCGCAGGCTGACTGACAGGATTGGTTACGATGGCGGCCCTTGGTTTTCTCCTGACGGGAAGAAAATAGTCTGGAGAGCCTGGTATCCTAAAACCAGAGAGGAAAAGGCACAATGGCGTGAGTGCATGAAAAATAATTACATTGTCCCTGTTCCTCTTGATCTCTGGGTTATGGACTCTGACGGATCAGGCAAGAAAATGATCCTCAATAACGGCGCTACAAATTTTGCGCCTTCGTGGCATCCTGACGGCAGGCGCATAATCTTCTCAAGTAATATGGATGACTGGCAAGAAGACATGAAGAGGTTCGGCCACAACTTCGAACTCTACCTTATCAATATTGATGGCACTGGTCTTGGAAGATTGACCTATAATAAGGTTTTCGATGGTTTCCCAATGTTCTCACCGGACGGGAAAAAACTGGTCTTTGCCTCAAACAGAAACCCCCAAAAACCAAGGGCAACAGACATTTTCATCGCTGACTGGGTTGAATAGCCCTTTACTATGAGAAACAGAGTGAGATTGTTGCTATCTGTTTTTCTATTTTTTCTCACAGCCATTCCTGTTAGTCTAAAAGCTGACGAACTTTCTCTGAAAGACCTGAATGTTCATCATGATATCAAAGTCGTCCTTCATCCGGCAGACCATTCCTTTATTGCAGAAGACACAATAACTTTACCTGACCATCTGCTTCCTGAATTTCATTTCCTTCTTCATAAAGGAATGAATCCAATATCGCAGACCAATGGCGCAGGCATGGTGAAAGAGAGAACCGATAAGCAGGATGTTATCTATGAATCCTACAGGGTCAAGCTCCCCAAAGGCACGAATACCTTCGCGCTGAAATACGGAGGCGTCATAAACCATCCCCTGAAACAGCATGGAAAAGAGCAGGCAAGGGGGTATAGTCATACTGCCGGGGTTATAAATGAAGAAGGAGTTTATCTTGAGGGAAGTTCATTCTGGTATCCGGTCTTTGATGAATCATTTCTCACTTTCGATCTCCGGATAGAAATGCCTCAGGACTGGGATGCAGTGAGCCAGGGGGAACGGAAACTTCACAGTAAAGATAAAGGTATAACCCGGGTCTGCTGGGAATCGCCCGAACCTCAGGAAGAAATATTTATCGTAGCTGCGAGGTTCAGTGAATATGTAAAATCTGCTGGCAGTCTTCAGGCGATGGTCTTTCTCCGGAAGCCTGATAAAGGACTTGCAGAAAAATATCTGGATGCAACAATCCGCTATATTGCCATGTATGAAAAGCTCATCGGTCCCTATCCATACAGGAAATTCGCCCTTGTTGAAAACTTCTGGGAGACGGGATTCGGAATGCCGTCTTTTACCCTCCTTGGTCCGAAAGTCATCCGGTTCCCTTTTATCATTAACTCTTCTTACCCTCATGAAATTCTTCACAACTGGTGGGGAAACAGCGTTTACCCTGATTATGCAGGGGGAAACTGGTCAGAAGGGCTGACTGCATATCTTTCGGATCATCTCCTGAAAGAACAGCAGGGAGGGGGACTGGAATACCGCCAGACCACGCTGCAGAAATATGCAGATTATGTATTCAGTAGCAGGGATTTTGCGCTCACAGAATTTCGTTCAAGGCACAGTACATCCTCGGAAGCAATAGGATACGGCAAATCCCTGATGTTCTTCCATATGCTGCGGGAGTACCTGGGAGATGAGGTTTTTTTAAAAGGGCTCCGGGAATTTTACCGAGACAATCTCTTTAAGCTTGCTGCTTTTACCGGACTGAGAAAGAGTTTCGAACATATTTCAGGAAAAGGATTGAAAGAAGAATTCGGTCAATGGATAGAAAAGACAGGCGCACCGGAATTGAAGATAAGCGATGTGAAGGTAAAAAAGGATAATGATAAATACATTCTTACTGCGATCATAGAACAGATGCAGCAGGAAACGGTATTTCATCTGCGCGTACCGGTTGCGGTGACTCTAAAAGGGCAGCAGGCTGCGTATCAGACCGTGATCAGTATTAGTGAAAAGCGGGTAGAGATAAAACTTGGTTTGCCTTCAAGACCATTGCGAATTGACATTGATCCTGAATTCGACCTGTTCAGAAGGCTCAGCCGCGATGAAATGCCTCCGGCAATAACACAGGCATTGGGATCAAAGAAGATGCTTGTGCTACTTCCTGCTTCAGCAGGCAAGGCAATGCTTCAGTCTTATCAGGAATTTGCAAAGGCTTTGAGCTCCGCAGGCCCGGATGAGACAGAAGTGAAACTCGACAATGAAATAAAACAACTGCCTTCAGATCGTGCAGTTACTGTAATCGGTCGTGAAAACAGATTCTTTAAAGAATTTATTCCAGCATTATCTTTATATGAAGTAACTATGAGTGATAAATGGGTGCGCATAGGAAAGGATGAAATCCCCTTCAGTAATCACTCGCTGGTATTGACCGCGAGGAATCCTGAAAACAAAGATATGGCAATGATGTTCATACACTCGGATTTGCCTGAAGCGCTTCCCGGCCTTAGCAGGAAACTGCCACATTATCATAAGTACAGTTATCTTGTTTTCGAGGGAAATGAACCGGTAAATACTGCCAAAGGCCGCTGGCCTATACTGAATTCTCCCATGACAGTCTTTATTCCAGGAGAAGATGGGAAAGTTGACAGTGTTGAAATGGGGAAATTAAATCAGAGGGAACCATTGGTAACATTGCAGCCATCTTTTTCAGCAGAAGAGATGACGGAGACGATAAGGTTCCTCGCAAGTGATCAGCTCAAAGGTCGTGGCCAGAGCACAATAGAACTTGATCAGGCAGCAGAATTTATTGCTCAGAAATTCAGGGAAGCAGGTCTCATAGCGGCGGGAGACGGTTATTTCCAGACATGGGAGGAAAAGGATATTGGCAATCCTGAATATAAATTAGTATTGAAAAATGTAGTGGGGGTAATCCCGGGTACAAAGCCTGAATGGTCTGACCAGAGCATACTAATCGGTGCACACTATGATCATTTAGGCGCTGGCTTCTTTGGGGCAACAATGGAGAACAGGGGACAAATCCATCCCGGAGCTGATGATAATGCGAGCGGAGTATCAGTCCTTATCGAGCTTGCAAAGGTTCTGGGTAAAGTTCTGGAGCCTGAACGCAGTGTGGTCTTTATTGCTTTTACCGGTGAAGAAACCGGCAGGAAAGGATCAAAGTATTACATCGATAGCGAAAAGCGCTATCCTGCTGCAAAATGTATCGGGATGCTGAATCTCGATACTGTAGGACGTCTTGGGAAGAATAAACTGCTGGTGCTTGGAGCGGGTTCTGCAAAGGAGTGGATTCATATCTTCAGGGGAACTGGTTACTTGTCCGGCGTTGAGATCGAAGCGGTTTCTGAGGAACTTGATTCCAGTGACCAGAAGAGCTTTCAGGAGGCAGGGATACCCGCAGTACAGCTTTTCACCGGGCCTCATCTGGATTACCATAAACCAACCGATACAGTGGATAAGATAGATGCCGAAGGTCTCGTGAAGGTAGCAACAGTTACAAAGGAAGTTATTGAATACCTTGCAAAGAGGGAAGGGCCACTGAGTGCAACTCTTCAATCAGAGCAGAAATCCGGATCTGAACCAAAAAAAGAGAGGAAAGTCAGCCTCGGTATTATCCCTGACTTTGCCTTTAGCGGCAAAGGATGCAGGCTCTCTGGTGTTGTGCCTGGTTCACCGGCAGAGAAGGCAGGGCTCAGAGAAGGAGATGTCATCATACGCCTAAACGCTACTCTTATAAATAAACTCAAAGACCTTTCTGATATTCTGAAAACATTCAATATTGCAGAAAAGGTCTCAATAACTTTCTTAAGGGAAAGGGAAGAGAAAACTGTTGATGCATTTTTAACAGAGAGATAAACAGACATTGAATCAGAGGATTTTGAAGAGATAATTTTTCATTGCCAAGTGTCATTGTTATCTTAAATGGGCAATTTTCTTATCCTGTGTCTTCCTTCTTCCACGACTATGATGGCGCCTTGTATTAACGCTTCTAATGATTCCTGCAAGACCTGCTTCAATCTTTTATTTATATGATCAGGTATTTCGTTTTCAAGTCTGAAGATAACAACACTTGGATAATCTTCACCGGAAGCCGAGAGTATTTCTCCAAAATCAAGGTCACAGGTGAGCACTATATGTTCATAATTTCTTGCTTTTTCGAGAATCTCAGTATCTGTAGCACGATGCATATTCATATCTCTGACATGAAAGGCATCAAAACCTTGTTCTTTCAGCCATTTCACAGTGGTTTGAGAAATCCCCATGTCTGCAAGGAAAGTAATATTCTTAGCTGACGGCAAAATGGAGTTCCTCTTTTGTTAACCATGAAGCATATTGCAGGGCTTCTTTAATATCTTCAGGTTCAAGGTCAGGATATTCCTTGATTATTTCGTCTGTTGCCATCCCATTTGCAACAAGGTTCACGACAAGAGAAACAGGGATTCTCATACCTCTTATGCATGCCTGACCGCCCATAATATTGGAATTAAATGTGATTCTGTTAAACCCTTTCATTTTACACCTCCAAGTCTTTCACCCTTATTTTACCTGTCATTAATAGCGAAAGCAAAGTTTTGAAAAGGCGTAAAGAATTTTGATTTTGCTTTTTAATATACTTTGAGAAGGTTCTTCAACTCCTCTATCGGATACTTATACTTCAATGCTCCCATGATGGTTCTGTTTATATGCTTATTGAGTTCCAGAATTCTGATGTTCTCCAATCCCTCCTTCTGCTCAACCAAGACCTCATATTCAAAGGCAAGCTGATTCATCGAGCCAAGCACCTGCCGACTATAAGTTTTTGCAAAACCTA
>Ga0315278_10002073_pt1 | contig 17761 bp, 15 predicted proteins | sample YL17G06_0_MG_FD_203880 | JGI IMG/M metagenome (GOLD analysis project Ga0315278, IMG submission 203880) | Sediment microbial communities from Yellowstone Lake, YNP, Wyoming, USA - YL17G06_0 | ecosystem: Environmental > Aquatic > Freshwater > Lake > Sediment | place: USA: Wyoming | collected... | reverse complement strand
GTCACCTGAAGTTTGATACTGCGTGGTGTACGAGGTATAGTCAGCAATCAGTCGATTGACCTCGTCACGGAGCACTTGCTTCGCTTGCACTGCGACAGCTACCTCGGGGAAGTGCTTCACCATTTGCGGGGAGCGCCAGTATGCGGACCCCGCCGACCTGGCTTGCAGGCGATTGGCTTTGTAACCAATGTCCAGGTCCAGGTCTGGTACTTGAAGCACTCTAGTAAAGACGTCCGTCATGGGGTTGTTGGCGTCAACAATCTCATGCAAAAAGATGTGCGTGTCGGGCAACTCTCCAGGTGCCGTACAAGCAGCGTACAACCTGTAGCGGGGTTCGTCCTCGACGTGTACGGTAGTCGCCTCGAAGTGTACAACAGTGGTCGCGGTCATAGGCTTGCCTCACGCATTGTAAACAACAGTCTCGTCACCGGAGTAAACATCATCATACTCGCGGTACTCTTGCACCAACTTAGCTAAGCCCTGTCGGATAGTGGTTGCCAAGTAAACAATGCCTGACAGGGTTGGATCACGTACGTTAGCGGACGTGTCGCGATAGTACTCTTGCACTTCCACCGGCCATCCTGGGCCACTACGGTATGGTAGAGTCAACATATCGTCCACGGTCGCAATGCGCGTGTAGGTGTCCGACGTGCCGTCCACGTAGCGGAACACAAACACGTAAGGCTCAATCCCGACGGGGGCAACATGGTGTGTGGATATGTTGCGGTACGATTCTGCGCTAACCATACTGCCTACTTGGCGCAGGGTGATCACGATCTCCTCGTCGAGCGATTTGTAAATGTAGTCAGTGGTTACTTCGTAGGTCTCGCGCTCTACATCGTAGTCGATAGCCAATTGTTCCAGCCGGAACTTGATCATCGACGCTTGCTCTTCCGCGGCGGTGAGGTTCGAGTACTTCAGATCCGCAGTGCTCTGTCGGAAAAGCTGCCCGTAGATGTTCCACCCCGACTGATTCCGTTCGGGCAACTCGTCTACATCTTGTGGTGTCGCAACATGCTGGTAGGTATCGTTTGTGCCATCTACGTAGCTGTACACAAACAGGTCTGGAGATATCCCCAACGTGACAGGGAGTGGTGGTGTGGCGGAGGTCACGATGGTATTGTGGATCATGTACCCACTGGGGTCGGACTCACGGACCTGGTGCAACACTATCTGTACGTTTGCCATTGTTTTCCCTTGAGCGAACAGCGCAAAAAGTCTACTATTTTCCACATTATGGTAGTCCAAGAAACTGTGCAAAACAAGTCGGAATTTACCACCGTCGGGGTCGACCAGGCGCTGAGAAACGTGGGACTTTGTGTCAACAAAAATGGCCGCTTGAGTGGAATGCTCGTCCGGGAGATGAAACTGCGAGGGGCCGCGCGATTGGACAGCTTGGAGAACCAAATCACGATGTACGCCAAAGTATTTCACCCCGATCTCATCGCCATGGAGGGGTACTCCTTCGGGTCTATCAACCGCCCCTTCGACCTGGGGGAGATTGGTGGAATCCTGAAGCTGTCTTTTAGAAGACTGGGCATCCCACTGATCATCGTGGCCCCGTCTCTCCTGAAGCAATTCGTCACTGGAGACGGGAGCGCTTCCAAAGCTCGCATGATGGGGTACGTCAATACCAGATACAGCTACGATACTGACAACGACAACATCGCTGACGCAGTAGGGCTAGCCAAGTTTGCAGAAGTGTACCTTACGGGTAAAAGCAGCTATCGTTCAGAGTTGGACGCGGTGCTCTCGCTACAGGAAGCGTTAGTTACAAAGAAAGTATCTGTAAGGTTCAAGAAACTGCCATCCATTTAGGTCAGTTAGGAGGACTCGATGCCAGAGGAACTAGCTTTTCAGTGTAACAACTGCCACGAGGTGTTCCACAACGACGGTCTACAGCTGATTATTCACGGCCAAGCGATCGGGCAACTTTGCTCCTCGTGTTTGGCCAATACCAAATCGTTCCACCTGCTAGTTCAACGCGAGTCTGTGCGCAAGCCGTATGCGCTAGCGTGCTTTGTCCCACTCGAGACCATTGACAGGGAGTCGGAGTAGGGGCAGAAGGGGGTTCCCAGTGTCACAAACTGAAGTCCGTCTGGGTCTGACGCCCATTACCAAGCGCCTGGCCTACCATTTTCTCTGCCGGGGAGTCGGCAAGTACACGCTTACCGACCACCCGCAATACGACAGCGCGGAAGTCACAGAGCTCTACCCCTGGGCGCCGAATCCGACGAATCCAGGGAGTCTAGACGACTACGCCGGAGGCCTGAAGGTAGTTTTCTACAAGAATGGGGAACGTGTTCGATTTGTAGAGTTCAACACTCGTTGTGTGGGTGGGGGCGGTCGGGAGGCCGTGCGCCTCGTACTTCACTGAGCTCCAGCAACCCAACCACCTACAAAAGCAAATGTAGAAGCGAGCAGAACACCGCTGACTATCCACGGCAGGTAATGGCCAACGGTGCGCTGCTCAGCTTTTTTTAGCTCAAGACGCATGTCGTCGCACTGTTTTTCTTTCGCCGCCATGTTTTCGGTCAGCATGTCTATACTCTCTTTTTGCTTTGAGTACGCCATGTTCAGCTTCTCTGCTGTCTCAGTGAATATGGAGGAGTTGTCCATGCAGGCGTCGCACTCCGCCTCTTTCATCTGAAACTCCAGGTCCAGGCGGATGAGATCCTTGGCTTGGTCAAACGTATAGCAAGCATAGGTCTCTTCGGGGCACTGGCGCAGTTCCCAAACTGGGAAGAAACGCATGGGCAATCTGTCTTCCGCCTCGGCTTTCCCACAGATCATCAGGATTACCACGAGCAGAATGAGTGCCACCAGAACCACAGTCAGGGTGCGAACAATGCGCTGTTCCATGGAGCTTGGCGGGTTGCTCATTTAGGTACCCCTTTGGCTCGAGCGGTCAATTCCTTCCAGTCCTTTACGGCGTCAAGTTCCTTCTGCGCGTCGGCAATCTTTAGCTTCACCGCGGACGCCTTCTCCAAGTTCTCCTTCACCTGCTTCAGATACATATTGGCCTGGGTGTGCAGTAGCGCGGCGTAGTCTTTGTTCTTCTCTACGGCAGCTCGAGTCCTTGCGTCGTCGGCCCGCTGCAGCGCAAATGCTGCCTCCTGCTCCAGTCTCTCCCGTTCTTGTACTTGCTGCTTGACCCACCAGGCCAGGTACAGCGCCCCGAAGAATACCCCCAGCCCTAACAGCCACTTCCACAACTTGCCGTTTGTAGCTGCCAGTTTCTGTAGCCAGCTGGTAAGCATCTAGGCCTCCTCACTGTTGGTCTGTCTGAATCTCCCCCCGTTGCGTCTCGGCTTCAATCAGCAAGTCGGCGAATGCCTCACGCCTTCCCTCCGCACGCGTAAGGGTACTGCGCAGCTGTGTCAGCTCGGCTTGAAGCTGGTCGTATCGCTGCCCTGATTCCAGGATCTCTTTGTGGATCCGCAGGAAGTGAACCAGCAGTTGCTGCTCCGCTGGGTCGCTGAGTTTGGTTTTTCCGCTTACGAGGTCAGCGATGTAAGCGTTAGCTTGATCTTTGTCCACCAGTGTTTCTCCTTTAGCCAATTACACTATTTCTTCATAGTGGAATAGCGGGAGAGCGTAATGAGTTCCGCTGTAGTAAACAGACAACCAGCCTGCTTGACTTATACCAGTGCGGTTGGCGTAGATAGCAGCTAAGTTACCCCCGGTACCATCAATTTTATGCCCTGTATATGTGGTGAAATCAGTAGTCCCTATCATGGCGCCGTTGCCAATTAGTACTGCTCCGCCAGCGCCGCCACCCCACGCCAAAGCCTGTAAAATCGTAGTTGCGGTCACACCACCGCCAGATAATACGGCGGATGCATGTACAGTACTGGCATAAACATGTGTCCAAGAAGTCCCATTTACCCCTAGGCTGAGAGAACCCGAGGGAACAATGTTATTGTACGCAGTGATATTACCAGTATTCCCATACAAACTGGCCGTGTAAACACTTGTGGCCGCAATCGTAGTGCCCCAGATGTTGACCCATGGAGTACCAACCAACCCGAGTGTTTTGCCTGAAGCTCCAATCAAATTGTCGTGGATAGTAAGATTGGTGCCATCTCCATGTATCGTAGGAACGGTCAGCGAAGTGGTCAGCGTCATGTCGACTGCCCAGACTGCTGCCCACCTGGCACCAGTCGCGCCTAGCGTTTTGTCTGTACTCACAGGCAAGAGGTGAGCATTCACATGAACGTGGCCATCAGCTGCAAGGGCCGAATTCAGAGTCCCAGCGTGCACAGTGGTGCCATAAACCTGATTCCAGGGGTGTGCCTCTTCGCCTGAATTTCTGTCTGCAGGGTCGGTACCATACGGCATGAACGAACTGTTTGCCTTTATGTAGTCACCAGTCTTTGCTGCGATGGTGATACACTTTACATCGTCAACCGCACCACCAGTTAGCGCGGCTACGTACTCCAGCAGCTCCTGTAGCTGCTCTTCCACGGTTCCTTCGGCCAGGGGTAGGTCGTCGTCCTCATTGATGGGAGCCTCTTTTGCTGCAGCCCCAACCAAAGTAGCACCTGCATTGATGCCGGTATCCACGCTCAAAGAACTACGCAGTGTGCTGTCCGAGCCAAGAGGTACAGTGGCACCCATCGCAATCCGCGACCCGTTGAAGAAGAACAGGTCATCGTCGATCACCTTGGCAATGGGGATCGCGTGCATGAGGTTGACCGAACCGCTGACTGATCGAGTACCCGGTGGCTCGGGCGTCTCCGAGCGGTGCACTGTCACCAGCGATGGCCCCAAGCTCGTGGCTCCGCCCACAGCCAAACGGTCCTTGGCAGAAGGAAAATCCAGAACCAGCGTGTCGCCCTTGTACAGCAAATTGGCAGGAGTGAAGTGCGTCACAAACTCTGTTGCCGTAATTCGGTATGCCTGTGCGTCGCAACCTGCTACGGCATGTACATCAGTTCCCACGCCTTCCCACAAATACTGGCGTGCTATTTCTACCGCCAGCACAGTCTCTTCACCAGTGGTTACGGCGGCAGCCAGCCACGTATTCGGGAGAGTAGCCGCCTCGATCCCAGTGATTACATCTGCCCAGGTAGAGGTGATAGCCGTTCCGTTGTGGGAGAGCTGTACGCGAACCAGTACCGGCCCTGCCAAGGGGTCAAAGACAGGCGGGACAGCATCGTTCTTGCTCCCTTCCACTGTTACCTGCACAGCCGTCCCACCACCAAAGTATTGCCCACTCTCTTTGAAGAGCTCCAGCAATAGATTGTTACCACCCGCGCTGATACGCAATTTGCTGCGCACGGTGAATTGCTTGGTCGTGTTGAATACGTAGGTCAGGCGATTCCAGATATCGTTTTGCGTCCAGCTCACACCCCCACCAGATGGTGTGGTCAGCGGGACAAGACGTACCTCTTTGGCCGGAGTCAGAGTAAATATCCCAGTCCCTGGGCCGGGACTGCTGTCCTTCGGCCCACCCCAAGCCACCGACGTCTCGAAGTCCGCCAGCAGCGTCAGCCCGCGATCCGAGCTCACCACCGCCCACAAATCGTCCAGCTCCTGACGCAGCACCTCGGTACGATGGCGCAGATGCTCCACCGGGCGGCGGAACGTGATCTCGTTGGCGCCCTCTCCGTTGCTATAAGGCTCGATCGCGGCAGCGATGTTGTACCCGGAGTCTCCACTCGCATCTCGGTATTCAGTCGGCATGTCTCACCTCATCAGGAAATAGCGATTTGTATCCGCCAAGTGTATTCCAGCGAAATGGTTTCGTTCTTGTGTACGGGGGCATGGAGCTGACGCGCCAGCATCTTGGAGTTGGTAATTGTGTCCGGAGGCGAGTACTCCCAGTCGACATCCCCGCGTGAAAACAATCCCGCCTCCATGTAGTAGTCGTCGGTGGAGAGTATGTTCCCTTCGTTCAACCCCATAACCATCTTCAGGATGATCAACCCAGATTCACCGTAGGTACGTCCCCCGGTATCATACTTCTTTTTGAAGCGCTTGTTCTCAGCTCCCTGCAAATCAGTTTGAGATACCACCGCCGTATCTCCAGAGATTCCAGCGCCAATTCCCCAGAGCTGGTAACGGTCAAAATTCTCATGGCACAGAAGCCCGCACAGAACATCTTTGGTTCCGTTGACAATCAAGTTTGGCGTTTCGATCAGCTGTTTGGTTTTTCCCGATCGCCCGTCAACAACGCGGATCGTCAAGTGTCCAAAAACGTGGAACTTGTTGGTTATTAGCATGTTTGTTTCCTCGAAAATAGTAAGCGGTTAGTTACCCGGAATCAAGGCAAATCACGCCGGTACCACTGTGAGCTCCAGGACCACTGTGAGCTCCAGGGGTAGATCCACAATCACCGCACCCTGTCCTCCCCCCCTCTCGTTCCACAGTGACCACCCGAATTCCCCTGAGAAGAGCGTCCCTCCAGTTTCAATGTATATGGTCTGTGAGTCCACCACAGAAGCAATTCGATAGTACATCCCTCTCTCTTCGATCCACAGCCAACGTCCAACATCAGCTTGGCAGAACTTCCCATCAACCAGGGTGACGCGTACTTGTCCCGGTGGGCAATCGTCCGTGGTCACTGTGATATTGTTGGTACCACCCTCGTCATCGGCCAAAGCGCCACTCAGGTGGGAAGGGTCGGACCCACCAATAACGATCCAGGTATTACCCGCGTGGTCTTCAAAAGGATTTCCCTCTCTCTTGAGCGGGACCTCAACGGTATTGTCCATGATAATGTCGTTGCCTTCGTATCGCCAGTAGTCTCCCAAGTACCAAGTTCGAGTTGAAACCTGCAGAGCACTCTCTGTACCGCTGGTGATGACATTGTAGACTTCAGGGCATACATTCAGACACATGCCTGTTCCATCAGGATCTTCGCCGTATCCGTCGAGAACGAAAACTTTGTCAGTGAAGGTCAACTCAGGGGCGGTGTACAAGAAGGTGTACGCTGACGACCCAGCGACCAGAATTTGCACCAGGTCGCGCTCAGTGCGTGGAAATGGTAGCAGACCCTGTGTGAAAACGGTAGTGTCGGGAACGACAGCAAATATGTTGTGCTTCAGGAACCTCTCGAAGAGGATGAATGAAGACGCATGCCGCTTGGCCACGCGCGCGCTGGGGAAAAAACCGTCATCATCGGCGCCGATGAAGAACCCTGGGTCGCCGAGGAAGAGCAGCTCAGCGGGGTTGTTTATCAGGTTGTCATATAGTATGGGGAAAGCCTGGCGTCGTACTTCAGACGCACCTGGCATCAAGTTGCTGGGGATCGTGATCCCATACCACCAGGTGGGGTCAGTGACAGCATCCTTCACCAGGAAGACCAGAGTGAGCACCTCAAACGCAAAGAACGTCAGCGTGGTCCAGTTGGCCTCGTCCAATATGTCTTCCCGCAACGGGATGTTCTCGTCAAAAACGTATGTATTTCTATCGGTTAGCACCGTGTTCTTGCCGTCAGCGTTGGTCACGCTCTGCAGAACTTCCCCCTCGTTGTTGATGACCGGCATTCCCACGATGGAATTCAAGATGCTTGTAACTCTGCTGACCGTAGGGCCCATTACGTAGTAATTCATGAGCCCACGCAGGAGCTGCCGGTAGGACTCTGAGGATGGCTCGAAGCGATTCAGCAAGTACCCATAGGTCAGGTACAGGTTGTAGTGGTCAACCGAAACGTCGGGTACCCAAAACGCTAGTTCACGTTTTGTAACACCGTCCACATCAACTACCCGGAGTGCTACTCCTTGAATCGGTTCGTCAGTGTCTTCCCAATCAAAGGGGTCGCTGTAGAAGCGCAGCTCGTCGTTGTCCTCGCGCGTGTAGATGTCAAAATTGATCTTCCTCTCCAGGATGACCGTCGGGGAGAATATTTTGTTGTACAGGTATTTGAAATCCTTGACGTTATCTGGTAATTCGAAAACCCAAACGTCGTCCGCTAGACTGTACGTCAGCTGGTCTTCACGCACGGTAATGAGCTTGAACAGCTCTTTATTGAACAGCGGGGTTTCCCGTATAGAGACATTCAACACGTTGGAAACCAGGTCCAGGTACGCTTGCCCCACCAGGAGCTCTCCGCCACGCAATAAGCCTTCCAGGATATCTCTATCCTTGAAGAAGCGAAGCCACAGGTCGCTCAGCCCATTCAAGAAGCCTGCGGATCCCAGAAATACCTGGCTCACGACTGCACCGTGAAGGTGATGAGGTCAGGCACGCTCACCAGCCGGAGAGTACGGTCGCTTACGCCGTAAAGTAGGGGATCGTCCAACCGATTTTCTGCACTACCTGCGTAGGTTGGGTGGTATTTGTCTGCGTCTATTCGAACTTCGTCCAATGTCTGGTAGTGGATCACCCGCCCATCAGGAGCGTACAGATTGTAGGAAATAGTCAAAGGCGCGATGGACCCTATGACGTCGTAGGTCTTCCGCAAGAAAGCAACTACGTCTGAGGTGTCCAAGGTTAGTAACGTCTCGTGTTGGGTGATGTACTCCGCCAACGCTGTTGCCGCCGCGTCGGTATCTAGACCAGTGGCTGCCTTTTCTGACAATTTGTACTTAATGTCCATCGCGACGTAGACAGGATTCAACCCACGGGGAAGTGTGCTAGCACACGTGAGTCTTCGATTCACACCAGTCACAAACGCCCAGATGGACTCGTACCCAGACAGTGTGTCAAAAACAACGTGCAGCGTCTCCCCATCGAACCTACTCATGTTGGTATCCCAACCCACCTGCAGCTCCATCACCTGCCATCCTGACTGCGTCTCAGTTGGATTGCGACTCCATACGCGGTAGCTCAGTAGCGCCGGATCGTAAGTTGGTGGCGGTGTAGGGTTCAGAGGGGCGGGAACAGCGTCACCATTCAAACGGCGTGCGAATGTAATGCGTCCGTCTACACTCAGGTCAGGGTCAGTTGACGTGATATACACGTCAGATATTCGGTAAATGGGAAGAGAGGGCAACACCACAAACCCTGAATGCTGAATGTCTTTGGTAAAGCGCCCCCCAAAACGCCGCGCTACAACGTCATCCTGAGATGTATGCCCAATGCTGTAGTCAACCACATCGGTCAGTAGTTCCCAGTTCAGGTTGGTTGCGTTGGTAAATACCGGGGAGACTCCTGTCCCTTCCTGCACAACCACGTAGTTGGGCGTCGTGTTCACGCTGGTAATCTGGAATACTCCGCTGGGCAAGGAGACGTACTTACCCACGTCCGCCGTCGTGAAGGTATACTTGGCTTGGGAAAGAATTCTATCTGTTCCACCAGTTGCCGTTGGCCCCACGGAAACGTCGGCCGAGTATGAATACCTGACCTTGGGGAGTACACGGGGAAACGGATTCCGTGAGGATACAATTACGCCGTAAGGCGCCACATCGTGAACAATGTACTGGTCTGGTTCACTCTCCAGATTGTTGTACATCTGGATAACATCACCACGCACAACTCCTGTTGCGACAAAATCGGCGATGTTTGCATCGCGAAGTACACAATACGCCGAACGTGGGTCGGTTGCCAGCCCACCAACCACGGCAGTGTATTCAGCCTCTACCAATGGACACCGCAGGTAGATGTCCGTGCACGCACCTACGTGGAGATACAGGTGTGCTGCGTCTTCAGTAACCAGGTCGCGCCGCATCTCCGGGTCGCCCATCCCCGTGACAAACACCTCATCGATCTCTGGGAACTCCTCCCGCAACACTGCGTCGATCGACCGTGCGCTGTTCAGATCGCGCACACTGATAGCTGTCGGCGCGCGCTCGAGCATCTGCGCTGTGGATTCCTTGTCGCCACCGCCCGAGAACTTCGTTGTGTTCTCCACACGTGTGACGTACGGATTTCGGAACTGCCAGCTGATGAACGACCCTGGCACGATGTCATACGACACGCCACTATCTACAGCAATGACCGGTACCCGTAAACCATATTCCACCACGGGCGTGTAGACGCCTGTGGTTCCTGAAGTACGTGTTACTGCGAACATGTCTTTGGCTGTATAGGTCAGGTTCACGTCTGAATCTGGTTTGAACGCCAGTGTTGTCGTCCGGAAAAACAGTGTGGTCGCCTGGATAACAAGCGCTTCTGTCTCGCCTGGCAACGTGTTGAAGTAGATGGTAATGACTCCGCGTGACTTTCTCCCAGTTTTGCGCGTGAGAAAAAAGTTGGACAGGATCTCGTCCACCATGTCATCAACATCTGTCCCGGAGTCGTTGGCCAGCAACAGTAGAGACTGACGTTTACGAGTGTTGTCGTTATCCTGACGCAGGTAGGCGAAAATATTGGAGAATGCTGTCACAGCCAGGTCGTGCAACGCGGTCCCCTTGGAGTAGTCTCCTGGGGCTTTGTCACGCAAAAATTGCTCCAGCACATTCTCTGCATCTACACGATCCTGCTCTAGAATGCTAACGGTAGCCATGTGTCCCTCACGGAGTAGTCAGCTGTGTCCGCTGATACGCCAGCGGTACCAGCAACCGGACAGTTGTACCCGCAATGTTTGTCAGCAAAATTGTTGCATCGAATCCCACGAGCGCGTTGTCCACCACCACTGACTCTATGCTCGCTCCTGCTAAGCGCTCGTCTGTTGGGTAGTTGGTGTTGGTGTCCAGAATACGTATCTGGTCTTCAGCGTCGTGTACCGCTGTCACCACTGACTGACGTACAGACCTTTCATCCAGGTTGGTCAAAAACATTCCCATCAAGATAGTCCCGTAGTTGGCGTCCGAAAGGTCGGTTCCTTTGGGAGTACACAAGCACTTCAGAAATCTATTCACCAGCTTTTGAATCCCCTGCACGCCCTGTGGCGTCTTATAATCCCCAAACGTGAACACCTTGCTGCCGGTGGTGGACCCAGAAGCCAGTGCTTCTATGTGCAAATCATACGTCACGCACTCACCTCCATTCCCCAGTTGCAGTATCAAACCGCAACCCTGTGCGATCCTTTTGGGGCACAGGTTTGTAGTTCTGGTACTTTGTATTTGTGCGTATCTTAGCAGCCAACTCTGCATACCGCGCGGCTACTACAGTTGCATTGTGCGTCGTGGCAGCGTTGTAGTCACTTCTACGGTTCGGGGACCCAATCATGGACGCGCGTAGCACACCCTTCATAGTTGATGTCATACTCAACGCCAGCTCCTTCTCGTGTGCACTCGCGATACGTGACATCTCGTTCCCATACCGTTGCACCGCGACGGCTGCTGCCTGCTGCGTATCAACAGGTTCCTGGTACTTCTGCGTAATGGGTGGCAGCGACTGCGCCATCTGAATCACTTGGTCATAGGCCTCTGAGAAAAAGTTGAGGCCGGGGTCTGTTTTGTTACCGGGGTCCAGTTCGAGGTGTCCAAGCACGTGAGCACGATCCAGCGGCAGGGCAAAGTCCTCGTTATCGTGGAACCATCGCAGCAACCATGCCAACTTCTGTAGCATAGCCGCCGAGAACCCTGAACGCGTCATGGCCTCAGCCGCCTCCACAGTAACGTACGTTTGCAGAGCTCGAATATCCTCTGGTGTGTAGGGCTGGACAAATCCCTCGAGCTCTACGCCCACCGAGTTTCCGTTGCTTACTCTTTCCCCATTTTTGGGGTTCAGGCGGGCACCGCGCACGTGCTGTGCAAAATCCACCAGGTCAACCATCTGCACCAACTGTCCATTGCTTCCAAGGACAAAGTGCGTGGAAACAGCCGCTCCGGCTCCACTCAGGAAGTCCATGATGATGCGATCTTTGGACGCGCCCAACGTAGCCCGCCGAACTATTGCCTGCAGTGTCTGTTCGTTGGCGTTGGTCCCAGACGCAGTCAGTGTGAGTCCTGTAGGTCGATGGATTACGAAGTACTTGAACTTTTTTAGCTTGGACCCTGTAATTATGCGATTCGGGTGCGCGGGAAAGAACTCCGCTCCAGGCACCAGGTGCTCCGCCAGACGCCCTTGACCTGATGGTACGCCCTTACCCGGCTGAGGTTGCTTGTTGGCGTACGCGTTTCCCGCGGCTACAGTCAGAGAGATCTGCTCCTGAGAAAACTGTGCATACGCGTCCGTCAGACTTGGAGCAGTCGGTACGAGCGCTATACTTTTCTGCGGAAGATCGTCCGTCACTTTTTGTCTCCGCCAGGCATGACCTTCTCAAAATGATTCACCAGCAACCGTTTCTGGTAGCTCAACTGCCCCTGGGTAATCTTGAACTTTTTGACCAGCTCTGGGTTGCTCAGAATCTTGGCTCCGCCGTAGCCAGTCGTGTGCTCAAAGATCTTTTTCTGCTGGGGAGACAGGTCGTGGTAGACGTAGTCCACGGTGCTGTCGTCCTCGTCCCGGTCGTTGAAAAAGGAGGGGGTCTCCCCGCTCTCGATGAACTCCCTCCGCAAGCTGGACTGGAAGTTCTTCACCGCCGGTCGCGACCACTGGAGCTCGTCCGCCATCTCCGCGTGGGTGGGATCCCGCCCAAACTTGTCGGTCAGCTTGTTGGTGGCGTCTGTAAATGTCCGAAACTTCAACGTTTGGTACTCAGGCAGCCGGGCGACGTTCTGGTGGGTGTAGGACAACCGGGACAGTTTCTTCAGGCGGTTGGACACGTGCGTCGCCAGCGCGGCACCCCCGGTGGGGCTGAAGGACTGCAGCGCCTCCACGGTCAAGCGCTTGGCGTCCAGCTCGAGGGCCGGCCGCGCCAGGGTTCCAGCCCAGCGATTTACCTCGCTCTGCACAATGGGGTTGAGCCGGTCCATCACCGCCTGCAGTGTGGCGTCGTTGGGCTGTTTCTTCCAAGCCCGCCATGCCTGTATATCGTCTGCTTGGTAATTTGGCACCGTTACGCCTCCTGTGGATGTAGCTGGAATATAATCTTTTTCCGGTAATTCAACAAGCGCGTTTCCCAGTCGGCACGGGTGTCCGCCGTGACCGGTGTTACCACGTTGCCATCCTTGTCGATTGCCACAGGGTCGCCGGGCCCTTTCGTGAACTTCAGAATCTGCTCGTAGTAGGTCGCGCCCTTTCCCTGCCGCTCTTGGTTCGGGGATATCTCCGTATTGCGACACCCCCTCCCATTGGCCGATTGCTGACTATAGAAGTCAATGTACTCCTCCAGCGTGCACACCGGCCGGGATATGAATCCCATGGCTGCCGTCGCGCTATCGAACATAGCCCGGAAGGCATCAGTTGGCCGAATTCTACTGTACGCTGATAGGTAAGGTACACCGTTCAATACTCCCTTGTCCGTGAGCGCTGCAGCTGTATCAAGCACCGTATTGTCTGGCAACACCAACGAGACTGCCTTGGTGAAGTCGAAAGCCGCGGTCTTCAGAGGGTTAGAATACTGCAGGTGCTGGTGCAGCAGCTCACGAAAATACTGGTCTGCCAGATCCCACATCTGTTCAACAGCACGTATCTCTGGTACCGGGTTGGGTGGGTTCGCCAGAATCTGGTACGTACGTGCTTCGGGATTCTCCCCCAGCCGTGATTCGCGAATACCGTTCATGTACTCGTCTAGCGTCTGTGCATGCGTAAACGATACCGTTGTACTGCTTTTGCCTTGCCCCAACACGTGGGACACAGTGCTAGCGTACGCAATCAGGTGATTCCCAACTTCCAGCTCGTCAAATATTACCACCGGGAATCCGGGGATGATGTACGGATTGAATATGGTCGAGATTATGCCGCTCTTGCAGCTGGCCCGCTGCCGGTGATACTCAGCCCGCGCGTACAGTCTTTTCATCCACGTCAGTTTCACACGAGCAGCTTCAGTTCGATCTGCTTCGGATGTGCCAGCATTCGCAATGGTATTTGCTACCTGAGTATCAATAGCATTCGCAGGTTTACCGTCTACACGGTCGCCATCAGTTGCCGGAACAGCAGACCACATAGCTGTCTTGGTGTCTTTTTCTATGGGCACTTCGGTAATTTCGTAGCCGCTTTGGGTCATGGTCGCCTTCAGCATATAGACGAACCATTCTGGAATCGATTCCTGAATAACGTTTGGTCCGCGATAGAATTCTTCAGGCCAAATCAAGAAATTCTTGCCAGACACCATGGCGTTGCCATCACCAACCAGAGGCTCGCGCTTTAGCAGCTCCTCCTGTGCCCGCACAGGGTAAGAGACGCTGGTGATACAAAACTCTGTTGCTTTTCCACCGTCCGAGATCAAGTTGGGTAGCCAATCATCATTGAGGTGGAGCCGCGTGGCTTGCGCGGCATAGTTCTCTTCGTAGGCAAACTGTGTAATCATGGACGGGAAGATCACGTTACAGCTGGGCGGAACGCCAAACTTCCACTCTGGCTTGGTCACGTAATTCAGAATGCGATTGGGCTGCTTCCCTGTTGGTGTTTTGGAGGCGGGTCCAATAATCTCACCCGGTACTCCGTTACCGACATAGTTCACCTGAGCAATGGGCGCCGTGGTTATCGCTGAAATCTCGTAGTACATGCGCGTGTAGATATCACGCAAGATGTTCCAGATGCTGGCGTCTGCGATGGAGTCCATGCGTCCACGTATGGTTTTTAGCGTGTCTTGGTACCGCACGTAGCGCAGGAGCGGGAACACTCCCTCAACGTCTGCATCGTCAGTGATCCGCATGTGGTCAATCTCGAGCAACGGAGAAGGCGCAAGCCGATCAAGAAACATGGTGCGGCGCATGTACCGTGCGTAAAAGTTCACAGCTGCCACCGATGCTAGCTTTTCCTGCGCAGTATCACTTATGCAGGCGTTGATGGCATTTTCCAGCAGGTCGTAGGGTCGCCGCACTATCTTGCTAGATTTGGGATCCAAGCCTACGTAGAGCAGCGCTGCCGGAAAAAGTGGTCCAAAAAATCCCAGTGTGTTAAGATTGGGATCCTTGTTCTCTAGCAGCTGACCTGCGGCAAAATTGTCCACACCAGTCATGAAGTACGTGTACAAGCTGTCCAGAATATCCATGTAGTTTACTGCTTTGAAAGAGAGCATTCTCCCGGCAGGTGTATTGGTATACTGCCACCCGTGGATGTCCCCCTCGAACAGCAACCGGAAGTCTGGGGATTTCTGTTGGATCTCCGTGTGGTAGTTGTCCAGGTAGAATGCTGTCACCTGCACACGGTCTTCGGCACCTAACCGCTGTAGTTCCCTGTCAGGCGGCATGCTAATAACAGCCGATGGTATGGCCCACACACCCATTCGCACGTCAACGTTTACAGTTGGTACCTCAATGCCGTTGAAATATACCAACCACGTATTTTCACGCGGGCGCTCAGATGTGAATTGAATGCTGGACACAGGGCACTCCTACTTTGCTCAGGCATAAACTGCAAGTATGACAAGGGTAGCGATGGCACTGATCACCTGAGTTGCGTCAGCGCTTCGCAAATGCTCCTCAACAGGTCGCATGATTTCGTCTGAATAAAAACTGTTCATCTCTCCAAATGCCTTATTCACCTGCTCAGCATAGCGAGCCAACTCAGTCTGGAGCTCCAACACCCCTATTCTGTACCCGAGATTGGTCCCGCTGGCTACACCTACGTTCACCAATGGCGCGATAAGCGGCCGTATGCCTGAACTTGCAGCGTACCACAACAACGTGCGCGCACGGGCAATGGGATTCACCGAGTGTGTGCACAGGCGCAGGAAGAGCTGACGCACTTGCTCGCTGTAGGGGTAACGCGTCAGTACTGTATCCATGATCTTGGCATCGTGGGTCGTGGCTATAGGGTTGTCCTCGAAGAACTCGTCGTTCTTGGCCGAGAAGGTCAGGTACCAAGTAGCGTATGTAATGTCCCCCGTCACGTCACACACGTTTGCGTTGATCTGGTACGCACTGCCTTCTTCCCAATAATGATGTTTGGGTCGGATGCGTATCCACATGCCATCCAGAGCATCGAGTGGATCTCCGGAGAACCCGCCCGCAAAAAGTCCGTCATCAAAAACGCCGTTCTTCACTACTACCCACGTGATCCGGTTGAAGGTAATCGTGATGTTCAGCGTGGATAGATTGATTCCTGAAAACGCAGGCCGCGGGTCAATGGCGTGGATGCGCATTACCGTGTGGGACGGTAAATCAATCGACCCGTTTACTGGGTAAATTGACAGCAGTGGAGGGGACGGTCCCTCACCCTCGAATACAGCAGTGTTGTGCTCCAGATCGATTGGGTTTCCTACCAGATCATGAACGCCCGTTACGGTGAGCGTGTATGCCGCTCCTAGTGTTTGGTATTCCGCGAATTCTACCTGGTATCGCGTGGCTGTAACTTGTTCGACCGACGTGATAGTTAGCGCGGGGTCAATGGCGTAGTTGTCTATATCCTCCGCTTCCAGCACTACCATGTTTTCACTGAAATCCACGTAGATATGCCAGAAGTCTACGTGAATTGCTGTTTCATTCAACTGTGGCGCAATGCCTACTCCAATGAAGTCGTGTTGATTCCCGGGCGGATCTGAGATGGGAGTCGCTCGAACACCCTTCACGTTGGTCACCACCAGCGTGTAGTTTTGCCCTGTTTTTTGTTCACTGGTTACAATAGTTACGTGCGTGGGATCTGTCCGTGTCGCTGTTTGTGTTGCCAGGCCGGCAGAGAATTCGTAGTTGTCCTCGTCCTCCAACGCCAAGTCATACTTCATAGCAGTGCTGAAGGTCACCAGAAGCGAGTAGTCTTCTTGCACTACCACATCAGACACTTCTGGTATTGTCCCAACGCCCACAAAATCAGCAGTAGATACCAGCAGCGGTTCCCCGATTACGGAGTAAATGGCACTGACATCCACTGAGTAACTCGCGCTGCCGGTCATCTCCTCAGCCAGAGTCACATCTACAACCATTGGCTCAAGGGAGACCACTGTGACATTCTGTGCAGCGATCGCCATCGTTCCAGTGAACACGTAGTTGTCTGGGTTCAGGCCATCGTGTGCTCCTGCCTCTTCCGCCGCCAGAATCTCATTGGAGAACGTGAACTGGAGCACTGTAGGTGACGTTGCAACGACCAGGGACAGACCGACCCGTTGGGTTGAGTATACTGGCAATGTCCCGTCGTATCGCAGGATTCGCGAGTCTAATATGATTGTCGGGAATGCGCCGTTGCGAATTACCATCGTTGTCTCCTCTTACCAGACAAGCCCGTTGCCAGCACCGTAAAGTGACTTGACCTCGTCACTGGTCAGGAGGCGGTTGAAATGCAGCACTTGGTTCACTGTTGCATCAGGTACAAAATTTACATCAGCAAGTGGATACGGCGGAGTCGACGCAATACAGCACCCACCAATTCTTATCGGTATGAATGGATAGACCGGTTGTGGTCTTGGGTATGCATTGACTTGGGTACTGTACAGCACGCCATTAACATATAGCATTTGCGTTCTGCCATCGTACCCAATCACATAATGCGTCCAATTAAGAGTCGCAACTGGGCCAGCCAACGAATAGGCTCCATAGCCAGCTCCGTTTCCTGCAAACTGCATTGTGTTGGTGTTATCTTTATATAGACTCCAGTGAATATGCTCGTTCGCTGATTGAGCGGGTGTCGTAGAATACTTACTCACCAAATGATGTCGTTCAGCATCAATCTGTAAAGTAGACTCTATTGAATTGAACTTAACCCAACACGAAACTGAAAACTTGGCAATGTTCCCAAGTTTCTTACGTTCTAAATACATAGGATTTATCCAAGCAGTACTATTCGGCTGCATCCTAAAATTAAATCCTTGCCCAACTTTTCCAGCTACGTATCCTGGTTGGAATTCAGCATGTTCCCAAAGTTCATCGTAAATGGCACCTGTTCCACTCCCACCGCCAAAACACATGACCTTATTACGATCGGAATCATAGGCCATGGCGTGATATAT
>Ga0315278_10002072_pt1 | contig 17762 bp, 13 predicted proteins | sample YL17G06_0_MG_FD_203880 | JGI IMG/M metagenome (GOLD analysis project Ga0315278, IMG submission 203880) | Sediment microbial communities from Yellowstone Lake, YNP, Wyoming, USA - YL17G06_0 | ecosystem: Environmental > Aquatic > Freshwater > Lake > Sediment | place: USA: Wyoming | collected... | reverse complement strand
CCCGCAAGCTATGATTGTAATAATATAATTGTAACAATGGCTACGTACGAAGACGACACTAAGCCGCAATATGAGTTCTACGGCCCTGTATCGGTCGACCTTGCTGCACCATACGAAGGTTTTACCTGCCGGCGGGGAGGCGGATATGAATATGCTGGCTGCTCGGCTTTTGCGGCGTCTTATGTCTCAGGTGCAGCCGCTCTGCTCTGGGCAAAATTCCCCTACCTCACTAATCTGCAGGTTAAGGAAAAAATCCTCGACTCGGCGGATGTAATACCTGCTCTTAATGGCTTATGTGTTACAGGAGGCAGGCTTAATCTCCACGATATGTTCTACGGCTGGAAGGCCAATGCAAACGCTGTAAAGGTCTCCGCCGGCAGCGACCACAGCCTTGTCCTGACACAGGATAAATCTGCCTTCGGCACAGGCGAAAACGGCTACTACCAGCTTGGTATCGGATATACCACGGTCGACCCGCTTACTTTTACCCGTGTCCACGACCCGAATAACGTCGGCTTCCTGAAAAATATCAGCGACATCGCCGCAGGTTATTCACATAGTCTTTTTCTCGACGTGAATAATTTCGTATGGGCGACAGGAGACAACAGGGAAGGACAACTCGGGGACAATTCACAATACGCTACTACTACGCCTATACATGTTCACGGCCCCAATAATGTTGGCTATCTCCACAATATCATTTCCATATCCGCCAGTAAATTCGGAGGCACGTATCCGTCGTGGGGTATGCACTCGTTGGCCGCCGACGTAAATGGTCTGTGCCTTGCGTGGGGATTGGGAAACAAGGGTCAATTAGGGCAGGGTAGCGACCGCAACAATAAACTAACCCCCGTAAAGGTCAAAAGCGGCGAAATGGGCGGAGCTTATCTCCACGATATTATCGCAGTCTCCGCAGGTGAAAATCAGTCGATGGCGCTCGACAGCAACGGCTTCGTTTGGACGTGGGGACTGAATTATTACGACAATCGTGAAGGGTGGTCTGCTTACGGCAGGCTCGGAATAGGCAGTGCACAGGATTATAACGACACACCTTTCAAAGTTCACGGTGGACAAATGGGAACGCAGTTTCTTCAAAATATCGTCGCTATCTCCGCAGGATGGAACCATTGTATGGCACTCGAAAAAAATTGGCCGTTCGAGCCGAACTGCCTCGGTCGTGTTTACACGTGGGGTTGGGGAGGCGGAACAGGCTATTCTGACGGCGGAAGGCTCGGTAACGGCAGGATGGATAACAACAGCACACCTGTAATAGTCAAAGCAGGCGCTCAAGACCCCAATAATCCCAACGGAGAGCTAAAAGGCATAGTTGCCATTGCCGCAAGTGAAGATCATTCGATGGCACTGACCGAGTACGGCGAAGTGTTCTGCTGGGGAGACAACACTTACGGTCAGCTTGGCAACGGAACTAACGACCCCTGCACTACTCCTGTAAAGGTCGTCGGAAAAGATGGAAACGGCTATCTCCAAAACATCGTCGCCATATCCGCAGGCCTCTTTTACAGCCTCGCTGTTGATTCCGATGGAACTGTATGGTCCTGGGGCCATCACGACGACGGCAGGCTCGGATTAGGTAATATTGGCAGCATTGTCGGCTATGTCGTCAATACGCCCCACCCCATTCCGGTAGCTTACAATCTGAAGCAGCATAAATTCGACTTCAGCCTCAAAAGGTTGGTTAGTGATGCCAACAGCAGCGATACTATCGAACTCCAGCCGCTCACTTACTATGAAAATGATATTTATTCTCAAAACAAGTCTCTGACTATAAGTAGCGCCGACCCGTTCAATTCGGATATTATGGAATCCACAATAATTGACGGCTGCGGCACAGGGACAACAATAGTCGCATTTGAGAGTAATCCCTACTCTAAGCTGATGGGGCTGACAATTGCCAACGGAGGCGGCATAGACTGCAATTCGTCATCTATCCAGATAAATAGGTGTATCGTTAGAGACAATCTTTACAGTGGAATTTGCTGTAAAAACTCATCTCTGGCTGTTTGGCGTTCTAATATCAGGAACAACGGCAGTAGTGGGAATACTCTCAGTAGTATGACAGGGATATGCTGCGAGGATTCCGAGCCTAACATTGCCGAATGTCTTATCGAAGGAAACGAAAGTTGCGGCTTGTTCGGTGGGGACAGCCAGGCTTACGTCAGAAACAGTATAATCAGAGGTAACGGGGACGGCGGAATATATCTTAAAAATCTTTCTAAGGATATTATGCCTGTTATAAAAAACAACTGGATATGTGATAATGATGCCGATGAGGACGGCCCTTTCTATCCCTTCAGTGGTTGCGGAGTATACCTTAATTTGTGGGATTTTAATGAGCCGTTCACCTTCTCGGTGGCTCATATCATCAATAATACTATTGCCAATAATGCCGTGTACGGAGTCAAGACGAACGAATACAATCCGGATGACTCAAACGACGCTTATATAGAAAACTGTATTGTCTGGGGCAATCAGGGCGGTCAATTATATAACTGCACGGCATCCTACTCCTGCATACAGAACATCGGCTCCAATAACAACCACAATATCAACACCAACCCCGGTTTCGTCGACGATGCCAACGGCAATTATCATATCGGGCCGGATTCGCCCTGCATTGATGAAGGTAATACAGTTTTAATTACAGACCCCAATGAGACCGACATCGACGGCGAAGAGCGTGTGGTGGATGGCGACGGCGATGATGTTGCAATCGTCGATATGGGTGCTGATGAGTTTTATCATTGCCCAGCGGATTTCGACGGAAATAACATCGTAAACTTTGCCGACTTTGCTATATTCGCAAATGCCTGGCGAACAGCAGAGAGAGAACCCAATTATAACGACCTCTGTGATTTGGTGAACGATGACCAAATTGATTATAATGACCTGAGATTGTTCTGTGAAGATTGGCTCTGGCAGCCTCTCTGGCCGCAGGAAATGGGCGAAGGCTGGTTGATGGGCGGCGAAGGCGACAGCCTGACAGAAGGCGCTTCTGCTTCTGTATCAGCCGAATTTGCTGAGCAGGCCGAGCCGATTGTTTCGCCGGAGGATATTAAAGAGATGGTTAATTGGCTTGATGAGATTTGGAACGCAGGAGACCTTAATGGCACGATGACCGAGCAGGATTATCTCGAATTTCGGCAGGCCATCGAATCTACATTAGAACAGCAGTAACTTTTTGCGAGATGACTTGTCCGCCTGTGGCGGATTTAATATTAAAGGGCTGGCATCGATGCTGAATACCAGCCCTTTTTATTTATCTTGCTTCCCCCCATCCTATATTCAGTTATAAAACAGCCAATTAAGTGTTATTGTATCATTTGACAATGCACTAACGGCTGGTATAATGCGCCAAGTCTAAGTTACTAACTGAAATAATAAGGTCGGATTAAATGCCAGTTTCTGCAAGGATGCAAAATAAGCAATGGGTGATTTGGCCGACTGACGGCCGCGCCGAGCAGCTTGCCAAATCGCTCAAACTGCCCCCGCTTCTGGCCCAGATATTAATCAATCGAGGCATAACAGACCCGCAGGCCGGCGATATTTTCCTGACGCCGAAACTGACTAATCTTATAGCTCCCGAACTAATGCCCGGCATCGGCCCGGCGGTCCTGCGAATCAAAAAAGCTGTCCTCGATAAAGAAAAAATTACCATTTACGGCGACTATGACGTCGACGGAATTACAGGCGTATCGATTCTCTGGCAGCTTCTGAAATTACTCGGCGGCGACGCCGATTATTATATCCCGCACCGCATCGATGAGGGTTACGGCTTAAATGAAGACGCCGTCCGCTCATTGGCGCAGAACGGCACGAAACTTTTAATCACCGTTGACTGCGGAATAGGCGCATTCGGTGCAGCGGAGCTTGTCGAACAGCTTGGTCTTGATTTAATCATAACCGACCATCACCGTCCCTACCAGCGGCTGCCGAAAGCGGTCGCCATAGTGCATCCTGCGTTGAAAGAGGATTACGCCAATCAGGATTCGTCCGGCGCTATGGTCGCCTTCAAACTGGCGTGGGCAATTGCCAACGAATTCAACACCGGCAGGAAACTTGAGCCTGCCCTGCGGGAATTTATGCTCAATGCGACGAGTCTTGCCGCTATGGGGACTATTGCCGACATTGTAGACCTGCGGGGCGAGAACAGGGTGCTGGCAAGTTACGGCCTAAAAGCGCTGCCGGAGAGCAAGCTCTGCGGCATCGGCGCCCTGATTGAAACGGCTGGCCTGACGGGCAAACAGCTCGACAGTTTTCATATTGGTTTTCGCCTCGCCCCGATGCTCAACGCCGCAGGAAGAATGGGACACGCCCGGCTGGCGGTGGAACTTTTAACAAGCGAAAGCCCCGTCCGCTCAGCGCAGATAGCCGAGTATCTCAAAGAGCAAAACAGTCTCCGTCAGCAGTGCGAACGGAAGATATTCAAACAGGCCTGCGAAATGATAACCGAACGACAGTTGAATCATCCCGATTGCAGGAGCATCGTGCTTGCGAGCGAAACCTGGCACATTGGTGTAATAGGCATTGTCGCATCGAGGCTGGTAGAAAAGTTTTACCGCCCGACGATAATGTTTAACTCCGCTGACGGCATTGCACAGGGTTCGGCACGCTCGGTCGATGGTTTCGATATATTCCGGGCGATAGAGGCCTGCTCGCATAATCTCGTCGATTTCGGCGGGCACAAAATGGCAGCAGGCATAACCATCGAAACAGGAAAAATACCGCAGTTCGCAGCCGGCTTCGAGGAATATGCAAAAGAGAATTTGTGTGAGGATAACAGGAATGCCACGCTCAACATTGATGCGGCGGCAGACTTGAATCAGCTTAATAGGGACACTGTTACCAGATTGCAGACCTTGGGGCCTTTCGGACAGGGTAATCCTGAGCCGGTTTTTGCGACGAAAGGCGTCCGGCTGCTTTCGCCGCCCAGAAGGGTCGGTGCAAAGGCAGACCATCTTCAGCTTGCGATAACCGATGACACTGCCGCCGTGCGGTGTGTCGGCTTTGGTATGGGACATCTGGAAAAGAAACTGCTCGAACGTGAGTTCTTCAATGTCGCCTATCAGCCGCAGTTAGATAACTATAACGGCAACAACTCGGTTCAGCTTGTCCTTGCCGATATACAGTTTGAATAGGAGAGGTGAAGAGCCGGCTAAAAATTCGATATGACTTTTGATGAGCTTTTGAATATTGTTGATTCAGCAAACTCGCCCGGCCTTTGCGTGGACTCACGCCTTGTCAAACCCGGCAATATTTTTGTGGCTGTCCCCGGCACCTCTTACGACGGGCATAACTTTATCGACAAAGCCATCGAAAAAGGCGCAAAATATATTGTCTGCCAAAGGCCCGTTCGCTGCGAAAATGCCGAAGTGATAATTGTCGACGATTCCGCAAAGGCCGCCGGCCTTCTGGCGCAGGCCTTTTACGGCCGGCCTGCCTCAAAGCTGATTAACCTCGCCGTTACCGGCACAAACGGAAAAACTACCATTGCTTTTCTCGTTCGTTCGATAATTCAAAGTGCCGGCCAAAAGTGCGGCCTTATCGGCACGGTCGTTTACGACAGCGTTATGAACTGTATCGAAGCGCCGCTGACTACTCCTGACTATTTAACCATCGCCGATATGACGGCGCAAATGGTAAAAGCCGGCGCAAAATATATGGCCGTCGAGGCCAGCAGCCATTCACTTGCACAAAGCCGGCTGGCCGGCGTCAACTTCAGGGCCGCCGCCTTCACAAATCTCACCGGCGACCATCTCGATTATCACAAAACGAAACAGGAGTACTTGGCCGCCAAATTGAGACTCTTCGAAAGTCTGTCCGCCGATGCAACGGCAGTGCTGAACAAAGAATCGCCCGAGGCCGAACAAATCGCCGCTCGAACAAAAGCAAAAATTCTCTGGTATGCCGTCGATGTCCCCGCTGACATTACCGCCCACGTTGAATCGATGGACATAGCAGGGACAACATTTGTGCTGGAATATGCCGGCAAAAAAAAGAAGGTTAAAATCCATCTCTCAGGCCGGTATAACGTCAGCAATTCCCTCGCAGCCGCAGGTCTGTGCCTTGCGGCAGGTCTGGATTTGGAAACAATAACAGCGGGGCTATCGTCGCTTAAGGCGATACCGGGCCGGCTGGAAAAAATCGAATGGAACGGCAATTTTACCGTTATTGTTGATTTTGCCCATACCGACGATGCGCTGAAAAACGTCCTGTCCACACTGAGACCCTTGTGCAAAGGCAGGCTGATAATCGTGTTCGGCTGCGGCGGCGACAGGGACAGAACGAAACGTCCCCGTATGGCAAAAGTTACCGAACAATTAGCTGATTTCATCGTTGTTACCAGCGATAATCCGCGGACGGAAAAACCGGAAGATATAATAAAAGAGGTTGCCGCCGGTTTTTCAAATCCCTCATCTTCGAGAATTATCTTCGAGCCTGACAGGGCAAAGGCAATCGAGATTGCCGTCAAAAAAGCCGTCAAAGACGACATTGTGCTTATCGCAGGCAAAGGGCACGAAGCATATCAGATAATAGGCAAACAGAAATTTGATTTCAGCGACAAGGCTGTTGCCCTTGAGTGTCTTGGAAAAAGAAAATGAAAAGTTTTTCTATAACAGCCTTGGCACAGATAATAAAAGCCGAAGCAACAGGAGATACAAGCGGCGTTTTTGCAGGTGTAAACACCGACTCGCGAACAATAAAGAGCGGCGAATGCTTTTTTGCCGTTGCCGGTGAGAATTTCGACGGTCACGATTATATACCCGACGTCTTCGCCAAAGGTGCCGCCTGCGCAGTGGTAAGTAAAAATATTGCTGATAAATTTGCCGGTTGCTGCATATTGAGAGTTTGCGACACTGTAAAAGCGCTCGGCGAATTTGCCGCTGAATACCGCAGACAGGCCGGCTTTAAAGTGATAGCCATAACCGGTTCGGTCGGCAAAACAACCGCAAGACAAATCATTTATCACGTTCTGCGGAATCATTTTCGCTGCCATCAATCGCCGAAAAGTTTTAATAACAGTATCGGCGTGCCTCTGACATTATTTGGCGCTGAGCCGGAAGATGAAATCGTTATCGCCGAACTCGGCACAAATCACCCCGGAGAAATTGCTTACCTGACGCAAATCGCCCAGCCCGACATAGCGCTTATTACAAACGTTCATCCGGCACATCTGGAAGGTTTCGGCAGCGTCCGGGCAATAGCGCAGGAAAAATTATCAATATCGGACGGCCTGCAAAAAAATGGCATTCTGATAATCAACGGAGACAACAGTTTACTGGTCGACGCCTGCCGTAACAAAAACGTAAAAATTTTGACCTTCGGCAAATCGGATGGCTGCGACATACAGGTAAAGGACATCGTCCCCGCCGATTCCGGCAGCAGATTCACCATCGAAGGCGTGCAGATTTCTCTGCCGCTGCCGGGCCCGGGCAACGTTGAAAATGCTGTCGCCGCGTGGGCTGTCTGCAAGCAGTTCGGCCTGACGATTGAAGATTTCGCCCGTGCAGTAAAGACTATCCCAGCCGTTTCTATGCGGACGGAATTGCTGCAGATTGGAAATCTTACGGTACTGGATGATTGTTATAATGCCAATCCTGCTTCAATGAGAAATGCGCTCGAAACTTTATCTCATATCGGCTCATCCAAAAACCGTCGCCCTGTTTTTATCTGCGGCGATATGGCCGAACTTGGCGAGCAGACCAAGGTCTTTCACGCCGAGCTGGGCAATTCCATCGCACGGGCAAAAGTGCAGTTACTGATAACTGTCGGCAATCTCGCAAAAATTGCCGCCGATGCCGCCCAAAAAACCGCTCAATACAATCTGCAGACGGAATCTTTTGACGATGTCTCCTCCGCCTGCGATAATTTAGCAAAATTCATAAAAGATGACGATATAATATTAGTCAAAGGTTCGCGGATAGTCAGGCTCGAATCTGTTGTCGAAAAACTGAAAGAGATTTTCTCGTGAAATATTTTTTGTCTTGCGAAACGACGATTATGAAGGGCGAGATACAGAAATGATATATCATTTTTTGTGGCATTTTAGAGATATATTTACACATCAGATGGGCTTTTACGCTTATCAGGACGTTATGTTTCGTTCCGTGGCGGCACTGCTTACGAGTTTTTCCATCGCCATCTTTTTAGGCCCCGGAATTATCCGCTGGCTGATGCGGAAAAAAATCGGCGACAGGCCGGAATTTCATCACGCTGCGCTGAACGAGCTGACCAGGGAAAAGGCCAACACCCCTACGATGGGCGGACTGATTATCATTCTCGCCGTCCTCGCGGGCACTATGCTGTGGGCAAAGCTGAATAATCCGTTTGTCCAGAAGGCGGTTTTCCTGATGATATGGTTCGGCTCGCTTGGCGGCATAGATGACTGGCTGAAACTCACCAGTGAGATTCGTCATCGCAGCAGAAACGGCCTCAAGCCGTGGGAGAAGCTGCTCTTTCAGATTGCAGGCGCCGTCCTGATTGCTTCTTTTCTCTATACGGATTTTGCCAACATAACCGACGGTAAATTGTTCTGGATGCCGTTTTACAAGCACGGCCTGCCGCTGGCCAACTGGATATTCATACTCATAGCGATTTTGTATATATCGGCCACCAGCAACGCCGTCAACCTCACCGATGGTATGGATGGCCTCGCCGCCGGATGCATCGGGATGGTCAGTATGGTCCTGTCCGTGCTTTGTTTTGTCGGTTCTGAAACGATGGCACGAACAGGCTCTATCACCTGGGCAAGTTATCTCCTGCTGCCGCACATTCCACAGGCAGGAGAACTGAGCGTTTTTTTTGCCTCCATACTCGGCGCTTCGCTCGGCTTTTTGTGGTATAACTGTCACCCGGCACAGGTCTTTATGGGCGACGTCGGTTCGCTGCCGCTGGGGGCCGCTATGGGCTACGGCGCCCTCGTTACGAGAAATGAAATACTGCTTTTAATCATCGGCGGTGTGTTCGTTATGGAGCTTATCAGCGTCGTCCTGCAGGTCGGTTACTTCAAATATACCGGCGGAAAACGCCTTTTCAGGTGCGCACCCATTCATCATCATTTTCACCTGAGCGGCTGGAGTGAGCCGCAGGTTGTCGTGCGATTCTGGCTTTTGGCTGCTGCTTTCGCCGCCGTCGCACTGGCTACACTCAAAATCCGATAAAATCGTGTTCTATAACCGTATTGTGAATCCCAAAAATAGAACTTTACGCATATCAGGGTTTTCCTAATCACAAACACACAATATCCGGTCCAAAACCAGTGAAACTCCTAAAGTCAGTCTTAAACCTGACCGAAAAATAAAGCAAACAGCGATGAATGTTCAGGGTCGTTCATCGTTTGCGGTCGAAAGAAAAGAGTTTTTCGTTTGAGGCTGACTGCTGCGAGCGGCAGACTCAGGTTTTTTTTGTATGAGGAGTCTACAATGCTTAGAGCAAAAGACATTATGACCAAAGACGTGATTACGGTCAAAAAAAATACACCGATATACGAAGCCATCGAACTTATGGCAAAACACGACATCTCAGGTATGCCTGTCGTTAACGGTAATATGACGCTGACAGGCATCCTCTCGGAGAAAGATGTGATAATACTGTTTTACACCAATGAAACAGGGAAAAACAAAACTGTCGAAGATTTTATGACCGAGCCCGCCATCTACTTCGATGAGAACGAGGACCTGGTCAGTGTCTGTGATTTTCTGACCAAGAACATCTTCAGAAGGGTCCCTGTAACGTCAAAGGGTAAGGTGGTCGGTGTTATCAGCGTAAGGGACGTTCTCGAACATATAATTCGCACGAAAGTGCATAAGAGCTGAATCACGTAGAAATCCTGTTTAACTGCTGAACAGGCCGACGACTATCTGAGCGGCCTTTTGTGATGCGTTGCCCTGCTTTAAAGGTTGCGCCAATTTAACAAGCTCGCCGCTGAGTTGTGTCATCGCCTCTTTGTCCCCGAGAAGTTTTTCTACGGTATCCGCAATCGGTTCAATCGAAGAGAAATACGGCATAAATTCCGGCACTAATCCTTTTCCCGCAAGGATATTTACAAGGGAGAGGTATTTTGTTTTAATCAGCCACCAGCCGAGCAGATGCCAGATGATTTTGTTTGACTGATACATTATGACCATAGGACAGCCTGCCGCCGCTGCCTCAACGGTGGCACTGCCGCTGGCGACAATGGCAAAATCGGCCCGCCGGGCGGTTTCGGCTACGGAACAAACTTCATATCTGCCTTTAAAACCGATAACCCGCACAGATTTTAAAATATCTTTTCTTCTCTCGTCGACCGCTACGGCGGTAAAAACCACATCCGGATATTTGCGCTTTATACGGATGGCTATTTGCTGCATCGGCACCCACAGTGAATTTATCTCGGCATCCCGCGAGCCGGGCATAAGAGCGATACAGGCCTTTTTCGGCTCAAAGTCAATGTATCTTTTTCTATAACGACTCAAATCATCATCCATTTCGTCAAGCAGGGGATTGCCGACGAATGTTACGTCAATTCCTCTTGTTGCGAACCACTCCTGCTCGAACGGCAGAATACAACAGAGTTTGTCGCAGCATTTACGCAGTTTTCTTATTCGCCATTCGGCCCAGGCCCACAGTTGCGGAGCAATATAAAAAACTGTTTTAATGCCGAGCTTCTTTGCCGCCTTTGCAACGTGAAAATTAAAAGCGGGCGAATCACAAACGATGACGAGGTCTATCTTATTGCTTTTCAGAAAACTGGTTATGCGTTTTATCAGATTGTAAAAATAAGCGATATGGCTGAAAGCATTATAAGCCATAACGGCCTTGTCGGAAGTGTTTTCGAGCAGTTCGCAGCCTGCCGCCGCCATTTTGGGGCCGCCCACCCCCGCAAATTTAATATCGCAGCCGCTTTGCTTCAATGCGGCTATCAGACCGGCACAATGGGCATCCGCACTCGGCTCCGCAGCACTTATAAAAACGCTGTATCCCATATATGTGATTTATTCCAGCGGAAAATAACTTTTGGCGTTGCCGTAACAAATGTCCTCAACCATTTTGCCGAGCAGGGCCAAATCGCCGGGCAAAAGTCCCTGCTCGACGTAACTGCCCAGAAAATTGCAAAGCACACGGCGGAAATATTCGTGTCGCGAAAACGACAAGAAACTTCGCGAATCCGTCAGCATACCTATAAAGCGGCTCAATAACCCCATATTCGAAAGGGAGGTCAAATGTTTTTCGATGCCGTCTTTCTGGTCTGAAAACCACCACGCTGCGCCATACTGCATTTTGCCTGCGGAATCGCCCTGAAAATTGCCGAGCATAGTAATGACCACTTCGTTTTTCGACGGGTTCAGATTGTAAATAATAGTTTTGGGCAGTTTCGCATTTGCGTCGAGCCGGTCGAAAAATTTTGCCAAAGGAATTGCTATCGGCAAATCCGCCATCGAGTCGCAGCCGGCATCTACGCCGAAAGTTTTAATCATTCTCGTGCGGTTGTTGCGTATGACGCCGAGATGAATCTGCTGAACCCACCCTTTTTCAGCGTCCATAAGAGCGTTTTCATACATTACCGCCGATTTGAATTTCAGTTTTTCCGCCTCGTCTAAGTCTTTTTCCAATCTTATTTTTTGAAAAATTTTTTCTATTTCGCCAGCGGTATAATCTTCGGCATAAATAGTCGGTATGCCTTTGTCGGAGATTCGGCAGCCGTTCTCGTGAAAATAACTGTGCCGTTTGCGGATGGCCTGTATGTAAGAGCCGAAACTGTTTATCTCCGTCCCGGAAACTTCCGCAAGCTGGTTTATCCAGTTATTCAAATCCGAAACGCTGTTGAAAATAAAAGTTTTGTCTGTCAGAAAAGCGGTATGCACTTTTATTTTGAAACCATCCTGCCGAATTTTTTTATAATGCTCCAGCGAGCTTAACGGCTGCTCAATGCCGCAGGTCAGTTCCACGTTGCTTCTTCGCAGCAGATTCCGCACGCCGAATTCTTTTGTGCCGAGCATTTCATTGCAGGTATCGTAAATTTCTCTGGCAGTCTCCGGACAGAGCATTTTTTTGATGCCGAAATAATTCTTAAGTTCTAAATGCGTCCAGTGATAAAGGGGGTTGCAAAGGCAGTAGGGAACTGTCTGCGCCCATTTTTCAAATTTCTCATAGTCGCCCGCTCTGCCGGTAATGTATTCTTCAGGTATGCCGTTGGCCCTCATAGCACGCCATTTGTAATGGTCTTCAGCCAGCCAGGCACGGGTTATGGTGGGAAATTTAACGTCGCCGGCAATCTGGTCGGCAGGCAGATGATTGTGATAATCATAAACGGGCAGCTTGGCGGCGTATTCACGGTAAAGCCGTTTTGCAGTTTTATTCTGCAGCAGAAAATCTTCTGTCAGAAACTCAGCAGCCATTTTTTTATACTACGGCCTCATTATCCAGTAAAAAGTAAATATCAGTGCCCCGACGGCGGCCCAGCCCGCAAGAAAACCTATTATACTTACCTTGCTCGGCCTGGGTATCTCCCAATCAGGATGCGAAACCAGCACGTCTCTCGGCTCAGGCTTGACGCCGGGCGGCAAAGTGAACGGCTCCGTCTCCGGCTCATTGGGGGTAATGGAGGTGCGGATGCATTCGTAAAACTTCTCCAGTCGCATCTTTTCCATCGGCTTTGCGAGAAGAGCAATAATGATAAAAGACAGGAACCCTGCGGAAAGATAGGTAATCATCTGCCAAGGCAGATACAATTTACCGTGAAACAGCATAAACGCAGGGAGTTTGTCCGCAAAATGGGCGTTAAAGTTCCACGGGATGCTGAACTGGGTCAGGTCGCTTGTGAAAAGCATTGTTATAAATGTCATCAGCGTTGCTGTCCACGCTGCCGGCACATTGGCACGACGCCAGAATACGCCCATAAGGAATGCTATTCCCATTGTGGGCTGAAGGCGCCAGGCAATTTCGAGTCCATTTATCAAAGTAGTAAACCTGTATGCGAAATAAACGCTGACAAGGACTACCGCGGCGGCAACGATGCGGCCGACCAGTTTATAATGCTCGTCTTTTTTGCCTTTAACGAGCAAAGGCTTATAAATGTTTTTGGTAAACAGGGCGGAAGATGTAACCATAAGACTGCCGCAGCAGCTCATCACGGCGGCGAGCATCGAAGCGATGAAAAGGCCTACAAAACCCGGACCTGCTTTCGGCAGAAGGTCGTGAGCAACTATGCCATAAATCTGGTCGCCGTCAACCTGTTTGCCGAGATACAAACCTATGGCGGAGACGCCGACAAGTGTCCAGGCAATTGTGCAGATACGTTTAATCATAATACCGCACATCACGCCTACGCGGCCTTCCATTTCTGTTTTACCCGCTGACGTTATAGCCATACAGTTGGGCTGAACAACCCAGCCGATAAGGCCGTTGAGAGAAATGACGGCGATATAAAATATTGTAATCTCATCCGGGGCGACTATCTTGAGCATATTTTTGTCGGGCAGAGATTGCCATAGGCCCGCGACGCCGCCGACAGCGGGAAGCACAAAGGGTAAAAGCATAAAAGACAGGATAAGGGTCATAACGCCCTGCACTAAATTGGTGAATATCGCTGCGCTTAATCCGCCGCTGACGCCGTAAACTATAAATATGGCAACGGTAACCAGTATGGCCTTGTCGGCATCTATTGCGCCGGCGGTAACGGCGGTAATCATTTTGCCCGAGGTCTTCAAAAGAAGACCGATATATGCGGTCAGCTGCAGTATTCCGAGAAGAGCATAAAGTACGCTTACGCCCTGATTATAGCGTGCGTGGAAGAAATCTGCGGTGGTTACCGCACGCATCCGGCGGAACAGCGGAGCAAAGAGCCAGAAGAAAGGCGTGCAGAAAAGCCAGAGCCATTCGTACCAGATGCCGGAAGCTCCGACGCGATAAGTTTTTGCAGCAACAATGGCGGCCTGGTCGGTGTGCGTGCCGGCACAAAAGGTAAACATCATCATCATAAATTTGCCGAACTTTCGGTCGCCGATGAAAAAACTGGAGGCGCTTTTGACTTTTTTGACTGCGAGCATACCAACCCCGGTGATGCCAACGAGATACACCACAATAATAAGACCGTCGAGCCATCCTAAGCCGAACATAATCTTCCTTTCTAAACTGCGTGATTAAGCGAATAATTTGCCTGTTCCATGGGGATGTTTTACTATGTTTTGCAAACTTAATCAACTATTGTTTTTGAGCTGCCGCACCTATTTAATTATTTTTACACTATGAGCAATATTCAAATTTTTGGCGATAAAATAGGTATTTGCGGCAGGCACATTTGTTAAATGGGTGCGGTATTATTTTTGTTTCGGCACTAATTGTTTTTCAATCTCATTTTTTATAATTTGCATCGCGCTTTGCAGCGGGCCGGGCAGATGTGTGCCGGCGGCTACTGTATGTCCGCCGCCGCCGAACTTCTGTGCGATTTTACAAACGTCAACCGCCCCATTGCTGCGGATAGAGCATTTGATTTTGCCGTCCCCCAGCTCAACAAACAACGCGATGGCCTCAACCGTTTTTATTCGTCGGCATTCATCGATAAAGTTCTCCGTGTCCTTATATGCTGCTCCAGCTCTCTTAAAATCTTCCTGCGTAAGATATTGCTCAGCATATCTGCCATCGAAATGCAGCTGCAGCGTCCCTAACATTGCAGCCATCAGTTTTAATCGGCCGGGCGAAAGATTATGATACAGATTATGATGAATCTCCGTTGGCTTTACGCCGGCATCAATCAGTTCCGCACAGCTTTTATAAACCCGGCTGTCGGTGTTGCTGAATTGAAACCACCCTGTATCTGATGCAATTGCCGTAAAAAGCGCCTCCGCAACTTTTTTTGTAATCGGCCATTTGGCATACTTAAAAAAGTCGAAAACAATCAAGCCTGCCGCAGCAGCAGCGACGTCAATCAGCTCAACGTCGCCAAGATTATCTGCCGTCGGATGATGGTCGATTACCAGAACAGGCTTTTTATTCTGCTTCAAAAAATCTTCCAGCCCCTCTAATTGGCTGTAGCTGTTGGTATCGACAATCAAAAGCAAATCGAACGTCATTTCATTTTGTTTAAAACCCTTCAGCATCATCGGCTTTTGCGTAAAAAGTTGCTCATACCACCCCGGCAGTTCCGTCAGCAAAAGCACCTGTGCCTTTTTGCCGAGCGCCGTCATTGCTTCACATATTGCCGCCATTGACCCGCACGCATCGCCGTCAGGCTTGCTATGCGTGGTTATCAGAATATTCCGCGATTTCCCGACCAGCTCAACCGCTTTTTGAAAAGAACTGTTGGTTGCCATAAGAACCCTTTGCAAAATTGTATAAAATTTTCTTTGTCGTTTCGCAGTCTTTTGCGATTTGTTTTTTTAATTCAGCTTCGCTTTCAAATTTCTGCTGACTGCGGATAAACTGCACAAAATCCATTGCAAGCCATTTGCCGGACAAATCCCCGGGATTTTCCGACAGCAGGTGTGCCTCTATCAGTAACCCCGATTTATCCGGGTAAGTAACCGCTCTGCCGATACTGAAGGCCGCCTCTTTTTTCGCTTCCGTTGCACAAACTTTTTTCAGGCTATCTGCAATTCCAACAAAGCCTGCATAAACACCTTCAGCCGGTATAAGCTGGTTTGGCTTTTCCATATTCAGTGTCGGAAAACCAAGCTGTCTGCCTTTGCCTCTGCCGGGGACAATTTTGCCGATAAGCCGATAAGGCCTGCCCAGTTCGATTGCGGCATCAGCCACATTGCCTTGCGCCAGCATACTGCGAATCATTGTGCTTGAAACCTCGACCCCGATAAATCGGGGCCCATCTGAAATTTTCGCTTTTTGCGAATCTATTATCCGAACCTCAAAATCCTTCTCCTGCCCAAGTTTTTGCAGGGTGTGGATGTTGCCGTCCCTGCCGGCGCCGAAATTGAAATCATCGCCCTCGACCACCACGCTGGGCCGAATGCCGTTAACCAGAAACCGCTCGACAAAATCCGTCGGCGAAAGCGTTAAAAGCTCCGCAGTGCTTTTCAGCACGCAAAGGCAGTCTGCACCAAGCTCTGCAATGAGATGCTCCTTAAGTTCCGGCGGCGTCAGGGCGGCAGGCGCTTTGTCCGGCCGGATAATTTCAAGCGGATGAGGCTGAAAGGTCAGGACAACCAAATCAGCTTTCCTCGCAACAGCGGCCTGTTTTGCGGCGGTAAGTATCTTTTGATGGCCTATATGAACGCCGTCAAAATTGCCTATAGTAAGCACGCAGCCTTTTTTGCCGAAACGCAATATGTCCTTAATTACCTTCATATCAACGCCAGATTAAACTAAAAATTCCGCCCAAAATCAAATACCAATACCGCTTCTGCTTAAAAAGAGATGGTTCGCAAGAGACCCCGAAGCGGCTATGCCGCACCATAGGCGGGACGACTGATGGGCTATGCGTCAGCTAATCTGCCCGCACCCGCCTTTTACCCGCCGTTCTATCCACTGTAGTTCCGATGTTATATATAGGAACGAAGGTGGAAGTCCTGATGTCGTATATCAAAACGCAGGCAGGCGGGGTGGAATTTGTGTTCATTTGGGGTTAGGTTATTTTTACAATGAACGACGAACTAAAATTTCTCTCTGTCTAATTTTGTAAATTTTCGTAAAAATCTCTTGTTTTTTGTAACAAAAATGGCTATCTTTGTGCGCTTTCTGTAAAAAACTTCTAAGTTTTTGGCGATTTTTTCAATTTCTTGCCCGCCGCAGGCGGGTTTTCAGGAGAACTGGCCGTGAAGACCGAATTGCTCGATGCCGTTGAAAATAAATGTCTTAAGAAAAATATTCCTCATTTTGAAGTCGGCGATACCGTTGACGTCCACTGCAAAATCAAAGAAGGCGATAAAGAGCGTATCCAAATCTTTACCGGCACAGTGATAGCGCGCAGAGGCCGCGGTATGAACAGCTTTTTTACCGTCCGCCGCATCGTCGGCGATGAAGGCGTAGAAAGAATCTTTCCCCTGCATTCGCCGAATGTTGTTGACGTTCAGCCGGTCCAGAGCGGCAAATCAAGAAGGGCAAAACTCTATTATCTCCGCGAGCGCACCGGCAAGTCCGTCAAACTTGCTCAAAAATTCAGTGAACATACCGCTGAAAATAAATCCGCCACTGGCGGATAAATACGCCAGAGGCGTATAAATCCCGCAAATGCAAAAACTGTTTGACTGGCTGCTGAATAGACGCAGATTACTGGCCGACAAAGATTTGCTCGGCCGCTGGGGCGAGAAACGCTGCGAAAAATTCCTAAAAAGCAAAGGCCTTCAGAAACTTACCCGCAACTTTTCCTGCAAAACCGGCGAAATTGATTTGATTATGGTCGACTTCGACGGCACTATCGTCTTCGTCGAGGTGAAAACCAGAGCAAACGAGGACTTCGGGCCAACCGAATCGGTCATTACGCTGCCCAAAAAAGACAAAATGTATATAACGGCCCGGCATTTTCTGAAAACCAATAAAATAGAAGACCGCCCCTGCCGATTTGACGTTGTTACGGTTGTGCTTGGTCAGGCAGGCCCGGTGCAGATAAGACATTACGAAAACGCCTTTACGGAATCGAAGTAATGGAATTGATTGATACGCATTGCCATTTGACCTTTGAGCCGCTAATAGGCGATGTCGAAAATGTTATTGCGCGCAGTAAAGCCGCCGGCGTTACAGGCTGGATAACCATCGGCACAGATACGCAGCAAAACAAAAAGGTTGTGGAGCTTGCGAACAGATTTGAAAATATG
>Ga0315278_10002067_pt1 | contig 17787 bp, 15 predicted proteins | sample YL17G06_0_MG_FD_203880 | JGI IMG/M metagenome (GOLD analysis project Ga0315278, IMG submission 203880) | Sediment microbial communities from Yellowstone Lake, YNP, Wyoming, USA - YL17G06_0 | ecosystem: Environmental > Aquatic > Freshwater > Lake > Sediment | place: USA: Wyoming | collected... | reverse complement strand
GCGCCGCTCGAGGAGGGCGCGGTAGCGGGTGACCATGTGCAGCCGCGCGAGCGGCAGGACCCGAACGAGGTACGCAAAGACGCCAAGCGCGACGATCCAGCCTGCGTACAGCGCCAGTGCGGTGTTGGCGCTTCGCAGGATACCTCCATTTAGGAGTCGCGCCAGGCGCATGTAGCCGAACGCGCCGAACAGGAACGAGACCGCGAGCGTCCCCGCCAGAAGCCACACCAAGGGTTCCGGCGCCTTGTAGCTCCCGACCACGAGACCCTGTCGGCGCCTGAGCCACAGGATCGCGGCCGCTCCACCGGCCCCGACCAGGAGCACCACCGCCTGCTCGACGACCGGAGCGCTGAGCAAGGCGAAATCGCGGAGCCGGTTCAGGACCAAGAACGCCGCGGGAACCCAGATCACCGCGGTCGTTGCCTGCTCGGTGACCCTCCTGAGGATGCGGATGATCGGCACGAGGAGCGCCACCCCGATCACGTTCACCGCGATCATGGGCTGTCTCACGTAGACCCAGTTGCTCAGCATCAAGGTCACGATCAGCGCGGTCGACACGGGATAATCGAAGACGCGAAGCATGGGGTCGACGGCGCCTGTCGCGGCCCACACGCGCGCATGCCGGCGCGCGGCCAGCGTGAAGGCCACGAAGACCAGAAAGAGGACAGCCTGCAGCGCCTCCGCCCGGGCGCGGTCGGCGACGAAGCGCGCGAGGACGGCCAGCTGCGGCGACGCGGAATCGCGCACCATGGCCGGCAGATCCGACAGCGGCGGAGCTTCGCGCCAAGCGCGCCAGACGGGTGGCCGGTCGGGGCGGAGAAGCGTGGAAAAGTCCGCAGCCGTCGCTTGGGCGACCCGCGCGGATGCGTCCTGCACGGCCGCGAGCTGCTCGCCGACCTTCACCTGCAAGGTCAGGAGCGTCGTGCGGCGCGCCGCCGCGCTCTTCCGCACTGTCGCGATGGCGGCGAGGGCCTCGTCGACGCGCTTGATCAGGGCGGGCGGCGCCTTGGTACGACCCGCCTCCTCGCGAGTGCGGGTCCATCTGGCGGCCAGATCTTCGAGCTGATCGATCACCGTCCCGACGTCGGTAGCCCGGACCCGCAGCCGATCCGCCCACGCCTTGAGATCCCCCTGCATACCTGACCAGAGGTCGGCCAGATTGGTCAGCACAGTCAGCGACGACGCCGCCCCTAGCTGGCCCTTGGTCTCGATCTGGGCGTCCGAGATGCGCTGGGCCATTTCAGGCAGGAAAGCTTCGATGGCGAGGAGGGCCGGCGTGGGCGCGACGCGCTCGTCCAAACCCCGGAGCACGGTCGTGAGCCGATCGCCCTCGAGCGGGATATCGGGCGTTGCGATGGCCCCCGCCACCGGCTGGGCCGGCGCGCCTGTCGGTTTCGCGGGAGGAGCCGGGACGCCCGCCGGTTGCGCGGGGGGAGCCACGGCGGGCGCGGATTGTGCGGGCTGGCCCGGCACGGGCGGTGGAGACTTGCCGAGCGCGGACGCCCCGGTCGCGGCCGAGAGAAGAAGCGCCGAAGCGAGCGCAATGCGGAGCAGCGTTCGCCGTCTCGGACCTGTCCGGGTGCAGCCGCAGGAGTCGCCTGACCGCGTCAAACTGCGGTCACCTTGAAGACGTGGTAACTCCATGGAGCCAGGCCGGCAACATCGAGAGACTGCGGCCTCGGCGTGGACGTGGTGTACGCATCCACCAGGTGAAACGGAGTGCTGCAGCTCGCAGAGAAAGCGGCCGAGATTGCAGGGATTGCCGCCGCGGCGTAGGGCTTCGCGGGAACCCCGATCATGAAGCGGCCGTCACCCGCGCCCACGCAGACGGGCGAGACGGTTCGAGAGCGCCCGCGCGAGCGCGTAGGGTCCCCCGATCAGCACCGGCCCCACCACCAGCGCCGCGCCGGGATGCGAGACGCCGAGGATGACCCACTGAAAGACCGCGTCCAGGAGGATACCCATCAACACGAGGTTCACCACCGTCTCGAAACCGGCCCGCACGAGCTCACCACGAAGCTCCCGATGAAAGAGCACGCCGTAGAGATACGGCGGCCGGCCTGCCCGCGCGTCGGCGAGGCCACTCCGGATGCCGAGGAGGATCGCCATCAAGGGCTGCAAGACGAAGCGGAATCGACCCGGGCCGGCGAGCCGTTTGGGGATGTCCGCGAGGAATGCATGGGAGAACAGGTAAATCCCCCCTCGGTCGAAGGCGTCACGCAGCGACCCGGGCAGCGACAGCGCGAGCACAAGCAGCGTGAGACCCGCGAGAATGGCAGTGACGCGTCGGCCCTTCACGGTCCGGCCATGGATGGATCTCGCATGTCAGTGCTTGCGACCGGGAGCCGCCGCTCCGCTCTGGTCACGCCCCGCCGGCTCCACTTCTTCCTCGGGGGAGGCCTTGGCGTATTCCACGGACACGTCGAAGCAGCGATCCTGATCGAACGCCCCCGTGTCGAGCAATTCGTACTCGAACTCCTGGCGGCTCCGGCCCCGGTTGGTCTCGATCAGGTCGCCGTACGGATAGGCCGCCTGGGGGTACTTGTACAGGTACTTCATGTACGAATGCGTCGGCGTCGAGTCGAGATAGAAGTAGTACTCCTTCACGTCCTCGCCGTGGTTGCCCTCGCTATTCGTCAGGCCGAACAGCCGCTCCTTGAGGATGGGGTCCTGGCCGTTCCATAGGGCCAGCGCGAAGCAGAGCAGCTGCCGGTCGTCGGCAATCCCCCCGAGCCCGTCCTCGCCCCAGCGATAGGCCCGCGAGCGGGCCTGGTCGTGGGTGAAGTAACCGCACGCGTCGCCCGAGTCGCTATAGTCCTCGCGCACCGTCCCCCACTGCCGCTCCGAGAGATACGGGCCCCACTTCTTCCACGGAGCCTTGTGCTCCCGGGCTTCCTCGAGTCGCGCCTGTTCAGGCGTCATGGTGCAGTCGCTCCTGCCTGATTGTTCAGGTTCGCCCGAAGATCACGAACGGCGGCGCCCACACTCGCCATGAAAAGACCCTTGTCGGTCGCCGCAACCTCCCAGCCGCGAACCAGCCTTTCCCGTACGTTGCCCCGGAGGTTGGCGATCACCAGTCGAATCCCGCGCTCGCGAAGTTTTTCATGGAAGTCGGACAAGACCTCGCAGGCCGCCAGGTCCACCTCGACCATGGCGGAGGCATCCAAGATGAAACCATGCAGCGGCTCCGGAGCCGTGTCGACGAGCTCCTCGGCTCGGTCCCGAAACGTGCCGCAGTTGGCGAAAAACAGCAGACTCGAAAAACGGTACACGACCACCCCGGGAATGGCCGTCGCCTCCGGATGGCGCTGCCGGTCATGAAACTCCTCCGGCCCCACCTGCCCCAGCACGGCGTCATCGGGAAAGGCCACAGCTCTCAGCACAAGAATCAATGAGAACAAAACGCCGATGCCGATCCCCTCCATGACACCGATGCCGACCACGCCCGCCATGGTCAGGAGCGCTGCCACCAATCCCGCCCCGCGAAAGCGCCACATCCGTCGAAATTCCTGGAAATCGCACAGGTTCCACGCGGCGGCGATCAAGATGCCGCCCAACGCGGCACTCGGAAGCGAATACAGCAACCCCGTCAGAAAGAGCATCACGGCGGCCACCATCCCCGCGGCGACTATCGACGTCACCTGGGTCCGGCTGCCGGCGGACTCGGCCGCCGCAGTGCGGGAGCCGCTCGAGCTGACGGGCAAACCCTGGGTCAAGCCGCCCGCGATGTTCCCCAGCCCCAGAGCCAGCATTTCCTGATTGGCATCGATGCGGTAGTGATTGCGTGAGGCAAACCCCCTGGAGGTGACCATCGTATCGGAGAAGGCGAGCAAGGTCGCGGCGAAGGCGAGGGGAAGAAGGGACTGAAAATCCTGCACGCTCAGGATCGGGATCTGAAACCTCGGGAGTCCCCGCGGAATGTTTCCAACCACGGCCACGCCAAGCTGATCCAACTTGAGAACAGACACAGCCAGAATGGCACCGATCAAGGCCACGATCTGTCCGGGAATCCGGGGGCACCAGCGGCGACACGACAGGATGATGGCGACGCAGGACGCGCCGATGCCCAAGGTGATGACCTGGGTCCCGGCCACGTGTCGGCAGACGGCCAGAAACTGGGCCACCGTGGTCTCGCCTCCGCCCTGGACTCCCAGCACCTTGGGCAACTGACCGACGGCGATCACCAGGGCCAAGCCGTGCATGAAGCCGACGATCACCGGCTTGGCCAGGAAGTCGGCCATGAACCCCAGCCGCAGGAGTGAGCCCAGAATGCAAATCAATCCGATGAACACCGCCAGGAGGCTGGCCATGATCGCCAATCGCCCGGCATCCCCGCCCGCCAAGGGGGCGACGCTCACCGCGACCAGGGCAGCCATCGAGGCGTCGGGGCCGATGATCAGCTGTCTCGAGCTGCCGAACACGGCATACGCGATCAAGGGGAGGATCCCCGCATAGAGTCCCGCCAGCGGCACGCCGGCCATTTCGCCGAAGGCGAGCCCCACCGGGACCATCACCGCGCCGAGGGTGATTCCCGCCGCGAGGTCCTTGGGCAGCCAGGACACTTCGTATGCTCGAATCACGCCGACTCCCGGCACCCACCGCTCCCAGCGCGAGCTCCGGGTCTTCTTGTCACTTTTCATTCGTCACCTTCGTCCTCTAGGTGCCGCGATCCTGAAGCAACCGCAGGTGAAGAACTGGCGTTCAATTCACCGGGATCGTGACCACGGGCGGCGGAGCTTTCTCGTCCTTCTCGGCCAGCGTCATGATCACCATCAGGAACGTGAAGATGCCCTTGGACCGAAGGTCCCGGTCGTCGATCCAGTACCAGTAGTCGCGATACTTGACGGCAGCGTAGGCGTCGCTGGGTGGTGACGTCCCCGACAGGATGCGCACGAGCGGCGGGAGCGTCTCCGGCCCGGCCGCCGGCTCCGGCATCGACGGGTACGTGCGCCGGTCCGCCGCGTGCTCTGCCGGCACCTGGATGTCGGTGCCCAGCTCGACCATGATCTGGAATGCCGAGCGCGTCTGGATGGCGATCACGTCATCGGCCTCCGACAGCGTTCCGTAGACGATCTTGAACTCCCGCTGATCGGGCCGCAGGCCGAGCAGCCTCCTGACCAGCGCCTGGTCGGCCTGCGTCTCGGCGACGACATCCTTCCGCCCCAGCACGAGAACCACGCCCTCTTGCTTGGTCTCCTTGGACACTTCGGTGCGCAGGCTGACAGCGCCAGAAGCCTGGATGCGCTGCAGGGCGGCCAAGAGCTGGCCGAAGGCGGGATCGGCGGCGCGCCCTCGCGCTCCGCCCTTCCTGTTCGAGATCCCGTTGACCGTCTGCGCCGCGATCTGCAGCAGCAGGTCCGCCGGCCAGCCCGATTCGATGAGCGGGAACAGCGCCGGCGGCGGGATTGGCGTCATGAGGACTCTGAGGAAGTGGGCACCGGTCAGCGGCGAGTAGACGACCGTGGGCCGGTCGGTATAGGTGCCGGCGGCACTCAGGCTCAGCGTATTGGGCAGCGGGGGACCGCCGAAGTTGACCCCCCCGCCCACGGAGACCCCGGCCTGCAGCTGATAACTGCCGATGACCTGCGCGACCTCCAGGAACACGGGCGTGTCGGAATACCGCAGCTTCACGATGTTGATCAGCGTCTGCTGCTTCCAGGAGTTCGCGATCGCCTGGATGTAGTCAAAGCGGTCGCGATCCACGCTCGTCGGACCGAAGCTCGCGCAGCCGGATGCGCCAAGCAACGCCAACAGGAGGATCCAGGCGGGCGCGAGCCTCGGCAGACTACCTGTCGTCCTTTTCGCCTTCATTCAACCTCCCCGATCGTCGTGTCATGCTCCAGATCGGCAGCGGCCGAGCCGGCCCGGAACTGTCCTCGAGCAAGCGCAGTGCCAGAAAAGAGCTCCAATAGATTCACAGTCTTGCGCGTCCAGGCTGGAGGGTCGCGTGGGGTGTCGGCGCCTCGGGTGCGGCCTGCACGCCCAACGCACCACCCAGCCCCTGGGGATCCGGGATCCGGGCAATCGCCCGGTCTTTGGGAAAGGCGTACTGCCCGTCGATCACGCGATCCAGAACCTCCAGCTGCTGGCGCAGCTCGGCATGACGATGCGGCCGCAGGGTTTGCATGAGGTTTCCCAGTACCGGCGATTCCAGCGCATCGTGCGTTCTCCGGGCTTAGTCTTTCTCGACGGGCGCCATTTTCAACCGGCCATCTCGTACGGCCTTCCTGAGGACCTTGTAGTCGCGCTCCGTCTGGTCCGCGTAGGCAGCGGAGAAGTCGGCGATCGCCTCGTCGAACGTGTCGCTCTTGCCCAGATACCCGCTGATCTTCGCGGGCTCGCCGGAGCGGGCGTGGGCGCGCGCGAGCGCCCAGCCGCACACTTCGGCGTACTGGCTCATGACGCCGCGGTTGAACACTTCGACGAGCGCGCTGATCTTCATGTCCTTGAGCTGGCGAACATAGAAGTGGCGGCGCTGCGCCCCCTTTCCCTGCACCCAGCCCAGGAAGAGGTCGCTGGCCGATTGCATGAGCCGGCACCCGTTGACGACCCGCTGGCCGTGATTGGGGTAGATGCTCCGTCCGGCATACCCCTCCAACACCGAGGCGCGCGCCTCCTTGACCTGGAGAAAGAGGGGGTCCTGCTCGCTGGCCAGAAGGAGCAGGATCCCGCACCAGGTCCCTACGCTGCCGACCCCGACCACCTTCAGCGCGACGTCCCGGAGCTCGTAGCGGTCGAGGAGGCGCTGCCGGTCGTCCTGCAGCGTGGCCCGGTATTCGGCGAATGCCGCCTGGGCCTCCGCGAAGAACTGCCTTTGCTCCTTATACATCTGGTCGTGATAGATCAGCGGAGGGTCGTCCTTGATGACGGACCGCCCGCCCGCCACCTCCGCGAGCTTGGGGAAATCGTGCTCGAGGACGGAGCGAGCGCGAGCCTTGGCCAGACGCTTCTGCATGCGCTTGCGGCCTTGCGCGTCTTCGAAGTACTCCATCAGCTCGTCGACGTCGATGCGCGCATACCACACGTCCAGCACCCGCATCTTGCTGAACTCCCTCATGCGCTCCCGGTAGGACCGGACGCAGGCGAGTACCGCATCCCGCGCGTTGTCCTCGCTGAAACCATTGTTGCGGCAGGCCAGCATAACGCTGGCGGCCAGCCGCTTGACGTCCCACTCCCAGGGAGCCGGCAGCGTCTCGTCGAGATCGTTGAGGTCGAAGATCACCCGCCGCTCCGGCGTGGCGAAGGCGCCGAAGTTGAGCAGGTGAGCATCGCCGCAGGCCTGCACGCGAAGCCCCGTGGCCGGCGTGCCGGCGAGATCCGCGGCCATGTTCAGCGCGGCGCCCCGGTAGAAGGTGAACGGCGTATGCAGCATTCGCCGGTAGCGAAGGGGTATCAGCTCCGGAATGCGTCCCTTGCTCGACTGCTCCAGGAGCGACACGGGGTCGGGCCGCCCGTCCGCCACTTTCCACTCCCCGTGCACCTTGCGAGAGCATTTGTCCCGCAGGCTCTTGCCCTCCGCATACTGCTCTTCGAACGACGAAGGGGACAGCAAGGGGACCTTCGTCCTTGGCTGGAGTGGTCGAGGGAGGTTCCTGGACGTTCTCGCGAGCGGGGCCATCTCATCCGTCCTTTCCGGAGTACCCGCGGAGATGCTATGGGTCGATCTGGGTGATCTTCGAGCCTTGCAGACCGAGACCGGCCATAAGCCCCTTCTGACCGAAGATGAACCCATAGACATCGTCCTTGGCCGTCGTGGTCGTGAGTGTCTTGCCCATGCCGGCGTCGACGATGACGACGCTCGGACCGACGCCGATCTCCCAGCCCTGGCTCTTGTCGAGATAGGCCACGGCCTCATCGGTCATGAGGAACATCGCGTAGCTGAACGATTGCACGCCAGCCTGCAGCCCGTACGACGCCGCGTTCATCCGGTAGTAGGCCACCGTCTTGCCACCCTTCCGCAGCGCGCCGTTGCCGTGCTGAGCGCCCACGATAAAGCCGGCCTTCACCATGCTCGGGAAGATGAGGATGGCCTTGGCCTGTGGCGCCAGCCGCGCGGCAGCGGGCGTGGTCCGGTTCAGCAGGGCGAGCGCCGCATTCGCGTCACGGTCGATCTTTGCGGCATCCGCCGCCAGGGCCGGCCCCCGGCTCATCAGGATCGTCACCAGCACCGCCCAGAGCAATACGGCCAGTCGAGTTCGTGCATATCCGAGCATGTGCATGCCTACGGCAGCGTGCAGGAGCCGAAAAGAGCGAACGATCCGTCGTCCTCGACGACCGAGCCGCCCCAGCGTCCGGTTTCCGAGCCGATCACCATGTTCCACGCCTTGCCGTTCTCGACACCCTGGAGCATGAGCTGACCGTCGACCACGCCCGAGGTCTTGATCATGGTCTTCCGGCCGCTGCCGTCATTGGCCATCAAGGCTCCGCCCTTCACGTCCACGCGAAGGAAGGTCGGCAGGTTATTGCCCTCGTGGGGAGCACCGCGCTCGCACTTGCCGTCGGCCGTGCATTCACTGAGGGCCGTCACCGCGCAGATCATGGGCGCCGAGCCGTCGTACTTGCCCGCCGCCGCGGCGGGCCACGCGAAGCTGAGGACCGCCACTACGACACAGAGACCCGCCGCCTGCAGCCTGATCATCGTCTGTCTCCCCATGGGCTAGTTGACCGAGTAGCCGCGCGCCTGGAGGCACGTGGCCTGTGCGCGACTTAAGGTGTTCATCTGTGCCGCCTGCGCCTGCTGCGCCTGGGCCTGCTGCGCCTGCTGCTGCTGCACCTGATCCCGCCTCCGCATGCCACCCACCATGGCGCCGGTGGCGGCGCCGATGGCCGCCCCCTTGCCCGCATCGCCCCCGATGGCTCCGCCCACCGAGCCCACCGCAGCGCCGCGCGCCGCCCCGCGGAGCGGGCTGCTCGTGGGCGCGGGCGCGGGAGCCGGCCCAGGCGCAGGCATGCCCGGGTTGACGCCGGTCTGCTGTGTCGCCCACGCCTGGCACTCGGCCTGATCCTGCGCCTGCCGCTGCGGCGTCTGTCCTTTCTGCGGGTAGACGAACGTCTGTCCCCACGCCGTGCCCGAGGCGAGCAGCAGCGCTCCGGCCGTCACCCACACCCTCGTCCATCCATGTCTGGTTCGCGTCATATGCGCTCCTCCTTAGGTCTGGTAAAGATGCCGATAGACGTCGTGAGCTCGCTCAGGGCGACTGGATCGCGTTCGTGTCGACGGCGGGCGGCTCCGGCTTGGGGGCGCTCGCCATGGCTGCCTCCACCCGCTCCGGCACCTCGCACTCGAGGCCGCAGGCGATCCCGAGATGCTCGTAGAGGATCCGCCGCACCTCGAGGATCGTCGCCGGGGTGCTCTGGGTCGAATGCGTGGAGCGGACGATCTTCTCTGAGGCGACGCCCTCGAGGTGAGCGCTTTCGTACTTCACGACGCCGTCGTCCTGTCCCTCCGGGGGCCCCTCGTTCTTCTCGGGGATGATGGAGTGGGCGGTGACGCCGGGCGCGATCGGGCTCGCCGACAGGTTCCGGACGAAGCGGTTCGTGGGCAGCATATTGTCCACGGCCGTCGGCGCCGCCTCTTTCGGCAGGCCCGTGTTCTTGGCCTGAAGCTCGGCGAGGCCGGTCACCAGCGTGAGGGGCAGGGTGACGAGCTTCCGCACCATGCTGAGCACGAACGAGGAGACGCGGAAGCTGCCCCGGTGGGGCGTGGCGATGAAGACCACCCGCGTTACGTACGGCTGGTGCTCGAAGAACATCGAGCGCTGGATGAGCGCGCGCGTCTCGGGGCTCAGCTCCACCTGGTCGAAGGGAGTGGGGGAGTACGCATCCCAGAAGCGCGTGCCGCTGTCGGTGACCATGAGCCGCGTCAGGAGCCCGCCCTGGCTGTGGCCGATCACCACGAGCTGGTTGAGCGCCGGATCGCGCCCGTCGGGATCGAGCTCTTTGCGGATGCGCTGGAGAGACTGCCGCAAGTCACTGGCGGAGAGCAGGATGGGGTTGCTCGTATTGTAGGTGAAGAGCCAGAACTGGATGCGCCCGCGGAGCTTCGGATCGTTCTGGAGCTCGTTGATGATGTCCGCCCAGCGGGCGGGGCTCGAGGCGGTGCCGTGGACGAGCACGACCGGCACGCGCCCGGGCCGGTAGGGGTGCATCATCAGAAGCCCCTCGGGGAACGGCGGCTTGAAGGCCGAGAGGAACGCGCCAATCTCGGTGTCCCAGACCGGGGCGCCCTCGAGCTGGTAGGCCAGTGCCGCCGTGGGCTCGAGCTCGAGCGGCACGCTGCGGCCGCCGAACTCCATCGTCGTCGTCGCATCGGCCGCGTACACCTCGATCCGTGCCTTGAGATTCCCCGTGGCAATGCCCGTGGACACGTCCTCGATGAGCAGCACGGCCGTCACCGGCACCTTGAGCCGCGGAGGGATCCGCTTGCGCGCCTCCTCGGCCTCAGGCCCGGTGCCGACCGGGGTGAGTTCCGCGGCGAGCGGCGCCCCGATGCCGGCCTGGCGGTAACGGTTGAGGAAGCCGCGCACCTTGAACTCGCCGAGGGAGACGAACCGTGTCATGCGATAGCTGGACCAGAGCAGCATCTGCTCGTCCATGCTGATCTCGATCTGGCCGAAGGGCAGCGGCCGCGAACCCGGTTCGAGCACGACCGCCGCCTCGTCGCCGACCTCAAGCCCCTGCGCGAGGCCGAGGTTGTAGAGGTTGGTTGCCAGCCGCAGGCGCGGGTCGATCGGGTCGACGCGCGCCTCGTCCGTCCGGCCGAGCACGAAGGCCCACGCGTACACGGCGGAGGCGAGGAAGTACTCCGGCTTGTTGCTCTTCGTCGCGTGGTAGAAGGACAGCTCGGACAGGACGAAGAGGTACTCGCGGCTCAGTCCTTCCCCGGGGCCCCGGAGCGCCGCCAGCACCACCTCCGGGTCCTTGTCGAAGCGCTCCCCGAGCCCGAGGCGTGTCAGCAATTGCTCGGAGTACTGGCTCGGGCGATCGCCCGAGAGCACGCTCGACGTCACCGAGCGGTACATGGACTGGGTGTCCACGCGGGTGACGCCGATGGGCGTCGCGCAGGCGCCCGCCAGCAGCAGGACGGCTGACAGGAATCCCGCGCGCTTCAGCACAAGCGCCGACCGCATGCTCGCTCCTTTCGCGATGCTCTCAGTCGATGATGTCAAAGCGACTGCCGGCCTGCTCGACGGCCGTGAAGCCGCGGGCCTGGAGCTCGTGCTTCCCGGTCGGCGACAGGGTGCCCGTCACCCACAGCTCGAAGTTGCCGTTGAAGCCGGGCGCCTTGTAGGTCGCCTTCATGTTCTGGCTGAGCTTGTCGGCATTGGCCGTCCACACCCCGTAGTCCAGCGCGAACGGGATCACCGCGGCGCCGGCCTTGGTCTGTGCCACCGTCAGCGCGCCCACCATCGTGATGCCCGTGATCGGGCCCTGCGTCTCATGGTAGCCGCGCAGGATCTGGGCCATGTTGACGAAGAAGTTGGCCTCCACCTCATCCGCCGCCACCAGCGAGGCGTTCAGGTACACGTCGCGCCCGCTGGCCGCCCCGAGGCGGGAGAGCGAGTCCACGAGGAGCAGGTTCTGGGTGGGCGTGTAGACGGGCTGGTCGAGATAGCGCTTGGCCAGATCGTCGGAAATGCCCATCTGCTTCAGCTTGTCCTCGTTGATGATGCGGATGCGCGAGGGCGGCTCCGTCGCGAGGATGTTGTTGAAGGACTTGCCCAGGCTCGTGCCGGTGATCACCGAGCTGGCGGGACCCGAGATCGGAATCATGGCCGCCGAGGCCGTCCAGGAGCCGAAGGCCGCCGCCTTGCCGATCTTGTCCAGCTCCTCCTGGAGCACGGGATTGCTCGAGTACGGGTCCACGTTGAACCGGGCCGCATAGTCGCGCTTGAACGACCCCACCAGCAGGACCTCACTGGCCCTGCTCTCCTGGGCGGGATTCCGCTTCGTGGTGAGCGATTCGGAGATGTTGCCGAAGAGCCGTCCCACTCCCTTGGGGATGCCCGTGACCGTGTCCACCGGATGCGTGACGACGTCCTTGGCGAAGACCAGCGGCTTGCCCGCCTGGTCTTTGAGCGACTTCAGGAAGGCCTCGCTCTTCGTGACCTGCTTCAACTGGCCGATGGCCCAGATCTCGTGCGCCAGCTTGCGCAGGGCGCCCGTGCCCGTCACGTCGAAGGGGCCGTAGGTCGAGGCGACCGTGAACCGGTACATGTAGCCGTCGGCCACCACGGGGTCCTTGACCGTGTAGTCGGGGCCCACGGCCACCGCCGGCGTGAGCGCCTGACTGACCGGCTTGTTCGCCTGCGTCTCGTACTCTGCCGCGCCGGCGCCGCTCACCGCGGCCAGCACCATCCCGCACACCACGGATACCCGCTGCCAATGCCTCATGAGGTAACTCCTCCTTTGGTTAGCGATTCGACTTGAGGGGCTGCCCCCCCCTGTTCTTGGAAACCAGAGGCAGTTTGCCCTTGGCACGTGAGGCTGTACAACCGCTCGTCCTTCCCGCTGATGTCGATCGCGCGGTAGCCGCGGTCGAGGTCTCCCATCTCGATGACCGTCACGACGTCGCCTACTTGGGAAAGAGGAACTGGATCTGGAAGCGCAATTGCCAGGCGGCCATGTCCTTCGGCCTGTCGGCGTTGTAGTAGGCCACCACCTGGGTGTTCACCGGCAGGCTCCCGATCTTGAACAGCTTGCCGCTTGAGGTGTTGACGGTTTCGGCGTGCGCGGTTTGTCATAGTCGGCCGACGAATTCCTGCCAGGCCCAGGCCCGGACGCCGGGAGCAACCGCCTGAGTTCCGACGGAGGTTTTCGGGGCTTGGTGGACGAGGGACATTTCCACGCGCGTGCCGCTCGGGCGCTTCTTCCTGAACGCTTGGGCCAGCCGTTGCATCGACCCCGCCATGGCTGGCGTGACGGTGCGCGCGGCCTTGCATTCCACCAGTGAAATGGAGCCACCCGCCCCCGGCACCAGAAAGTCCACCTCCAGGCCCTGCTCGTCGCGAAAGAAGTAAATCTCCGGCCGCCGGCCGCGATTGACCTGGGCCTTGACGATTTCCGCTGCGATGAAGCCCTCGAACAGTGCGCCGAGGAAGGGAGATCTCGCCAGCTCGGCGACCGATTCGATGCCCAGCAGGTGACAGGCGAGACCCGAATCGGCGAGAAACACCTTGGGCGACTTGACCAGGCGCTTGCCGAGATTCTCGTAAAACGGCGGGACGATCAGCACCTGGGCGGTCGTCTCCAGCACACCAAGCCACTGCGCAATAGTCGGCACGCTCACGCCCAGCGGCGCGGCCAGTTCGGTCTTGTTCAGCATCTGCCCATGGCGGCTGGCCACCAGCGCGAGGAAGCGGCGGAAGGTCGCGAGGTCCTTGACCGCCGTGACCGCGCGCACGTCGCGCTCCAGGTAGGTCTGCACGTAGGAACTGAACCACAAGCGCGCCGCGCCCGGACGCGCCAGCGCCTCGGGAAAACCGCCCAGCAGCAGGCTCACCTTGCGGCTTTCGCGCGTCGAGAGCGGGCGCAGTTGCAGCACCGCCGCCCGGCCCGCCATGGATTCGGTCACGCCCTGCATCAAGGGCGCCTCCTGCGAGCCGGTCAGAAACCACTGGCCGGTCCGCCGCGGTTTCTGGTCTATGCGGGCGCGCACGTAGGCGAACACCTCCGGCACACTCTGCACCTCGTCGAGCACGGCGGGTGTCCGCACGTCGTCGAGGAACCCGTGTGGATCGGCCCGCAACCGGGCGACCACCGATGGGTCTTCCAGCAGGAAGTAACTGGCCTTGGGCAACAGATGCCGCAACAGCCAGGTCTTGCCCGCCCGGCGCGGCCCGGTCAACACCACGGCCGGAAAGCTCCGTGCCGCCCGCATGACCTGCTCTTCCAGAGCCCGAGGCACGTGGCGCATGGATGAGCATCTTAAACCATAACTTTAGATTTCTCAATCCCAATAGCTCCTCTCTACTTGGGGAAGAGGAGCTGGATCTGGAAGCGCAACTGCCAGTCGGCCGCGTCCTTGGGCCTATCGGCGGCGTAGAAGCCCTGCAGCTGAGTGTTCACCGGCAGCGAACCGATCTTGAAGAGCTTTCCCACGCCGCCGCCCACGGGCACGGTCCACTGGTCACTGGCCCTGGCCGTCCAGTTGGCCGTCATGACGGGCGAGCTCGTGAGGTACCACCCATGCGGCAGGTTGTAGTTGATGAAGGGCTGGAGCACCATCGAGTTCACGTCCTTGTGGCCCCAGCCGGCGACCGACCACTGGTTGTTCACGAGCGCGCCGATGACCCATGGCCCCTGCATCGTCAGCGCCACCGCCGCCGGTCCAATGCTGTACTTGCCGGCGCCCAAGAGGCGATCGGTCGCCGTCGGGAAGGTGAACGTGGGACCCACGCCCCAGATGAAGGCGCCGGACTTGGCCGGAGAGAAGAAGAGCGTGGGGTTGATGTCGCCCATGCCGAAGGCACTCTCCATGTGCGGGAAGAGCGAGGGCTGGTTGATGATGGGCATGATGGTGCGCGTGATGAGGTTCCAGTCCTCGTTGAGCTTGAAGGGGATGACCGGCTGAACGTTGAGGACGTAGACGGTGGCGTCCTTCGTGCCCGTGTTGAAGTAGAAATTGCTCTGGAAGGGGACGCTGATGAGGTCGGCGACGGGGTTCTGGGTCTTCTTGGCCAGCTCCGTATCGCTCGCGTCGGCGGCCCGGGCTTGCTGCGCGTGGGGCATCAGGGAGAGCGCGAGGGCCGCCGTCAGGGCCAGCAGGGGCACGTGCATTCTCCGGATGGATCCCCTTGGACGACCGGTCTTGAGTCTCATCTCACCTTCTCGACGTCGCCGGGCTTCCAGCTCTTGTTGATGGCGGCTTCGGTCGGGCCGTAGAGCCGGAGAATGGTTCCGGGCGCGAAAGCGAGCGCGGCGGCGATGAGGTGTTGTGTGTTTTTCATTTTCATATTTGCCTCCACTCAGCCGTGTCACCAATCACTTCGCAGCGTTGATGACGGCTTCGGCTTCTTTTACCTTTGCTTTGTCTTCCGCGCTCAACTGCTCCGGCTTCAGATCAATCACAACCTCCATGATCTTACCGGTGAATTTGAACGGTACTTGATACTCCTCGTTGACCGGGGTGCCGGTGTCCTCGCCGCAGTCCAGCGTCTCGTCGAGGGAGAGGCGGAACGGCAGGGTCCGCTCGATCCGGCCCTGCGCAGCCTTCTTCCCATCCACCAGCAACGTACCGGTGCCGCCCTTGCCAAGACCGCCGCCGTCATACTTGAAGTCGAACAGGATAGTGTGCTTGCCCGGGTTCAGCTTGTTCTTGCCGGCAATCCTGTAGCGGGCGACGCCCGCCAGGTTGTAGGTGAATACCGGCGTGCCCTTGAGCAGGTAGAGGCCGTAGCCGCTGAACCGTCCGCCATGGGTGAGCAGCATTCCCTGAGCGCCGGTTTTTGGAATCACCACCTCGGCCCGGATGCTGAAGGACTTGTTCTTTATGTCCGGGGCAGCGCCTTCGGGGATGCGCACCAGGCCCGGATAGTAGGTGAACTTGTCACGCCCGCGGGTCAGACTGGGCCGGATGTTCACATCGAAGCGGTTAATCCTGCTGTTCTCGATCGGCAGCACATTGTATTTCTCGGCTTCCTTCCAGAAGAGGTCCTGCATCTCCTTGAGCTTGGCGGGCTCTTTGGCCGCGAGGTCGTTCGCTTGGGAGAAGTCTTCGCGGACGTTGTAGAGTTCCCACTTGTAGTCGAGGACGGAAGGCAATCGACCCTGCGCCTCGGCAGCCGTGTCCCACGGAGCAACCCCCGGTGTCGTCGCGGCTACCCAGCCATCGTGGTAGATGCCCTGGTTGCCGAACATCTCGAAATACTGCGTGGTGTGCTTCGACGGCGCCTTCGCATCATCGAACGTATAAACCAGGCTCGTGCCTTCGATGGGCTTCTGCGCCACACCGTTGATGCTCGTCGGCGCGGGCAGACCGACGGCTTCGAGAATGGTCGGCGCGATGTCGATGACCGAGCTGAACTGCGTGCGGAGACCACCCTTGTCCTTGATGCGCGCGGGCCAGGAGATGACGAGGCCGTTGCGCGTGCCGCCGAAGTGCGAGGCGATCTGCTTCGTCCATTGGAACGGCGTATCCATAGCGTGCGCCCAGCCGACCGGGTAGTGGTTGAAGGTCGTCGGCCCGCCCAGTTCGTCCATCCGGCGGATGACTTCCTTCATGTCTTCGGGGATGGCGTTGAACACGGTCATCTCGTTGAGCAAGCCCTGCATGCCCCCTTCTCCGCTGGCGCCGTTGTCCCCCTGGATATAGATCACCAGCGTGTTCTCCAGCTCTCCCAAATCCTTAATGGTGTCGAGGATGCGGCCCATCTGGTTGTCGGCGTGCGAGAGCGCCGCAGCATAGACTTCCATCATGCGGGCGTAGACCTTCTTCTGGTCCGCGTTCAGGCTATCCCACGCGGGAATGCCGGCCGAACGTTCCGTCAACTTCGCATGTGCCGGGACGACGCCAAGCGCCTTCTGCCGCGCTAAGGTTTCCTCCCGCACCTTGTCCCATCCTTGGTCAAACTTCCCCTTGAACTTCGCGATCCATCCTTTCGGCGCGTGATGCGGCGCGTGGGCCGTGCCCGTGGCGTAATAGGCGAGGAAGGGCTTGTTCGGCGCAGTCGCGTGCTGCATCCGGATCCAGTTAATGGCGTGGTCGGCCATGTCCACGTCGAAGAAGTAGTCCTTGGCATCGGCCGCCGGCTCGATCGGCTTGGTCCCCTCGAAGAGCGCCGGGTTCCACTGGCTCGTGTCGCCGCCGATGAAGCCGTAGAAATACTCGAAGCCCAGCCCGGTGGGCCAGAGGTCGTACGGCCCTGCCTGGCTGGTCTGCCAGTCCGGCACGTTGTGGTTCTTCCCATACCAGGACGTGTTGTAGCCGTTCTGCTTCAGAATCTCCGCGAACGTTCCGTTGCTCTTCGACATCAGCGAATTGTAGCCGGGGAACCCCGTGGCCAGTTCCATGATGACGCCGGTGTTGGCGCTGTGATGATTGCGTCCGCTGAGCAGGGCGGCGCGTGTGGGTGAACAGAGCGCCGTGGTGTGAAACGTATTGTAGCGAAGTCCGTTCTCCGCCAGGCGGTCCATGGTCGGGGTCGGAATCGGTCCGCCGAATGTGGACGATGCGCCGAAACCTACGTCATCCGTGAGGATAAGCAGGATATTCGGCGCGCCTGTGGGCGCTTGGACATCCTTCGGAAAGTCCGGCGTGGCATCCTTGGGCGTGCGACCAATCTTGCCCGCGAAGGGTTGGTCGGGTCGCGGCAGGGCTTCTTGCGCCCCTGCCGGTAGCGCGATGGCAACGCCCAGCGCAAGGCTGAGGGCTGCGAGCATGGTTTTGGTTTTCACTATTGTGTCCTTTCGGTGATTGATTGGACTGTACAAGTCGATTTCATCTTGGTAATTACTCGGCGCGCTTCACCGGTGGCAGCTTGTATGTGCCGTCCACCATTGTTTGCTGCGGTCCGTAAAGTCTGGCCATCAGGTTGAACTCGCCGGCCGGAGTGGGCAGCCAGTTGGATTCCTGGTCCTTGCCAGGAGACTCCTTCTGGATGTAGATGGTCAAGGAGCCGTCGTCGGCGAACTTGAGCCCGGGTGTGCGATCGCCAATCGAGTATCGCTTGATCGGGTTCTCGGCCAGCGTCAGCGTGTCGCCGCGATACATGGTGATAGACCAGAAGTCGTTGGCTGGGGGCAGTTGCCCCTTCTCGAAACGAAGCGTGTAGCGTTGACTCCCTTCGA
>Ga0315278_10002065_pt1 | contig 17803 bp, 15 predicted proteins | sample YL17G06_0_MG_FD_203880 | JGI IMG/M metagenome (GOLD analysis project Ga0315278, IMG submission 203880) | Sediment microbial communities from Yellowstone Lake, YNP, Wyoming, USA - YL17G06_0 | ecosystem: Environmental > Aquatic > Freshwater > Lake > Sediment | place: USA: Wyoming | collected... | reverse complement strand
AGTTGCTTGGTTCTCCGGGTGCCCAGTTCGAAAATCTCCAAGACTCTCCGGTGACCCATCGCCAGATTCCTTGCTGTGCGTCAAATATACCGCCCGCAAATGCGATAGGCAGAGACGGCGACAGGAGCGCAGTAATGAAATCGCTCTCCTGCCGCGAATTTATCGTTGCAAGGTGCCCCCCTAATGAATTCGCAGAATCTCTGGCTTGCTGCCATGACATGGGAGTCCGTTCGATAAGCTCATAGTAGTGCCCGTTTGCTTGATTGAAAGACTGAGCCGCCGCCGGTGCTACCACGCAAAACGCTACTATCAGCATGCTAAAGTAGTGCGCTAGTTTTGTTGCAATCATCACAACCTCCCCTCCCACGTTACCCGTCTGAAATTTGGGTCATCTTGGACCGATCTGAGTCAAGACGGCCTAGAAGTCATATCGGCTAGATACGGACAACCCTGAACAGTTGAGTAGGCCAGGACCCTCGTGTTCCTGACATCGGTCCGTCAGGAGGGCCCTTCGACAAGCTCATGGTGACACAAGCCTCCTGACCTACGGAGCTAGTAGTTTTCAGAATTGGCCCAGCCAGCGATCAAGAAAAGCTATCAGGTCGTTCGGAGGTACTATCCACAGATCGGCCCGCGTGGGGCGAAACTCCTTCCGCACGAGAACTTTCAAACCGTCGGCGGGCATGGCCCGAAAAGCGGCTTCATCGGAAAGATCGTCGCCCAGAAAGGCCGAGGGAATGCCTGAGCCATTGCCGTTGACAATCGCGCGCACGGCTCGGCCCTTGTCGGTTCCGGCTACCCGCAGCTCTAACCGACCGCCGGATTCCCTGAGGACAAGGTCCGCTCCCAGAGCAGCCTCGGACCAGTTGTCGGCGACTTCGCGGCGAATCGATTCCGCGTTCTGAGGGTGCAAATCGCGCCAGTTGAAAATGACACTGGTCGGTTTGTGTTCGAGCCGATCACTGAGGCCGGCCTGAATCGCCCACCGGCGCGCTGCCTCAAGCCCTCGTTCGGCTTCGGGTTGGAGCTTGACAAACCTAATCGTCCCGTCGGGATACACCCGCTCGGCGCCCTGGCAGCCCCAGATTTCCGGCAGTCGCGGCAGGCCCAGCAGCGGGATAAGGTCTTCGGACCACCGCTCGCTGATCAGTACGAGTCGGGTCGGGGTCTGCTCCAGAAGCTGGTTGAGACGCTCACGCACGCCCGGGTACGGAATGGCCTCGTCGTTGTCCGGAACCGGCGGAGTCAGGGTGCCATCGTAATCAATCATGAGCACCGGTGATTTCGATTCGGAGACTCGTGAGAAGAATCTGTCGAGATCAAAGTTGTCGTTGAGTAGTTGCATCTATTGAACCTTGGACCCAGCCACGTCACAAAACCTCACCATTCTCCTATTATCGGCGTGCCTGGGCGCGGTATAAACGTGCCCGGCAGATGCCCACATCTGCCGGCAGTAGGTTAGGAAGCGGGTGCCCCACCACACTTGATCCTCCCTGCCCTAATCTCTCCCTTTGATCTCGGCACCGTTCCGGCGTATAATGCGGTGTGGACAATGCTACACTGGAAAGAAAGGCCGAGGAACTTACCAATCTGGCCGCCGATCTGTTTATAGTCGACGCCTACTACCTGCATCAGCGGCAGGTTGTGTTCAGCCTGCGCTACCGCTTTGATCCGAACAAATCGGTACAGCTTCTGAAAGATCGCCTGCAGCTCGCGGGCTACAAGTTCACTTTGAACCAAACCGACGATTCCCTGCTGGTTTCGGTCAACCCGGAGCGCAAACTGGTCATCCCGAAACTCAACCTGCTGTTGTTCTTCCTGACTCTGGCGTCAGTCTATTTCGTACCTGTCTTCTACTTTAACCTGAACGCACCGACTCTCTCCGCCGCATTTCGCGCCACGCTGGACGATCTTGGCCGAGGCCGCGGACTTATGTTTACCGCCGCCTTGATTTCGATCCTGCTGGTGCATGAGATGGGCCATTTCTGGGCCAGTCGCCGCCGGGGAATTGTGACGTCCTGGCCCTATTTCATCCCCGCGCCGAATTTTATCGGGACGTTTGGAGCGGTTATCAGGTCGAAGTCACCGTTTTGGAACCGGCGAGACTTGATCGAAGTAGGCGCGACCGGACCAATTGCCGGCTGGGTAGTGGCCCTGGGGTGGCTGATCTACGGCCTGAATCACTCACTCGTCCTTGCCGGCGAGCTGGCCACATTCTCCGGAATGGCCTTTACACTTAACGGTGAATCGCTGCTGACCCAGGCGCTCGTTCCGATGCTGATTGGCCCGGCGCCTCCGGGGACCTTCTACGTTTTCTCCGAGGCAGCTTTCGCCGGATGGGTCGGGCTGCTGGTGACAGCGCTCAACATGCTGCCGATCGGTCAACTCGACGGCGGCCACGTCATTTACGGTCTCGCCGGGCGCAGGCAACATCTGTTCGGCTGGCTCGCGCTGGGCGTGCTGATTGTTCTGGGATTTCAATCCCCTACCTGGTGGGTCTTTGCGGCTCTCGGATTTGCTATGGGAATTGGACACCCTCCGACACTCAACGATCGCGCGCCGGTCTCCGGGCGTGCTCAACTGCTGGGCTGGATTGCGCTGGTGATCCTGCTGCTTTCGTTTACGCCGGTGCCTTTTCAGTAGGCGTAACACTATTGAGACAACTGAGGTCTTCATCGCGATCGTAGAGTTCACGCAGGTCGACTCTACCTGAGGCGATCACGGCCAGAAACGTCCTGACCAGTCTGGGATCGAACTGGGTTCCGGAATGGTCGAGCAGTTCGCGGACGGCGGTCTCCAGCGACGCTCCGGCCCGATACGGCCGATCCGACATGACGGCGTCGAAAGTATCCACCACAGCGAGGAGGCGACCCTCGATCGGAATCTCTTCCCCCTTCAATCCCTTGGGATAACCATGACCATCGTAGCGCTCGTGGTGAGCGATAATGTACGGAATCGACGGCCGGAACAGATCGATACCCCGGATTACGCGGAGGCCCAGTTCGGGGTGCTTCATCATCCGTCGCCGTTCCGCTTCAGTGAACTGGCCGGATTTGTTCAGAATCGCGTCGGGCACGCCGATCTTGCCAATATCATGGAGAGTACAACCCATTCTGAGGGCAAGGATCTGTTTGTCCGTCCAGCCGAGACCCAGGGCGGCCTGCTCGGCCAGGCGGCTGACCCGATCAGTATGGCCGGCCGTATAATGATCGCGGGCTTCAATGGCGTTGGTCAGGGCGCGAATCGCCTGGAAGTATGACTGCTGCAGGTCGTCGTAAAGTCGCGCGTTGGCGATAGCCGACGCCGCTGAGCCGGCCAGGAGCGCCAGGGCGTCCATCTGACCGGACGGAATACGGTCGCTTCGCGAGAGAATCAAAGCGTTGATAACCCCGCTGAGAGTGCGCCGAATCATGATCGGCTGGCTTATCAGAATACGGTACCGCCGGTTGCTGTCCTCAGTTACCGTCCGGGAACTGACCACCGGGGCGGAACTCCGGCTGCCCGAGAATTGATCCAGCAGACGCACATCGAGGACCTCACTGATACCCTCGGTCTCATTTGACTGCGTAACCGTCCTGACCACCTCGCCGGTGCGGGGGTTGACCTCGATCATGGCCGAGGCCACCGCCGACAGCTCAGTGTTGCAGGACAGCAGGAGTTGTTCCAGATATTGCCCCAGGTCCATCCCGGAGCTGAAAAAGGAATTGGCTACCCGCAAGAACTCCACCTGCCCCTTGAGCGACAAATTGTCGCGCAGGGCTTTCTGATGCGTCAGTCCGCGCTCGACCGTCTGCTTCAAAAGCTCCAGTTTGAACGGCTTGACCAGGAAATCGTAGGCCCCGCGCTTGAGAACGGCGATTGCGGTCTCGACCGACGGATGAGCCGTCATCAACACCACCATTGCATCGGGATGATTCTCCAGGGCGGCATCCATGACCTGCAGCCCCGAACTCTCGCCCATCATCAGATCGGTGAGCACCAGGTCAACCGGGTTGGCCGAAAGATACTCGATGGCTTGAGAAACTGCGTTGAACGTAACTACGTTGTAGTTGGATGAACTCAGAGACTCGACGACGAGTTTACAGATGTTGTCCTCATCGTCGACCACCAGTATCCGGCATGTATTATCGCTTGGCATGGATGTCCTTTCTGCACTCCGGTCGCTTCTTTTATCGGACGACTCTCCTGAGCGGCGACTTGTCCATGATCGTTTGTCTAATAATTGCGCTCACCAGAGCCGCAGGAGTGGGCCACAGGCCAGACTTGGTAATTGCGATCTTCCCGCAAGCGTTGCATTATAGCCGGTGGTTACGCTCTGAACAGGAACTTTGTCGTTCCCGGGCTGCCCGGACGCTGCCCGCGGAGGTTCAAGGAAACGATCCAATCGCTCGATAAACATATGAAGAAGAACCAATCACCGAGGAGACGCTCAATGTCTTTCAGGACAGCCGCGTTTGCCTGGCTTGCCATACTGATTTGCGCTTCCGCCGGCCGGGCCGCTAATAAACAAACCGTTCGTATGGAACGGCTCGGAGACGTGCCGGAGAAGAACATCATTCTTGCGCCGTCGCTGGCTACCGCCGACACCTGCTTTGTCAGCGACAACCAGGAAATCACCTGGCTCATCAACGACTGGGTCATCGGTCGCGAATTGTACAAATCACTGATGAATCCAGCTCACCAGTGCAATGACCCGTACCCGTTCACGATCACGGCCGTCAACATGCTCATGATGTTCGATGCCGCTACTCCCATAACCGTAGGTGTCGACATCGAAGCGGTCGACAGCACTACCTTGCCCGGATGCACTGTGCCCGGGGCGCTGCTGGCTCTCTCCTCGGAATGGAACGCCCAGATACCTGCAAAAGGCATGTACAATATCTGGGTTCCGCTGGACACGCCCTTTGTGGTCAATGGTCCCTTTTTCGCCGGCTTCTACATTGGCAACACGTTTGCCCCCGGAGTAAATCCGGCCGTCCTGACGGACTCCTTCCCAGCCACCTGCGCCACCTACAACATCTGGGACACGACCATCGGTTTCGTAGACTTGTGCGACCCCAGCGGCGCGAACTTCCCCGGTCGCCTGGCCATGGAAGCCGCCGGCATCCCCGGCGGTCAGGGCGTCACCCCGATGCTGGAAGTTCTCGCTCCAGACAGCAGTGAAATCCTTCTCGGCAAGAGCGAACTCTGGGCCTGGGACCGGGCACGCTCCGGGATGGTTGAATACATCATGTTTGAATACTCCAACGGCGGATCGTTCGTCGAGATCGGGCGGGACTTCGACGGGACTTCACCTTTGCGCGACGGCGTCACGGCGGCGATTAGCGGAACCGGCTACAATGTCAACTGGGACTTTTCCGCCCTTCCTGAGGGGAACTACACTCTGCGCGTGACTCTGGTGGACACGCTCAACAACTCGACCTCCTCGACTCGGAATGTATATCTGGAACCTACCCCACCGGTGGCCACGATTACCTCACCAGGCAACGGCTCGCTGTTCTGCGTGCCGGTCGACATCCACATGAGCACCAGCGACGAGAACCTTGCATACGTGGAAGTAAAGCGCCGTCCGGCCGCCTCGCTCCTGACAATCGGAGTTAATCCCGTCAATCAGTCAACCATGGGTGATAACAACGGCAATCCCTCTGACGGCAACCATGCCGCCAGCGGTGAGTTTGGCGATTACTATTCCGGTCCCGCCGCCGCTGCGATGGCCGCTATGGTCTGGGGGACACGCGGCTATCCGGCTCTGGTGCGTCAGGGGACAACCACCCTGACCGTTCAGCAGGTCGCCGAAGCCTTCGCCGCCGCGTTCCGAACTCGCAGTTGCCACGGTACTTTCGACGAGCCCCTGTGGTCAGGTCTCAACAGCTACGCCGCGTCCAAAGGCGGCGGCTTCAAATTCGACTATCAACGCAACCCCGCCTACTCGGATCTGCGCATCCGGGCAGAGGATGAAGAACAGGTCGTTATGCTTGGACTGGGCGGTAATCCCGGACTATGGGTGACACTCGACGGCTTTGTCGCCTGGCAACGAAGCGACAGCGCCTATAGCGTGAGCGTCGCCAACCCGCTTACCGGCACGATCCAGTCATGTTCGTGGCGTGACCGCGCCGGGTACAGCGAGCTGAGTGTCTCCGGGCAGTGGCACCGCGTGGACATTATGGTCTCTATGCTGGCCACAGCGTGGACCGTGTCACGTACTGCCGTGGGCATGGATTTCAGCGGCTCGAATGGCTGGATGGTCCGCTGGGCGCCATTGGGTATCAGCGACGGCACCTGGCACTATCTCCGCGCGATTGGTCATGACTACAATGACTATGTGGGGTCAATGGCCGTATTGGCGCAGAATAACTGCGCGGCCATCAATGTCCCCGGCGACTACAATAACGATCACTTAACTACCGGTGCTGATCTTTTCCTGCTGATCGATTTCATTGCTCGTAACGGCGCTCCGCCGAGCGGCGGCGCCGCTCGCGCTGACTGCAACTGCGATAACGTTGTTAATATTGCGGATATAATCTACTACATGAACTATCTTTACGGCACGGCCAGCGCCCCCTGCCGGTGAGCATTACGTAATGACACAAAGAAGGGCCGTCTTCAGACGGCCCTTCTTTTTTGCTGAAACTCGTAGGGCAGAACCCCTTGGCGGTTCTGCCAATTCCACTACAAACACTCCGGCAGCACTGCCACATCCGGACCAGTTATGAATAGAAAATCAACCAACGTCATGATGTCACCCAGCGTCACGTGATCATCACAGTTGGGATTGGCGCCACCATCCTGAGTCACGTCCGCTTCGGTCAAGCAAGGCAGCTTGCTGCAGTCACCGGAAATGAACTTAACATCGACCAGCAGCATGATATCACCCAGTGTGATTTCGTCCGTAGGTTCATTCGAGCCGTTGGCGTCGCCGACACGACCGATGCAGCAGCTGAACGGATTGTATTCATAATCGAGGACGTTTCTCAGGGCGGTTATAGAGCTGAGGCGGTCGGCGCCCTGCCCTACAACCATCTTGAATACTACCTGCTGAGTGGCGCCCGGTCGAAAAGTGATCGGTCCGAAACTTGCCATAGTGCGGCGGTCGGACGGTCCGTTGTCAATCCAGCCGGTTCCGGCCACCGGGTCGCCCGAAAGTACATAGCGCGTAGGTTGACCAGTGGTGGGATTGTAAAATGGCGCACCGTTGTTCTTGGCATCGAGTCCTCTCATGTACATGTAAGACTCGCTGTGATTCACCGGGTCGGTGCCGTTGATGTACATAGTGAAAGCATACATGCCCATGTTTCGGTAATCCGGCACCGGGAGTCCGTCGACATAGGCTACGTCGCCGATGCTGTAGACGATCGGACCTTCGAGTATCCGGAATCCGAGTGTAGGCGGCGGGCCGCTGAAGGCGGCGTCGTCCTCTGTTCCATTGTAGTAGTAGAACATCTGTTGCGACGGGTCGCAGCCGACCAGGTCGTTGCCGGCAACGCCCAAGTCTGCGTCCTGCCAGAGGCAAATGAAGAGATTCTTGAGCGTTTGGATGCCTTTGTTGATCAACCTATACTTCACGAACATCGTTGTACCCAGCGGTCCGGAAGTGATTATTCTCGAAGGGTCAGCTCGGAATGTGTAAGACTGACCGGCGACAAGCGCCGAAGTCCGAAGGCGGAATACCGTGCCTTGTTCCGGAAGATCCTGGGTGAATGGGGGTGTGACTTCGGCGTTCCAACTGACCAAAACGGTGCGGTCCATAATCGCTGCCTCGTTCCCTGGCCAGGTCGTCGGATTTGAAATCATTGCCGCCTCAAAAGCGTTGTAGCCGGATTGGCCAGGGGACGGGTCTTCCGGCATTCTCCAGTACACCCAGTCAGTGTACGGGTCGTTGTCGCCGCCGGACACGGAATGCTCACACCCGTCGTGACAGGAACCGGCCGCCGCGCCACCGTACTGTGACAGGTCGAAGACAAAGTCGTCATTGGACCCGTCGCCAAGGACGTCGCCCACTATCCAGGGAATGAGGCGGACATCATCAGATGGATCATCGGGGGTATCAATGCCGATGCGCCAGAGTTCGAACGGAACCCAGTAACCCTGCTTGCTGCGAAATGCATCCCAGGCGTAGCCGCCACCGACTCCAGGGTTGGCGTAGCTGCCGGTGAACCGCATCTCCCAGTCCTGAGCGGCGATTCGAGCCAGGCGGCCCCCGCCGTCTTCGGCGCTACGCATTACCCTTGGCAGGAAAGCGGCATAAGAAGCTCGCGTGCCGCCTCCGGTGGTACCACCGTTGTCGCCGGTATGAAAGAGCCATTTGGCCGGACCGACCTGCTGATTGTCGGTGGGGTAGCCGTTGGCGTCGACCAGTCTTGGGGTTGGGAAGCCCTGCCATCCCGGGGCCGCCGACTCAACTGGATCGAGAATGCCGCCGGCGTTGGCCACACATTCAAAGCTCTTGAACAGCGAAGTCAACCGCACTGTCAGCCTTATGCCCTCCACGGTTATTTCGGTTCCATCGAAATCGGTCTGGTTGGCCAGGACGGTTTCAGATTCTGTCAGGTCGATCAGGTGCCAGACGAAGCCGTTTTCGAAAGTCGAATCGGTCGCGACGGCGTACTCGTGTCCGTTGACCCCAACCGGGTCGGCACAGACGGCTGTCACCGTAAGGGTAGGAGCGGTCGGCCCATGGACGATATAGCGGTCATTCAACCGGATTTCGATGTCGCCATCCTGGTCGACTGCCCAGACGGTTTGCTGAACCTCAATACCCATAGGCGCGGTCTGTCCGGTTCTGTTGGTATGTTGTGCGGGATTAGCGTCGTTACAGACCGACCAGGTCATTTGGTCGCCCAGCATAACGGGATGGCCGGAACCGTCTACCGGCGCGCCCTGATCTATGGGCCACTGGAGATAATCTTGATTGGGGTTGTTCGCCAGACTGTCTCGATACAGCTTGAAGACTCGGAACTCGGGGCGGTCGCTCTGATAGGAACCGTCAAGCATCGGACCCGGAACGTATTCGCTGGTGAACTCCGACGCACTGACAAGGGTGTCTCCGGTCAACGAATCTACTCCCCCCAGCCACAGCCCTGCCCCATAGAGCACGGAAGAGATATTGGCCCCGCTTTGGAGGTCTTCGTTACTCACGTAGGGGTAGTAGGTTCCATAGTCATGGCCAAAAACTCCCCCCAGATCACGGCCGAAGTTGCCGTGATTAGTAACAAACATGAGAATCCGGTTGGCGTTGATGTATTTCGTGTTGTCAACCGTCAGGGCTGACTGACTTTCAGTCTTTTGGTTTTCGGGCGGGAGGGCTTTGACTCCAACAGTCAGTATGAATAGCAAGACCGTCAGACTGCCGAACAGTGCGGCGGTGCGCTTTACAGTGGACATATGATGGCTCCTTAGTGACGCTGAAGAGCTTCTTTAGCGTTTTCAATATAGCAGAATCGAGCAATTTGTCCAGTGCTATTTGCGGCAACGCGTCAGTGGCAGCAGGTCACGCGCAGCCCTATGTCTGTCATCCTCTGCGAAGAGGCTTGTTGAAAAACCCCGAAAGTGGTGTCAGCCAGAGTCGGCTGACACCACTTTGTCAACTTATGGGACAGCCTCCAGAGGCCTGCCGGTCACAGGGTGAGGGAAGAAAAGGCGGGTTCGAAGACGGACCCGCCTACGCGAATGTAGAGCTGTTCACCACGCCAATTGCCACTGGGCGGTGGCGGGGATGATCACGCGCTTGCGGAGGATCGTGCCATCGGTGCGGTTGATCGTGATTTCATATTTCGGTTCGCCGTTTAACAGTGACGACGGTATCAGGTCGAGATAGAAATATCCGTACTCATCAGTAGTTGCAGAAACCGGCGTGGGTGAGATGATCAGGTTTTCCAGTCGTGTCACGCCCGACGGCAGCCACGCCGAGATGCGCGCGCCACTCTCCGCCACACCTTCGGACGTAAACAAATAACCGAAAACACGACAGAGACCCGGTGACGAAGGCGTCCCTGGATCGAACTGATATCCGCGAACGGTATCGATCTGAGGACCGGAGACCACTATGGTATCATACGCGGCGAAGGTGTAGCCGGGCGCTGTTGCGGCGACAACATACGTCCCGGAGTCAGCGTTTATGCCGACACTTCCCGACGAACCTGTCATCACTACCGCCTTGAGACTTGTCAGGCTGCTGTTCCAGACGGCCAGCCGTACTCCGGCGACGGTTTGGGAGTTAGAGGTGTCATAGGCAAACAGCGTGGTTGAGAAAGCACCTGAACCGACCGTGAAGGACGACACGGCTGTATCGAGATAGGCGCCGTATGTGCCGGAGGCTACATGATTCGCCGCCGGAGCGTTCCAGACAGCGCGCGCGATATCAGTCGAATCGAGACCGGCCGCCGATCCCTGAAATCCGGTCGAGTCTGCCGCAGTCCAATGATCGGGCATGACCGCAATTTGTTCACCCGTTGCAGTTGTATCTTCGATTGTAATGCCATCAGCTCCATTGGTAATCTGCAATCCGGAATTCGCATAGTTTCCGTCGAACAACACCGCCGCGGCAGAATCAGCGTCAATCCAAACCCCGTTGCCATGACCTCTGGTAGTAATGCGTATCGCCGATGCTGCCGTCGTATCTCCGAAGATTCTAAGAGCGTGCGGATTGGGGGTTCCGGTGCTGGAGCGTCCACTAATTATGTTGAGACCATTCCCGGAATCTGAATCAATTCTGAATCCATCGCCGTTGCTTCCCTGGTCCGTGAATAGTACCGCATGACCATCGCCAGTATTGAGAACTTGAAATGCAGGCTGTGCTCCGTTAGAACTTAGATACATCCCAAATCCAAGATCGTCATGTCCGGATATGCCCGCCGCGGGTGATGTTCCGCCTCCTCGGCCAAACATCCCATTACCGGTCCCGTGACCCCATGCATAGAGGCCATGTCCGTTCGATCCGGTAGCCCTCCAGTAGACGGCAGGACCGGTTGAATTTTCGACACGGAAGCTGCCGGTGGACCCGTTCGCACCGGATACATACAGTCGTCCCAGCGTCAGAGTCTGCCCGCCGGTGCCATCCAGCATTGTCTCAAGATTGTCGGCCGCAGCAGCGTCGCCGGAGATCTGAGCGATATTGGCCGTTAGCGTGCCGGTGAGTGTCGCTTGGCGGGCGATCCATCCGTCATAGGCATCAATAGAGTCCCCGATTCTCTTGACCTCAGCCCAGTAGTCCGACAGTTCGTCACCGGCCACCGTGAACGTGAAGCGGTTCGGAGTAGGCAGAAGCTTCGTGTAAAGAACCACGACACCTGTGTAAACGCCATTGCCTTCGTTGTTGTCAATGTCAGCAACGGAGTCGGCGAAATAGTAATAGGTGTGACTGGCATAACGCACGCTGTCAATTTCTGCGCCGCCGGCTCCGGCATTAGTCCATCGGTTTGAGTATGATGCCGAGTTGGCCGTCGCTTCTCCCTGAAACCACACTAACACGTGACCGGAGTCGGGCGTCGCGGGAATCCCGGCCGAATCCAACGCATAGACCTCAAACCTTAGCCGGTCGGCCGTCGAAACGACACCGAGATCAACGGCCGATACGGCGGTTGATACCACCGACAAAAGCGCCAGAGTAAGTACTGCTTTTTTCATTCGAATATACCTCACATGCTGTTGCGGAGCACCATCGCTCGACGGCGGGACGATATTGTCCCGGGAGTGTGGTAGTAGATTGTTACTTTGGGGCGGTTCGCCGTGGTCGCGTTCTCACTCGAGGCAAACACAGTGGTTCCGGCCGAAGTAGTCTCGATGAACGCAACCCCGAACGGCTCCTTCGTGCCGTCGTACCAATCCTGAGCCAGGGCCGGGTCGACATAGAACGTGTACCAGGAATTGGCGACCGTGATTGACTCGGTGTCCATAGCCGTAGCCTTGCGATCGGTACCACTGCCGGAACTTCGATTCTGAGTACCCGCATCGCTGGCGCTGCCGAGCATCTCGGTCCCCCAGGATGAATCCGCGTGATACCAGTGATTGTCGTCAGCGGCTCCGTTTTCAGTGGCGTTGTCGGAAGCGCCCTCATACCACGGCTTGAGCACTTCATACATGCCTACGGTGGCGTCGCTCTCGGTGGAGCAATACAGTTGAATCTTGAGCGAGTCGATTTCTTTGCCGGCACCGATCGTATCAATATTGGTGAGCTTGAACAGGGTCAGCCGATTCAATCCCGAACTGTTGAGAATCGTAAGGGTCACCGAGCCGCCGAAATTGATATCGTTGTAGTTCTGATACATTTTGGTGTCATAGATACCTGCGGCATTCTGACCCTGCACCACCAGGCTATCGGCCAGACTCGCACCGCACCAACCCAGCACCATGCCCACCAGGCAAAGCAGCCTGATCGAAACCACGCATGTATTACTGGTGGTCATTCTTGTTCCTCGCCTTGCGGCGCGTTGGCGCATCTGATTTGCATTGTGCGCCGTTCTTGCCGGCGAGTAATTCGTGACGCACCTTCTGTACGATCTTCCACAACTCTTTCTGAGAGCCGTCGACCGGCTGGATTTCTTTGCACGATTGTATCATCTTAAGCAGTGTCTCCGGTTTCTGACCTTCCGCAATCCTGCTTGCGTTGGCGATGAATGTCAGCTTGATGTGGTCATAAAGCAGTTGCAGTCCGGGGTCGACTGACCCCCCACCGTCGCCATCTGCTTCCACCGTTCGTTTAGTCACCTAACTCCACTATCATCAAGTCCACAGTTATCGGTCCGGAAGCGTTGGCATCGTGCGCAACCTTGAATCGATCCGCTCCCTCATGCCCCACCACGAACACCGGGGTGTGGTCCCTGGGCCGAATGAACACCCTGGGCGATTCCAGACTTTCCGGCAGACTGTTGCCGCGATGGTCTGTAAGCTGGCTGAACAACACTTCCTGGCTGCATTCACCGATCGACGCCGTTCCGTAGTAAACGGACCAGGTTGAATCGACCTTCTCCAGAGCCAGGTATTCATGTTCGCCGAGCGATGGTTGCCCCCAGACGCTGAAATCGGGTACGAACCAGACCCGGCGTGATGTAACAAGTTCCAATCCCATCATGATGACATCTTCTCCTTAACCCTGAACCGGCGCTCTCGGGCCGTTGAAAGGCGCGCGGAAGTTTCGCAGCAACAGATCGGAGCGCGTGGCGTAGTCGTCAGAAAGTTTCATCCAGCCCGCAGCCACTTTGTCCGCACCACGTTGCGAGGCCAACTCGCGACTGGCGGCCGCTCGGCAGACAATCTCCAGCGCGCGATAAGTGGCCGCGGCGCTCAGAGATGAATCGGCTTCATACTGTCCCTCCGGGTCGACCTCCCGCTCAATCATGCCGTTCGCCATCGCCACCGCGTTCTCGACGATTTCGTCAGCCACGCTGACATAAACCGGGCGATAATCAATCCACGCCGTCTCGCCGGCGGCGATATCTCCTCCCATCAGGCGTTTGATTTGCCCATGGCTGGCGTCCAGCGAATAGTCGCTCAAAGCTTCATACAAAGCGTACGGAAGAAACCAGATAGTTACCTGATGATTGGACAACAAGGCCCCGCCGGCTTTTGCGGCGAGCGAGCCGCTTCCGTAATCAACGATGTAGTCGACGTTTTCGACATAGACCGTCCCGAGCGAACTGTCCGAGGCCACCACCACCGAACCGGGTACAATCGGATTGGCGGTGATCACCGCCGAACCGTTACTAAAAGCAATCCTGGCGCGAGTCGGCTTCCGGCTTCGGATCGACTTGACCCGAAACGATTCGGCATCTACCGCACCGCCGTAGAAACGGACGTAGTCGCCGCCCGACATCGTCACGAGTTGATCCTTCACCTGATCTTCGACCGGAAAGGGTATGACCAGATGATGCCGGACTTGTTCTGCATTGGTGTAAGACATACGCTATCTCCTGAATATCATCCGGTCGAGCTCGGACGCGGCGCTGATCTGTGTGCCGATCGGACCGGTGGCATAGCCGGATACTACTTCGATCTTCACCCAGTAGCGCAGTTGAGAATTGATTATGCGTTTCTGCCAGTCGACCGGTGTCGAGCCGTAGTCGGTCCAGAACAGCAGATCCACGGTGCTTTGGTCAAGTGCGGCGGTCCCGTTGGCGGGAGTGAAAGCGTGCCAGTTAGCGCCGTCCCAGTAGCTGACCTGAATTGTGCCGCCCACACCGACCGTCGAAAGCAGCAGCCGCGTGAAGCGAAACCGGGCATCCATGCCAAGATAGACCACGTCACCGCTGTCCTTCACGAGGCATCCTGATGAGGCGTGGTAGACATCAGCTTCAACGTAGCTGTCCGCCTGAGAGGTGAGGTCCTGATAGGTTGCCGAAGACGCATCGTACAGAAGCACCGCATCGAAAGGAGCCTCCCGTTTGTCAACCACGGCCGACGCGGAGAACGCGCCGGTGCGGCGATCCGTGAAGCGCGCTACGTTCATGTCGCCGTTGATAACATCCAGGTAGACCACCGCCGGAATGCTGTTTTCAAAGAGCACCTGTGGACAGCGCACCGGGTGTGTTTCCAGCACACTGATCGCCCCCCAGTTGCTCCCGTCGAATTCACGATAGTAGAACTGGACGCAAACCCAGGCCACCCCCATACGTCCGTCGGCGCCGATGCCTACGTCGAAATTATTGTCAAACCAGCATCCGGTTGCGATTTCATATGCATCGGACCAGGTGCCGCCGCTGAACGAGCGCGACCTGATTGACATTGCTGTATCCTGATTGTTGTATATCACGTGTACCGAAGTGCTGTCGATCGCGATCCGCGACCAGGCAAACATCGACATCGAGGAAATCTGGTCGCCCGCATCTCCGGTTCCACTTCCCCAGCTCGCTCCGTCGTCGGAAGAGGATTTGACGTAAATGGTACGATTGAGACTGACAAAGCGGGAATAGGACACCCACAGATCGCCGGCGGCGGCGATGCCCAGCGAGGGATCATAGCACTGTGTCCCGTTGTAGATCGTCACTTTGGAGCCGACCGACCAGTTCCCCTCGCCGAACGTAAGCTTGCGTGTGACCAGATAGCAGGTAGTCTCCTCGGTGTAAACTACGTGGATATCGCCGTTGGCCGCCATGCGGGCGTCGAAAGAACTGGCGGCCGCGTCAGACGCCACGCTCATAAGGCTCGACCAGCCACTCGACGGTGAATCAGACCAGGCCAGCCTGATATCGTTGGCGTCTGTCTGCATGAGCGCGACGCGCCGTCCTATGTAGACACCCGTCAGAACCGCAAACAACTTAGCCTGCGACGGATTGCCCAGCCCGCTCGGGGCGGTGGTTTCTGTTATTTTCTTCTGCATTGCCTCGCACCGGATAGCGGCGGACCCGAACCGTGCTCGGGTCCGCCCGTTTCGATTAGCTGAACACCGTGTCGAGAATGACCGAGGCCTCCCCGATCACCTTGGCATAGGTGACCGATTCGGAGATCACGGCTTCCTCGAACCGCTGATCGATGATCTTGTCGTACTCGACCATAAGCGGCTGAGTGACGACTTCTTCAACCGCAAAGCGCGTATCCAGGCCGATCACGTAGTCGGTCGGCACCTCGTCGGAACGCACCAGCGCCGCCCCCAGCGGACTGAACAACTCGCCGCTGTTCTGGAAACGATACCCCGCCAGCGGGTCCTTGAACTCATCCAGCGTCAGGATAGTCTTGAGTTTGCTGACGTGGCCGATGAGCGCGTTCATCTCGAACGGAGCGAACTGCGCCCACAGCGTGATTAGATCGTCGTAGGTCAGCGTGCCGGTCGTAGCCGCGTTGACCACGGCGGCGGCGTTGTTGTTGCCATCACCGTTGATGATCGTGTCCACCAGCATCCCGATCTTGTCGGTCTGCATGCGGAAACCGATGTACCACAGCAGCACGCGGAATTGCGACGTACTGCGGTAGCGCAGCGCTTTGTAGCTCGACTTCAGCGCCAAGCCATAGTCGCGCACGTTGACCGCGTGGGTCTGCTCGGTAACGAGCAGTTGCGGCACCTCCGCGCCGTCACCGATCGGCCGTAGCGAGAAACGGCTCGCGCCGGACGTGTCCACATGAAAAGGCGTGTACCGATTAGTGCTGACCGTAGTGCTGTTAGCGATCAACTTTGCCAGTTCCGGCCGCATCGACTGACCGCGTTTGATCTCGCGGAGAATAAACTCCGGCATAAGCGTCGAGGCTTTCTGGAAGAACTGTTCCACGGTGGTCGGGCTCTTACCGCCGAGCTGCACTCCGGCCAGAGCCAGTTGTCGTTCGAACGCATCCAGCGGCGAGCCGGTCGCGCTGGGATCATACTCATCGCATTCGAGGAGTTCCGACAGCGTCAGACCGCGAGCCTCGGCTTCGAGATACCGGTCGCGGTCGACTTCGGCAGCCGCGGCCCGACTGAGATCGACCCGCCCAAACGATTTCGATTGATTCTCTTCCGCCGCCAGCGCCCGCGCGCCGGTTGAATACATGAATTGATTGAAGTCCATAGTTGCTCCCTTAGTTGAGAAGGATGACACAGTCGGTGGTGCCGTTGACCGCGAGGACAGTTCCACGCGCCACGTTGCCGCCGGCCGGATCGTTGCCGGTCAGGGCGGGCGCCTGTCGCACCGTGCCGGTAGTACCACCGACCACCCGGTTGCCCACCGAGGGTACCGTGGCGGATACGGCGAGACGACAGATACCGCCTACCTGAACTGTCGCCTGCCGCTCACCATCGTCGTTGTCGCTCAGGGTCAGGCTTATCAGCTTGCCGAGCAGGATGCCGCCGTTGCTGATCGGACCGATTTCATTGCTGCCGGTGAGCGCCACCGGTTCGCCGATATCGGCGTCTTTGAGATCATCGACCGCGGCAGTCTGATGGATGCTGAACGTCGCCAGCACCGGGGCGATGGTCTCGAGATTCTGAGTTCTTACAGCCATTGTAGTCTCCTGATTGCGTGTTTTCGTTATTCGGGGTAGGTCATGCCGAAGCAGCCACCGTCCCCACCTCATCGGGTGTCCGTTTGAAATCTCCGCCCACCAGGACTCAGTGCGCCGAAACTCCCGGGGAAGCAGTCGCGGAATCGCGCCGCCACCCGGCGATAGGTCTCGAGCAATTTCGCCGGCGCCAGGGTCGGCAACTCTTCCACTTGTGCGACGGCCTCGTTCCAGCCGTCGCGCTTGCGGTCGACAGCGGCGATCGCCTTAATCATACCGGCGATGCGCTGCTCGCAGTCCTGCCTCAGCACAGTGTGACCTTCGGCCAGTCTGTCCAGGGCAGCCAGTCCGACGCCGATCGCCTGCAGTCGCTCGCGCAACTCATCAAAGTCGATCCGCGCCATTCCGGCTTCGTCCATCAACCGGACAACTCCCTCCAGATAGTCAATTTCAGCTTTAACGTTTTCCAAGGTTCTCTCCTGAGTATTCAATCAGATAGTCTTCGATACGAATCAGCCGCGCTTCAACATCCGACGAGAAGCGGTAGAACTGCTCTTTGTTGACAACACCTTCCTTCAGCAGCACTTCAAAGCCGGCCAGCTTCTTGTCCAGGGCGCCAACCACCACGGCTTCCGCCTTGGCGGCGAGTTCGACCTTCAGCGACTGAATAGTCATGAAGTAGGCAGTGGCGATGCCAAGGATCACCGACAGCAGATTGATCCACCATCCGTGCAGGCGGAAGACTGATTGCAGCCGCTCGTCGGTCATCGGGACGACCCTCCGGTAGCATTAGCCGTGTGATCCGGCAGATGAGGACATCTGCCGGTCACGGTCTTGTAGGGCGGGTTTGCTTCGAACCCGCCAACACCCGACAACGATCCTCTGCAGGCGGTTTTATTGACGC
>Ga0315278_10002064_pt1 | contig 17804 bp, 12 predicted proteins | sample YL17G06_0_MG_FD_203880 | JGI IMG/M metagenome (GOLD analysis project Ga0315278, IMG submission 203880) | Sediment microbial communities from Yellowstone Lake, YNP, Wyoming, USA - YL17G06_0 | ecosystem: Environmental > Aquatic > Freshwater > Lake > Sediment | place: USA: Wyoming | collected... | reverse complement strand
CGGACCGCATAGTACAGGCTGGAGTAGTAGGTCAGGCTGGCGCAAAGGCCGAGCATGAAAAAGGCCAAGGCAAAGACCCATTGCCGGTTTGAGGAATAAATCAACAGCAGCCCGACAGCGGCCAATAGTTGAGCTCCCAGGAGATAGAATTTATTGAAGTGCCAGCGTTCGCTCCCCCGGAGAAGAAAGAAACCGAGGAACTGGGCCAGGCCGATGCAGCTCATAAGCAGCCCGATCGCGTATGGGCTCATCGTCATCTCCCGGGCCAGTTTCGGGAATTGATACCGGGCATTCGCCAGAATGAAAAAAGAGGCAAAGTTGGCTATCCAGATGGCATAGAGGAAATTCCTTCCCTGCTTTGATCCTTCGGACTCAGGAGGCAAAGATTCAATTCCTTTTGGGGGCGGCGGGACCCTCTCGCTTACGGAAGCCCGCATAGTTAAAAAAAGAAGGAAGCAGAGAACCGCCGCCATCCAGAAAGGAAGGCGCGAATGTAAGGCAAAAAGAAATCCGGCCAAGGTGGGGCCGATGAGATGAGAGGCCGTCCAGGACATGTTGAAACTTCCGATGTTTCGCGCAAGCCCCGAACCATTTCGCGATTCGGCGATCCAGGCCTGAAAGGCCGGCCAGAAGATGGCCATGCCTAAGCCGTTGAGAGCGGCCAGAGCCAGGATCCCTTTCACATTTGGCATTTGGGTCATCAGCAGACACGAAATGCCGAAGAGGAGGGGGCCGGCGACCATAAGCATCCGCCTTCCGAACCGGTCTGAAAGGCGGCCCGCAAGGTTGGCCAGGACCATGGGCACGGAAGCGGTAATCGTCCCGATCAAACCCAGTTCAATCGGATTTCCTCCCAGGTCAATGACCACTAAGGGGGCGGCCAAGTAAAAAATGCTCGCGCTCAGGTCCATCCAGAAAGGGACGACCGTGATCATCATTTTTTCATTGATCTTCATCATGAAGAGGAATCGCTGTTATGTGAGGATAAGGATAGGGGAAAAAGGAGAATTGCGGTGCCGGCAAATCGGATCATCTCCAAGCCTCGAGAGGAAGCAAGGATCGCTTCAAATGCCTATCTGGTTTTTCCTCGGCCCCTTGGATCCTCGAATCCTTGAACCCTATTTTCTCTTAATCTTGTTTTCCTCGAGGAACTGCTCCAAAACTTCATAGGGCTGGGCGCCGACAACCCCCTTTTGGTTAATGAGAAATGTCGGTACCGCCGTAATGCCGAATTGATGGGACCTTTTCCAATCGGAATCCACCGCCGCTTTGTGCGTCCGCATTTCTAAGACTTTTCTGGCTTCTTCTTCGGGAAGCCCCACCCTTTGGGCTATAGATCCAAGCTCTCCGCTTTTGGCAATGTTGATCCCATCCACAAAATAAGCGCGGAAAACGGCGTGGTGGAATTCCTCCCCTCGGCCCTTTTTCTCCGCCCACTTTCCCAGTTCCTGCGCCAGCCGGCTGTTGTAGGTTTTCTGGCGGTCTCCCAAGGGCAGACCCGCCTCTTCCGCCGCCTGCCGCAAACGGGCTTTTATCTGGTCGATGCTCACCGCCCGGCCGGCGAAAAGCTCTTCCAGCGTCAGGCCTTCTTCCGGCGTTTCCGGATGAAGGGGAAAGGCCCGCCATTGGATTGCGATTTCAAAATTCTCTCTCAGCTTTTCAATACGCCCGGTAATGAAGTAGCACCAGGGTCAGACATAATCGGAAAAAACTTCCAGAATCGGCAAGGTTTTCATCTTTCACCCCCAGAAGGTTATTGCTTTTCCTTTTATTGATTCTATCCTCTCTCCGCATGGGATTCCAAATGAATTCTGGGATGATTCGCAATAAAAAACCGGTCCCAACAAAAGTCAGGACCGGTTTTGATCCGTTTAGGGACTCCTTTTTCGGGGCTTTACCGCGCATTGAAGGCATCTGGAAAAGCGGGGGGGAAAATGATATATTTTAGAAGTAGTCTTTGCCTGTCGGTCTTGATGATCTCGTAAAAAGTCTGAAGATGCCCTTTTCCGTCATTCCGGCGAAAGCCGGAATCCAGTTATTTCAAGATGTTCTGGACCCCGGCTTTCGCCGGGGCGACGCTTCAAGGGGCTTTTTACGAGTCCATCGGTCTTCATAATTCAGAATTCTTTTAAAGGAGATTCCCATGGAAATAATGAAGGGACTGGTTTCCCACCCCAATGGCGATTTGACGCTCAGCGAGGTTCCCGTTCCCAAAATCGGGGAAAACGGGTACGCGCCGCGGGACGTGCTCCTGGAAGTCAAATACTGCGGGATCTGCGGCAGCGATATCCACCGCTGGAAAGCGGATAAAACCGGGGTCAAATTCCCCCCCAAGCGGGTCGTTTCCGGACATGAAATCGTCGGCGTCGTGCGCGAAGTCGGGGCCAAGGTAACCAAATTTAAGCCCGGTGACCGGGTGGTTTGTGAAATCGTGACTTTCTATTGCGGCCACTGCCCGGCGTGCCGGGAAGGGCGATACAACATCTGCAATACCTTGCCTCCCATGGAGGGGCGCGCCCATTTCATGACCGGCGGCGGTTTTGCCAAATACACGGTCTGGCCCGAACCGCAGCTCCATAAGCTTCCCGACAGCATCGGCGATTTGGAAGCGGTCCTCCTGGAACCCACGGCCGGGTCCGTCCACAGCATCATCACCCGCATGGGAATGAAGGCCGGCCAATCCGTAGCGATCCTGGGACCCGGGGCCCGGGGAATTCTGATGATGCAGGTCTGCCGGGCGATCGGGGCCGGTCCGATTTACGTCTCCGGTCTGGACCGGGACGTTCCCGTTCGCCTGGCCATGGCCAAAAAGCTCGGGGCGGATGGAGTAATCAATGTCGAGAAAGAAAACCTCAGAAAGAAGATTTCCGAGCTGACCGGGGGCCTTGGCGTCGATGTGGTCCTGGAGAACACCGGTTCGGTGGAGCCGATCGATGAATCGCTGGACATTGTGCGCAAGGGAGGCCGGGTTCTTTGGGCCGGAGGCGGTATTCGCGGAGGTATCATCGCCCCGGTGGACACTTACAAAATCATCGTCAAAGAAATCGACGTGATCGGGGAAATATCTCAGATCCCTTATGACTGGCACACCGCCGTCTATTTGGCGGGAACGGGCAGGGTCCAGCTGAAACCCCTGGTGACCCACCAATACGACCTGGATCGCTGGGAAGAGGCTTTCGACTTGGCGGCGACAAGCAACGAGTGCCTGCGGGTAGCGATCAAACCTTGATGTTTTCGTAAAAAGTCGATCTCCGGCATTGCCCGGCCTTTCCTTGTCGCGGCCAAGAGGGGAGATTCATGAATCGCCTCAACAATGGGAATCATCGTCCTGCCAATTTTATAGAACAAAGCTCACTTATTTTTTAATTTGCAATTTGAGATTTGCAATACAGGTTAGCCAATTTTTCAAAAGGCAATTTTTTTAGATCATGAACCTTAGCGCCAACTACCGTTTCTTATGCGCCCTCCCCTAAATATTCAGGCTGTACTCTTGGATCTCGATGGGCTCCTGATCGACTCTGAGCCCATTTATCGCTCTGCTTGGCAGTCGGCCGCGACTGACTTAGGGTATGAATTGAGCGACGATCTCTATTTGACCCTCATTGGCCTGAGCGACCGGGACTCCGAGGGCGTCTTGAGGCAGGCTTTCGGCTCTGAGTTCCCTCTCGCCCAATTTCGGGGTTTGTGGCCAGTCCGGTGGCGGCGGCAGGTGGAGGTTTCCGGAATCCCGGTCAAGCCGGGCCTCTGGGATTTCCTGAAGGTGATCGAGAAGCGCCGCCTACCCGCAGCCGTGGCGACCTCCAGCGATGCCGAACAAGCCGGAATGAGTTTGCATGCAGCCGGTCTGTCCCAGCGTTTTTCTTGTATCGTTACGGGAGATCTGGTTCCTAATGGCAAGCCCGCGCCGGACATCTTTCTGGAAGCGGCCAGACGGCTTGGTTTTCCTCCTGGGCATTGTATCGTGCTCGAAGATTCCGAGGCGGGAATCCTCGCGGCGGCCGCCGCGGGAATGCCTGCCCTTATGATTCCAGACCTTAAGCGGCCTTCCGCCCGGACGACCGCGCTTGCCTATCGGATTTTTGCTTCTCTAAAGGAAGCCGGCGAGTTTGTCGAAAGAACATTTGACGCATAGCGAAAATCTCCTGAATCCTCAACTTTCGCTTATCCCTGAGGAGAGAACATGAAAGATCAAAAAGGCAAACGATTCATTCTGGAAGATAACGATTCTTTTCCGCCCCAAGAACGTAAAGAGCCGCTGCCCTGGAGCGCCCCCAAGCCGCGGGAAGAGGACCCGGATGCTCCCGAAAGAATCCGGCGCATCATGGAAAACCCCAGCTATCGCCGGGCCGACCAGGATCTTGATCTGCTGAAACGGGACGAACTTCGGCCCACCCGTTTAGAGCTGGAATTCCTGAAGCCTGAGTTAACCTTTGAGGAGTTCGGCGTTCGCGGCACCATCGTCGTTTTTGGCGGGACCCGCATCATCGAACCGGCGGCAGCCAAACTCAAGGTCGATCGGGCTCGAAAAGCTCTGGCCGAACACCCTCGGATTCCCGAGCTCGAGCATCGTCTGGATGTGGCGGAGCGGATTTTGGCCAAGAGCCATTATTATGATGTGGCTCGCGAACTCGGTCGGATCGTAGGCCGGGCTGCAAACTGCCTGGAAGACTGCCGGCTGGTGATCGTCACCGGTGGAGGCCCCGGTCTGATGGAAGCGGCCAACCGGGGAGCCTACGATGTGGGGTCGAAATCGATAGGGTTGAATGTTTCTCTGCCCCAGGAGCAATTCCCGAATCCCTACATCACCCCCGAACTGTGTTTCCAGTTCCGCTATTTCGGCCTGCGCAAGATGCACTTTCTTCTTCGGGCCAAGGCCATGGTCGCCTTCCCCGGCGGCTACGGGACCCTCGATGAAATTTTTGAAACTCTCTGTCTCATCCAGACCCGCAAGATCAAACCCGTGCCCGTGATCCTCGTGGGTGAGGAGTATTGGCGCCGGGCTTTCGATGTCGCATACCTGGCGGCCGAAGGAACCATCGATCCGGAGGATGCCGAGCTGTTCAACTTCGCGGAAACCGCCGAGCAGATCTGGAAGATCATTACCGACTGGTACGAACAGAGCAACGAAGGCCTCTATGCCTGACGGGAACCGAGGGGCCAGGAACTCCCGGATTCGGGAAAAGCCCTGCCCGCGCCGGATGAAGGGGCGTCTCCTGCGGCGCAGCCCCATAAGGTTTCTCCCTGTGTTTTGCAAATAAATTCATAGGCTTTTCCTCTCATCCCTCCGCAGCTCATCCCTTTGCTTCCTTCCCGAAGATTTCCGATGCGGCTCGTGATTACCCCGAGCAACGATATGTTTTCTTTTTTTGCCAGCTGCGTTTCGGCCCCCTCATCCTAACCCTTTCCCCCAAGGGGTGAGGGCGGGGTGAGGGAGAATTTGCCTATTTGGATGGAAAATATTTATCGTTCCCGGTGATAACTTCTCCCTTCAGAATCTTTCGCCCTCGGACGAAAAGTTTAGTGGGCTTTTTGCGAAAGCCATTCCGAAGAATGAAAAAATGAGGCCGAAAGATGAGATTTTTGCGCTTTTCCGTATTCACAGCTTTGCTTTTCCTTGTTTCCATAGGTTTGGCACCGGCAAAAATGCCCGACCCCGTTTCCCCCTCCCCGAGTAAAGGGGTGCCCATCTATCTCTATCATCGCTTCGGCCATGAAATCACGGACAGCATGACCGTATCCGTCGCCCGCTTCGAATCCCAGCTGAAAAAATTCAAAGAGGACAATTGCCCGGTAATCCCTCTGCGGCAGTTGGTGGACTCTCTCCTCAAGAAGACGGCCTCGCTGCCGCCCCGTTCGGTGGTCATCACCGTGGACGACGGACATAAATCTGTTTACACGGAAATGTTCCCGCTGATCAAGAAATACGGAATTCCCGTCACGCTTTTTCTTTATCCCTCCGCCCTGTCGAATGCTTCCTACGCCATGACCTGGGCCCAGCTCCGGGAAATGAAGGAGACCGGGCTTCTGGATTATCAGGGACATACCTACTGGCACCCCAATTTCAAAACCGAGAAAAGGCGGCTGCCGCCGGAGGAATATCAGCATTTTGTGCAAGGGCAGTTGAAAAAGGGGAAAGAGAAATTGGAAAAGGAATTCCATTCTAAAATCGACCTGCTGGCTTGGCCCTTTGGCATCTGCGACGAAGACCTCATGCGCCTGGCTCGGGAGGCAGGGTACGTGGCGGCTTTCAGCATGGAACGCCGCGATGTCAATGGATCCGACAAGATGATGGCTCTTCCGCGATATCTCATTGCGGACCCCATGGGAAAGAACCGCGAAAAGAAATAAAGCACGAAGGGAGATTTTCGGTGCAGAAGCAAACCCACAAAGGCAAGAATAACGTCGTACTTTCAGGGGCCTCGTCTTGTAAACAAGTCCTCATCCTGTTGATTTCCGTCCTTCTGCTCGTCCCCGCGGCCGTTCAAGGCTTTCCGTCCGGGAAGGTCGTCGACCACTTTACCGGCAAACCCGTGGAAGGGGCCGTGGTGACCCTCGGCAAGACCCTTCAGCGGACCGATGCCCAGGGACAATTTTTCAAGTCCAACGGGGACAACCGGGTTTTGGTCAGAGCGTACGGCTATCTCCGCGCCGAACAGAGCTTCGCCCCCCGTCAGGAAATCAAGTTGGTGCCTTTCTCGCCCAGGGCCCTCTATTTATCCTTTTACGGAATCGGGGACCGCGGCCTCAGGAACGCCGCCCTGAACCTGATCCGGGAAACCGAGCTCAATGCCTTGGTCATCGACGTCAAGGGCGATAAGGGAATGATCCCCTTCCCCAGCTCGATTCCTCTGGCCCGCGAGGTGGGCGCCCAGAAGCTGATCATCATCAAAGACATGAAAGGGATGGTTCATTCTCTGAAAGAGAACGGGATCTACACCATTGCCCGCATCGTGACCTTCAAGGACCCCCTTCTCTCCCTAAAGAGACCGGACTGGGCCGTGAGAAATTCCGCCGGCGAAATCTGGCATGACCAGGAAAAGCTCACCTGGATCGATCCCTTCGTGAAGGAGGCCTGGGATTATTACATCCAGGTGGCGATCGAGGCGGCCCAGTGCGGATTCGATGAGATTCAGTTCGACTATGTCCGCTTCCCCGACTCGATGAAAGTCCGCTTCTCCCAGCCCAACACGGCGGAAAACCGGGTCCGGGCGATCACCGGATTTCTGATGGAGGCGAAAAACCGCCTGGCGCCCTACAATGTCTTTCTGGCCGCCGATATCTTCGGGTACGTGCACTGGAACTACAACGACACGGATATCGGGCAAAAGCTGGAAAATCTGTCTCCCCACCTGGACTATCTTTCCCCCATGCTCTACCCTTCCGGTTTTCAGTTCGGAATTCCGGGATATCGAAATCCGGTTGCGCACCCGCACGAAATCGTGTATCTTACCTTGAAAAAAGCCCAGGAGCGGACCCAGCTGCCATCGGTGCGTTTCCGGCCGTGGCTCCAGGCTTTCCGGGACTACGCCTTCGACCGCCGGCACTTCACGGCGAAGGAGATCAACCAACAGATCTCGGCCGTGGAGAAATTCGGATCCAACGGCTGGATGCTCTGGAACCCCCGGAACGTTTACAACGGAGAGGGCCTGAAGAAAAAAGAGGCCTTTTGGACCCGGGCCCAACCCGGAGAGGGTTCGTAGAACCTCGGATTCCCTGCGGGTGAGAGGAAAAGACCTTGGCTCATCCGCCCCTGGCGAATACGCTTTCAACCTCCCAAACCCCTTTGGCCATGCGGATCACACAGAGAAGACATGGGTTGAAACCGGGATATCCTTTCCTCCTTTTGTCCCTGTTTGCCCTTCTTTGGGGCGCGGGCCCCACCCTGGCCTCCCCCACCCAGGACCCCCCTTCCCTGCCGGGTGAAATCCGGGAAGAGAGGCTTATTCCCATTGCCGAAATCGTCGAAGAAGCCATCCGGGCTGGCAAAACGCCCGGGGCGGTCGTCCTCGTCGGCCACCGGGGTCGAATCGTTTATCGTCAGGCCTTCGGGCACCGCGCCCTCGAGCCGAACAAGCTCCCCATGGCGATCGATACGATTTTTGACCTGAGCTCCCTTACCAAAGTCATTGCCACCGCGCCGGCCGTCATGCAGTTGGTCGAGAAGGGGAAAATCCGCCTCCAGGACCCGGTTGGGAATTATTGGCCCGAGTTCAAAGCCCACGGGAAAGATCTCCTCACGGTCCACCAACTCCTTACTCATTATTCCGGATTGCGCGCCGGGCTGGATTTTCAGCCGAAATGGGCCGGCTATTCATCCGCCATGGAAAAAATCGCCGCCGAAAAGCTGGCATCCATCCCGGGCACCCAGTTTCTCTACAGCGACCTAAATTTTATAATCCTGGGAGAACTGGTCTCCCGCGTTTCGGGCCAGCCTCTGGATGTTTACTGCGCCCAGCACCTCTATGCCCCCTTGGGGATGAAGGATACAAGTTTCCGGCTGCCCGAATCCCAGCACCCCCGTCTGGCCCACACCCAGTATAAGAAAAGGAACTCGGGGAACAAACTCTGGGCAGAAGTCCACGACCCCACGGCCTTTCTGATGGGAGGGGTAGCCGGCCATGCCGGCCTTTTCTCCACGGGCGACGACTTGGCAGTTTTTGCGAAAGCTTTTCTGGATGGGGGCTTGGCCAAAGGGGCCCGCATTTTGAGCCCGCTTTCGGTTCAAAAAATGACAACCCCCCAAAATCCGCCGAACAAGACGGTCCTGCGCGGCCTCGGCTGGGACATCGATTCTCCGATTTTTTCCAGCCGGGGAGAGTTGCTTCCGGTCGGTTCCTTCGGCCATGCGGGATACACCGGAACCTCGATTTGGATAGACCCGATCTCCCAGACTTATATCATTCTATTAACCAACCGCGTCCATCCCGGTGGACAGGGAGACGTGGTTTCCCTTCGCTCCCAAATTGCCAGCTGCGTGGCCGCGGCCCTGAGCCCCGGGGACGCCGCGCAAATCCTCTCCTCCGGCCGCTCCCTTACCGGTCATCATGAACTGCTGAAGAGTTTTACCGGCCAGGGGGTGCGAAACGGCCGGGTCCAGACCGGGATTGATGTTCTGGCCGCCAATCAATTCGCGCCCCTTGCCAAACGGCGCGTCGGCCTGATCACCAATCACTCCGGCCTCGACTCCAAAGGTCGGCGGACCCTTGACCTGCTTTTCAAAGCCCCCAAGGTAAAGCTGCTGTCGATTTTCACCCCCGAGCACGGGCCCGCGGGACTTGCCGATGAAAAAGTCCTCTCCTCGGCAGATTTGGCGACGGGCCTTCCCATCCACAGCTTGTACGGCGAGACCAAGCGCCCGACGGAAAAGGCGCTCGAAGGTCTGGACGCCTTGGTGTTCGATATTCAGGATGTGGGAGCGCGGTTCTACACCTACCTCACGACCCTGGGTTATGCCCTGGAGTCCGCGGCGGAAAAAGGGAAGGACTTCTATGTCCTGGACCGTCCGAATCCCATCACCGGGCTTGCGGTTCAAGGCCCCGTCCTGGAAAAACAGCTGCGGTCCTTTACCGGGTATTTCCCCATGCCCATTCGGTACGGGATGACCATCGGAGAGCTGGCCCGGATGTTCAATGAGGAAAATAGGATCGGAGCCAGGCTGCACGTCGTGAAAATGCAGGGCTATCAGCGGTCGGACTGGTTCGACGAAACCGGCTTGATGTGGATAAACCCTTCTCCGAACCTGCGGACCCTCACTCAGGCGACCCTCTACCCGGGGGTGGCCATGGTGGAGGGGGCCAATGTGAGCGTGGGTCGGGGGACGGGAACGCCGTTCGAGTTGTTCGGGGCCCCCTGGATCGACGCCAGGGATCTGGCCTCTTATTTGAACAAGCGCCGAATTCAGGGGGTTCGGTTTGTGCCGGTTTCGTTTGTTCCGGCCAGCCATCGCTATGAAAACCAGACGTGTCAGGGAGCCCAGATCGTCCTGCTCGACCGTCAGGCTCTTGATTCGCCCGCCCTGGGGGTGGAAATTGCCAGCGCCATCTTTAATCTCTACCCAAAAATCTTTCAGATAGACAAGACCCTCCACTCGATCGGCTCCCCGGAAGTTCTGAAGGCCATAAAAGAGGGAAAAGATCCCCAATGGATCTTTCTCCGATGGCAGGTCCCCCTTGAGGAGTTCAACGAGCTGCGCTCAAAATATCTCCTGTATTAATCCCGCCCGCGCTTTTTCCCGCGTTTGGGTCCCGTTTTTCGGCCATTGGGCGCCGAAGCCGATCTATTCTGGGGCTTGAATAATCTGCGATTTCGCTCATGCATTCCTTTGTTGCTCCGGGAATCATGGTCCGGCTCCCCCGCACCAGGCCAAACAGGGAGAATTTTTGAGACGAATAGCGCAAGCGCTTGCCGCAGAGAAGTCGGGCATGAGAACGGTCGAGTTCCTTCCCCTTGCCGGGAAGGCGGAGGGACGCACTTCTCGGCTGAGGCTTCGAAATATTTTCTCGATTGAACGACGGAGAAGGGTCTATGGAACGGAAGGATTTGGGGAGGCCTTGGCCGAGTTTTTCAAGGAAGCGAACAATTCTTGAGGGTTTTTCGCAGGCGGATTCTTTTCAGGCCCCTTGTCGACCGGTTCTCTTTTCACTTTCAGCGCCTGCCGGACTGTTTCCGGATCATTCCCCTTGCCTTCATATTCTCTCAGGACCCTGAAAAGATATTTATGCGTTTCCGGAAAGGGCGGAATCCCCCCGTATTTCCGCACGGTCCCCGGCCCCGCATTATAAGCCGCCAAGGCCAGAGAGAGATTTCCGGGAAACTCCTGAAGCAGGTATTTCAAGTGTCTCACCCCCGCGTCTATGTTGGCCAGCGGATCAAACGGGTCTTCCACCTGGTAGGCCTTCAAAACGGAGGGCATCAACTGCATCAGGCCCATCGCGCCCTTCCGGGACACCGCCTTGGGATTTCCTTCGGACTCCACCTGAATGATCGCCTGCACGAGCCTGGGAGGAACGCCGTGTTCTGCGGAAATCCGCGACAGGGCAGTGGAAAAACAAACCGGTTCCTCTCCAGTCTCTTCTTCATCAAACCATTCTTCCGCCAGATCGAGGATTGCCAAGGGCTGCCCTGGTTTTTTGACCGGAATCCCCCCTATGGCCATGGATAGAACCGTGACGATCGACATGTTTATCATGGCCAGGCGCCAATTCATGAATTGCTTCACTCCCCTGAACGAATTTCCTTGGACAGTCTCCCCTGGTAGGTCCCAAATTCGAAGCCCATCCCGAGAAACCAATTTTGACCGAGGAATTTTTTACCTTGCTTTTGGAAATTTTGAGAAAGGGATTTAAAAATCTGCTCCGTGAAGACTGCTTCTTTTAAAACGGCGATGATCGAATGGAAAAAATCGGAGTGAATGAATTATGGAATATTATACCACAAGAATTTAAGCGCAATCATTTTTTTTGGTTTTTTTAATAAATCAAGGCCCTCCTTCGAAGGCGAAGAATCTCTTTCGCAAGAAATGCTCTGCCGGCCAAAATCACCGAACTCGTTTCGGATCCTATTATTCTTCGAACATTTTTAAGAATCGAATGAGGTTCAGGATTCCGCCCTCCACTTTCATATCCTTTCCCATCGTCAGAACGGGGTTCCGGATCCCCGCGGCCATTTCTTTCCAAACTTTGGAGTCCACGGCAACCGCGATGTCCGGCTTGTCCGGGAAGCGCGGCTGGATTTCCGCCACTCCCCGGCGGACATGAACACCGAAGGCCTCGCCCGTATCGGGAAACCGGAACCCCACGATTTGATCCACCCTCGCGCTTTTCTCGGGATCCAAGCGGACGGCCAGGGATCGGAAAAGAGATTCCAACGGGATACGATGCGCCATTTCCCGATCAGAGGTGAGCGGAGCCTTGGTGAGATGAAGTTTTCCCTCCTCTTCCCGCGCTTGGGTGAGATAATAATTTCGTGCCGTTGCCGCCGTTTGTCGCGAGCCCAGACCCCTTAGGGCCGCGCCTTTCAGGTTCCGGATCTCCTGATTTTCAGGATCGAGCTGCAGGAGCGGGTCCGCCAACTCCAGCGTCCACTGGTAATCTCCGGCGGAAAAGGCCTGCCGGGCTTTTTCCCAGAGAGCCTGTCTTCCCCCCGCCAGATCTGCCAGGCGTCTGGCCCGCTCCCCAAGGGGAAGCGGAAAGAGATCGGTCGCATTTCCCCCGAACCATCCCACATAACCATCGAAAATGCCGCGCACCGACCACGCCACGGTGCCGTAATATTCCTGAAGGTAGGGCTGGCTGGAAAGATGCGGCGGGAGGGTCACTTTGCGGACAATCTCTTCGGGCAGCAGGCCCGCGTTCATCCCGCGGATGGTCTGGTCATGGACGTACTGGATCGCGTCCCGGTAATTCGTGAGCGTCTCATAGATCCGGTCGGCACCCGCCATGGGGCGCGTGTGAAGCGGCACCAAGTGGTCCGGTTTGAGTTCTCTCATGAGATCCAGGCTTCGAACCCACAGATTGACGTCGCGGTAGGCGGTGCCCCGGATGGCATACAGGTTGGGAAAAGATTTGTAGAAATTGTCCGCGGCCAAAAGAATTTTTTTGTCGGGGAGCCAGACGATGATCTGATCCGGCGTCTCCCCGGGCGCATGAATCAACACCATCCGGATTCCCGAAATGTCGAGCTCCACCCGCTCGCCGGAAAACGTTCGGCTCGGAAGAAGCAAGGCCGGCGTAACCTTCGCATCAAAAACCAAGCGGGGACCAATCCCCGCATGGATGAACTCTTCCGCGGGCAGCAGGCTTCCGAACTGGCGCATGGAACGGCGATACACGGTCTCGCGGGTGACGGTGACGACCCGGTTCAACCAGGACGTTGTGCTCTCGTGGGCCCAGATCTCGGGCTGATCATCCCCGGCCATCACCTTTGCCCCAAAGGTGTGATCGGTATGAAAATGCGTGTAGAGGATGGCTTTTACCGGCTTGGTGGAAATCTTTTCGAAAGCTTCCTTGACGGGCCGGGCCGCCTCGGCGCTCTCCATGGTGTCCACGATCACAACCCCGTCCCGCCCCTCCAGGAGAACCGAGTTGGCCAGGCCGAATCCGACCGCCACATAGACGCCTTCGGCGACGCGAATGATTTCTTTTCGAAACTCCTGGGAATGGGCCGCCAAATCGGGAGGTGCGGCAACGGCCCCTTCTTGCTTCACCCCTTGCATCTTCGAACAGCCGCAAAGAACCGCAATCCCCAGCATCCCCATCAGGTATCCGTGTCTCATCGCTATTCTCCTTATTTAACCCTCTCGTTGCCTAAAAGCTGAGGAAAAAATGATTGGATCATCTCCCATTTCGGTGGTAGTTCGGACCCGCTTTGACGTTGCCCGGGCAAGAGGGCGGGCGCCGAAGACAAAAACGGCCGGGATTTCACCTTCCTTTCCCCATCCTGCTTCGTATCCGTAAAGAGACGCGGGGGGAAAGGGATCGCTTGGCTGAAAACGGCGGAAGCCCGCATCCGGCAAAAGAGGAACTACCGCCTTTTTTGGCGAGGCGCATGTCCTTTTGCCCGGGCAGGGGACTGCTGGGCCACATGGGAAATCCTTTGTTTCCCGAATCCATTGATAATGCGGCTTTTCCTGAAAGATATCGGTTTCGCTGCTCACCTAAATTGGAGATGATCCAGGTTTTGTGCCCCTGGAAGAATCTCTCTCAACCCCCGTTTCATCCCAGCTGCGCCAGCCAGAAAGAGAGGGTGATCATCGAAAGAAGAGTTGAAACCATGATGTCCGAAGACATCAGGCTTTTATCGGCTCCGAGTTTGGTGGAAAGAAGATAGGACGAGAAAGCGGTCGGGCAGGCCAGCAGCACAATCCCCACTTTGAAGTCCAGGCCCTGGACTCCCAGCCAGCGGAAGAGCATCCATCCCAGCCCGACCATCAGGAAAAGCTTGAAGAAGCACGCGAAAGCGGTCGCCTGGTAGTCCTTCCTGACTTTTTCGAAGGAAAGGTTTCCGCCCATGGAAATCAAGGCCAGCGGCAGGGCCAAATCGGAAAGGAAGCGGAGAAAGTTGACCGCAAAGGTCGGAAAGGGAACCTGAAAATAGGAAAGGAAGAGACCGGCCAGGCAGGACAAAATCACCGGGTTGGTAATCAGAGCATTCCTAAGATCCACGATCGACTTCCAATCCATGGAACCCTTCAGCGGCCACGTCAAAGCCAGGACAGCGGCGGCATTTACGAGCGGACTCATGAAGCCAATCAAAACGCCCCCGCGCTGCAGGCCTTCCTCGCCATAGGCCGCCAGCAGAATCGGGAGACCAATATAGGTCAGGTTTCCCCAGAAAGACCCCTGGGTGAAAGAACCAACCTCCCGGGGCGGCAATCTCAGAAGCCGGGCGACAAGGTAAGCCCCCGCGCCGCAAACCACTACCACGAAATAGCTCCCCAGAATAAGCCGGGGGTTGAAATTCAAATCAAAGGAGGCCGTTCCGATCTTCCAAACCAGAAGGGCGGGAACCGCCACGAAATAGGCCAGGTGGCTGATTTTGCCCAGAAAGAATTTATCTACAAAGTTGATGCGGCGGATCCCAAACCCGAGAGCGATGATGAGGAAGACGGGAAGAACGACATTCAGAAAAACCACAAATGCCTCCAAAGGTTTCAAGGGGCGAAGGAGTCAAGGATTGAAATGGTGGTATCAATTTAGCGTTTTGAAAAGACAAGCCAAATTTCATTGAAAAATGAAAATGCAAACTTTCGGAGAAAAACTCATTCCTTTTCAATTTTCAATTTAATATTTGCAATTTGCAATGATGTTTAGCCATTTTTTCAAACGGCTAAACTGTTACAAATGGTGCCGCTTGCCGAAAACGGCGCAAGCCCCGCCCGGACAAAGAAAAAAACGCTGCCTGGTTTGGCCCGTTGCGGGAGAGCCGTCCCATAATTTCCAGGTTGGAGAGGCAACTTCATCAACGAATGGGAGATGATCCTGATTTTTTGTATCAGTTTAGGGTTTTGAAAAAATGTTGGCAACGCCTCTGTTTGGGCCCGGGGGCCAGGCCGGAACGCGCCGGAAGCATCGGTTGGGTTTCCCCTTGTCTCCGAGGATCAAAGCTCGTTTCCGACCGAGGAGGCGGGGGGTGTCTTCCCCGCCCCCTCCACGGAGAAATCAGCGCCTTATGATTCCAATCCCGCCTTTGGCGGGACCCCGGGCCCTGGAATCCCTTGGCCCTAATGACAAACCTTTCTTCAAAGAACTAAAGTGTTACGAATTTTTTACCGCAGAAACTTGAGCATTTGGTCCAGAGGATAGGTGTTGATCACGTTTTTCGCCTCGATCCAGCCTCTTCTTGCCGTAAAAACTCCGAATTTCATCAGCTCCAACTGCGGGGTGCTGTGGGCGTCCGTGGAGATCGCCAGCTTGGCCCCCATGTCCCGGGCCATCCGGGCATCCACATCGCGGAGATCCAGGCGGTCCGGATAGGCGTTGATTTCCAGGACAACTCCGAAGTCAATGGCCGCCTGAATGACTTCTTTGAGATTCACCTTGTAGGGTTCTCGCTCGAGAATCAATCTCCCCGTGGGATGAGCCAGGATGTGGACGCAGGGATTCTTGATCGCCCGGATGATCCGCTTCGTCATCTCCCCTTCTTCCATGTTAAAGCGCGAATGCACGGAGCCCAGGACTACTTCACACTCCTCGAGAATATCGTCTTTTAAATCCAGGGTTCCGTCTCCAAGGATATCAACTTCAACCCCCTTTAGAATCCGGATCCCGGAAATCTGGCCGCTGACCTTCTCGATCTCTTTGAGGTGCTTTGCCAGCGCCTTTTCGTTCAAACCGCCCGCTACCCGCACCGCTTGGGAGTGATCGGTAATGGCAAGGTAGGAGTATCCCAGTTCCTTGGCCTTCTGAGCCATCTCGGCAATGGTGTTTTTCCCGTCCGTCGCCACGGTGTGCATCTGCAGATCGCCGCGGATATCGGCGGGTTCGATCAGCCTGGGAAGCATCCCCTCCTCGGCGGCCGCAATTTCACCCCGGTCCTCCCGCAGTTCCGGCGGAATGAACGGAAGGCCCACCGCCTGGAAAACCTCCTCCTCCCTGGCTCCGGTCAACCGCTTTTCATCCCGGGCGCGAAAGACCCCGTACTCGCTGACCTTCAACCCCATTCCCTTGGCCCGCTCCCGGATCGCCACATTATGGGCTTTCGATCCCGTGAAGTAATGAAGGGCGGCGCCGTAGCTTTCCTCATCGAGGACGCGCAGGTCCACCTGCAATCCGTTCCGGAGACGAATGCTGGATTTTGTCTCCCCTTTGGAGATCACCTCCTTCACTTCGCCGTACGCCACAAACCGCTCCATGACTTTCGAGGTCTTCGTGCAAATGGCCAGAATATCCAGGTCCCCAATGGTCTCGCGCCGTCTCCGAAAGGAGCCGGCCGGATCCAGGCGTTTGACCCCGGGAACATCCCCCAGGTATCGCCCGAGGGCTTCGGCGTAAGTGAAACCGGTGGAGAGTTTGAAACGGCCGATTCCGGCGCGAAACTGTTCAATGGATTTCAGGATTTTCTCTTCCGTCTTCTCCCCCATCCCCGATAAATCTTTCAGGCGTCCGGCCTGGGCTGCTTTCTCCAGCCGGTCTACCGAATCGACGCCCAGCCCGTCATAAAGGAGTTTGACTTTTTTCGGGCCCAGCCCTTCGAGTCTAAGAAGCTCGGTCAAGCCGGAAGGCGTTTTTTTCTTGAGCTCCTCGAGGGATTGACACTTTCCCGTTTTCACGATTTCCACGATTTTTTCATGAATGGATTTTCCGATCCCGGGAATTTCCTCCAGATTTCGGCCGGTCTTGACCAGGTCCTGAAGACTTTCGCTCATATCGCCAAGGGTCCGGGCCGCATTGCGGTAGGATCGGATCCGGAACGGGTTCTCCCCCTGGATATCCAGAATGTCCGCAATTTCGGTAAAGATGTCGGCAATGGACTTGTTTTCCACGATTTCACCCCCTCTTTGGCTGAAGGGAAAGGCGGGTTGCATCGAATCGGATGGACGAGGATTGATGGTTTCGCAAAAAGTCCATCTGTCCTACTCGGAGCAGGATTGCGCTTCAACCCTGCCCCGTTAGATAACAATCCGGCTCTTGGGATTCAGGGATAAACCCTCCTATTCGAAGAGGAAAACCCTTGCGAAAATTATCTAACGGGGTGAATCGTTGCAGCAGGTAGGGGCGAGCGGCGCTCGCCCGGTCATGGGCGTCCGCCGGACGCCCCTACAATCGAAACCATCGTTCCGCTGACTTTTTACGAGATCATCAAATTTCGAGGCTTTTGAAACTCAGATTAAATCGGCTTTCTCCAATCCCTGAAACACCTTGTCGACAAAAACCCGGCAGGGGGATTCGCCATTGGAAAAGCAACGGTATTTTTCTTCATCCTGATCGCGCCAGATGCAGATCCTGCAATCCTGGGGAGACAGGACCTGCATGAGGTAGGAGATTTCCGCCTCCGTTAGTTTGGTCATCGAAATCCTCTATCCAGTTTCTATTTCTGCAAATAAAGGCAAAGAATATTCCTTTCCCAAAAAAATGTCAAATCATTTCCCAATTTCGGAATCCGGATTCGGGATGCCGAAAGCAATCCCCTTTCCCTTCGCATTAAAAATTTTCGCAATCCCTCTTTCGCAAACGGCAGTCGAAGTTCCAGATATCTTGCCCCCCTTCACTTTGAACCATTGTTTTGGGAAGAACGCTTCGATTGGGCGCGGGGATGGCGGCGCGCTTCGCGGAAGCACCGGCCGGGAATTCCGCTTTCATCGGCAA
>Ga0315278_10002063_pt1 | contig 17808 bp, 16 predicted proteins | sample YL17G06_0_MG_FD_203880 | JGI IMG/M metagenome (GOLD analysis project Ga0315278, IMG submission 203880) | Sediment microbial communities from Yellowstone Lake, YNP, Wyoming, USA - YL17G06_0 | ecosystem: Environmental > Aquatic > Freshwater > Lake > Sediment | place: USA: Wyoming | collected... | reverse complement strand
CCGTGCATGCTGCACGAGAAGACCACCGTTAAGCCGTGTGCGGAAAATCCGCACGCACGGTTTGAAAGGAGGCGGGTGGAGACGGGCCGCCAACGCGGTACCGCGCCACCCACCTACCAATGACCGCACCGCGCCTCGGCGTCAACGTCGACCACGTCGCCACCCTTCGACAGGCGCGCCGGGCCGCCTACCCCGACCCGGTGGCGGCGGCGATGCTCGCCGAGCTGGGGGGAGCCGACCAGATCACCATCCACCTCCGCGAGGATCGCCGCCACATCCAGGACCGCGACCTGGAGGTGATGCGCAAGACCGTCACCACCCGGCTCAACCTCGAGATGGCGGCCACCCAGGAGATGGTGAAGATCGCCTACGAGCTGCGCCCCGACGAGGTCACGCTGGTCCCGGAGCGGCGCGAGGAGCTGACCACCGAGGGTGGACTGGACGTGGTTCGCGGGCGCGAAACGGTCGGACGGGTGGTGAAGACGCTGCGCGACGCCGACATCCTGGTGTCGCTCTTCATCGACCCCGACCCCGACCAGGTGAAGGCGGCCTTCCGGGTCGAGGCGCATGCGGTCGAGATCCACACCGGGCGCTACTGCGACGCGCGGCTGGACGGCGATCGCCGGCGCGAGCTGGCACGCGTGGTGGACGCCGCCAAGGCCGCGGCCAAGCTCGGGCTTCAAGTTGCGGCGGGTCACGGGCTCAACTACCGGAACGTGCTGCCGGTCGCGGCCATCCGGGAGATCGAGGAGTTCAACATCGGCCACGCCATCGTGGCGCGGGCGGTGCTGGTCGGGATGGAGCGCGCGGTCCGCGAGATGAAGGATCTGGTGGCCAGGGGCACGCCATGATCCTGGGCATCGGGCTCGACGTGGTGGAGGTGGCGCGCATCCGGCGCCTGGTCGGGACCGACGCGCCGGAGGGGACCGCGCGGCGGTTTCTCGCCCGCTGCTTCACGGAGGGTGAGCGCCGCTTCTGCGATGCACGGGCCGACCGGGCCACGCCCTACGCGGCCCGCTTCGCGGCCAAGGAGGCGGCCTCGAAGGCCCTGGGCGCTCCGGCCGGCATCCACTGGACCGACGTCGAGGTCCTGCGGGAGGAGGGCGCGCCGCGCCTCCGGCTCGCCCGGGTGGCGGAGCAGGTGGCGCGGGAACGGGGGGTGACGCGGATCCACCTTTCGCTCACCCATGACGCCGGGGTCGCGGCCGCGGTGGTGGTTCTCGAGGGAGGGGTCACATGAGGCTGGTGGGCTCGGAAGAGATGCGAGCCATCGAACGGATCGCCATCGAGGAGATGGGAATCTCCGGCACGACGCTCATGGAGCGGGCTGGACGGGCGACGGCCGAATGCGCCATCACGCTCGCTGGGCAGGCCGGACGGGTCGTGGTGGTCTGTGGCGCTGGCAACAACGGGGGCGACGGGTTCGTGGCGGCACGGCACCTCCACCTGGCCGGAAGGGAAGTGGCGGTCATCGCGCTCGGGGCGCCCGAACGCGCCACAGCGGAGGCGCGGGCCGCCTGGAAGCAGGCCGAGGAGGCCGGTGTCCCGGTGGGTGGGCTCGCCGCGCTCCAGGGATTCCCGGCGCGCCCCGGTGACGTGGTGGTGGACGCGATCTTCGGTACCGGACTTCTGCGGCCAGCGGTCGGGCTCATCGCGGAGGCCATCGAGGCCATCGGTGCCCTGCGGGAGCGCGGGGCGCGGGTGCTGGCAGTGGACCTCCCGTCGGGCATCTCGGCCGACACCGGGCGCTCGATCGGGCCGGCCGTGCGCGCCGATCGGACGGTGACCTTCGGATTCGCGAAGATCGGGCTGGCGCTCCAGCCCGGCGTGGAGATGGCCGGGGAGGTGTCGGTGGCGAACATCGGCATCCCGGCCGCCGCCGCCGCCCGGATCCCCCCCACCGCCGAGTTGATCGACGAGTCCGCCGTCCGCGCGCTCGTGCCGCCGCGCGGGCGCGAGGCGCACAAGGGGGACGCCGGACGCCTGCTGGTGGTGGCTGGCTCGCCCGGGAGGACCGGGGCCGCCCACCTGGCGCTCACCGGCGCGCTGCGGGGCGGGGTGGGGCTGGTGACGCTTGCGTCCCGGGCCGAGGTCGTCGGCCTCGCGCTCTCCGGGCGCCCCGAGGCGATGAGCGCGGTCCTGCCAGGAATGGGCGCCATCGCCCGCAGCGACCTCCCGGCGCTGGAGGCGGCGATGGACGGCGCGAACGCGCTCGTATTTGGCCCCGGCATTCCCCGGGGACCGGAGACGGCGCCTGCCATCCGGGCGCTGCTCGACCGGCGACCCCTCCCCACCGTCATCGACGCCGACGGCCTCAACGCGCTCGCCGACCATCCCGGCCTGGTCGCCGTGATCGGTCACGACGCCCCCATCGTCCTCACGCCGCACCCGGGCGAGATGGCGCGTCTGGTCGGCGCGACCATCGAGGAGGTGCAGGAGGACCGGGTCGGGATGGCGCGCCGAAAGGCCCAGGAGTGGGGCGCCGTCGTCGTGCTGAAGGGGGCTCGGACCGTGGTCGCCGACCCGGACGGCCCGGCGGCGATCATCCCCACCGGGAACCCCGGCATGGCGACGGGAGGCACCGGCGACGTACTGGCCGGCCTCCTGGGTGCGCTTCTTGCCGGAGGGCTGCGGCCGCGCGACGCGGCGCGGGCAGCGGCCTGGATTCATGGACGCGCTGGCGATCTCGCCGCCGAGAAGTTCGGCGAGCGCGGGTTGATCGCCGGAGACCTGGGGGAGTCCATCGCCGCGGTGTGGGCCGCATGGGGAAGGTGAGCCGAACCGAGATGGCGCGCTGCCGAAGGACGACGCGGTCGGCCGGCGCCACCCGCGCGCTGGGGGAACGGCTGGGGCGGTTGCTCGCCGCCGGGGACGTCGTGGCGCTGGTGGGCGACCTGGGCGCGGGCAAGACCCAGTTCGTGCGCGGCCTCTGCCGCGGCACCGGCGTGCCCGACGCCGAGGTGTCCAGCCCGACATTCGCCATCGTCGCCACCTACCGGGGTCGCCTGCAAGTGAACCACGCCGACCTCTACCGGATCGGCGACGACGACGAGCTCTACGCCACCGGCTTCCGCGACCTCGTCGGCGGCCCGGGGGCCACGGTCGTGGAATGGGCCGACCGGGTGCCCGGCGCGCTTCCCAGGGAGCGGCTCGAGATCCAGCTCGCCCACGACGCGCGGAGCCCCGGCGTGCGCCACCTGGCGATCGCCGGGGTGGGCGCGCGCCACTCGGCACTCGCGCGGGCGCTCGCACCGCGGCGCCGGACCCCCCGGCGAACGAGTCCCCGCGGCGCGGGTTAGCCTCAGGCCGCGCAGTCGGCCGCGGCCGGCGCCCCGGCGCGGTGGACCACCCTGCCGCCCTTCACGACCTGGAGGACGTGATTGACCGCGGCGTGCCAGCAGACGTGGGCCGGCGACCGCGCGCCCCAGAGGACCAGGTCGGCAGGGGCCCCCGCGGCGATTCGCCCGGCGCCTTGGCGTCGAAGCGCCCGGGCGCCGCCCCGGGTGGCGGCCCAGAGGGCCTCACCGGGGGTGAGGCCGTTCTCCAGGCAGGCGAGGGACAGGGACAGGCCGAAGTTCTCGCTCATCGACGAGCCGGGGTTCGCGTTGGTGGCGAGCGAGACGGCGACGCCGGCGTCGATGAGCGTCCGGCCCGGTGCGAAGGCGCTCCCGCGTAGAAGGAGCGTCGAGGTGGGAAGGAGGCCGGCCACCACGCCCCCCCGCGCCAGCGCCGCGATTCCGGCCTCGCTCACGTGCTCGAGGTGGTCGGCGGAAGAGGCGCCCACCTCGGCGGCCAGCTCGGCGGCGCAATCGTTCGCGAGCTGGTCGGCGTGCAGGCGCGGCACGAGCCCGAGGGCGCTCGCCGCGTGGAGCACGCGCCTCGCCTCCTCCACCCCGAAGGAGGTCGAGGACACGAAGACGTCGCAGCTTCCGGCCAGACGGTCCCGGGCGACGGCGGGAAGGAGGACATCGGTCACCTCGCGCACCCAGCCCTCCCGGTCCAGCCCGGTCGGGAGGGCGTGCAAGGGAAGGGCCGTGGCGACGACGTCCATCTGGCCGCCGAGGGCCCGGCCGAGTTCCCGGACCACCCGCAGGAGTCTCAGTTCCTCCTCCACCGACTCGCCGTAGCCGCTCTTCACCTCGACGGTGGTGACGCCCCAGGAGAGCAGGCGGTGCGCACGGGCGAGGGCGCCGCGCAGCAGTTCCTCGTCGGAGGCCGCGCGGGTGGCCCGCATGGTTGCGCGAATGCCGCCTCCGGCGCGGGCGAGCTCGGCGTACGTCCTCCCCGACGCCATCGCGCCGAACTCCTCGGCTCGGGCGCCGTCGTCGCCGAAGATCAGGTGTGTGTGGGAGTCGACGAGGCCGGGGGTGACGAGCCGGCCATCCGCGTCGAGCACCTCCGCGGCGGACAGGTCCACTGCAGCCGCCAGTTCCGCGTCCGGTCCGACCCAGGCCACCGCGCCGCCGTCGATCGCGACTGCATGGCCGGGGAGAAGCGCGGGGTCCGGCGAGGCGCGGTCGCAGGTGGCGACGAGGGCCCGGCGAACGGCAAGTGTGGCGCGGATGGCGGGGGGCATGTCGCGGTCCTCGGATCAGGTGGGGATCTTCACGCCCCGCTCCCGGGCGACGTCCCTGGCCTCGACGTAGCCGGCGTCGGCGTGGCGCAGCACACCCATGGCCGGGTCGCCCCGCAGCACCCTCGCCACCCGTCGCCCAGCCGCCTCGGTGCCGTCGGCGACGACCACCTGCCCGGCGTGTAGCGAGTACCCCATGCCCACCCCGCCGCCGTGGTGAAAGCTCACCCAGGAGGCGCCGTTCACCGCATTGAGCAGCGCGTTCAGGATGGGCCAGTCGGCCACCGCGTCGGAGCCATCCTTCATCGCCTCGGTTTCCCGGTAGGGCGAGGCCACCGATCCACAGTCGAGGTGGTCGCGGCCGATGACCACCGGCGCCCGCAGTTCCCCGCGCCCGACCATGTCGTTGAACGCCACGCCGGCCCGGTCCCGCTCTCCGTAGCCGAGCCAGCAGATGCGCGCCGGCAGCCCCTGGAACTTCACCTTCCGTGCGGCGATGTCGAGCCACCGCAGCAGGCTCCGCTTCTCCGGGAAGAGGCGGGCCACCGCCGCGTCGGTCCGGGCGATGTCGGCCGGGTCGCCGGAGAGGGCCACCCAGCGGAACGGCCCCTGCCCCTCGCAGAAGAGCGGCCGGATGTAGGCCGGCACGAAGCCCGGGTAGTCGAAGGCGTTCGCGACCCCGGCTTCCCTGGCCCCGGCGCGGAGGTTGTTGCCATAGTCGAAGACCTGGCTTCCCAGTCCGCGGAGCGCCAGCATGGCCTCGACCTGAACCGCCATCGACTCCTTCGAGCGCCGGATCACGAGGGCGGGGTCGCTCTGCCGGAGCGCGGCCACCTCGGAGAGCGAGAGCCCCACCGGCACGTACCCGTGAAGCGGATCGTGCGCGGAGGTCTGGTCGGTGACGAGGTCGGGGGCGATGCCACGCCGGACCAGTTCCGGGTAGACCTCCGCCGCGTTGCCCGAAAGTCCCACCGAGAGGGGGCGGCGCTCCCGCCTCGCCGCGTCGAGCCGCCGGAGCGCGTCGTCGAGCGAGTCGGTGGCCTCGTCGAGGTAACCGCCGGCGAGCCGCTTGCGAATGCGTTCCGGATCCACGTCCACGCCGAGGAAGGCGGCGCCGAGCATGGTCGCGGCGAGCGGCTGGGCGCCGCCCATCCCGCCCAGTCCACCGGAGAGGATGAGCCGGCCGGAGAGGTCGTCCGAGCCGAAGTGGGTGCGCCCGGCCTGTGCGAAGGTCTCGTAGGTGCCCTGGAGGATTCCCTGCGTGCCGATGTAGATCCAGGAGCCCGCGGTCATCTGGCCGAACATCATGAGGCCGAGCTTCTCGAGCTCCCAGAAGTGCTCCCAGGTGGCCCAGTGGCCGACCAGGTTGGAGTTGGCGATGAGCACGCGAGGGGCGTCGGGATGGGTGCCGACGACGCCGACCGGCTTTCCGCTCTGGACGAGAAGGGTCTCGTCGTCGCGCAGGTCGCGCAGCGCGGTCACGATGCGCCGGTAGCTCTCCCAGTCACGCGCGGCCTTGCCCGTGCCGCCGTAGACCACCAGGTCCTGTGGCCGCTCGGCGACCTCGGGGTCGAGGTTGTTCATGAGCATCCGGAGGGCGGCTTCCTGGACCCAGCCCCGGCAGGAGAGGGTGGTTCCTCGCGGCGCGCGGATCTCGTCCATACCCCGCACTTAGCACAAGGTCGGGGCGTGCGCCCGGAGGGTCGGCTACACTCCGGGGCCGTGAACGACCGCGCCTTCATCGCCGCCCTCCGCCTGCTGCCCAAGAACGCCCTGTCCCGCGCCGTGGGCGCCGCCACCCGCTTGCCCTTGCCGGGTCCGGTGGGACGCGGCGTGATGGAGGCCTTCGCGCGGCGCTACCATATCGACCTCTCCGAGTGCGGCGACCTGGCTGGCTTCGAGACGTTCGGACAGTTCTTCGCCCGTCCGCTTCGCCCCGGACTCCGCCCGGTGGCTCCTGGAGAGGACGTCCTGGTCTCGCCGGTCGACGGAATGGTCTCCGAGGCGGGGATCGCCGAGGGCGGGCGGCTCGTGCAGGCCAAGGGAATCGACTACACGGCCTCCGCGCTGGTGGGGGACGAGCGAGTGGGCGCCCGCCTTGCCGGTGGTCGCTACGCGACGATCTACCTCTCTCCCCGCGACTACCACCGCATCCACTTCCCGCTCTCCGGGCGCGTGCTCGGCTGGCGATACGTCCCGGGCAAGCTGTGGCCGGTGAACCCGGCCTCGGTTCGCACCGTCCCCGGGCTCTTCACGGTGAACGAGCGACTGGTGACCCTGCTCGACTCGCCGCTCGGGCTCGTCGCCATCGTGGCGGTGGGGGCCACCGTCGTCGGCCGGGTGCGGGCCAGCTTCGATCTGGCCGTCCCGGTGACGAACCGGGCCGGAGCCGAGCCGCAGTCCCGCGACTACGAGGAGCCCATCCCGGTGTCGAAGGGGCAGGAGCTTGGAGCCTTCGAGATGGGCTCCACGGTCATCCTGGCCTTCGAGCCGGGCCGGGTGGCCTTCGCGCCGTCCGTCGCTCCCGGCGCCCGGGTGCGCATGGGCGAGGCCCTCGGCGGCCGCGCGGTTTGACGGACCCCAGGCCATCGTCTAGAAACGGCCGCGTGAAGATCAACGGCGTCAAGGGGATGAACGACATCCTGCCCGCGGCCGTGGGGCGGTGGCAGGAGATCGAGCGGGTGGCCCGCCAGGTGTTCGCGCTGCACGGCTACCGCGAGGTCCGCACCCCGGTGGTGGAGCCCTACGCGCTCTACGCCCGCGGTGTGGGCGAGTCCACCGACATCGTGACCAAGGAGATGTACGTCTTCGAGGACAAGGGCGAGGAGAAGCTCGCACTCCGGCCCGAGGGAACGGCCGGGACGGTCCGCGCCTACATCGAGCACGGCGCCTTCGTCGAGGGGCCGCAGAAGTGGTTCTACGTCGGCCCCATGTTCCGCCGCGAGCGGCCGCAGAAGGGGCGTTACCGCCAGTTCCACCAGCTCGGCGTCGAGGCCTTCGGGATCGCCGAGCCGGCCATCGACGCGGAGCAGATCGCCATGCTCGCCGACCTCCTCCGGCGGCTGGGCGTCGCGCCTCGCATCCACCTGAACAGCGTGGGAGATGGCGCCTGTCGCCCGGCCTACCTGGAAGAGCTGCGGACCTGGCTCCGCGGTCAGGGCGGCGCGCTCTGCGCCGACTGCCGGGAGAGGACCGAGAAGAACCCGCTGCGCGTCCTCGATTGCAAGGTCCCGTCCTGCCAGCCGGTGCTGCAGGGCGCGCCGCGCCTTCTCGACCGGCTCTGCGAGGGCTGCCGGGCCCACCTCGACGCCGTTCGACAGGGACTCGACGACCTGGGCGTGCCCTACGAGGTGAACCCGCGACTGGTGCGCGGCCTCGACTACTACGTCCGCACCGCCTACGAGTTCACGAGCGACGCGCTGGGCGCCCAGTCGGCGGTGGCCGGAGGGGGGCGCTACGACGGCCTCGTCGAGACGCTGGGCGGTCCGCCCACGCCCGGCATCGGCTTCGGTATGGGAGAGGAGCGGCTGGCGCTGATCCTGGAGGCTGCCGGGCGGCCGGTGCCCGAATCGCGCCCCGAGGTCTTCTTCGTGTCGGCGGACGAGGCCGGCCGCAGGGAGGCGTTGCGCCGAGCGACCGAACTTCGCCGGGCCGACATCGCCTGCGACCTCGACGCGCGCGGCGGCAAGATGAGCCGCCAGTTCAAGCAGGCCGAGCGGGTGGGGGCGCGCTTCGCCGTCGTGATCGGCGGCATCGAGGCGTCGAGCGGCCAGGCCAGGCTGAAGGACCTGGCGACGCGCGAGGAGGTGCCGGTGGCGCTCGCCGACCTCGCCGCCCGGTTCCGCCCTGGTTCCCCGTAGGCGAGCGGCGTGCCACAGCCCCCGTTCTTCGTCGCCGTTCTCGCCGGCCCCACCGCGTCGGGCAAGACCCGTCTCGCCATCGAGGCCTCGCTGCGCGCCGGGGGCGAGATCGTGAACGCCGACTCCCAGCAGGTCTACCGCGGGCTCGACGTGGGCACGGCGAAGCCGACCGCCGAGGAGCGCGCCGCGGTCCCTCACCACCTCCTCGACGTGGCCGATCCAGGCGAGGGGATGGACGCCGCACGCTGGTCAGGTCTCGCCGACGCGGCCATCGCCGACATCGCGGCCCGGGGGCGCCTGCCGGTGGTGGTCGGCGGCACGGGGCTCTACATCCGGGCGCTCCTCCACGGCGTGGTGGACGCGCCCGGTCGCGACCCGGCGCTTCGCACGCAACTCGAGGAGGAGGCCGCGCTCCACGGCCGGCCGGCGCTGCACCGGCGCCTCGCCGCCGTCGACCCGGGCGCCGCCGCCCGCATCCGGGAGAACGACCTCGTTCGAACCGTGCGCGCGCTCGAGATCGCGGCCGGGGGGCGCACGCAGAGCGAGCTCTTCGAGGCCCACCGGTTCGCGCCGCGCCGCTACCGCTACCGGCTGCTCGCCCTCGACGTTCCCCGCGACGAGTTGCACCGGCGCATCGAGGCCCGGGCCGGAACCATGGCACGGGGCGGCGTCGTCGACGAGGCCCGCCGGCTCGTGGACCGGTTCGGCGCGGCCCTGCCCCGGCTCCCCATCGGATACGAGGACGCCATCGCCTGCGCGCTCGGGGAGATCGGCGAGGACGAGCTGGCGGCCCGCATCGCTCGACTCCACCGTCGGTACGCGCGGCGTCAGGTGATCTGGCTGCGCCGGGAGCAGGACGTGGAGTGGCTGGGGCCGGCGGTGGACGCCGACGAGGTGGCGCGGGCGTGGCGCAGCGCGACGTGATCTTGGACCTTCGCGTGTTATAAACCCGCACCGTGGCCACCCGCGTTCCGTTCACGACCGAGTTCGAGAAGCCGCTCGTCGCCCTGGAGTCGAAGATCGAGGAGCTGAAGCAGCTCTCCGGCGGTGCCGGGGTCGACTTCAGCGACGAGATCGTCAAGCTGGAGCGCAAGGCGAAGAAGCTCCAGGCGGAGATCTTCAAGGACCTCTCCCGCTGGCAGGTCGTCCAGCTGGCCCGCCACCCGAACCGCCCCTACACCCTCGACTACATCCAGGCGCTCTTCACCGACTGGATGGAGCTGGAGGGGGACCGCCGCTTCGGCGCCGACCGCGCCATCGTGGCGGGCCTGGCCCGTTTCGAAGGGGAGCCGGTGGTCATCGTCGGCGAGCAGAAGGGGCGGGGGACGAAGGACAACATGCTGCGCAACTTCGGCATGCCCCGGCCGGAAGGGTACCGCAAGGCGCGCCGCCTCTACGACCTGGCCGACCGCTTCCGCCGCCCCCTCATCACCTTCATCGACACGCCCGGCGCCTACCCCGGAATCGGCGCCGAGGAGCGCGGCCAGGCCGAGGCCATCGCCGTGAACCTCGAGGTGATGTCCTCGCTCGGCGTCCCGTCCATCTCCATCGTGATCGGCGAAGGGGGATCGGGCGGCGCCCTGGCACTCGGGGTCACGAACAAGATCCTCATGCTCGAGTACTCGACCTACTCGGTCATCTCGCCGGAGAGCTGCAGCTCGATCCTCTACCGCGACGCCTCCAAGGCCCAGAAGTCGGCGGAGAACTTGAAGTTGACCGCCAAGGACCTGGCAGGCTTCGGCATCGTCGACGAGGTGGTCAAGGAGGCCGCCGGCGGCGCCCACCGCGACCCACGCCTGACGGCCGAGAACCTGGGCGGCGCCATCCGCCGCCAGCTCGCCGATCTCCGCCAGCTCACCCCCGAGCAGCTGGTCCGGCAGCGCTACCAGAAGTTCCGGGCCATCGGCGTCTTCTCCACGGAGGAGTGAGCCGGGTGCCGCTCGTTCCCTCTCACGTCGCGTCGCTGCAGCCCTACGTCCCGGGCAAGCCCATCGAGGAGGTGGAGCGGGAGTACGGCGTCAGCGACGTCGCCAAGCTGGCCTCCAACGAGAACGCGCTGGGCCCGTCGCCGCTCGGGATGGCCGCGGCGCGGGCGGTCTGCGACCGCGTCCACCTCTACCCCGACGGCAGCGCCTTCTACTTGAAGAAGGCGCTCTCCGAACGCTTCGACGTCCCCATCGAGGAGATCCTGGTCGGCAACGGCTCGAACGAGCTCATCGAGTTGCTCGTGCGGACGTTTGCCCTGGAGGGCGAGGAGGTGCTGACGAGCGCTCAGAGCTTCATCGCCTACAAGCTCGCCGCCCACGCCCACGGGCGCAGGCTGGTCGAGGCGCCCATGAAGGAGCGCTTCCACTACGACCTCGAGGCCCTGGCCGCGCACCTCTCGCCCCGCACCAAGGTCGTCTTCCTGGCCAACCCGGACAACCCCACCGGCACCTGGTTCCTCGAGAAGGAGCTCGTGCACTTCCTGGGCAGGGTGTCGCGCGACACGCTGGTGGTCCTCGACGAGGCCTACGTGGAGTTCGTCGAAGCGCCCGGGTTCCAGGACTCGATGGCGCTTCGCAAGCAGCATCCCAACCTGGTGGTGCTCCGCACCTTCTCGAAGATCTACGGCCTGGCCGGGCTGCGTCTCGGATACGCCTTCGCCCGGCCGGAACTGGTCGCCTTCCTCGACCGGGTTCGGGCCCCGTTCAACGTGAACATGGTGGCCCAGGCTGCCGGAGCCGCGGCCCTGGGGGACGGCGCGCACGTGGCGCTCAGCCGGGAACTGGTGCGCCTCGAGCGCCCGTTTCTCGAGAAGGGGCTGCGGGAACTGGGAGCCACGGTGGTCCCGTCCCAGGCCAACTTCGTGCTCGCCGACTTCCCGGGGCGCCCGGGCATGGCGCTCTTCGAGGCGCTGCTGCACGAGGCCGTGGTGGTCCGTCCGGTGGCGGGGTACGGCTTCCCCACCGGTCAGCGGATCACCGTGGGAACCCACGCCGAGAACGTGAAGGCGCTGGCCGCCCTGCGCAGGGTGCTCGCGCGGTGAGCGCCCGCAGGCCGTTCATCGTGGCGGTCGACGGCCCGGCCGGCGCCGGCAAGAGCACGACCTCTCGCCGCCTGGCGGCTCGGCTCGGCTTCGCCATGGTCGACACCGGCGCCATCTACCGGACGGTGGCGCTGGCGGCCAGCCGCGCCGGGATCGCCTTCGACGACGACGAACGGCTTGGCGCGCTGCTCCCGGCCATCCGGGTCCGCTTCGAGCCGCCGCCGCCGGGTTCGGAGGGAGGCGGCCAGCGCGTCTTCCTCGGGGACGAGAACGTCTCCGAGGCCATCCGGACGCCGCCGATGTCCCTCGGCGCGAGCGCGGTGTCGGCGCGGCGGGTGGTGCGTGCCGGCCTCCTGGATCTCCAGCGGCGGCTCGCCACCGCGCCCGGCCTCCGCGGTGCGGTGCTGGAGGGGCGTGACATCGGGACCGTGGTCTTTCCCTCCGCCGACGCGAAGTACTTCCTCGACGCCGCCGCCGACGTCCGGGCGCGCCGCCGCTTCCTGGAGCTGCAGTCGAAGGGGGACCCCCAGCCCTTCGAGGCGGTGCTCGCCGACCAGCGCAAGCGCGATCGGGACGACAGCTCCCGGGACGTGGCCCCGCTCCGCGCCGCCGCCGACGCGGTGCGGGTGGACACGAGCAGCCTGTCGCTCGACGAGGTCGTGGCTCGCCTGGCCGACGAGGTGGAGGCTCGCCTGGCGGCCCGCGGCTAGTGCCTCGACCCAGGCATCAGGTGGACTTTACCGGGCGGGGCGGGGCGTTATATACGGCTCCGGAGGAGACTTGATGCAGGTCAAGGTCGCGAAGACCGCTGGATTCTGCTGGGGCGTCCGCCGCACGGTCGACCAGCTCATGGACGTGGCCCACGAGCGGCACACGCCGGTGGTCACCCTCGGCCCCATCATCCACAACCCGCAGTTCGTGGCCCGCACCCTCGAGATGGGCGTGGGAACGGTGGAACGGGTGTCCGAGGTGGAAGCGGGAACCACCGTGGTGGTCCGGACCCACGGCGCGGTGAAGCCCGAGCTCGACGCGGCCCGGGAGCGAGGCCTCGAGGTGGTGGACGGGACTTGCCCGTACGTGAAGTACCCCCAGGCCATGGCCCAGCGGCTCACGGCCCAGGGCTATCACCTGGTCATCGTGGGCGATCCGAACCACGCCGAGGTCAAGGGAGTCGTGAGCTACGGTCACGGCCCGTGCACGGTGGTGAGGCCGGGCGCCGACATCCCGCCCATCGAGGCCAAGAAGGTGGCGGTCATCGCCCAGACCACCTGCATCGGCGCCGACTTCGAGCGCGTCGTCGGTGCCCTGGCGCTTCGCCACAAGGAGGTCCGCGCCGTGAACACCATCTGCGCCGATACCGACGAGCGGCAGACCGACGCCCGGGAACTCGCCGCCGAGGTGGACGCGGTGGTGGTGGTGGGCGGAAAGAACAGCGCCAACACGCGCCACCTCGCCGAGATCTGCAAGGGGATCCAGCCCCGAACCTGGCACGTCGAGACCGAGGAGGAGCTTCAGCCAGAGTGGTTCCAGGACTGCGCGCTCGTCGGCGTCAGCGCCGGCGCCTCTACGCCGGACTGGGTCATCCAGGGGGTGGCCGCCAGGCTGGGGGCCATGCAGGGCGGCCGTGCTTGACGCAGTGATCCCGCCCGTGTAGCTTGCCTCGCCTTCGCCGCCGGGATGGTCCTGGCGGCCCGTCGAGTCCCTCGATCCCCGGGGACGCGGCGCAGGCCCACAAAGGGGGCGATGCAGCTTTCGTCGGCGACCCAGGCGCGGTCCACACCGTGCCGCCGCCGGCCCAAGCCCAAAGGACCGGGTTCCAATCGAATGGAGAATCAGATCGTCAGTTCGCCTGAGCAGGATGCCGAAGACTTCGCCGCCATGTTCGCCGAGAGCGAGGCGCGAACCGGCCCGGTCGAGGAAGGGCGTGTCGTCAGCGGCACCGTGATCCAGATCGCCAAGGACTACGTGGTCGTCGACATCGGCTACAAGTCCGAAGGGCAGGTGCCGCTCGCCGAGTTCATCCCGGTTCCCGGTGGGGAACCCCAGGTGAAGATCGGCGACAAGGTGCAGGTTCTCGTCGAGTCGCGCGAGAACGACACCGGCATGGTCGTCCTCTCCAAGGAGAAGGCCGACAAGATGCGCATCTGGGACGAGATCTCCGCCGCGTGCGAGCGCGACGAGCTCGTCGAGGGCGTGATCGTCGGACGCGTCAAGGGCGGCCTCTCCGTCGACATCGGCGTCAAGGCCTTCCTCCCCGGCTCCCAGGTCGACATCCGCCCGGTGCGCAACCTCGACAAGCTCATCGGCGAGACCTTCAAGTTCAAGGTCATCAAGTTCAACAAGAAGCGGGGAAACATCGTCCTCAGCCGCCGCGTGCTGCTCGAGAAGGAGCGCGAGGAGCTGAAGAAGGAGACCCTCAAGAACCTGAAGGAGGGCGCGGTCCTGAAGGGCGTGGTGAAGAACCTCACCGATTACGGCGCCTTCATCGACCTGGGCGGCATCGACGGCCTCCTCCACGTCACCGACATGAGCTGGGGACGCATCGGCCACCCCAGCGAGATGTTCGAGGTCGGCCAGGAAGTCCGCGTCGTCGTCCTCAAGTTCGACCCCGCCAGCGAGCGCGTCAGCCTGGGCCTGAAGCAGATCCAGGAGGACCCCTGGCACCGCGCCGACGAGAAGTACCCGGTCGGCACGCGGGTCAAGGGCAAGGTGGTCAGCCTGACCGACTACGGCGCCTTCATCGAGCTCGAGCAGGGCGTCGAGGGCCTGGTCCATGTCTCCGAGATGAGCTGGACCAAGCGGGTCAAGCACCCCTCGAAGCTGCTCAACGCCGGCGAGGCGGTCGAGGCGGTGGTGCTCGACATCGACCCGAAGGCCAAGCGCATCAGCCTCGGCATGAAGCAGATCGAGCCGAACCCCTGGACGCTCCTCGAGGACAAGTACCCCATCGGCTCGGTCATCCGCGGCGAGGTCCGAAACGTCACCGACTTCGGCATCTTCGTCGGCGTCGAGGATGGCATCGACGGGCTGGTGCACGTCTCCGACATCTCCTGGACCGAGCGGGTCAAGCACCCGGGCGAGAAGTTCAAGAAGGGCGACGTGGTCGAGGCCGCGGTGCTCAACATCGACGTCGAGAACGAGCGCTTCAGCCTGGGCATCAAGCAGAACCAGTCCGACCCCTGGACCACGCTCTCCGACCGCCACCCGGTGGGTTCGCGCCTCAAGGGCAAGGTCACCAAGGTCACCGACTTCGGGGCCTTCGTGGAGATCGAGCCCGGCATCGAGGGGTTGGTCCACGTTTCCGAGCTGCGCGACGAGCGGGTCGAGAACCCGCACGACGTGGTCAAGGAGGGCGAGGAGGTCGAGATCAAGGTCATCGACATCGATCCGCACGAGCGCAAGGTGGCCCTGTCCATCAAGGCGCTCTCCCGCGACGGCGGCGACGACGAGTACCGCGAGTACCTGCGCAAGCAGGGCGACGGCCGAGCCCGCCTCGGCGATCTCATGGAGAAGTTCAACCGGCGCAAGGGCTAAGGGCCAATCCCGGCGGGCGAAGTTGAGGCGGGCGGTTCGCGAAAGCGGGCCGCCCGCTTCCCGATGCGGCGCTCGCCTGCGCAGTTGCGGGCTCCCGGCGACCGTGGTCTTCTCGGACGCACATGAGCACAAACGATCCCGGCGAGCCCCTTCCGACCACGCCCGTCCCCCTGGCCTCGCCACCGGCGCCGGCGCATCCCCAGTGGAGCGCGCCGCCGCCTCCCTGGGCGGCGCAGCAGCAGCCGTCGTTCCCGCCGCAGCCTCCACCTCGCCGCGATCGGGCCGCGCTGGCGGTGGTGGTCTTCATCTTCGGCGGGCTCTTCCTGATCTTCTTCGCCTTCCTCTGGCTCGCCTATGGCGCCGTGAGGGGGGAGTCGCCCCGGCTCGCCTCCGGACCTCGCATCGGCGTGGTGGACGTGAAGGGGCCCATCGGCATGGGGCGCGGTTCGGTGGAGTCGGAGCCCGTGCTGAAGCTGCTCAAGCGCTACGGCGAGGACTCGGACATGAAGGCGGTCGTGGTCCGCATCGACTCGCCGGGTGGAGCGGTGGGCACGAGCCAGGAGATCCTCGACGGCCTGCGGCGGCTGGCCGAGGACAAGGTGGTGGTCTGCGCCATGGGCAACCTGGCCGCCTCGGGCGGGCTTCTCGTTGCCATGGGTTGCGACCGCATCGTGGCCGAGCCGGGTACGCTGACCGGATCGATCGGCGTCATCAGCACCTTCCCCAACGTGAACGGCCTGCTCAAGAAGATCGACGTGCAGATGAACACGGTCACCGCCGGCAAGCTCAAGGACGCCGGCAGTCCGTTCCGCGAGTTCAGCGACGCCGATCGCTCCTACTGGCAGGAGCTGGCCAATCGCATCCACCGCCAGTTCATCCAGGCGGTGGTCGAGGGGCGGAACCTGCCCATGGAGCAGGTGGAGAAGTTCGCCGACGGCCGGGTCTTCACCGGCGAGCAGGCGGTGGAGTTGGGGCTGGTCGACGAGCTGGGCGGATTCCAGGACGCCGTCGACCTGGCCAAGGAGCTGGCCGAGATCCGCGGGGAGCCGCGGATGATCTACCCGCCCGACGAGCGGTCCCGGTTCCTCGAGGAGTTGATGGGCGGCATGGCCCAGAAGGTGGCCCAGGCGGTGGCCGAGGCAGTCCGCACCGAGATCCACCGACAGTCCACGTCGGCCGACGGGCCGGGCGTCTACTTCCTGGCGCAGTAGCCGGAGGAGCCGTGGAGAAGCCGCTCTGGGCCCCCTGGCGGATGGAGTTCATCCAGGCGGAAACGCCCGATGGATGCATCTTCTGCCGCTTCCCGGCCGAGGGGGGCGAGGAGGCCGACCGGCGCAACCTGATCGTCCACCGGTCGCCACGGGCCTTCACCATCCTGAACCGCTCCCCCTACAACAACGGCCACGTGCTGGTCGTGCCTCGCGCCCATGTCTCCCGGCTCGAGGACCTCGACCCGGCCGACTTCGAGGATCTCCAGACCGAACTGCGCCGGGCGGTCGGGGTGATCCGGGCGGCTTACCGCCCGGAGGGCATGAACGTGGGAATGAACCTGGGGAAGGTGGCCGGCGCGGGCATCGCCGACCACCTTCACTGGCACGTCGTGCCTCGATGGGGCGGAGACACCAACTTCATGCCGGTGCTGGCCGACACCAAGGTCATGATCGAGCACCTCGACTCGAGCTGGGCGAGGATCCGGGCCGGCTTCGCCGCCTGAACCGGGAAGGACCCCGAACCGTGCACTGGCTCCTCATCGCCGCCGGGCTGGCCGTGGTGGCCGCCTTCCTTGCCTATCGATTGAAGCGGCGCCGGGAGGAGGCGAAGGCCTATCTCAAGGGCGTCCGGTCGATGATCTCGGATGACCCGGACGCCGCCATCGAGGCCCTCTCCGACGCCGCCCGGCTGGGCAGCCCGGAGGCGGTGGAGACCTACCTGGCGCTGGGCGATCTCTTCAAGCGGGAGGGCGACCTCACCCGGGCCATCCGGCTCCACCGCAACATGCTCCACCGGCCCGGCCTGGCGCCGGGGCGGCGGGCCGAGGTGGAGCGGGAGCTGGCCGACGACTACCGGCGTGCCGGGATGCTCGCCGACGCCGCCGAGGCCTACCGGACGCTGGCGCTGGCGGGCGACGCCGTGGCCGCAGCTGGGTTGCGGGACGTGCTCGTGGACCAGAAGCGCTTCGACGAGGCGGTCCGGGTTCACCGGGAACGCTGCGCGCCCGATCCGCGCCTTCTCGCGCACCTGCTCGCGGCGCAGAGCCGGGCGGAGCGAGAATCCGGCGAGGGCGGGGCTCTGGAGCGAGCCCGCCAGGCGGCCCTGGCCGACCCGTCCTGCGCCGACGCCCAGCTGGCGCTGGCCGAGGCCCAGGGTTCGGAAGGGGACGTGGAGGGTGGCGCCGCTTCGGTGGGGAGGGCGCTCACGGCGACTCCGGAGGCGGCGCTGCTCGCCTGGCCAGCGCTCTCGGGCCTTCCTTCGGCGGCGGCGGATGGCGCCGTCGATCGCGCGCTCGCGGCCCGTCCCGGGGACGCGCGGCTGCTCACCCTGCGTGGACGGCTGCGAGTCCGGGACGGCAGGCCGGCCGAGGCGCTCGTGCCTCTGCGGCAGGCCCTCGACGCGGACGCCGACGGTGAGGTGACGCTGGCGCTCCGGGAACTGCTCCGCGAGGCGGCGCCCCCCGGGCCAGGCGAGCTCGCCGGGCGGCACGACCTCATGGCGGCGGCGCTCCTGCGCAACGCGGGCTTGCTGCGTTGCAAGCGCTGCGGGGGGGGTGCGGCCGTCCGGGCCTGGCGCTGCCCGCGCTGCGGGACCTTCGATGC
>Ga0315278_10002062_pt1 | contig 17810 bp, 16 predicted proteins | sample YL17G06_0_MG_FD_203880 | JGI IMG/M metagenome (GOLD analysis project Ga0315278, IMG submission 203880) | Sediment microbial communities from Yellowstone Lake, YNP, Wyoming, USA - YL17G06_0 | ecosystem: Environmental > Aquatic > Freshwater > Lake > Sediment | place: USA: Wyoming | collected... | reverse complement strand
CACTCATCGTCACAGAGCCGTCTCTCCGGTTTCACCCGTCCGAATACGCACCGCGGCAGTCAGATCGCGCACGAAGATCTTGCCATCTCCGATACTGCCGGTCTTGGCTGCCCGGGTAATCGTTTCAATCACGCGCGGCATCTGTGCGTCTGTGACGGCAACCTCGATTTTTACTTTCGGCACGAACTCGATCGTATACTCCTGGCCACGATAGGTTTCCTTGTGCCCCTTCTGGCGGCCGAACCCTTTAACTTCCGTGACCGTCATTCCCTGTACACCCATTTCGAGCAAGGCATCCTTCACTTCATCCAACTTGAACGGCTTGACGATGGCTTCAATCATTTTCATGTCGCTGCCTCCTTTGCAGGCTCACCCGAAGACGCTGACCATTCATCGTCGCTAGGGTCGCCGGCATGATCGTGTGGTCAATGGTGTCATGATCTGTTTATGAATAGGCCCGCTCGTTATGCTGGCTGAGGTCCAAACCGGTCGATTCGTCTTCCGGAGAGACCCGCAGCCCAACCGCCGCATCAACAACCTTCAAGATAACCCAGGTACCAACCACGGAAAACAGCGCCACCGCTACGACCATGATCGCTTGAATCCCGAGCTGCCCCGCATTCCCGAACAAGAGCCCGTCAGCCCCGGCGGCATTGATTGCCTTTGAAGCGAGCAGGCCCGTCGCGAGGATGCCGAATACACCGCCCACACCGTGGATTCCCACGACATCGAGCGAGTCATCATAGCCCATCCTCCCCTTCCAAACAACGGCGAAATAGCACAGAATCCCAGCAAAAACACCAATTACGATCGCGGAGAACGGCCCGATATACCCAGAAGCCGGGGTCACGGTGGCCAGACCGGCTACCGCACCACTGGCCAGACCCAGGACGGTAGGCTTTCCGCGATGCGCCCACTCCACCCCCATCCATACCAACGCCGCGGTCGCTGCTGCCGCGTGGGTCGCCAAGAAGGTGCTTCCGGCCAGCCCGTTCGCTCCCAACGCACTGCCTGCATTGAACCCGAACCAACCAAACCACAGAAGCCCAGTCCCCAACAACGTGAAGGGGAGGTTATGCGGAGCCATGTAATCGGCTCCATGACCCTTACGCTTTCCTAATATGATGGCACAGACCAAGGCGCTCACACCGGAGCTGATATGTACCACTGCGCCTCCGGCGAAGTCTAAAGCGCCCATCTTTCCCAACCATCCACCGCCCCAGATCCAATGGGCCACCGGCGTGTAAATCACCAGAGACCACAAGGCTGCAAACAGCAGCAGCGCGGAAAACTTCATCCGCTCTGCAACCGCCCCCGTAATCAAGGCCGGCGTAATCGCGGCAAACATGAGCTGGAATAGCATGAAGACTTGGTGAGGAATCGTGGGGCCATAGACTGGGTGCGGTTCGCTTCCCACTCCGCTCAACCCCATCCATTCCAAGCCTCCGATGAGACCGCCCTTATCAGGGCCGAAGGCCAGGCTGTACCCGACAAGAATCCAGAGGAGGCTAACCAGGCAGAGAATGACGACGCTCTGCATGATCGTGCTCAGGACATTTTTACTCCGGACAAGTCCTCCATAGAAGAGCGCCAGTCCTGGCATCGTCATCGCAAGAACCAGCGCGGTGGAGGTGAGAACCCATGCGGTGTCCCCCGTATCGATCTTGAGTACAGGGGCTGCGACAGGGGCGACCACTTGAGCCGATGTGGCCGCTGGATCCTGGGCCGCGACTGACCCTGTGAAGACCGCCAAGGTTCCCAGCATCACGGCGATGGTCAGGCCTATGATACTGAATACCCCTTGGCGCCTACGCTTACGATTGTCGTCTTGTTCAGGGTCAATCACCCTCGTCCTCCTTGTCTTCGCTCACCCCTTGCCTTACGAATAGGCCCGTTCATCATGTTGACTGAGGTCCAAGCCCTTTCGCTCATCCTCTTCACTCACACGCAGACCCATCAGTCCATCCACTAGCTTCAGAATCACGAAGGTCCCTACAAAGGCGAAGACCACGGACACCAAGACCGCCACAGCCTGAATCCCGAGCTGCGCCGGATTGCCATAGAACAACCCATCGGCTCCTGCCGCATTAATCGCTTTCGACGCGAAGAGCCCTGTCGCCAGCGCGCCCCACACGCCTCCTACGCCGTGAATGCCGACCACATCAAGGGCGTCGTCATAGCCCAACTTGGACTTCCACAACACCGCTAAATAACACATGACCCCCGCCCCCAGCCCGATCATGATCGACGCCATCGGGCCGACGAATCCGGAGGCTGGCGTGATCGCCACCAATCCCGCGACGGCGCCGCTCGCCGCGCCCAGCACCGTTGGTTTGCCTCGGTACATCCACTCTACGACCATCCAGGCCAGCGCCGCGGCAGCCGTCGCCGTATTGGTCGCGACAAAGGCGCTGGTTGCCAACGCACCGGACGACACCGCGCTGCCGGCGTTGAACCCGAACCATCCGAACCAGAGGAGGGATGCCCCCAAGACCGTCATGGGCAAATTGTGCGGGACCATATGTTCCTTGCCATAGCCCAACCGCTTCCTCAATACGATGGCGCAGGCCAACGCCGAGACGCCGGAACTGATATGGACGACCGTCCCACCGGCGAAGTCCAACGCTCCGAGGTTTCGAACCCATCCTCCGACCGCCCAAACCCAATGGGCCAGCGGGTCGTAGATGAAGGTCGCCCATAGCAGGGTAAACACCAGAAAGCTGCTAAACTTTATCCGTTCGGCAAACGCTCCCGTGATGAGAGCGGGCGTGATGACCGCAAACATCATCTGAAAGATCATGAATGCCTGGTGCGGTATGGTGGCCGCATAATCTGCATTGGGCTCGAGCCCCACGCCGTTCAGACCAAGCCATTCAAGCCCACCGATGATGTGACCTTTGTCAGGCCCGAAGGCGAGCGAGTACCCCCAGAGTACCCACTGGAGACTGATCAGACAGAGAATGATAAAGCTCTGCATGATCGTCCCCAGTGCATTCTTGGAGCGCACCAACCCTCCATAGAACAACGCAAGACCGGGCGCGGTCATGGCCAAGACCAAGGCCGTCGAGATCAAGACCCAGGCCGTATCGCCGGTATCGATTTTCGGTGGAGCCGGTACAACCGGTGGCGCAGCCTCTTGAACCACTGGTGCCGTTGCACTCGACGGAGACGCCTCCTGAGCCCACCCTCCTGCCGCCCACAGGAGAACGGCAAGTCCGGTCAGGAGCAGCAGACTTTGTTTGATCGTGCACAGTCGTCGAATCATGGTTCCCTCCTTTTTCACTCGGGTCAAAACAGGTAGATGACCTGGAACGATAAGGTTTCTTGATTGTTGGTCGGTCGGCTGCCATACAGAAAGACGTTCTTGTCCGATTTGTCATACCGGAACTCGACCCGCGTGATCAGCGACGGCACCGGCTTGAATTGCAGCGTCGGCGTGATTTCCCACAACGTTTGGGCTACCGGTGTGGCGGGTGTGGTATTTGTTGCCCCGGCACAGGTATTCGAGCCTCCCGCCGTATTAAAGTAGCCGCCGCAAGTCCTGGACCCGCCGGCATCCTCAAAGATCTCCCCGCGTAGTCGGAAACTGAACTGGTCGGTAAAATCATGGGTCAGGTAGCCAGCCACGCCGTCCCACCGCGCATTTGGCTTCCCGGTCGTCGCCGCCACCGGATTGCTCGCCTCGTTGACGTAGTACGGCTCGATTACTATCGTGTCCTTGATCGTCGGTTTCAGCGTGATGATGAGCCCATTGGCAAAGCGTTTGGCTGAGGGGTTCCCGGCGGCCCCGCCGGTCGGCGTGGGGCCCGCGAGGTTGGTCGGGGTAAAGGTATCCCCGTAGTTCCGGTTCGCTTGTTCCGGGCCCCAGGACCCGTACCAGCTCACCCCGACCTTGTCATGCGGGGTCAGGGCCACCAGGTACTCGAGCGTCTTGCCCTTATTGTTGTCGTCGACATTGTCCCAGCCATTGACGATGCCCAGGGAGGCAAGGACCATAGGGTTGAGCTGGTAGGTGAAGCGGATGCCCGTCGTGGTGAACGCTTGCCCCAGGCCGAACATGAACGAACGGGAGAAATTGTTGTTCTCGAAACTATTGATCACCTCATACCCGATCAGGGTGTTCATCTTGCCGGCCTGAATTTTGAGCCCATTGCCGATCGGCAGAATGTACTCGGCATAGAGTTCTTGAAAATCCATCTCATCGTTGCTGGTGCCGGGTTGATAATTGGTGCGGGCCCGCGTCACTCGAGAGTCGAGACCAAAGTTGAGCCGCGCGCGAAAACCCGCGCGGTCGAGCACGTCCCCCCCCGCCTCCGCCGGGCGCTCCACCATCAGTTGGAATAGGTGTGCCATGAACGCGTTGGCGTTCGTGTCGAAGATATGCAATTGATTGAGGTTACTGTTGGGATTGTTGAAATTCTGCGTATAGGCCACATCCAGGAACCCGGAGGCCTTAAACCCCAAGGTCTTCCAGAGGGATGGCGCCTCTATTTTCTTCTCTAAGGAATCAAGCCGCTCCTCCACAGTCGGCGGCGAGGCCGGAGCCGGCGCGGGCTCTTGGCCGAACACCGAGTTGCCGCCGATCAGCGACAACAGCACACAAAACCCTATACCGATGAGACTACGTAATAACATGATGACGTCCTCCCTCGTCCGATTGGTGATGCCCTTGCTCACTCGACTTGCCGCTCTCACCTCGACGACGTCGTCGCCACGCACGCCTTTGTGCGAAACTTCCAACCCCTCCGCGTCCATTCGACTCTCATGTCCAAATCAATTCCCACCAGCCAACATATACATTTCGTTTCTCAGTTTTTCTCCATGATTAAACCTGCTCGAATGTGGTCAAAAAAAAAACGCCCTCTAGCCCGCTGGGGGCCGGAGGACGCCATTGTCCATGCCGTACTGTCTTAAGGCCGGTGGAAAACGCCGTTGTTCCCCTGTCCGATGGCACCCTTGTAGCATGCCCCAGGAAAATCTGTCAACGTCTTTGCACTTCACTTACGAAAGAGGGGGATGGCGCATCCACCCTAACGCAAATCCTCATTAGGCCGACCGCACGACGCTCTCCAACCTAGCGATGATCTGGCATCTATGCTAGATTTGTCCACCTATGGCTCCCTTAATACACCTTTCGAAAATCAGACGCCATAGCAAGCCATTGTTATTGCTCGCCGTAGTCTGTTTAGTCTGCACCGCCTGTAGCACGACAGCCCCGACCAGCAAGGTCCTCTTTGAAGATCCTCGGGGAACCGTGTTGCTTAAAACAATCCCGGATCGTTCCTTCCAGACCAGTCACCCGATCAGTCTAGAGCCAGCCCTTTTCGCCAAGATATTGAAAGGCATAGAGATTCAGGATCAGGAGCACGGCCTTCAGAAAATGCTCGCAGGACCATCATCTTCCGTCCCCGTCTTTTCTGAAGATCAGATCCGGTTCCTCGCTCCGTTGCTTGCAGAGGGCTTACGTAAGGCAACACCAGATCAGTGTGTCGAGTATCGTGTCCAGACTACGAGCAAAGGTTCTGCATTAGAATCATCGACCACAGAAACCACCGCCGGCTCCCTCTACACCTATGGCGTATCGCTATACTTCTCGCTCACTCAGTATCGATATGCCCCGACCAGGACCGACACGAAGAACCTCGCTCACGGACGCTTGCCCGATTCCACAGGCCTAGTCAACCGTGTTCTCATTTTTACTCCGGGCGCTGCCCAGCGGTCCGAGGGCTTTCATCGGCCAACAGGGGTGGCATCGACCGACAAGTATCTCGCCATCGATTATCAACTGCTGCAACAGACATCGCTACCAACACCACCTACTGAGCAGGCTTCGCCTCAGGTCGAACGAGCGGCTCCGCCGACTCGCCAACCCCTCGCTGGGGCCAGGCCGCCCGACGCCCAGTCAGATTCTCTCGCTCAGCGCGACGCGGAAATTCACACACTAAAGGATCTTGTCGTCAAGAAAGACTTGGAGATGGAAACCCTCAGGCAAGAACTGCAATCCGTCCGAAAACAACTCGACAGCCAAACGACGAAGCCAAACAGCCAGAAACGGAAGCCCTTGCCTCCTTCGAAGCCACAGTAGATAGCCCCGTAACCGCAGTAACAAAAATGGCGTGACGGGTGGAAAAACGAGACGAGGGAAGTTTCAACATTCGAGGTTTTCGGAATTTCGGATCGAGCCTTTCCCGCTCGTCTCGCCCGTCCCGCCAGTCTCGCGCAGCTATCCTGCTATGAGTTGCGATAGCCGTTCGTAATCGGCATCCGCCGATCCTTACCCAAGGCCCGATGCGTGATCTTGATGCCGATCGGCGCTTGCCGGCGCTTGTATTCGCTGCCATCCACCATCGCCATCACGCGCGCCACCGTGGCGCGGTCACACCCTGCTTCAACGATTTCTTCGAGAGACCGGTCTTCTTCCACGTAGGCCTGGAGAATGGGATCAAGTATCTCGTAGGGCGGCAGCGAGTCTTCATCCTTTTGGTTTGGCCGCAGCTCGGCTGTCGGCGGTCGATCTAACGTCCGTTTGGGAATCACCGGGGCCGTGCTGCGGAGGTTGCGGAGCCGCGCCAGTTCATACACCATCGTCTTAGGCACATCTTTGATCACGGCAAAGCCGCCGGCCATATCGCCGTACAACGTGGCATACCCGACGCTCATCTCGCTCTTGTTGCCGGTGGTAAGCACCAGATGGCCGAACTTATTGGAGAAGGCCATGAGGAGATTGCCCCGGATGCGGGCTTGGAGATTCTCTTCAGTCGTATCAGCCGCACGGCCCTCAAACGTCTCTGCGAGCGCGTGCCGATAGGAGTCAAACATCGTTGTGATGGGAATCGTACGGACGGAGATTGCGAGTCGTTTTCCCAATTCAGCGACATCATCGAGACTGTCTTGCGACGTATAGGGCGACGGCATGAACAGACCCCGTACGTTTTTGGCGCCGAGGGCATCGACGGCGAGCACGGCGGTCAGCGCCGAGTCCACTCCGCCACTCAAGCCGATCACGGCACGCGTAAATCCGTTTTTCCTCACGTAGTCGCGCACCCCCAATGTGAGAGCCCGATACACTTCCTCAAGCGGGTCCAGGACCGTCGCCATATCGGGGACCACGCGCGCCCGAGTTTTGGGAACAGATGGAAGGGACACAGCGCAGACCACCACAGCAGCGGCAACCCTTTGCGGCACGAGCTTCTTCCTGCCCTGCGCACGTCTCGCGCGGGCGACACCCTCCATATTAAGATCTGCGACGATCAAATCCTCTTCAAACGCTTTCCCCCGCGCGATAACTTCACCCTGGTGATCGAGGATCACGCTGTTCCCATCAAAGACCAGTTCATCCTGCCCACCGACCACGTTGGTGTAGGTGAGCACCACCCCGTTTTCTCTCGCACGGGTCGCTAGCATCTGTTCGCGCACCCGGCTCTTGCCCAGATGAAACGGCGAGGCATTGATATTCACGATGACTTCGGCGCCCGCCGCTGCCTGGAAACGCGTCGGGCCTTCGGGCAGCCAGACATCCTCACAAATGTTGACCCCGACCACCGTGCCGCGCAGACGGATGAGCGGCAGCCGCCGGCCTGGATGAAAGTAGCGGCTCTCGTCAAACACGCCATAGTTCGGCAAGTACCACTTGCAATAGGTCGTGATGAGCTTCTGATCTGCGATCACGGCAGCCGCATTGTAGAGTTCGAGCGCGCCAGCCGGCACTACCGACGAACGAGCCGGTTTCGGATCTATTCCATCACTCTGGCTGACGTAGCCCACAACCGCGGCAAGGCCCCGACAGTGGCGGACGACTTCCTGGAGCGCTCGGCGGTTGTCCGCGACAAAACGTGGTTTAAATAAGAGGTCTTCGGGTGGATAGCCGGTGATCGCCAGCTCCGGGAAGGCAACCAAATCAGCCTTCGCCTTCTTCGCCTCGCGCAGCCAGCCCGCGATCCGGCGGACGTTCCCATCCAGATCCCCGACCGTTGGGTTCATCTGCACCATCGCGATACGAAAGATACGCATAACGTGCTTTAGTGTCTGACTCGATCAGCCCGTTCGTCGATCTCGCCCGCCAGGAGAACCGCCTCGGCAATTTCACGCATCGATTTCCGGAGATCCATGCTTTGACGTTGGATGAGCTTGAAAGCCTCTTCTTCGGTCAGCTTCTTCGATCGCATCAGGTAGCCCTTGGCCCGCTCCATCAGCTTTCGAACCACCAGCGCTTCCTGCATCTCAAAGGACTTCTCGATCAGGGTCGTATGCTCAATGGCGATAGCAGCCTGATTCGCGATGGCCTGAAGCAACTTGACCTCTTCGCTGGTAAACACGTGCGGAACAGCCGTATAACTATTGATCACGCCCACCGCTTTCTCCCGCACCATCATCGGGACCGAGACCATTGAGCACAGCCCTTCCTTCTTGGCCATATCCGGAAACATATAGCCCCGCTCTTTGGTGACGTCGGCCACAATGATCGGTCGACGGTCTTGTACGGCACGCCCACTGATGCTCTGTCCAACCTTAAGATTCGGCTTCCGGCGATACTGTTCACTGAGGCTTTGCGTCGCCTCGATCCGCAGTTCCCCGCTCGTGTGGTCCAGCAACATGATTGAGCAGATCTTGGAGTTCATCATTTGCGCGGTCATCGTAACCAGGAGTTGCAGCACATCTTGGATCAACCGATTGGAGGCCACCGTTTCCGACACCTGCGACAGGGTTTCCACCTGCAAGGCTTTGCGTTTCATTTGATCGTAGAGCCGCGCGTTCTCAATCGCGCCACCGACTTGATTGGCGATGGTGGACAGTAACGCAATCTCATCAGACCGATAGCGTTTCGGGCGCTTGTGCTGGACATTGATCACGCCGACCACTTCTTTCTTAGCCATGATCGGTACGGAGACAAAGGCCTGATGGCGGTCTTCTGGAAGGTTATGGAAAAACTTGAAGCGTGGATCGTCGCTCGCATTACTCGGAATCACGACACGCGTTCGTTCCTGAGCCACCCACCCGGTGATCCCTTCCCCCAACCCGATTGTGATGCGGCCAATCAATTTCGGGTGAGGATTCTTTGAGGCCCGCAGAATGAGTTCGTCTTGGCCATCCGACAACAGATAGAGGAGGCAGGCATCCGCCTTGGTGGCTTCGACGACAACTTCAACGATATGTTTGAGAACTGCCTCGAGATCCAGTTGGTTGCTAATCGATTCCGTGATCCGATGGAGCACATCGACTTCGCGTGTTTTTTCCCGCAAGGCCTGTTGGAGGTGAGCTACGGATGGCGTGTGTTTGGTTGTCATTGGATCTTTATCTTCGTGCACTGGCTTTTCGGCGGACAGGACGCTTGCCTTGCTGACGGCCACTCGACGGTCGGCTCCCACGGCCGTGCTTGCTCTGAAACCACTCTGCACAGACCTGTTGCTCGATCGGCCGAATTACCACCTCCCCAATCCGCACCGGCCACACCCCAACGACCCGCCCCCCGACAACCTTCTTGTCATGTTGCATGGCACCCCAAAGGGAGGTAAAAGATGTCTGTGAGACCTGTTCGGACAACCCAGCGCGCTGCACCAGACTTCTGATCCGTTCGACAGCTTCTCGCCCGCACAGGCCCATATGACAAGCCAAATCCGCTTCTTGCACCAATCCAATTCCAACCGCTTCGCCATGGATCAACCCGCGATAGCCTGCGAGTGACTCCAGTGCATGTCCAATCGTATGGCCGTAGTTGAGAATGCGTCGGCGGTCAGACTCCCGCTCGTCCGCTGCAACCACCTGCGCCTTGATCTCACAGGATCGCTTAATCACGTGGAGCACCGGCGCTTCCTCGAGTTTCAACAGCGCAGGAATCTCCTTTTCCAGAAAAGCAAAGAACTCCCCGTCGGCGATAATGCCGTATTTGATCACTTCGGCCAGACCAGCGATCCATTCTCGACGTGGCAAGGTGCGCAGCGTGAGGGTATCGATCAGTACCGCGCGTGGTTGGTAAAACGCCCCGATGAGATTCTTTCCCAGCCGATGGTCCACGCCGGTCTTGCCACCGACGCTGGAGTCTACTTGGGCTACAAGCGTGGTCGGCACTTGCACAAACGGGATTCCTCGTTGATAGATCGCGGCAGCAAAGCCGGTGATATCACCGATGACCCCACCACCGAGGGCCAGTAACAGAGACTGACGTTCGAACTTATGCTTGGCCAGCGCATCAAGGATCTTGGCGATTGTGCCGAGCGTCTTCGTTCGCTCTCCAGGCGGCAAGATAATGGGGGTGGGATCGTATCCTGCCTTGCGAAGCGAGCGGAGGGTCCCTTGAAGATAATGGCTCGCCACATGCCTATCTGTCACAACCCCGATCTTTGGAGAGGTCGTAAGGTCCCTGAGCCTGTCCCCCACTGTCGCGAGTAATCCGGGACGGAGCACAATGTCATAGCTCCGCTCCCCCAAGCTCATCGGCACAATCTGTTCTGCCACAGCGGCCATGCTCAACGATGGTTTCTCCTGTCACAATATACCATTCACCCATCCGATTCTTCCTGGACAGAAGGACCTGGACTCACGAGACACTTCGCCTGCGGTGATGATGAATTGCGAGGGTTAAAATCGTGGGGATACTACCACAACGGTTCGGTAACTAGAAGGTTTTTAGATAAGCCTCTAGGTTAAATGATCGCGCTTCACGACCTCAGGAGTATCCCCCTTTAGGTTTATTAAGCATCACATTGGTTGCTTCAAATGGCTCTGACCGCTTCCCAAGCCATGATGTCAGTTCGATTGCCAATTGTTTTGCACGCGCAGACAGTCGATCGCCCGTCGCATTTTCTTGCGACGAGCAGGGTCAGCATTCGTTGATCATATCAGAAATAATCAGAGGACTAGAGAGCACGCCTTAGAGGATCGAGATGAAACACCAACCGTGAAGCCTCACCACCCTTGGTCTCCCCCATCAATAACGGACTTGAAGGTTCGCTACAAACTCTTGATGATACTAGGCGTCAAGAAAATGAGCAGCTCTTGCTTCGCGACAGACTCGGTCTTTTGCTTAAAGAGCCATCCCAGAACAGGCACGCGAGAGAGGTAGGGGATACCAGCCACGCCGTTGTTCTGCGAATCGATAAACACCCCGCCGATCACCATGGTCTCGCCATCGCGGATAGTGACCTGGGTATTGGCTTCGCGGCGGTCGATACTTGGACCAGCCGGATTGCTCCGTGCGCCAACGGCGTTTCTGGTTGCACGAACTTTCAGCTGAATTGTCTTGCCGATTTCCTTCGGATCACGCGAGGTAATCTGAGGGGTCACATTCAGTTCCAAGTTCGCATCCACAAAAGTGGTTTGCGTCCCCTGGAGAGAGGTCGTCTGGAATGGAATCGATTCTCCCTGTGAGATCTTGGCTTCCCGCTTGTCCAAGGTCGTGACCTTCGGCGCAGCAATGACTTTACTCAAGCCGAGCAACTCACCTGCCGACAACCGCACGTCCAACAGCGCTCCGTCTGTTTTCCCAATTGTGAACCCGACGCCAGGAGTTGACGACAAACCACCGACTGTGGCGGGAAGATTTACCAGAAAATCAGATACTTGACCCCCAAATGGTCCGACAACACCCGACTTGAAGTTCGCCACCCCAGTAGATCCGACCTGATTCACATTCTGCACGCCCCACTGAACACCCAGCGAACGGGAGTAGGTCGTATCAGCCTGTACAATCCTGGCCTCAATTTGGACTTGAGGCACTTCGAGATCGAGCCCATCAACTAGCTGCTTCATCACCCCAATCTTGCTTTCCGTATCCCGAACGATTAAAGCATTAGTCCCCTGACTGATTTGCATCAACCCTCTCGGGCTCAAATACTGCCGAAGAGCCGTCATGAGTTCTGTCGCTTGCAGGTTCCTAACATAAAACACACGATCGACCAGTTCTTCTGCTTTCGTCTTGGCATCCTTCGCCTGCGCTTCTTCATTCTGCTGTTTGGCAAGGTTCGCCAGCGAATCGATCCAGAGGATATTGCCTTGCCTGATCTTGCCCAACCCATTCATCTTCAAAATCATATCGAGCGCCTGATCCCAGGGAACACTCACGAGCTTCATCGTGACCTTACTCTTGACTCCTTCGCCGACGACCATGTTAAACCCACTCACTTCGGCAATGAGGCGCAGCACATTACTGATGTCGGCCTGCTGGAAATCCAGCGAAATGCGCCGGCCGACATAACGCGTTTCTCCAAGAACCAAATCTTCCTTTGGCGTGCTTTTCTCGCTACTATCTGCCTCGGAGGTCATCAGAACAGATCGCACATGAAATTTCGTCGAAGACCGCCGAACCGCAGCCATTGTCCGCTGAGCTACCCGAAGGGTGGCATCCGTCTGGACCTGCGGCATTGCAGGACTCTCCGACTCGATTGCCTCACCCGCCTCGCCACGGTATAGGTCTATGCCCGCGACCATATCCGTACCGGCGCCTTCCCGAAGAGTCACAATGAGATTCGACCCTTGCGGTTCAACCGAGTAGGCAGCCTTACCGGCAAGATCCAATACCACTCGTACTTTATCGCCATGATAACCGAGACGCACTTGCTTCAAAATCTGGTGATTCACAGACATGACTGGCTTGCGTATGGCGGAAGCCACACGTGGAATGTCTATTACGAGACGCCGCTCATCAAGACGAGTTACCTCGTGGACCAACCTGCCATCTCCCGAGATGACAACACGGATGTCGTCAGTGCCGCGCTGAACATCGATGCGGGTCAGGGTCTGCGCCAGACCTCCCTCGATAATCGATGGCATGCCTGAATCGACAGCAGGCAAGTCAATTGACGCCCCTATCGATGGCATGGCCATCGGAACACTGAGCGCTCCCACTGCCGAGAGCACGCGAACAAATGCTGTAGTTGTCATGGTCAGTTTAGGTGTCATTCTGCGCCCTCTTTCGGGTGGAGGAGCTTGACATACTCTCGCTCCTGTTTGCTCCCATACACATCTGTAAACCTTTCTTGCACCACAATACCTTTCTCCGTCACAGCACTCACCACGCCATTATTGGGACCGATACGCGTTCCTCGACGCACCGTATATCCATTCCCATCTGGCGTCTGGACCATAGCCGTATAGCCGTAGGCCCCCCATACCACAGCGATCAGGTTCATCTCCGTGAGTCCAACGCGTTGGAGCGGAGGCAACGTGGGGTCAATCGGCCCAAGTCCCAACTGTTCCAAAACTGGCGCGAAAGGATCGCGCCGCCCGGAAGGGTCATAGGAATGTGCGCTCACTGGCTCCAACATTGAATTGAGTGCAACTGGTTTAACATTCTCATCGCCAGATGCCGCGGCTAAAGTAGAACCCAATGCGTGCCTCGGCACATCATTGATAGAGGGCACTTTCAAAGAATCCTGCCGCATTGGGTTCATTTGTCTGACATGAGAACTCATACCAGTCTCAGCAAAAACCAGTCCAACTGCGACGAGCAGGCAGGCGCATCCAATTAGAGTCATTCTTGTTGTCTTCATGGTCAACCGCGTGTTTCCACAGATGTCATTCATCACTCAATGCCTCACACACACCCAAAACTCTGTGCCCTATTTCTTCTGAGGCGCCACCGCAGCCAGCTTGGTTTCCTGTGGTGCCGCATAGGCGACGAGGTCAAAAACGGTCTGCGTAACAACCCGCCCCTTCTCAAACTTAGGAGCTCCCATCTTGAGGCCAGACACGGTCACAATCCGAGGCAACGCGTTGATTCGATCAAAAAACAAAGCTGCGGTATGATAGCCGCCAGAGACTTCTACGTTCACCGGCATGCGGACAAAGAGCTTCGATGGGTCCTCGGTCTTGACACTCGGTTTCCACAGCTTAATGTCGAGTCCAAGGCGAATCCCCAAGTCTGACACCTGTTTGAGCAACATCACCGCCTCCTCTTCAGGCGGCAATCGTTCTTTCTTTTTTGCGAGTTCAATCTCTAGTTGCTTACTGGCAGCAATGAGTTCATCGAGATGTTTGACTTTAATGGTCAACGTTTGAATCTCGTTATCGAGCGTGCCGATCGCTCCTTGGAGCCCTGCAATTTCCGTCGACTTTGGCTCGGCCACATAATAATAGAAACCAACGACAATCCCCGCAATAACCATCAGAAGCAGCCCCACCTTCTGAACCAGTGGGATTGACCGCATTACGTCAAGATTCACAGAAGGCAGGTTCATAATTCTTAACCTTTGAGACGGAAACCAAGTTTGAACTGATAGATATTGAGTTGGCTCTCCACCGCAGCTCGACTTTCTTGAAGATTGATATTTGTGAAGTAGTCGGTGCGGCGCAGGTTATTCACGAATTCCACCACATCGTCATTTGTCGCCGCACGACCCTCAAGATCGATGTCTTTCCCGGTGACCGCGACTCTCACCAGCCACAACTTCAACGGTTCCAGACTTTGACTGACATGGTCAAGCACCTTGACGGGGCCAATACGTGATTTCTCTAACTCATCAATAATACGGTTTTTGTCTTCCAACGCCTTCTTCCGACTTTCAAAATCAGAAACCTGCTTCACTTGCTCCTTCAACTGCGCGACTTGCTTCTCCTTATCGAGTTTCTCAATCTGCCGCACGGTTATTTCTTCATCGAGTGACGCCGAGTACCACCAACATCCCGCCAGGGTTATGAGCAACAACCCCACACCCAGCAGCGCCTGTGCTCTGACATCATATTGGGGCTTCGCATTATGCCCTTTCTGCCCTGGCAATAAGTTAATGCGAATCATCGATCCCCTACCGATCTAAGGGCCAATCCAACCCCCACGGCAGCCAACGGAGCCAGCGCGGCCAAGGTATCCTGATCAAAATCGCTCCCCGAGGTGTCGATTTCACCGAACGGATTGGCCACCTCGACGACAGCCTCCATTCGATCTCTCAGTTGTGCGACCAACCCCTTGACCTGAGCGCCCCCTCCGCACAAGAGAACATGCTGAATGTCCGCATCCGACATGGTGGACTTGAAGTAATCGATGGTCCTTGCAATTTCCGACGCAACCTCGGCATTTACACTATCGACGACCTTAGTCACCGCGGCCTGATTGCTCCCTGCCGAGCGCTCGCCTTTTTTCGTTTCCTCTGCCTCCTCATAGGACATGCCCATCTCTCGCTGAATGGCTTCCGTATAGCGATTCCCTCCGATGGGAATATCACGCGTGAACAGCGAGGTACCGCCTCGAACAATATTGATATTCATGACACTGGCGCCAATATTGACGAGCGCGGTGGTATCCTCCTGCGAGACAGGATAGTTGATCGAATGCATGTTTTCGATCGCAAAGGCATCCACATCCATCACCATCGGAAATAACCCCGCCCCCTTGACGAGTTCGGTCAATTCATTGATCTTGTCCTTCTTTGCAGCGACGAGAATAATTGACATCTCTCCCTGGGTATCGCCCGCGGCCTCGGAAGAGGGCAACACACTGAAGTCGATGTTCACCTCATTAATATCAAAGGGTATGTACTGCTCCGCAGCAAGCCTCACCTGCCCCTCCAACTCATCATCAGGCATCGCTGGCAGACTAATCTTTTTAATGATGACGGCATGTCCTGAAATCGACACGGCGACTTGCCTCACCTTGACGTTCGTCTCCTCAAACAATTCCTTAATCGCTGACACCACCCGCCCCTCGTCCATCACCGTTCCATCGACGATGACTTCCGGCTCAAGTGGTTTAAATCCATACTTCTGGAGAATGTACCGCCCTCGGCTCTCCTTCAACTGGACGAGCTTGATACCGCTCGACCCGATATCCAGTCCCACGAGCTGTCGCTTGGGCGTGAACATCGAGAACAGATCGGTTTCGGAGAGACTCTTGAATGAACTCAACATACGCGCCTCTGACTGTACATGACTATCCGCGCAGGACAAATCTTTATGTGAATTTCGCACAGACTGTCAATCATGACTATACCCCCGCAGATTTCAACGTCCTTAAGAAAGAATTTTGATCGAGACCGGTCTGGCTATACACCTACGTCCTGGCCTTCACTCCACGTTTCCCTATATGAGGAGCCGCATGGAACTGAATCACGTCCGGCAAACGTCTGAACGGTGCGTCTACGCTGGGGATTGGCTTCATGCACATGCTAAGTATAGTCCATGTACTCTACCTGTCAAGAAAATCACTTTCAGTACACACGCATAGGTATAGAGACGAGAGCGATAGTGGTGGGAGGAGGAGCGTAACGGCTCCGTGGGTTACTACTTATTGAGATCGCGATGGGCGACGGTCACTTGATATCCAATTGCGGCAAAACTTTCTTGAAGCCGGCCGGCAATAGCCACGGACCGATGACGTCCGCCGGTGCAACCAATCCCAACATTCACATAACTGCGACGTTCTCGCTCGAAGAGGGGGATGAGAAATTTAAAGAGGCCTTCAAGCTGCCCGATGAAGGTAACGGCGTCCTGATCGGTCAGCACATAGTTTCGCACTCGCGGGTCTACCCCGGTCAATGGCTTGAGTTCGGGAACGAAGAATGGATTTCGTAAGAACCGGACATCGAACAGGAGGTCAATATCGTACGGCACGCCGAACTTGAAGCCGAAGGTCACCAGCGAGATAGTCAGCCGGCGAGGCGTACCCTCCTGTCCGAACCGCCTGGCCAGCAACTCTCGCAGCTCATGCACCGTCAAATCGGAGGTATCAATAATACGGTCGGCGTGGCGTCGCAGATCGGCGAGACGCTCTTTCTCGAAGCGCACGCCTTCCAACACCGGGAGATGCGGCAGGAGTGGATGGGGCCTCCGAGACTCCGAGAATCGGCGAACCAGTACCTCTTCACGAGCTTCAAAAAATATCAACTCAACCGAATGACCAAGAGCCTTAACCCGCTCAAGAATCCCTATGAGATCGGAAAAGAACACGCGCTCCCTGACATCGATACCGAGCGCGACATTCTTAATCTCGCCCCCCTGCTGATGACACAACTCAACAAAGGTCGGTAGAAGAGCCGGCGGCAAATTATCGATGCAGAAATGCCCGACATCTTCGAAGCACTTGAGGGCATGCGACTTCCCTGAGCCAGAAAGACCGCTGATTACAACCAACTTGAGTGCAGCCATGCCTACCTACCCCTTACGGATCAATCAGAACCACTCGGTCACGATCGACACGCTGAAGAATCTGTAATTTTCCAGAAGACCGTGAGGTGAACACCACCAACGAGCCAGGCAGAGGATCTAGCCGACGCTTCGCCTCCTCCAGAGTCAGAACAGCCCGGACTGGACAAATGACTTCAATCTCTTCCTCTTCCTTGCGAATAGCCGGGCGCAGAATTTTGCGCACCGATTTCTTGGTCGGTTCTTTATGATCAGCCTGGCGTTCCTTGTACTTTCGTATCTGGACACCCAGTAGGTCCACCAGTTGATCGATCGTTGTATACATTTCCAGCGTTGAAGCTTTTGCCTGAATCCGTCGCCCCTACACCATACTGACAACCTCCGCCGCAATGCTGAAGCTTACTCACACTCAGGATCACTTCCAGATGGCTCAGCTTCACGTTATAGCGAAAGCCGCTCAAACCGGTTTTCAATATGCGCACTGAGAGCCAGCGTCACCACGAGATGTCGTCCTGTAATTTTCATAGGCATCCGTCCTTTCATGCTCACTGACTTCGGCCTTACTGCTGGCACTCGATGATGCGTATTAACTCTGACAGCCATCACATCAGGGGAAACAACAGACAAGAGGCAGGACGCGCTTGCGGCTGAGCAGGGCAGGTCTAAAAGAACCGCTTGCGTTGAGTAGCCGAGGGAATATGTTCTTCCGCCCGGTACTTGGCCACCGTCCGCCGTGCAATCAC
>Ga0315278_10002061_pt1 | contig 17814 bp, 13 predicted proteins | sample YL17G06_0_MG_FD_203880 | JGI IMG/M metagenome (GOLD analysis project Ga0315278, IMG submission 203880) | Sediment microbial communities from Yellowstone Lake, YNP, Wyoming, USA - YL17G06_0 | ecosystem: Environmental > Aquatic > Freshwater > Lake > Sediment | place: USA: Wyoming | collected... | reverse complement strand
CATGGGGCGCTGTGGAATGCACAAAGCAGCAATGGATTCGTCAGGCGGTCGGACTGGGACGCTCAGACGGTCAAGTTGAGGCGATTTTCGGGAACTGCGCAGAAGCGGCTCGAGACGTTAGACCTGGTCGTCTCGCTCTCACGTCTACAGCCGGAAATGCTGCGCGAGATTTTGGCCGACGAACCCCTCTACGGACCATGGCCTCCGCACGCGCACGCTCTCTTCAATCATGTCAGGAATCTATTGGACGACCCCGAGAAGAGGAAGAGTCTTCGATGACATCCAAACGTCTGTTAGCCGCTGCGGTGCTCTACATGTTCGAAACGCACTATTCATTTGCTTACGATATTGAGACGCACCGTAAAATTTCAATCGCCGGTGCGAATGCTTCAGTCCTGGCATCAGTGTTGACCACCCTTCAGCTCGGCGACACTTCCAAGCTAGTCATTAGCGACACAACTAGGTCATTTAATGACGGATCGGCCCTCGGCTGGATCGAAGAAGGCGCCGTTCGCGAAGACGGCGAATCACCGTGCGACGACCGTGTCCGGAATCACTTCTACAATCCATTGAACAACATGGGCTACTCGTTCGGCGCTCTCACGGGGATTTCTTCTCCGCTGTGGGGTCTCGAGGACCAGACGACTGCTCGCTTTCAGGATTTCTCATACAATGACGCGCGAGAGTACTTCTGGAACGCGCTGCAGGCACGCACGGAAACCGATCATCAGCGAAACCTGGCCTTGACCTTCCGTAGCCTCGGCCAGGTCATCCATGTGGTGCAGGATGCCGCTCAGCCGCAGCACACCCGCAACGACTCCCACGCCGGCGTCACGTGCCCCTACACGTTCGGCCTATTGGGTCCGGCAAGCCTCTTCGAGGAATACGTGGAAGGCAAGGCGATCTCGGGGAAGCTCAACTATTCGGGCTATCCGACCGTGGACCTGCCCAAGCCGCGGGACTTCTGGGACACCGAGGACGGACGCGGCGTGGCCGAGTTCAGCAACCGAAGCTTCGTGACCGTCCGCACAAATTTCACGGGCACACCTAACGACGTTCAGCCGGCTCCGGGATTCCCGTCTCCCAACGCCGGCGGCGCACGGCTATTCAAGGAGGATGTCCAAACGCTGATGCCCGGAACGACGCTCACGGGCGTCATGACGTTCATCGGAACACCATGGAGCGACAGTTACACGGGCGCCGGCGGCTACAACACGCGGACGAGCACGTACTCGCTGTTCACGAGCGATCTCGGCAGGCGGGGATCACCCGTCGAGTACAGCCTGAACACGTTCAATTACGAGAACGCTCAGCAGATCTTGATCCCCCGCGCGGTCGGCTATAGCGCAGGGCTCCTCAATCATTTCTTTCGCGGCACGCTCGAGATCGCCGCGCCCGACCGGTACGCATACCTAGTAAGTCCGTACTCCAATGGCGAGGGCACCTTCACGAAGTTGATGCTGAAGGTGCGCAACACGACGTCCGGGGCGGAGACGGGCACCGGGACGCTTCTGGCGATCGTCCGCTACCGGGCTGCGAGCGCCTCGAGCCCCTTGCTCTATCCGGGATACGCCATCCTGCGCGAGCCTTCCTACGCGATTTCGGCTCCGCAATCGGGTTCCCTCACGCGGGATTTTCAGCCGCTGACGTTCGACTTCGCTGCGAGCCCGATCCCAGTCGACGTCGCCGATGTCTCGGTCATGGTGGCATTCCGAGGTCCGCTCTCGAGCTCCGAATACACGGAGAAGGACGCCATCGTATTCGGCGGAAAGGACGTCTACGAGCCGCAGCTGATCAATTTCGGCAACTCGAGCGACTACGACTGCTACCAGGATGCGCTCTACTACGTCGTGGATCGGCCCTCCTCGCAGCGCGATCTGAACCAGGACGGCCGCCAGGACCTATTCGGCCCGGTACAGGAAATCGGCGCCTACGTGCGCCTGCAACCCTATGGTCCTCCGACGGTCCCGCTCGGTGCTCAAACGGCAAACTACGCCCTCCCCGGCCTCTTCTGGGCGCAGTACGGAAGCTTCGTCAGCGTCCAGGACCAGGACGGCTACCGCTTCGAGTACGCCTCGCCGGACACTGTCGACGCCTCCACCGGAGGGCACAGGTCGTTCTTCACTGCGGTAAATTTGCCTCGAAGCATCAATCGCATCGTCGAGCGGGACGGTCAGACGGTCCACGAAGTCGGCGCTTACTCCGCCGTGTCGTACCGCGGCAGCTCTGCCCCTTTTCACATCAACATGGTCAACGACAACGTCATTCGCAGCCAAACCTGCATCAATGGGCTGCCCTACGTGTCTCCGGCGTTCACGGAGGTCGCGGGCAGCGTCCCCGACACCGCCAACTGAGGTGACGACATGAACTCACGAGCCCTCCAACTGGTGGCCCTCGCCCTTTGTGCGGCCGCTGCAGGCGACGCCCGAGCCCGAGTCTCCTACGCCGGTCCCGGACGGACCACCGGCACCGCCGTGATCGACGACTCGGAGCGCGGCATGCGGGAGATTCGCCCCGGCGACGTGCTGCCCGACGTCGGCGAGCTACGCGAAATCGACGAGCACGAGATCGTCTTCGACCGTCCGCTGAGCGACGAAGAGCGAGAGCAATGGCGGGCAGCCGGCGGTGTCGTACCGGACATCCAACGCGTGCACCTCTACCGCCGCCCCACACCCGAAGACGAGTCGACCCCCGGCGCCGGCGCGGCGGCGATCACCGCCGACTGAACCCGACGCTCGCCTCACGTCGACTTCGCCGTCGTCACCCGATCGACGATCTCCATGACGTCGAGCGTCTGGACCTTCTCCTCGAGGTCCTTCGCCTTGATGCCATCGGAGAGCATCGTCATGCAGAAGGGACACGAGACGGCGATCGCCTCGGGATCGGTCTTCAGCGCTTGATCCGTGCGCAGAAGGTTCACGCGCTTGTCGGGATCCTCCTCGAGCCACATGCGTCCGCCACCGGCGCCACAGCACATGCCGAAGTGCTTGTGGCGCTCCATCTCCACCACCCCGGCGCCCGACTTCGCCAGCACGTCGCGCGGCTCGTCGTACACGTCGTTGAAGCGGCCGTAGTAGCACGAGTCGTGATACACGGTCTTCTTTCCGAATCGCCCCTCGACGGTGAGCCTGCCGGAATCGATCAGCTGCTTCACGAACTCCGCCGCGTGAATGACCTCGTACCGCCCGCCGAACTGCGGGAACTCGTTCTTGATGGTATTGAAACAGTGAGGACAGTTGACGAGGATCTTCTTGGTCTGCGCCGTATTGATCGTCTCGACGCACGTCTGCGCCATGGTCTGATAGAGGTACTCGTTGCCGAGGCGGCGCGCCGTCTCTCCGTTGCACGGCTCCTGCTTGGCAAGACAAGCGAAATTGACTCCCGCCTTCTGGAGGACTCGCGTGAAGGCCTGGGTGGTCTTCTTGTTGCGGTCGTCGAAGGCACCCGCACACCCGACGTAGTAGAGATATTCGGCTCCGGGATTGGTCTCGAGCGTCGGCACGCCGAGGCCCTCCGCCCAATCGAAGCGCTTCTCGGCGTCGATGCCCCAGGGATTCGACTGCGTCTCCATGTTCTTGAAGACGCGGTTGAGCTCGCTCGGGAAGCGCGACGCCTCCTGCACGAGATGACGGCGCATGTCGACGATCTTGTCGACGTACTCGATCAGCACGGGACACGATTCCTCGCAGGCGCGGCACACGTTGCAAGCCCAGAGCGTCTCGTCCTTGACGACCAGGCCGACGACGTTCTCGCCCACCTCGGGCGGCTCGGTGCCGTCGCCGTTGCCCTTCCAGCCGACCCGCTTCTCGATGATCTCGTCCTGGTGCTCGTAGAGGTAATCGCGCAGATCGAGGAGCAGCTGCCGAGGCGCAAGCGGCTTGCCCGTCGCGGTCGCCGGGCATTGCGACGAGCAGCGGCCGCACTCGGTGCAGCTGTACATGTCGAGCACCTGCTTCCAGTCGAACTGATCGATGTGCGAGGTGCCGTAGCGCGTGGCGTTCTCGAGGTCCTGCTTCGACAGGGCGCCGGTCGGCGCGAGCTTCTTGAAATACACGTTCGGAAGGGAGGTGATGATGTGGAAGTGCTTCGATCGCGGCAGCAGGTTCAGGAACACCAAGACCACGAGGTTGTGCACCCACCACGCCACGCCGCCGAGCGTAACGGCCGCCGAGGCACCGAGCAGCGAAACGAGAGTCGACCCGACGAGGTGCGACACCGGCTCCCATGCGGCCTCGGCGAGGACGCCCGGATCCTCTCCGTGGGCGACGATGCGACCACCGTCATAGACGAGCCCGCCGACCATGATCGTCCCGATGAGGGAGAGGATCAGATAGGCCTCCCAGTGGGACTGCCCTCGCAGTCGGTGCTCCGGCGGCTCGTATCCATAGAGGCGCGCCGGATGGGTGATGCCCCAGCGCACCAGCGCAACGGCGATCCCTGCGAAGACGAGCACCTCCATCGTATCGCGTAGCAGCATGTAGGGGCCGCCGAGGAGCCCGGGAGAGAACAGCGGCACGTAGAAATGGTCACTGTAGGCGCGCCCGAACATCGTGACGACCTGCAGGCCGAGAATCGTGAAGCCCCAGAAGATGAAGAAGTGCATCCATCCCGCCGTTTGCTCGCTGACGATCGCCGCCTCGGGTCGTATGAACTTCTTCTGTCCGAATGCGTATACCAGCGTGGCTTGGATGCGCTCGGCGATGCGGTCGAAGCGCTCCGCCGGCGCCACGGCCCGGAGAACCTTGAAACGGCCCCAGAGCTGATAGACAAGGAGACCGAGGGCGGCGGCGACGCAGAAGCTGAATACGATCGAAGTGAGCATAGGTCCTCCGAAATGAGGGCGCAGAGGTTACGTAAACTACGCCGTCGGCCCTTGCAACCGACCGTCGGCGCGGTGCTCGCCGCTCTGCTCGTTCTCTTCGCCGCCTGCCGCGACAGTCGCCCGGCGGTCGTGCTGAGCCCCAAGGGCGGCACGTCCAGCCGCGTGTTCGTCGAAGTCGCCGACACTCCGGACACGCAGACGCGCGGTCTCATGTTCCGGAACCATCTCGAGCCCGATCACGGGATGGTGTTTCTTTTCGATACCGAGAAGGACCATTCCTTCTGGATGAAGAACACGCCAATTCGCCTCGACATGATCTTCATCTCGCGCGACGCGCGTATCCTCGGCATCCATCCGAATGCCGAGCCGTTCTCGCTGAAGCCGATCGGGGTCGGCGCCCCCTCCCGGGTGGTGCTCGAGGTCAACGGGGGGTTCGCGGCGGCGCATGGCCTCGCGATCGGTGATCACGTGACCTACCGCAACATCGCGTCGACCAAGCTGCCTTGAAAACCCCGCGGACGTAGCGTAGTCACCCAGCTTCGCGTTGGGGAGCCGAAACGCCCATGGGAGTCAAGGAGAATCTCGAAGAACTGGCTCGCCGCAGCGCCGAAGCGGAGCGCGGCGGCGGCGAGGAGAGGATCCGCAAGCAGCACGAAGCGGGGAAGCTCACGGCGCGGGAGCGCGTCGATGCGCTGCTCGATCCCGCGACGTTCGTCGAGGTCGACAAGTTCAAGACCCATCGCTCGACCGACTTCGGGATGCAGGAGAGGAAGATCCTCGGCGACGGCGTGGTCACCGGGTACGGGAAGATCGACGGCCGGCTCGTCTACGTATTCTCACAAGACTTCACGGTCTTCGGCGGCAGCCTTTCCGGGGCGTTCGCCGAGAAGGTCGTGAAGATCATGGACCTGGCGATGAAGACCGGCGCGCCGGTCATCGGGCTCAACGACTCGGGCGGAGCGCGAATCCAGGAGGGCGTGGTCAGCCTCGCCGGCTACGCGGACATCTTTCTGCGCAACGTGCTCAGCAGCGGCGTCGTACCGCAGATCTCGGCGATCATGGGGCCGTGCGCCGGCGGCGCCGTCTACTCCCCGGCGATGACCGACTTCATCTTCATGGTCGAGCAGACGAGCTACATGTTCATCACCGGCCCGGAGGTGATCAAGACCGTCACCCACGAAGAGGTCACCAAGGAGGAACTCGGCGGCGCCCGCGCTCACAACAGCAAGAGCGGCGTCGCGCACTTCGCCGCCCCCGACGAGAAACAGTGCCTGGCGATGATCCGCGAGCTCCTGAGCTTCGTGCCGAGCAACAATCTCGAGGATCCGCCGTTCCAGCCGAACGACGACGACCCCAACCGCCGCGACGAGGCGCTCGACCTGCTGATTCCTCCCAACCCGAACAAGCCCTACGACATGAAGGAGCTCATCACCGCGGTGGTCGATGAGAATTACTTCTTCGAGGTGCAGCGCGAGTATGCCGAGAACATCATCGTCGGCTTCGCGCGGCTCGGCGGGCGCTCGGTCGGCATCGTCGCCAACCAGCCGGCGCACCTCGCTGGCTGCCTCGACATCAGCGCTTCGATCAAGGCCGCCCGCTTCGTCCGCTTCTGCGATTGCTTCAACATCCCGCTCGTCACGTTCGTGGACGTGCCGGGCTTCTTGCCGGGGACTGCGCAAGAATACGGCGGTATCATCACCCACGGAGCCAAGCTTCTCTACGCGTTCTGCGAGGCCACGGTGCCGAAGGTCACCGTGATCACGCGCAAAGCGTACGGCGGAGCCTACGATGTCATGTCGTCCAAGCACATCCGCGGCGACATCAACTACGCCTATCCGGGTGCAGAGATTGCGGTCATGGGCCCGGACGGCGCCGTCAACATCATCTTCAACGATCAGATCCGCAAATCGAAGAAGCCCGACGAGGAGCGCACGCGCCTGGTGGACGAGTACCGGCACACCTTCGCCAATCCATGGAAGGTCGCGGAGCTCGGTTATATCGACGACATCATCATGCCCGAGGACACCCGTCCGCGGCTGATCAAGGCGCTGGAGATGTTGCAGAACAAGCGCGATAAGAATCCTGCGAAGAAGCATGGAAACATTCCGCTGTGAGGAAAAACGGCTACCGGCTACAGGCTACGGGAAAAGACGCCGTGGATCCTCTCCTGTAGCCCGGAGCCCGTAGCCCGATGTTCAAGAAAGTCCTGATCGCAAATCGAGGCGAGATCGCCGTGCGCGTGATCCGCGCCTGCCGCGAGCTCGGCGTCGAGACCGTTGCCGTCTATTCCGAAGCCGACCGCGTGGCGCTGCACGTGCGCATGGCCGACGAAGCCCATTGCGTCGGCCCCCCACCGTCGCGAGAGAGCTACCTCGTCGCCGAGAAGCTGATCGCCGTCGCCAAGCGGACCGGCGCCGAGGCGATCCACCCGGGATACGGCTTCCTCTCCGAGCGCGCGCATTTCGCCCAGGCCTGCGCCGACGCCGGCCTGGTGTTCATCGGGCCCTCGCCGCAGGCAATCGACGCGATGGGAGACAAGGTCGAGGCCCGCAAGCGCATGATCGCGGCCGGGGTGCCCGTCGTGCCGGGCTCGCAGGGCACGATCGAGAGCGAAGAAGAGATCGTCTCGGCCGCCGTCAAGATCGGCTTTCCCGTTATGTTGAAGGCGGCCGCCGGCGGTGGCGGCAAGGGCATGCGACTGGTCGAGTCGGAGCAGGAGATCCGTGCCGGCGCGCGGGCGGCGCGGAGCGAGGCCAAGAGCGCGTTCGGCGACGACCGCATCTACCTGGAGCGCTTCGTCGACTCGCCGCGCCACGTCGAGGTGCAGGTGCTCGGCGACAAGCACGGCAACGTCGTTCACGTCTACGAGCGCGAGTGCTCGATCCAGCGCCGCCACCAGAAGGTGATCGAGGAATCGCCCTCGCCCGCGCTCGACCCGAAGACGCGCGAGGCCATGGGCAGGGTCGCCGTGCAGGCGGCCCAGGCCGTCGACTACGTCGGAGCCGGCACGATCGAGTTCCTCGTCGATTCCAAGCGTAACTTCTATTTCCTCGAGATGAACACGCGCATCCAGGTCGAGCATCCGATCACCGAAATGGTCACGGGCGTCGACCTCGTGCGGACACAGATCGAGGTCGCGGCCGGCAAGCCGCTTCCCTTCCGCCAGGAAGAGATTCGCCAGCGCGGCTCGGCGATCGAATGTCGCGTCTACGCCGAGGATCCCGAGAACAACTTCCTTCCCTCGCCAGGCAAGATCACGCGCCTGCGCGAGCCGGGCGGACTCGGCATCCGCAACGACACGGGCGTCTACGAGGGCTTCGAGGTGAGCATCCATTACGACCCGATGATCTCGAAGCTCGTCGCGTGGGGCGCAACGCGCGAGGAGGCGATCGCCCGCATGGAGCGCGCGCTCTCCGAGTACGTGATCCACGGCCCGACGACGAACATCGAATTCCATCGCTGGATCCTCCGCCATCCGCGCTTCCGAACGGGTGACTTCGACACCCGCTTCATTCAGCAGGAGTTCCACGGGCTGCCGGCGCGAGGCGAAGGCCTCGAGCGAGTCGCCATCGCCGCGGCGGCAATCGCCGCGCTCAACGGTGATGCGTCACGACCGACCTCGGCTGCCGCGCGGTCGACGACGGGCATGTCGCCGTGGCGTGCGGCCGCGCGCCGAGAAGGTCTTCGGAGCTAGTCCATGTCCCGGGTGTTCATCGCCAAGCTCGACGATCGAGAGGTTGGAGTCGAGGTCGAGCCCGAGGGATCGTCGCTCTATCGGATCCGCATCGACGGCTCGGAGCAATTCGTCGATGCCCGCGTGGTCGCGGGCGGGCTCTCGCTCTTGATCGAGGGCAAGAACCACGAGGTCAGCTTGACCCGATCCGCCGACGATTTCGACGTGCTGCTCGAGAACCGGCGCTTTCGTTTCCGCCTTCTCACCGAGGATCGCGCGCGGCGGGCGGCCGCCCGCGGCGGCCGCGAGACGAGCGGCCGGCGCGAGGTCAAAGCGTCCATGCCCGGGAAGGTCATCGACGTGCTCGTGAACGTCGGCGAACGCGTCGAGCCGAAGCAGGGCCTGCTCGTGATCGAAGCGATGAAGATGGAGAACGAGATCAAGAGCTCCGGTGCGGGCGAGGTGAAGGAGATCCACGTCGAGCGAGGCCAGGCCGTCGAGTCCGGAGAAGTCCTAGTGGTGTTGGAGTAGGAGACCACTCTCATGACGACCGAGCTGGAAGTTGGCCTCTACATCTTCATCCTCGCGGGATTTCTCGGCTACCACATCATCACGCGGGTCCCGCCCCTGCTGCACACGCCGCTCATGTCGGCGACCAACGCGATCTCGGGGATCTCCCTGATCGGCTCACTCGTCGTCGCCGGGGCCGACTACAACCCGCTCAGCACGATTCTCGGGACGATCGCGGTCGCCTGCTCCTCGACCAACGTGGTCGGCGGCTTCCTGATCACCGACCGCATGCTCAAGATGTTCAAGAAAGCTGGCGAGGAGGGCGAGATCGAGCGGCGGCGGGAGCGCGTGATGCTTCTGGTCTTCGGCGCGCTGGTCGTCGCGGTCATCGCCTTCCTCTACGCATTCAGTAGGGCGAGCGGCGAAGCCGCGGCGCGGAGCGCGCTCGCGGAGCACGCGCTGCGCTACTTCTACATCTTCTCCGCATTCCTCTTCATCCTCGGCCTGAAGGGGCTCTCCTCACCCCGCTACGCACGCCGCGGCATGTTCCTCGCCGAGTTCGGCATGGTGCTGGCAATCGCCGGCACGCTCTTCCATCCCGAGATCAAGAGCTACGGCTGGATCATCGTCGGCACCGTGGCGGGGTCCGTGGTCGGCGGCGCGATGGGTTTGCAGATCCCGATGACCGCCGTTCCGCAGCGCACCGCGCTCTCGCACTCGCTCGGCGCGCTCGCCGCGACGCTGATCGGCGTGTCGGAATTCATGCGGCACGGCGCCGGCATCGACACCGTCAAGATGACCGCGATCGGCCTCCAGGTGATGATCGGCGGTCTCACGTTCACGGGGAGCTTGATGGCCGCCGCCAAGCTGCAGGAGCTGCTCCCCAGCGCGCCCATCACCTACCGCGGCCAGAACGTCTCCAACATCTCGCTGCTCGGGATCATGCTCGCGAGTTGGATCACGCTGATCTTCGTTCCCTCGGTGACCCCGCTCTTCTTCGTCATGGTCGGTCTCGCGCTGTTGTTCGGCTTCCTGCTCGTCGTGCCGATCGGCGCCGCCGACATGCCGGTCGTCATCGCGCTGCTCAACTCCTACGCCGGGCTCGCCGACGCCTCGATGGGCTTCGTGCTGATGAACAAGATCCAGATCATCACCGGCTCGCTCGACGGCACCTCGGGATTCCTGTTGTCGCTCCTCATGTGCCGAGCGATGAATCGCTCGGCGACGAACGTGCTGTTCGGAGCGTTCGGCAAGGTCGAAGCCGAAGCGGCAGGGCCCGCAGCGGAGGCCAAGGGGACCGTGCGCTCGATCGTCGCGGACGAGGTGCCGGGCCTTCTCGACGGCGCCCGTTCGGTGGTCATCGTGCCCGGCTACGGCATGGCCGTGGCGCAGGCGCAGCAAGGCGTCGCCGAGCTCGCGCGGCTCCTCGGCAAGCGCGGGATCGACGTGAAGTACGCGATCCATCCCGTCGCAGGCCGCATGCCGGGGCACATGAACGTGCTGCTCGCCGAGGCGGACGTGCCCTACGATCAGCTCTGGGAGATGGAGCAGATCAATCCCTATTTCCCCGAGGTCGATCTCGCGCTCGTGGTCGGCGCCAACGACGTCACCAACCCGGCGGCGAAGACCAACAAGTCGAGCCCGCTCTACGGCATGCCGATTCTGGAGGTCGATCGCGCCAAGGCGATCATCGTGCTGAAGCGTAGCATGCGGCCCGGTTTCGCCGGCGTCGACAACGAGCTCTACTACAACGAGAAGTGCATGATGCTCTTCGGTGACGCCAAGGAGAGTCTGACCAAGCTTTTCCTGGCGTTTAGGTCGTAATGAGGCAGCGGTGCGCAGGGAGCTGGCGGGCAACAGCGCGCTACCCAGGCCGTGACATCCCGCGCCCGCAGCGCATTCGCCCTGGTGCAAATGGGGCCGCCTTGCGGCGGCCCATCCGCTCGACGTGAGGCACGGCTCCGGTCGTGCCATCATTTCAAGAGGTGACATGGCACGTAGAGGCAAGAACGCCCGCACGGTGACCCTCGGTCTCGTGCAGATGCGCTGCGGCGACAAGCCGGCGGACAATCTGGACAAGGCGATCGAGCGCATCCGGCGTGCGGCGCGCGACGGCGCCGACGTCGTCTGCCTGCCAGAGCTCTTTCGCTCGCGTTACTTCTGCCAGAAGGAAGACGTCGCACTCTTCCGGCTCGCAGAGAAGATCCCCGGGCCGACCACTCGCGCGCTCGCGAACCTCGCCCGCGAGAAAGGGGTCGTCGTCGTCGCGTCGCTCTTCGAGAAGCGGGCCGACGGGGTCTATCACAACACCGCCGTCGTCCTCGACGCCGACGGCTCGATCGTCGGCAAGTATCGCAAGATGCATATCCCCGATGATCCCCTCTATTACGAGAAGTTCTACTTCACGCCGGGCGATCTCGGTTTCCGAAGCTTCGCGACCCGGCGCGCGAAGATCGGCACGCTCATCTGCTGGGACCAGTGGTTTCCGGAGGGCGCGCGCCTCACGGCGCTTGCGGGCGCCGAGATCCTCGTCTATCCGACGGCGATCGGCTGGCTCGACGGCGAGACGGCGGAAGTCAACGAATCGCAGCGCGACGCTTGGGAGACGTCGCAGCGTGCGCACGCGATCGCCAACGGCGTGTTCGTCGCGGCGGTGAATCGCGTCGGCAAGGAAGGGAACCTGATCTTCTGGGGGAATTCCTTCGTCGCCGATCCCTTTGGCCGCGTGCTCGCCCGCGCCTCGAGCGAGCGCGAAGAGACGCTGATCGTCCCGTGCGACCTCGACCGAATCGACGAGGTGAGGACGAACTGGCCGTTCCTTCGCGACCGACGGATCGACGCGTACGGCCACATCACGCGGCGGTTACTCGATGAACCATCGGAATAGAGCCCATGTAGTAGGGCCCCGGTCTTCGCCGAGAACGCGCCGGCAAGACAGAAGACGCGGCTGGCTGCCGTCGATCCGTACTCGGGTCGACGGCAGCCAGCCGCAACCGCGCGGAGCGCGGAAGGGAATCGCCCTGCGGATTCGTTCATCGCTTCCGCACTCTGCGCGCCGGCTGCTCGACGAATGATCCGAGACACCCCGCGCGCCCTCGGCTATCGCATGCCCGCCGAGTGGGAGCCGCACGCTGCGACCTGGCTCTCCTGGCCCCACAACGTCGACAGCTGGCCCGGGAAGTTCGAGCCCGTGCCGGACATCTTCGCCCAGATCGTCGCCGCGCTCCACGAGCACGAGGCGGTCCACATCCTCGCCGGCAGCGCCGAGCTCGAGGACTCGGCACGCCGGGCGCTCCGCGCGCGCGGCTGCGAAGCGCCGAACGTGCGCTTCTTCCGGATCCCCACGAACGACGCCTGGATGCGCGACCACGGGCCGATCTTCGTCGTCCATCCCGAGCGCGGGCTGGCGCTCACGAAGTGGAAGTACAACGCCTGGGGCGGCAAGTATCCGCCCTACGATCTCGACGACCAGGTGCCGGCGCGGATCAACGAAGATCTTCGCTTGCCGGTCTTCGAGCCCGGCATCGTCCTCGAAGGAGGATCGATCGACGTGAACGGTCGCGGGACGTTGCTGACGACCGAATCGTGTCTCTTGAATCCGAATCGCAATCCGGGGCTCGCCCGGCACGAGATCGAAGAACGCCTGCGCGCCTATCTCGGCGTGGAGAACGTCCTCTGGCTCGGCGACGGGATTCTCGGCGACGACACCGACGGGCACATCGACGACCTCAGCCGATTCGTCGATCCGACCACCGTCGTCACCGCCGTCGAGGACGATCCCGCCGACGAGAACTACCGCGCGCTGCAGGCGAACCACGATCGGTTGCGAGCGATGAAGGATCAGAGCGGGCGGCGGCTCGACGTCGTCACGCTGCCGATGCCGCCCGCGATCCACTACGACGGCCGCCGCCTTCCGGCGAGCTACGCGAACTTCTACATCGGCAACGGCGCCGTTTTGGTACCGGTCTTCGGCCACCCCCGCGACAATGTCGCCTGCGATACGCTCGCACGCCTCTTTCCTGGGCGTCGAATCGCGCGGATCCCGTCGACCGATCTCGTCTGGGGGCTCGGCGCGATCCATTGCGTGACCCAGCAGCAGCCCCGCTAGGGGCAAGCTCGACTTTCGGCACCTGCCCCCGCGACCGACTCGACGCTCCGTGCGGCCGAATCGATCGGCGGATTGACTGAGCGCCTGCGGAATCCTACCTTCGGCCGGTCATGGCGGATGCCAAGGAGATCGACGAGGGGCGGCGCGCCTGGGAAGAGCGGGCGGTCACCAAGACGCTCAAGAAATCTCCCGAGCGCCGGGAGAAATTCGAGACCAGCTCCGGCATCGAGGTGAAGCGGCTCTACACGCCGTTCGACACCGCGAGTCAGGATTACCTCCGCGACGCCGGCTTTCCCGGCGACCCTCCCTTCACCCGCGGCGTTCAGCCGACGATGTATCGCGGGCGATTCTGGACGATGCGGCAATACGCGGGCTTCGGCACGGCGGAGGAATCCAACCGCCGCTATCGCTATCTTCTCTCGCACGGCACGACCGGTCTCTCGGTCGCGTTCGACCTGCCGACGCAGATGGGTCTCGACTCGGACCACCCGCGCGCCGCGGGCGAGGTGGGCCGCGTCGGCGTCGCCATCGACTCGCTCGACGACATGGAGACGCTGCTTCGCGGCATCCCGCTCGACAAGGTTTCCACCTCGATGACCATCAACGCCACCGCGTCGATCCTGCTCGCGCTCTACCTGGCGGTCGCCGAGAAGCAGGGCGTGCCCTGGGAAAAGGTCAACGGCACGATCCAGAACGACGTGCTCAAGGAATACATCGCCCGCGGCACTTACATCTATCCGCCGGCGCCCTCGATGCGCATCATCACCGACATCTTCCGCTTCTGCACCGAGCGGGTGCCCAACTGGAACACGATCTCGATCTCGGGCTACCACATCCGCGAGGCAGGCTCGACGGCGGTTCAGGAAGTGGCGTTCACGCTCGCCAACGGCATCGCCTACGTCGAGGCGGCGCTCGGCGCCGGTCAGAGCGTCGACGATTTCGCACCGCGTCTCGCGTTCTTCTTCAACGTCCACAACAATTTCTTCGAGGAGATCGCCAAGTTCCGTGCGGTGCGCCGGCTCTGGGCGAAGATCATGCGCGAGCGCTTCGGCGCCAAGGAGCCGAAGAGCTGGATGCTCCGCTTCCACTCGCAGACCGCGGGCTCGACCTTGACCGCGCAGCAACCCGACAACAACGTGGTTCGCGTGACCGTGCAGGCGCTCGCCGCCGTGCTCGGTGGCACGCAGAGCCTGCACACGAATTCCCGTGACGAGGCGCTCGCGCTGCCGAGCGAGGCGGCGGCCAAGCTCGCGCTGCGAACCCAGCAGATCGTGGCCTACGAGTCCGGCGCGGCCGACACCATCGATCCCATGGCCGGCAGCTACTACGTGGAGTCGCTGACCGACGAGATCCAGGCCCGCGCCGAGGAATACCTCGGACGAATCGACAAAATGGGCGGCGCCGTGCGGGCGATCGAGGCGGGCTTCCAGGCGCGCGAGATTCAGAACGCGGCCTACCGCTTCCAACAGGACATCGAGAAGAAAAGGGAGATCGTCGTCGGCGTCAACGATTTCGTCGAAGACAAGGAGTTGCCGACCGAGATCCTACGGATCGATCCGAAGCTCGAAGAGGAGCAGAAGGCGCGGGTTCGGGCCGTGCGGGCCCGTCGTGACGCGACGCGCGCCGCGCAGGCGATGGAGGCGCTCGATCAAGCGGCCGCGGGCCGCGACAACCTGATGCCCGCGGTCGTCGAGGCCGTGCGGAGCGACGTCACGCTCGGCGAGATCTCCGACGTGCTCCGGCGCCGTTTCGACGAATACCGTCCGCAGATCGCGGTCTGAAGAGCGGCTACAGGCTAACGGCTTGCGGCAAAGACATCGCGCAGTCTTTTGCGGTAGCCGGTAGCCGGAGAAGGAGGGAGCGTGATGAAGGGCTGGAAATCGACGACGCTGGCAGCGGTGATGATGCTCCTCGGCGCCTGTTCCGGGCAGACCACGCGACACGAAGGGGCGGCGTCGGCAGCGCCGGCGGCGAGCGCCTCGAGCGCGGCACCGATACCGGAGGCGAGCCCGCTATCGAAGGTCAAGCCCGGGATGAACTTCAAGGCGGTGCGCGGTCTCCTCGGCCAGCCGACCGACGAGAACACGTATCCGACCGGCAAGGCGTTCGCCCCGTTCTACTACGGAAACGATGCCCGCCGCACTGCGTGGTACTACAAGGGGATGGGTCGCGTAACGTTCGCCGCGGGAAACGTATACGGCGGCGCCACCGAAGGCGAGGTCATCAGCGTCGAGTACGATCCCAGCGAGACCGGCGTCTCGCGCTGAGCGACTTCGGTAGGCCGCGTCGGCCGGAGACGGTTCGCGACCAACGGGAACGATCCGTAATGCAGCCTCCTCGCGCGGGAGATGCTTCATGCTCGCCTCACAAGCGAAGCGAGCGTGAAGCATCTCCGAAAGTTTGCGCTTCCCGTTTACAGGTGAGCCACGACACGCTATCGAGACGAGATCGATGTCGGCGTCGGAGATCTCGTGGGGGAAGCGTGATTCGCTGAAGGCGTACAACGTCCGACGCTGGGGCATCAAGTACTTCGACATCAACAACCAGGGTAACGTGACGGTCTCGCCGCTGAAGGAGAAGGGCGGCGCCATGGAGATCGTCCACGTCGTGAAGGAGGCGGAACGGCGGGGGCTGCGCCTGCCGCTCGTGATCCGATTCCAGGACCTGCTGCGCAACCGCGTCGAGGAGATCAACGAGTCGTTTCGGCGCTCGATCGCCGAGCTCGGCTACCAGGGGCGGTATCAGGGTGTCTTCCCGATCAAGGTCAATCAGCTGCGCGAGGTGGTCGAAGAGATCCTCGACGCGGGCGCCCCGTACAACTTCGGCATCGAAGCCGGCAGCAAGGCCGAGCTCTTCGCCGCGCTAGCGATGGTGAGCGGCCAGGAGCGGCTGATCATCTGCAATGGGTACAAGGATGCGCTGTTCATCCGCATGGCGCTCAGCGGCAAGCGCCTCGGCAAGCGCGTGATCCTCGTCGTCGAGAAGCTTTCGGAGCTGCGCCAGATCCTCGCGCTAGCCCGCGAGCTCGGCGTGGAGCCCGATCTCGGGATCCGCGTTCGTCTGCACGCCAAGGGGCGAGGCAAGTGGGAAGCCTCGAGCGGCGACCACGCGAAGTTCGGCCTGTCGACCGCAGACCTGCTCGCCGCCGTGGAGCTGCTGCGTGCGGAGGGCTGGCTGCACTGCTTCCAGCTCCTTCATTTTCACATCGGCTCGCAGATCTCCGACATTCGGGCGATCCGTCAAGCCGTCACCGAAGCGGCGCGGATCTATGCCAAGCTCCACAAGAACGGCCTCGCGCTCAAGTACATCGACGCGGGCGGCGGTCTCGGCGTCGACTACGACGGCAGCCGGGCGGTCTTCGACAGCTCGACCAACTACGGCCTCAAGGAGTACACCGACGACGTCGTCTTGGCGATCCAGAAGGTCTGCGACAACGAGCAGGTCCCCCACCCCGACATCGTCACTGAGAGCGGCCGCGCGCTGGTCGCCCATCACTCGGTTCTCGTCGTCCAGGTCTTCGGCTCGATCGAGAAGGGCAGCGAGGTACCAGCGGAACCGTCGCCCGCGGAGCGCAAGGAGCACGAGGTCGTCGCGGGTCTGCGCGAGATCCACCGCAATTTGACGACGATGAACCCGCTCGAGGCCTACCACGACGCGCTCGAGCAAAAGGACCAGGCACAGTCGCTGTTCGTGCACGGCTATCTCTCGCTCGACGACAAGGCGACGGTCGAGACGCTCTTCTGGGAGATCTGCAGGGGCATCATGGCGCTGCGCAAGGCCGACGACGAGTGGCCCGAAGAGCTCGAGGCGCTCGAGACCCAGCTCGCGGACCAGTATCTCTGCAACTTCTCTGTTTTCCAGTCGCTGCTCGACCACTGGGCGATCGGCCATCTCTTTCCGATCATGCCGATCCATCGGCTGAACGAGCCTCCCTCCCACCCGTCGACGCTCGTCGACATCACCTGCGACTCCGACGGCAAGATCTCGAAGTTCATCGACATCAAGGACGTGCGCGAGACGCTGCCGCTGCACCCGCTGCGGTCCGGAGAGCCCTACTACATCGGGATCTTCCTCGTCGGGGCATATCAGGACATCATGGGGGATCTGCACAACCTGTTCGGGCGCGCGACGGAGATCCACTGCTTCCTCGATCCAACCGAGCCGGGCGGTTACTACATCGAAGAGGTGATCCCCGGCAGCACGGTCGCCCAGGTGCTCGCCGACGTGCAGTACCACGAGAGCGAGCTCATCAAGTCGATGAAGGAGCAGGTGGAGCGCGCGGTCAAGGAGTCGCGCCTGAAGCCCGCCGAAGGGGTCCGGTTGCTCGACGACTACGAAGCGGGAATGAGGGAATACACGTATCTCGACTGCAACGGTCAGCCTGCCGTCGTCACCGCGGCCGAATCCATGCCGCCGTCGGCGGGCGGATTCACCAAGCCCGTCCGGAGGGAGCGCGACAAAGTCTCGCCAACGCACGGCGAAGACCGAGCTCGTCCCGACGCCGATCGCGCGGCCGGCGGCGCCGAAGTATCGGCGGCGCACGAGAACGATCGCTCGGACTAACGCGCGAGCGCGTAACCGACGGATCGAAGCGCGGACCCCTTGGGGGGCGGACGCGGGCGCGCGGTGTTGGCACGATCGCTGCGAATTCCGACAAGCGCTGGAGTTTCCGGTCGGGACGTACTCGGCCCGACCGGAAAC
>Ga0315278_10002060_pt1 | contig 17820 bp, 16 predicted proteins | sample YL17G06_0_MG_FD_203880 | JGI IMG/M metagenome (GOLD analysis project Ga0315278, IMG submission 203880) | Sediment microbial communities from Yellowstone Lake, YNP, Wyoming, USA - YL17G06_0 | ecosystem: Environmental > Aquatic > Freshwater > Lake > Sediment | place: USA: Wyoming | collected... | reverse complement strand
GCGGTCCCCGACGCGTAGTCGAGCGTCTGCAGGTTCTTGATCAGCGGGGGGGTGTCGATAAAGCTCGCGATCGACTGAAGGTGGTTGTACGCGATCTCCCCCTGCCAGTCGTTGCCGGCCTGCCACAGCCAGGCGCCCCGAAATTCGGGGGTGATGTAGTTGAGGTAGGACAGTCCGGAGAAGCTGTAGTCGCTCACGGTCAACTGTGCGAGAAACCGCTGGCGACCCACCGGAAGGGCCATGTTTGCCTGGCCGTACAAGCGAGTGACCGTCGAGGAATTCGGGCGCCCCCCCGGCGGCGAAAGGCCGTCCTGCAGGCGAAAGACATTGTTGTCGTGGCCGACGTCCACGCCGGCCCCGAACCAGAACCGTCCGGGGAACTCCGCTTCCGGCAGCTCGAGGAGCAGCCCGTAGTCGGTCGGCAACGGCCCCGGGAGGAGCGGCAGGAGTTGCCGCTCTTGCTGCGCCAGAGCCGGCGGCGCGATCACTGTCGCAAAAGCGACACCGAGCCACGCGAGTCTCGTCGCATTTTTCATATTGCTCAATGAGGTGCCCATATAAGTGATCCCGCTGTCGGGCTCACGATCGCCCTCGCGCCCGACGCCGGCCCCGCTCCCTGGCGAGATCGTGATCGCTTCTCGGTCAACGAGTTCAGTCCGTGAGCTAAGGCCAAATCTGCGTCGCGCGCCCCCGACTTTACATCACCGAAGCGGCTCCCGCAGTAGTCCAACGGATGTTCATTCGGGGTGCAGCCCGCGGGCCTACCCCGGCATCCCCGGCTCGACTTCAACTCTCCAAGACTTCAGCTCTGCATTTAAGCGCTTGCGTACCGCAGGCATGACGCGACCGCGACGCGGCTCCAACTACAGGCCGAACGATGCGCGTCGTCACGATGCAGACAGCGGTTACCCCACCCAGTGATAGACAGTGTGCAAAATTTACACCGGTGAATACTTGTTTAACAATCGCGCGCGCGTGTTCTGTCTACCCTATCGCGAGTTTGTCAAACAAGTATTCACCGGTGGAAATTTTGCGCACTACTCCAACTAAAACATGCGTTGTGTCGTTCATGGCCCTCGATTGCCTTTCCAGTCGGTCGCAGGCGGCCGATCTCGCGCGTTCTCGGTTCGAGGTCGATCCGTGCGGATGTTGAGCGACCTCGACCGCCTGGCCGCGCCGGACGCGCGGACGCGGGTCCAGCGCCGACGGTTCCCGCTGATCTCGGTGCTTCAGGCGGTAATCGACCCGTTGCTAGTGGCTGGATCGCTGGTCGCGATCACGCTTGCCTACGGGGAAACATTCGACGCGCCGGATGCGGCGCTGGCGCTGCTCGCCGTGTCGCTCGTCTACCCGCTCGCCCTGGGCTTGGGCGCCGAGCAGCGCGGCCTCTGGCGCCTGGTCTGGACTTGGGCGTTCATCGTGTCGCTGTTCCTCGTGGCGGGCTACCTCACGGGGTATATGCACCACTTCCGTCGCGACGTCTTGTTCACCTGGGCGCTGCTCGCGCCGGTCCTGATCTACGTCGCGCACCTGGCTATGCCGTTGGTGGCGGCGCGGATCCTGTCGCGCCAAGGCTGTCGGACGGCGGTGCTGGTTGGGCTCTCGCCCGTGGGCAGGAAACTCGGCGAGCAATTCGATGCGCATCGCTCGCTCGGCGTGCGCCTCGTGGGGCTCTTCGACGACCGCGCCACGGAGCGGCTGGGCGCCCTGCCCGAGTGGGGCCTCAAGGGCCGGCTTGCCGACATCCCGCAGTTCGTCAAGGAGCACCGGGTCGACACGGTTTTCATCGCCCTTCCGATGGCCTCGCAGGCGCGGCTGCTCAACCTCCTCGACGAGCTGCGCGACACCACAGCGTCGATCTATTTCGTGCCCGACATCTTCCTGTTCGACGTGATCCAGGCGCGGCTCGACGAGGTCAACGGGATCCCGGTCCTCGCGGTCTGCGAGTCGCCTCACGACGGGGTGAACAGCCTACTCAAGCCGTTGTCCGACTTCATCCTCGCCACCGTTATCCTCGCGTTCGTGTCCCCGCTGCTGCTGGCGATCGCGATCGGCGTGAAGCTCTCTTCGCCGGGGCCGGTGATATTCAAGCAGCCCCGCTACGGACTAGACGGCCGCGATATCATCGTCTACAAGTTTCGCACCATGCACGTCATGCAGGACGGTGCGCACGTGCCACAGGCGAAGAAGAACGATCCTCGCATCACGCGGCTGGGCGGCTTCCTGCGGCGGACCTCGCTCGACGAGTTGCCGCAGTTCATCAACGTTCTCCAGGGACGCATGAGCATCGTCGGGCCACGCCCGCACGCAGCGGCGCATAACGAGCTGTACCGGAAGCTCATCAAGGGCTACATGATCCGCCACAAGGTCAAGCCCGGCATCACCGGCCTCGCGCAGGTCTTCGACTGCCGCGGCGAGACCGACTCCCTCGAGAAGATGGAGAAGCGCATCGAGTTCGACCTGACCTATCTGCGCAACTGGTCGCTCGGGCTCGACCTGATGATCATGCTCAGGACCGTCCGAGTGCTCCTCAAGGGCAGCGATAACGCCTACTGATACCGTCCGTGCTGGGCCAAGCGAAAACCGCGCGCCGCGAATTGAACGCCGAACTGGCTGCAGCCCGCCCGTTGAGGCGGTCTTCGGGCTCGGAGGCCGACTGCGGCCCTTCGCACACGCGAGCAAAGCCCTCCCCGCGGCGTGAAGATCGAACAACTTTATCGAACGCAATGAGCTCCCTAGCGATGTCTCGCGCGCCGCACGCGGCATTTATCAAAGGGCTGCCGATCAGCCTGGCGTCCGTCGACGAGGTGCTCGCGGACATGGGCCGTGCGATCCAGTCGCGCGAGTCCGGCCATTACATCTCGATCACGAACACCGAAGCGATGTACCACGGGCTGAGGATCCCGGCGCAAGGCGCGTACATCCGCGGCGCTGATTTCTCGCTCTGCGACGGTGTCGGCGTGGTCGCGGCGGGTCTCGCGTGGGGGTACCACATCCGCCGTCTCAACGGGCCCGTCCTCCAGCTCGAGTGCTCGCGCCGCGGGCTATCCCACGGCTGGCGGCACTTCTTCTACGGCGGCAAGGAAGGCGTCGCGGAGGCAATGGCGGCGCGCCTGAAAGACCAGTTCCCGGGTCTGATCGTCTGCGGCACCTACTGTCCCCCGTTCCGCGAGCTCGCCGCGGAAGAGGACGAGGCAGTGGTGCGGATGATCAACGAGGCGCGGCCCGACATCGTGTGGGTCGGCCTCGGACTGCTCAAACAGGAGCGCTGGATCGCCTCCCATCTCGGCCGGATCAAGGCGCCGTGGATGGTCGGCGTCGGCGCGTCCTTCGACTATCTCTCGGGAGCGATTCCCTGGGCGCCGCCGATGCTGCGGCGGCTGGGGCTCGAGTGGATCTTCCGCCTCATCCTCCAGCCGCGGCTGCGCGCGCGGCGCTATTGGTGGTCGTTCGTTTACGTCCTCGAGGCTACCGCCGAAGGGCTGGTGTCTGGCCGCTTTCTGAGGAAGCCCTCTGCAGGCTAGGCGCGAAGTCGCCTCCCGGCGTGCCCGTATGCGTTCCGAAGATTGGAAAAAGCGATGATTCGAGTCGGCCTGGTAGGGCTGGGAAAGATGGGCATCTCCCATCACGCGATCCTCAACGCGCACCCCGAGGTCGAGCTCGCCGCGGTCTGCGACGCGGCACAGTACGTGCTCGGGGTGCTGAGCAAGTACACCGGCGTGCGCACCTACGGCGACTACCGCCGGATGATCGACGACGCAGCGCTCGATTGCGTCGTCGTCGCGACGCCGTCGAAGACCCACGCCGAGATCGCGCGCTACGCGCTCGAGCGCGGCCTCGACGTCTTCTGCGAGAAGCCGTTCGTGCTGGACCCCCAGGATGGCGAACGGCTTGTCGAGCTCGCCAGGCAGGGCGCCCGGGTCACGCAAGTGGGCTACCACTATCGCTTCGTGGGAGCGTTCCGCGAAGCGAAGCGGCTCCTGGCTGCCGGGGCCTTGGGCCGGATCCATCACGTGCGCGCTGAGGCGTACGGCCCCGTCGTGCTCCGGCCGAAGGGCTCCACCTGGCGGGGCGCGCGATCCGAGGGCGGCGGGTGCCTCTACGACTACGCCTCGCACGCGATCGACCTCGTCAACTTCCTGGTCGGCGTGCCCGCCGCGGTCAGCGGCACGTCGCTCGCAAAGGTCTTCTCCCCCGACGTCGAGGACGAGGTGTATGCGACGCTCCACTTCGGTGACGGTGCCAGCGGACAGCTCGCGGCGAACTGGAGCGACGCGAGCTATCGCCGCATGACCACCCGGGTCAGCATATGGGGCACGAACGGTCGGATCAGCGCCGACCGGCAGGAGTGCCAGGTCTATCTCCGCGAGAGGGTCGACACCCTGCCGGGCCTCGGCACCGGGTGGACGGTCCGGTATACGACGGAGCTCACCGAGCCGGTGTGGTTCTACCTGCGCGGCGAGGAGTACTCCGCGCAGATCGACCACTTCGTCCAGGGCGTGAAGCACCGGCAGACCGAGAACGTGAACTCGTTCGCGTCGGCGCTCGCGACCGACCGCGTGGTCCAGATGCTCCTGCGGAACGCCCAGGCCCTCCGCCTGGAGCCAAGCGCCTCGCTCACCCAGCCGCGTGCCCCCGCGCGCCACGGGCTGCTGGACTCCTTCAAGCGCGTTTTCTCTCACTGAGGTCGGAAGCCGCGGCACGATGGATCGGGTTCTCTTCGGCGACAACCAGTTTTTCGGCATCAACCACATGTCCGACGAGAAGGCGCGCGCGCAGGCGATGCGATTCCAGGACACGCGTGCGATCCTCGACGTGCTCGAAGCGGCCTACGAGGAGGGCGTCAGGGCCTTCATGTGCACGACCCACGAGCGGGTCGCGGAGGTGTGCGATCACTTCCGGGCCAACGCCGCGCGCTTCCCGGATTTCGAGTTCTATCCGTGCATGCCCTACGCGCATAAGTACGCCGACGCGGTTACCGAACACGGGATTGTCGAGGCGCTGCGGCAGTTCCTGCCCCACGAGGGCGCGCTCGGTGCGCTCGTCCGCGGGGGCCTCTCGGCCGCGAAGAAAGACATCGAGGGCATCGCGCAGCTCCTCATCGACGCGGAAATGAAGATGTTCGTCGGACTCAAGACGCCGGTCATATTTCTGCAGAACGTGGTCTCGGACCTGCTGCTCGGCATGGGCTTCAAGGACGCCTTCCGCGTCTTCGCCGATCACGTGCGGCTGAGGTACGACGCGGAACCGGGGTTCATCACGATGAACCTGCCGAAGATGGTGGAGACGCTGGAGGCGGTCGGCATCGACAACCCGATCGTGTGCAGCAACATCAACAAGATCGGGTTCCGGATGTGCGGCGGGGTGCCCAGCTACGAGGCGCTGCTCGGCACCGGGCGGTTCCGTGCGATCGCGATGTCCGTCTTCGCCTCCGGAGCGATCCCGCCGCGCGAGGCGATCGAGTACGTCTGCGGCCTGCGCGGCGTCGAGTCGATCGTGTTCGGCGCGTCGAACCGCGCCAACATTGGCCAGACGAGCCGCCTGATCCGCAAGTGCTGGGGCGGGAGCGTGTCTCCCGCGTGAGTCCGGAGCGTCCGGCCGCAGGGCGCGGGCGGGGCGGGGCGGCGGGGCACGGTTCGGAGCGCGGCCTTTACTGCCCCCGAAGGCAAGCAGGGCGGCGACTCGAGCGCGCGCCCTGCCTCGTCACGCCGCACGCCAGCGCCGTTTCGGTGCGGGTGTCTGAAAATTTCTGTTAAAAGGCGGGCAACGAGCAATTTGTCACGGCCCGGTGAATCGGCGCGACCGCGTCGCGCGCGAGTGTGCGTCAGGCTGTGCGGGCGTTTACCGCGCGCTGCGGTTTTCGTAGACTACGGCGACGCGCACGTCGCCGCCGTCCCTCGATCACGCTCCCGAGAATAGAAACACGGCCCACGCGGCTCCGTATATGGCACCGACCATCCCGATCTTTCTGTATCACCGCATCGACGCGCGCGGCGACGCGGGCTCCACCCATCCCGAGACCTTCGAGCGCGAGCTGGCGTGGCTCGCGGATCACGGCTACCGATCGCTAACGCTCGCGGAGTTCGACCGTGCAGTGTCGGGTGCGGCGAGCACGGCCCCGAAGAAGACGGTCTTGTTCACCTTCGACGACGGGTACGCCGATCTTTCCGCCGTCGTTGCGCCGGCGCTGCGGCGCTACGGGTTCACGGGCGTGGCGTTCCTCATCACGAGCCTGTGCGCGCGGTCCGGTTCGGCCGGTGAGGTGGCGGGCGCGAGCGGGAACCACCTTTCGTGGGCCCAGGCGCGCTCGCTCGCGGCCGACGGCGTGCTCGAATTCCAGTCGCACTCCCATTCGCACGAGCGATGGTCGACCGAGACTGGCGCCGAGCAAGCGCTGGCCGGGGACCTGGCCGCCTCGGTCGACGTGCTGACCGAGGAGCTGCGGCTGCCGCGGTCCTACTTCCGGCATCTCGCCTGGCCGTGGGGCCGCTGCAACGAATCCTGGGAGCTGATCGGCAGGGACCTCGGGCTGACCCACCAGCACCTCGTGCAGCGCGGGGCGGTCACGCGGGCCGGCCAGACCACGCGGCTGCCGCGGATCTGCTTCGACGGCGCGTTCGTGCAGTCGTTCCGCACCTGGGTAACCGTGCTGTCGTCGCCCGCCGGTGCGCGTGCCTGCAACCGGCTCTTCGGGACGATCAGGGCGCACAAGCACGGGCTGGGCTACGTGTGACGCGCGCCGCGCCACGCCCGGGTCGGGCGGATCCTCTCCTCCGGAGCGTCTTGCTCGCCACGCGATGATCGACGCGCTTCTCGCCGGACTGAAGCGGCTCCGGACGGCGCTGACCGTTCTGCGCTCGAGAGCGGTCGTGTACCGTGGCCGCGGCCTGCACATCGGTCGCAACGCGATGCTCTGGGCGCCCGACCGGATCACGATCGGGGACAACGTCTACATCGGCAAGGACGTCCACGTCGAGTGCAACTGCGAGATCGGCGACCACGTCCTCATCGCCAACCGGGTGGCGTTCCTCGGCCGGCACGACCACGATTTTCGCGCCGTCGGATTCCCGGTCCGGTTCGCGCCGTGGATCGGCAGCGCGCGCCGTCCGAGCCCGTGGCGCCATGAGCGCGTCGTGGTCGAGCCGGACGTGTGGATCGGCTTCGGCGCGATCGTCCTGACCGGCGTGCGGATCGGGCGCGGCGCGATCGTCGCCGCCGGGTCGGTCGTGACGCGCGACGTTGCGCCGTACTCGATCGTCGCGGGGACGCCCGCCCGCGCAGTCGACGAGCGGTTCGCCGGCGCGGCAGACATCGCGGCCCACGAGGCGGCGATCGCGAACGGCACGTTCGTGTTCTCGGAGCGGGGCTACGATCGCTGCACGATCGCGCCCGGACTCGACGGCGGGCGGCCGGACCCGCGGTGATGACCTCGCGCCCCAGGGTGACGGTTCTGCAGCATCGACTGCTGCACTACCGCGTCGGGCTGTTCGAGGCACTGCGCGCGGAATGCGACCGGCGGGGCATCGAGCTGCGTCTCGTCCATGGCCAGCCCTCGCCCCGGGAATCGCTCAAGAAGGACACCGGCACCCTCGCCTGGGCCGACCCAGTGGCCAACCGCTGGGTGAGCGTGCTCGGGCGTGACCTCCTGTGGCAGCCGTTCCCGCGCGCGCTGCGCGGGTCGGACCTCGTCGTCATCATGCAGGAGAACCGCATTCTCTCGAACTACGCCTTCCTGCTGAAGCGAGTCCTCGCCGGGACCCGCGTCGCGTACTGGGGGCACGGCCGCAACTTTCAGAGCGATGCGCCGGCCGGGCTGCTGGAACGCTGGAAGAGCTTCTGGCTGACGAAAGTGGACTGGTGGTTCGCCTACACGAATCTCACCAGGAAGATCCTCGTCGAGCGCGGTTTCCCGGAGGGCCGGATCACCTGCCTCAACAACGCGATCGACAACCACCGGTTCGTCGCCGAGCTCGCGGGCGTGAGCGACGCGGCGCTCGCGGCGCTCGCGGGAGAAATCGGCCTCGCGCCGGGCGCACCGCTCGGGCTCTACTGCGGATCGCTCTACCCGGACAAGCGGCTCGACCTGCTCGCGGACGCTGCGGTGCGCATCCACGCCGCGATCCCGGAATTCCGCCTGGTGGTGATCGGCGACGGGCCCAGCCGCCCGGCGCTGGAGGCGCGGCTCGCGGGCCGCGACTGGGCGCGCTGCGTCGGGGTAAAGAAGGGGCCCGAGAAGGCCGCCTTCTTCCGGCGCGCAACCGCGGTCCTCAGCCCCGGCGCCGTCGGCCTTCACGTGCTCGACGCGTTCTGCGCCGGCCTGCCGATGTTCACGACCGCGAACGCCCGGCACGGGCCGGAGATCGAGTACCTCGAGCACGGCAGGAACGGTTTCGTCGTGCCGGATGACCCCGCGGCCTACGCCGCTGCCGTGATTGCCATGTTGCGCGATCCCGCGCGTTACGCGGCGGTCGCGGCCGCAGCGTCCGCGTCGGCTCGGGAATACACCCTGGACAACATGGTTCGCGGCTTCGTTCAAGGCATCGCGGAGTGTCTGCGCCTGGGTGCGGAGACGAGCGCGGGAGCAGCCTGAGGAGTCCGATGTTCGGCGCGAAGTCATAGTGGCCTGATCGGCCGACGGCACGGCGCGGGACAGCGTGACCGACCGAGCCCCGGTGAGCGTCGCTAGGGGGCCAGCCCAAGCGGCCGACTCGCTGTCTGCTCGGCCCAGGCGGGGTGAGCCACTACATCGCGCGAGCGTAGTTCGATGGGGGACAGCGTCTTCCCAACACGCGAGCGTGGGTCGGGGCGCACCCGCAACCGCCTATGAAGGCAGGAGGTTAGCTTCAACGGCGGTCAGGTACGCCTTCGATGGGTCGAGTTGGGGTATCGACCGGTTTTGATGAAGGATTGGCGCTAGACGATCCCGCCCCGAAGCGGGTGGAGTTCAAGGGCAGAGGTTGTAATAGGCAGGTCGCATGGCGACGCGCGTGGCCGTCAAGGCCGAGCCAGGGATGGCCGACTCGGTAACGGCACCCGGCACCCGGAGTCGGGTTTGCGGGAATTGGGGTGGTGGATGGGACTTGAACCCATATCAACCGGAATCACAATCCGGGACTCTTCCATTGAGCTACCGCCACCGTTGGTTGTGGAGCTGGTAGGCGAAGAAGGACTCGAACCCTCAACCTTCGGCTTGTAATTGTGCCGACGCTCATACCGTTGAGCTATTCGCCTGCGAGAAGCATATAGCGTCACCAACGCCGTGAAGGTAAAGCTTCGTCACGCCGCGTGCGTGATTACCTGCTTGGTGGCGCAGGGACGCGGGAGCGCGCGGCCATGCTGCGTCGATTGGGCGAGTCGTCTCACGGGCGCTCCGCGCGGGATCCCCCCGAGCGCTTCGATGTCGAGCTGCGATCGGGCGCCGAGGGCCCGCAGCGACTCGTCCGGAGCTGCTCGGCTACGCGACCGCCGGGTGCGCACCCGGCGCCGCGCGAAGGGGCTTCGAGCCCATGATGGGCGCGAGTTGATCGCGGGCCCCGCTCCGTGAGCGCGTCTTGCACTCGAGGGTGTCGTCGGGCGCAAGCTCCGTCATCTCAAACCGGGCGGATCCGAGCTGCGCGCGGATCCGCTGCGTGCGAAATTCGGTTCGAGAGATTCCGTGGCAACCGAAGCTCTGCAGATAGGGCGTCACCATCTGCGCGTCGTGCAGCAGATATCCGCCTGTTTTGAGGATGTGGCAGAGGTACGCCAGCGCGACCTTGCCCGCATTGCTTACGAGATAGAACTGGCTCTCCCCGCAGAAGTAGGCGCCGATCGAGACGCCATACGTCCCTCCGACGAGGCGCTCGCCCTGCCACACCTCGACGCTGTGAGCGGCGCCCATGCGGTGGAGCGCCGTGTAGACATCCACGATCTCGGGCGTGACCCAGGACGCATCCCCATTTCTGGCGCGCCGACTCTTCCCCTCGGCGCAACCCTGGATCACCCCGCGAAAGTCCTGGTTCACGGTGACATGGAACGTTCCCTTGCGGCAGACGCGTCGGATCTCGCGTGCTATATGGAAGTCTGCGATCGGGATCACCCCGCGGGGGTCGAAGTCAAGCCATTGGATTCGGCCCTCCGCATTGGTCACGGGAACGAATCCGAGCTGGTAGGCCTCGATCACGCACTCGGGCGTAAAGGGCTGCGCATAGAGCGCAACACGGGTAAGGCTCTCCGGGCCGCGAGGGATCTGCCCGATGATCCCCCCCGCACCCCTTGCAAGCGCCTGCAGCATGCCCTGTTTGAGATCGGTGACGACCTCCCCGAGTCGCGCCAACACGGAGGTCCGCGCCGCGTGCGCGATCATGGATTCGCCGTGCACGGCGTCGGGCCGAGCCCCGTCGGTAGTGGATGGCATGCTGTCTCCAGGGAGCCGAGTCTGTGCCGACATGTCAGCGGTATAGGGGTGTAGTGGCTACGCGCCGGTCGATTTCCGCCATCAAGCGCTTGTACTTGGGCGACTCGAGGCCGTCGAAACGACGCTTGAAGTCGGCCTCGGTTATGCCCTCCGGCAGGTCGTCCGGCGCGGGCATCATGTCCGAGTCGCGCATGCGCGCGCCGACGCGGGCTTGGAGCTTTTTCGCCGAGCTCTGGTCGCTCGTGGCGAGTTCGCCGAATCGGGTGCCGGCGCGGTCCGCGACGAGGTCCTGGAACGAGAACCCGCTGCCTGTCCGGGAGTCGTCCACCTCCTTGAAGAGCCCGACGGCGTCGGCGACGGATCGGCCTGCGCCGGAGGCGATCGTGGCCGAAACCGTGAAGTGCTGGGCAAAATCTTCCCGGCCCCGCAGGGTTACCGACCGATGCTGCGGACGGGGCCACTCTCTCGCGGCCGGAACGAGCGCCGCGAGGGACTTGCCGTTCACATAGCAGGTCAAGGCCAGGATCATCGCGCGGTTCTCGGCCACGGCCTCGCCCTTCATCGACCGCTCGGCGGCGACGCGGACGAGGGGCGCGATCAGCTCGGCCAGGGTAGCGCTGGACCCGGGCCGGCCGACTCCGACGGCCGCTGCGAGCGCCGCCTGGTATGCCCGCAGGCGTTCCTGGTCTTCCGGCCGAATGACCGCTGCGCGCAACTCGTCGGCCAGATCGGCGCGCCACTCGTAGGTGACCGACAATCGGTGATCGGCGATGCTCACGCGTTTGACCGCACTCGTCGTGACTTTGTAGGCGCCGGTGGCGCCAGCCCGCTCGAGGGCTTCGACCACCAGCCATCGCGCCAGCCAGTCCGGCACGGGCACCCTGCCGACGCGTACGCCTCCGATTCGGACCGCCCCTGCAGCCTCCGTCACCCGGCCTTCGACATTGACGTACCGGCCGAGCGGATTCGCCGGAAGCTCGGCGCTCGCGAAGATTCGTGCCGCGCCGTCTTGCAGGACGACGCGCACGGCGCCACGACCGAGGCGGCTGGCCATATAGTCGAGCGCCAGTTCGAGATCCTGCTGGCTGACAGTGATCGTCTGCTGCGTGGACGGCTTCAATTTGCGCGGGTCGTGCTGCTCCAGGACTCGCATTGCGCGCTCGATGTCTGCCGCGGTGAGTTGTGGCTTCCCCGCGATGCGGGGGTAATTGTCGACTGCGAGGAACGCAGCGCCCGCAAGCGCCAGCACGCCGGCGACTATGGGCGCGATCAACAGCCAGAACATCTTGCGCAATGAATGACCTGCTCGGTTGGTGTCGTTCGGCTCGGCGAACGACGCGACGGGCAGTGCGCGGACGGGTTACCGGTCTCCCCTGTGCAGAGGTCCGCGCCGTTTAGTAGATGCCCGATCAGCCGTGGCCGCTAGCGTATCGGTTGCGTGGACGGGGTGCGAGGCAGTAACGGGGGGTCCGAGGAATCGTGCCACCAGGTTGACGTTTCTTAACGATTCCGGCACCGCCATCACAAACACGCTGGCGCCGCCCGGTGGCGCGGTGCGCATACTGCGGGGCTTCAAGGGCGGGCCAGTTCGAGGCTACGCGCGTGCTGGCGTGGCCCGGCTGTGCCGCCTATCCGTTCGCTTCGAGCGGTTCGCCGCGATGCGCGATCGATACCACGCATGGAATGCTGCGATGAAGCCGGCCCCGGAGGCAATATTCGCGCTCGTGTACGGCAAGAGGGACATGCGGTGACAGCCGCTCACGCTGGGACGGCGCGCGCTGTTAGAATTTGCGGGATTGCGGGTGTCGTCTAATGGCAAGACAACAGCTTCCCATGCTGTGAACGTCGGTTCGATTCCGACCACCCGCTCCACCCGGATCCGCCGCCCGATCGGGTAGCACGCCTAACCGACCGGCTCCACGTCCAGCCGCGCGACGATCCCGTCGAGCGCGCGATTCGGCGCCGGATAGCGCTTCAGCACCAGCGGGTCGTGGCCGGGGATGACGTGCGAGCGCGAGCTCGCGAGCGCGTACGCGCGCTGGTGGCCGGCGAGCATGTCGGCGACGTTGTAGACGATGGGGAACGGCCGTACCTGCTCCATGTTGGCGTAGTAGTGGCTCGCATCGGACGCGAGCACGACCCAGCCGCGCTTCGTCCACACCCGCACCATCTGCAGGCCCATCGTGTGGCCGCCGACGAAGTGCACGCTGATCCCGGGCGCAAGTTCCTCGTCGCCGTCGTGGAAAGCGACCCGGCCGTCGTACAGCCGCCGCACCATCTTCACCACGTCCTCGACGTCGTAGGCGTGACGGATCGGCGCGTGGCACATGCAGCGGCCGGTGGAGAAGAACATCTCCTTGTCCTGCACGTGGTAGCGGGCGCGCTCGAAGAGGCGATGGCTCCCGCAGTGGTCGTAGTGCATGTGGGTGATGATTACGTCCTCGATCTTGTCGGCGTCGATGTCGAGCGCCTTCAGGCCCTCGGACGGACAGCGGATGACGTTGCGCTGGCGCTGCCTGCCCATCGCTGCATCGAACCCGGTGTCGACGATCCAGGTCTTGTCCGGACCCCTGATCGCCCAGATGAAGTAGTCGATCGGCATCGGCCCGTTGTGTGGATCACCGCCGATGAAGTTCTCGCCGGCGAGTCGCTGGTGGTCGCCGTATTTGATCGCATAGATTTCGTAGGCCTGCAGCCCGGTCATCGCCCCGCCTCCGTGTCTACTTGCCTTTGACCTCGACGTCCGTCGCGCGCTCGAGAAGCTGCACGATGGCGGTCATGTCCGAGTCCGCGCCGAGCTCCGCGTTCGCGCGGGCCCACAGCTCGCGTACCGCGGCCGAGACCGTCATCGGCACGCCGGCCGCTTCCGCCTCCTCGAGGCAGAGCCGCACGTCCTTGTACATCAAGCCGGTCGCGAACCCCTGCTTGAACTTGCGCGTGAGCACCTGGCGCGGGAACTTGTCCGCCGAGGCGGTGTTGCGGCCGCTGCCGGCGTTGATCACGTCGCACATCACCGTCGGGTCGAGCCCGGACTTCACGCCGAACACGATCGCCTCCGCCGTCGCCGCCGTCGCCGTGGCCGAGAGCAGGTTGTTCGCGAGCTTCATCGTCTGGCCCATGCCCGGGCGCTCGCCGATGAAGAACACCTTCCCGAATACTGCGAGCATGGGCTGGAGGTCGGCGAAGAGCGCCGGCGGGCAGGCGACCATCACCGCGAGCGTGCCGGCGACGGCGCCCGCGACGCCGCCGCTCACCGGCGAATCGACCGCGGTGATGCCTTTCTCCGCGAGCGCGGCCGCGATCTCGCGCGCCATGCGCGCCCCGGTCGTCGAGAGATCGACCACCGTCTTGACTTTCGATCCGGCGCTCACGCCCGCAGCGCCGAGCGCGACCTCGCGGACGATCGGCGGCGTCGGCAGGCTGAGGAGCACCGTGTCGACCGCCGACGCCACTTCCGCCGGCGACGCGGCGGCGCGCGCCCCTTTCGCGACCAGTGCCGCGACCGACTCCGGGCGGACGTCGTGGACGACGAGCTCGTAGCCGGCGGCGACGAGCCGCAACGCCATCGGCTCGCCCATCCTGCCGAGCCCGATGAAACCGACTTGCTTGGCCATGACGCCTCCCTCCGGCCTACGGCTTCTTCCCGTCGATCTCGGCGAACACCTCGCGCGCGCAGCGGAACGACTCGACCGCCGCCGGCACGCCGCAATAGATCGCCACCTGCATGAACACTTCGCGGATCTCCTCGCGGTTGAGCCCGTTGTTGAGCGCGCCGCGGATGTGCAGCTTCAGCTCGTGCGGCCGGTTCAGCGCCGAGAGCATGCCGAGATTCAGGATGCTGCGCGACTGGCGCGTCAGCCCTTCGCGCGTCCACACCGCGCCCCAGCAATACTCGGTGACGAGCTCCTGGAACGGCATGTTGAAGTCGTCGGCGGTCTTGAGCGAGCGCTCGACGTGCTCCGCTCCGAGCACTGCCTTCCGTACGGCGAGACCCTTGTCGTGCAGTGCCTTGTCCATGACTCCTCCGGGAAATCGATGAGGGTGCAGGCGCGCGGTGCGCGCGCCGCGCAGTGCCGCATCGGCAGTCAGGGCATTCTACGGAGCGCGCCGAAACAGCGTCAATGCGCGCGTTGTGCCGGGGCGGGTCCGATTCTAGATTCCCCGCTTCCGACAGGAGTTGCCGAAGTCGCCTATGGCGAACTTCCCCGAGGTCGCATGGATGGACGCGTACCGCGAGCGCGTGAACGCGGATCCCGAGATGGAGGTGATCGGCGGGTGGTTTACGACCTCGCTCTCGTTCACCTTTGGCGCGAAGCGCTACGTGGTGCGCGTCGAGCGCGGCAAGATCGCAGACATCAATGCCGCGCCGCGCGTCGATGCGCGCTCGGCGTTCGGCTTCCGCGCGCCGATCGCGGTGTGGGACAAGTTCGTGAGCCCGCACCCGCCGGCGCTCTATCACGATTTCTTCGCGATGCTCATGCGCGTGCCCGAGTTCGTGCTCGAAGGCGACGGTCTCGTTGCCATGCAGAACGCCCGGGCGCTGCAGCGCATGATGAACCTGATGCGCGGCTGAGGAGACTTTCGATGCCGAAGTACGAACCGATCGTCGGCCGCTACGTCGAAGTGACCGTGGGCGGCGCGATCGCGCTCAAGGTCGCCGCCGACTACCAGAGCGAGCAGACCGGCATCGTCGGTCTCGAATCGACGGCGTATGCGCCCGGGCGCTACAACGATTTCCTGCACCATCCGGCGATCCACGGCGGCGAGCTCGTCGCGAGCTACACCGCCGGGCTGAACGCGCCGTCCAGCCCCGCAGTCGCCAAGCGCGAGAACTGGCGGTACTACAGCCCGGGCGGTCCCGGCGTCGATGCGGGCGGCGTCCACTACTACAGCTTCGACTGGGGTGCGCGCGAGGACATCAAGCGGATCGACGCCCGCAAGTGCAAGGTGTCGCTGCTCACCGGCGAGTACGACTACTCCTGCACGCCCGCGATGACTGAAGCGGTCGCGGAGTCGCTACCGGGGTGCCGCATGACGATCATGAAAGGGATGGGGCATTTCCCGATGGTCGAGAACTACCCGGTGTTCCGGCCGTTCCTGCTGCCCGAGCTCGCGTACATGGCCGGTTGACGGAGTGGGTCAGTCGCGCCAGTGGCCAGGAACGGTCGCTAGCAAAGTTGACTGGCCTACCCATCGTGGGTATTCTGCTACCCATGTTGGGTAGCAAATTCGTCTCTTCGGCCAGTCTGCCGTCCCTTTTCGGCAAGACGCGTCAGGCGCTGCTGTCGCTTTTATACAGCCGTGCGGATGAGGCGCATCTGCAGGAGAGCCTGATCCGGCTTGCCGCGCTCGGGCGCGGAACGGTGCAGCGCGAACTCGAATTTCTCGCGCGTGCAGGGGTCGTGCAGCGTACCGTGCGCGGGCGGCAAGTGTACTTCCAGGCGAACCCGGAGTCGCCGATCTACGCCGAATTGCGCGGCCTGGTCGTGAAGACGGCGGGTGTCGCCGCTGCCCTGCGAGCAGTGCTCGGACCGCTGGCTGAGCGCATTCGCGTGGCATTCATCTATGGTTCGGTTGCCAAGGGCGAGGAGCGCCGCGCCAGCGACGTGGATGTCATGGTGATCGGTGAAGTTTCGTTTGCGGAAACATCCGAAGCACTGGGGGGAGCGCAGAAATCCATCGGGCGCGAGGTCAACCCTTCGGTCTATGCACCCGGCGACTTTCGCGCCAAACTCGCCGCCAAGCACCATTTTCTGCGCGCCGTCTTGAAGGGCGAGAAAATCTACCTGATCGGGGACGACCGTGAGCTTGCGCGACTGGCAAAAAAATAGCTGGCTCGTCGCGCACCAGACGCATCTCGCTCTGCTTCTCGAGCACGAGCTGCCGCTCACGACGACGGGGAAGCTGCAGAAGAACCGGCTCGCGAGCACGATTTTCGCCGATCGTCCCGCGACCGGCTGAAGGACGCGCTCGATCTTGAGCGCCATGTGCTCAGTCGATCCGCGCCCCCGAAACCTTCACCGCCTGCGCGTATTTCTCCGAAGCGGCGCGAATGCGCGCGCTGTACTCCTCGGGCGTGCTCCCGACCGGATCGATGTCGAGCTGCGCAAAGCGCTGCGCGACTTCGGGTGCCCTAACAGCCTTTGCGATCTCCTGCGACATGCGCGCCACGATCGCGGCCGGCGTGCCCGTTGGGGCGAGGAGCCCGATGTTCGGCGCGAAGTCATAGCTCGGCACACCGAGCTCGGCCACGGTCGGCACATCGGGCGCGGTCGGCGAGCGCCGCGCCGTGCTCACCGCCAGAACCTTCACCCGCCCGGCTTTCACGTGCGCCGCGATGGACGGCATCGCGGAATACGCGAACGTCACGTCGCCGCTCACCAGCGCCGGGATCGACTGGCCGGTGCCTTTGTACGGGATGTGGACGATGCTCAGCCCGAGCGCGCTCTTGAGCGACTCGGTCGCGAGGTGATGGATGCTGCCCATGCCCGACGAGCCGTAGTTGAGCTGGCCGGGCTTCGCCTTGGCGAGCGCGACCAGCTCGCCGAAGTCCTTGACCGGCACCCCGGCGTTGGCGACGAGAAACAGGTTTGCGGTGGCGATCAGGCTGACCGGGACGAAATCCTTCACCGGGTCGTACGGCAGCTTCGCGTACAGGAACTGGTTGATCGAAACCTGGCCGACGTCGGCGACGAGGAACGTGTACCCGTCGGGCGCAGCGCGCGCCACGGCTTCGCTGCCGGGAATGCCGCCCGCGCCCCCGCGGTTCTCGACCGTCACCTGCTGGCCGAGGCCCTCGGAGACTTTCTGCGCGACGATGCGGGCGATCGTGTCGGGCAACCCACCGGCCGAGTAGGGCACGATCCAGCGCACGGGCTTTGTGGGCCATGCGTCCTGGCCCAGCGCGGGCGCTGACAGGGTCAGCAAGGCGAGGGCCGCGAGCAGACCCCCCTTCCGCTGCAACGAACGGTGCATGGTGCTTCCTCCTCTTCGACGCCCTAATATACGCGGCGAGGAGGGTTCGAGCGATGACCAGGCTGCGCATGACGCTCGCGTGCTGGGACTACGACCGCACCCGCGCGCTCGCCGACGGGACGGTGCGACCCGAGGGCATTGACCTCGTGGTTCTGCCGCAGCCGGTGGAGGAGACGTTCTTCCGCATGCTGCGCCACCGGGAGTTCGACTGCGCCGAGATGTCGCTCTCCTCGTACGTGATGTCGCTCGGCCGCGATGACCGCCCGTTCGTCGCGATCCCCGCCTTCCCGTCGCGCTACTTCAGGCACTCCTGCATCTTCGTGTCGGCGCGCAGCGGGATCACGCAGCCGGGCGAGCTCGCCGGGCGGCGCATCGGCAGCCCGGAGTACCAGATGACCGCACCGGTCTGGATCCGCGGCATCCTCGCCGACGAATACGGCGTCCCGGTC
>Ga0315278_10002059_pt1 | contig 17822 bp, 8 predicted proteins | sample YL17G06_0_MG_FD_203880 | JGI IMG/M metagenome (GOLD analysis project Ga0315278, IMG submission 203880) | Sediment microbial communities from Yellowstone Lake, YNP, Wyoming, USA - YL17G06_0 | ecosystem: Environmental > Aquatic > Freshwater > Lake > Sediment | place: USA: Wyoming | collected... | reverse complement strand
ACCAGCATGATTTTGTCTTTGGCATAGGAGAGAAAATGACCAAACCGACTTAACTGGTGAACATCCTGGATATGGTCCGGGGTGTTTCTCTGGTAGTCGGGGAGCCTGGGGTCCAACACAACCCGGGCCGCATAGCCAAAAGGCGACAAGTGACTGTAATTGTTGTGGTTGATGACCACGAACTGCCCCATCTTGTCTTCCATGCCCGTGTAATCATGTTTGCCGAGCTTGGGGTTGAAGTACCCGTGCCGGAACCGGGTGGCAAAGGTTTTGTCGGCAGGGCTGAGGGTTGAATCCCCGGCAGGGTGGTTATGGATGAAGTGGACCTGGACCGGCCCCCCGGTATATGCCTCAAACTTGGCAAGCCGCTTCTTAATGTCATACAGGTATTTCTGTATGTTCTCCGGACCCACGGTCCCACCAAGCCCCAGAGTCATAGCATGGTGCGCCAGAATCGTGCCGTTCTGGTCGGTGAAGACCTGGTGCAAAATCTCCATTTTGGGGTGCCGGTAGACCTGCCAGAGCTCGGCCAGGGACCGGGCGGCATCCCGATAATCCAACTTATGCCCGGTAAGGTCAATGCGCTGCCGGTTTTTGAGCTCCCTGGAAACTGTGGAGGCGGGGTTATTCTCTTCAATGGCCCGGGCCACCTCCTGCATGACCCCCTGCCATTCCTTGACGCTCCCATAAGAGGCGATGGCCTCCCCTTCCAGCAAGGCCCGGAAGTCCTTGGCGGTCCGGTTCTTGTCGGCCTCGGCGATGTTTGATTTCCACCCGGGGGAGTTTGCCAGGGTTGCCCTGATGGCGCTGGCGGCGCCGCCGGGGCCCTGCTGCCCCTGCTGCTGGTCCCCAAATATCGAATTATAAAGCCCCCGGCCAATGGTGAACCGGACCTCATGGGTGTCATAGAGGATTTTCATGGCAGCGGCGACGTTGTGCTCTTTGATTCTGGCGTAGTATTGCTTTTTGCGCCGGAATGTCCCTGAACGGAACCTCCCATCCTCCAACAGGGATGTGAGCGCCACGTTTTGAATAAAGGGGGCGCCTGCGGCCTGGGTCCCGGGGACGTTCAAGTGTACCGTGACTTCACCGCTATAGCTTCTTGAGGCGCTAACGCTCACGTCTTTGGGCTCATATCTTAAGGTCCCCACCTGGCGGGACACCAGGGCAGGCAGTAGCTGCTCCGGAGTCAGGCCAACCGGGATATTGTTCACCATATCCGGGGTGTAGCCCCGGGGCAGGAAGATGCCGGCTTCCGTGGAGCCGTCCTTGCGGGTGAAGAAGGTCATCTTACCCCGCCCGATACGGTTGGTCTGTGGCTCCAGGAGGGCATTCGGAGTCAACAGCAAGTTTCCGGTGACCATATATCTTACTTCGGTGAGCTCTTGCGGGGTAATCTGGTCCCAGGTGCTCAGGTATTCATCCCGTGCAGCGTGGATGTGCCACTCAGCCACCTTATCCAGGTAAATCGGCATCTGCTGCATGGGGTTGTTCAGGGCGAAGTGCAGGGTGAAATTGGCCGGGGTAGCCGGGTTGTAGCGTTTGCCAGGCTTGTACGTGATTTTGTAGAGCACCGCCTTCATGCTCTCCCCGGAAGAGCCCACGGGAATCTGATAACTCCGACCCACAATGTAGTTGCGCCTGAGCTCCGACAACGTGCTTCTGAGGGCAGCCTCAGCGTTGTGCTTCCGGTCCTCCACGTTCTGGCGCCAAAGTGGCGGCAGCTCAGCGGGTTCGTCTTCCTCGCCGGCATTCGGGTTGGGGCGGGGGGCGGTCATATATTCGACCCATGTATTGTAGTCCTCGGTGACCTGATTCCCCAATTCTTCGGCGTAAACCACACCGGCAGCGTAGGGTTTCCCGAGCTCCTCTACCAGGCTTTCCAGGCGGTCAACCTCCCGGCCCAAGGCCCGGCGTTGCGTCCGGAGCTCATCCCGTTGCGTCACGGCTGCGGAGATTTTCTCACTGACCCCCTCAAGTTCAGCTTTTTTCTCTTCGATGGTTTTCGCTATCGTAGTGGTTTCGGCCTCTTTGGACTTGCGGGCCTCCATTTCTTCCCCAGCCCGCTTCGCCTTGAGGTCATAAAGCTCCTGCCGGTCCCGAAGCGCCTTGATTGAGCTCTCCAATGCCTCCCGCTCGGCCTTCAAGGCTCCCATCTCGCTTAGGTCGGCGGTCCCCTCTTTTTTTAAGAGCCCGGCCAGCTTTATCTGGGCATCTTCAAGTTGCTGTCCCGTCTGCTTAGCCATATCCCCGAAGGCATCAACATCCAGCTTAATGTCTTCGACGGAGCGGAGCCGGTCTATCTCTTGATTGAGCGTCACCAGGCGGCGATTGAGTTCTCGCACCTGGTCTGGGAGTTCATAGCGCTTTCGGTCCAGAGCGCCAATCTCAACTCCTATAGCGGTAATCTGGTCTTCTGTTTTCTGGTGGCTTGCGCTGGCCTGGTTAAACTCTGCCTGGGTTTCGGCCAGCTTGGCTGCCACCTGCGATTTATAAGCGCCGACCACGATGTCGAGCTTCTCTTCGAGTTCTTCCTGCTTGAACGGCTTGGTCAGGTTCTTGACGTTGACTTCTTCGATGTAGGCGGGGCCTGACAGGGCAGAATAACCGCTGACGTCTGTATTGAGAGCCGCCAGGAGGTCTTTGTTTATGATTTCAGCCTGCAGGTCCAGGGTCTGGGACTCCAGATTGTATTCGCCGGTGAGCTTGTAATACTCCACCAACTCGGTATATTTTTTGTTGAGCTCGACCCAAAACTCGTCCTGCATTTCTACCGGAAGGAGAGCCAGGCGTCCGGTAACATAGGTCATCAGCCCACCTTGTTCCCGATACCCGGCTGCCGACCTGAGGCGGGTGGTGTCATGGCTTCTCACGCCGTCATGGTCGGTGGTTTCGATGTCCAGGGGGTCGTCCAGGCGCTCGTACCAGGCGCCGTCGACGTTAAGGTCGTCGATGAGCACCTGGGCCACGGCCTCGTCGCCGAAGTCGTTCAATGTATCCTGGACGTCCAGGTTGAGCCAGGTGTCGGCGTTGGCGCTGACGTTGGCGCTCAAAGAGCGGAGTTTCTTGGTGAGCACCATCAGAGGCCGGGTTTCGGCGGGCAGGGCGCTGGAGACAAAATAATAAGCCGGAGGCTTCACCTGGCCGGTCCGGTTGATACGCCCCATGCCCTGCATGACCATGTTGATGTCACCGGGGAGCTGCGAAACCACCATGGCCCTCGGGGTCTGGTCCTTGAACTTTTTGCTTGCATGGGCACTCATGCCCGTGAAACCCGCAGTGTTGACCACCACCACATCGACCTTGCCACGCCCGGTAGCCTCCCCGGCCTTCAACCCCCCGCCATTGAACTCACGGATAATGGTATTGCGGGAGTTTTTGTTGCCTCCTTTACGTTCCTGGAGCCGGTTAATGCCATTTTCATCCGGCAACACCTCGAACTTTCTGCCGGTGATTTCCCCCACATTGATTTTACGCTTATCAAACTCGTCGGCTTCGGCTATCAGGTTGGCAGCGTAATGCCCCACGTCTTCCACGTCTTCGCCGAACTGTTCCTTTACGGCATCCGTGAAGGCCTCGGGGTCTGTCTCGGCCAGAGCCGCCAGGACCCGGTTATCCTTTGCCATTTCCCTAAACCTGGCCTCGCCACGGGTTTTGATTTCTCTTTTGATGTAGTCCAGGGGCGTAGCGCTCAGGTCTGAAAGGTCGGTAGCTGCTTTGATGGAGGCTTCCATCGCCTTGAATTGGGTGTAAAACTCCGGGGCAAAGGCCAGGAGCATATCGTCGGTGAGCTTCAACCGCTGTTTCTGCCCGCCCGGGACGGTCACATTGACATGGCGCAGAGAATCCAGGTTCTTGAGCAGGACCATCCGGAAGTCGGGCTCGAACTGGTCCCCCACTTTAACGTGGCCTTCCTTCACCAGATATTCAATAAGGGCGTCCATGGTGTTGAACACCGCCACGAAAGGCTTCTGGCCGTCCTTAAAGTGCTGCACATTCCCATTTGCATCTTTCCAGGCCCGCTTTGTCATCAAATCGACGGCCATGTCTGCTGTGGCGCTGGCCCGCATGGAATACATCATTTGGTTGATGGCGTTGTGGATGATGGAGGTAAAGGTGGTGCTGCTTACCTGGGCCTGCAGGGTTTGCCCTCCCGCCACGCCACTGCCGCCTCCGGCAAAGAAGTTTCGCAGGTAGGGGAGAATCGTCCGGGTTTTCAGGTCGTCCAGGTCAATCATGCTCCGCAGATAGGTAGTGACGTTATCCACCCGACCCGCATCCCGGCCCCTGTTGGTAACGTCAATGCGGGGCTCAACGGTCAACCCCTTGTAAGACGTTTCCAGGCGGGTCATCTGTCCTTCCAGGGTGAGCTGCTGGCTCAACCATTCCTGCCCTGGGGTCCCCAGGAAACTTACCCGGGCCATGAGCTGAGCCATAGGCAGGCCGGAATTGTTGATGGCGGTGCGAAAATAGAGAGGCATGGCCCCAGGGCGCTTGGCGAAGGTAGCCGAGCTATACATGACCCCCTGGGCCCTGATTAAGAGCTGCCCGAAAAAGGCTGCACGGTTGCTCATGCCTGCCTGCGTTCTGGAAATAGCCCGCCCGGTATCGGAGCCGGCTGCCTCGTGGGATTCGTCCAGGATAACGATGTTGTTGACGGCTGCGGCTTCAAGGAACTGGTGCTTAGGTCCCCCTTGAACGGTCACCGTTCCATTGGGGCTGACGTGCTGCCTCATCTGCCCCTGAAATTGCGTGTAGGTGGTGAAAACCCCATCGTATTCGGGGGGGATGGCTCTGGCGTCGTAGGCCGCTTGGCGACCCCGCCTCATCGCTGCATCAATCCGGTGGATGGGCTTTTCAGTTTCCGGGTCCAGAATGGTTGATTCCGTATCCTCCCCGATTAGCATGGGCCGGAAGTCCCCGGATTTAATGTCTACCATGTCCCGGAACATATCCTGGAAGAGGTTGGCTTTGGCAGTCACAAAGATAGGCCTTTTCCCTTCCAAGCGGGCATAGCGCATGATGGCGGCGCAGCAGCGGCCCTTGCCCACTCCCGTTTGGTGGCCCATGATGAAGGCCTGGCCCCGTTCTATTTCACGAATAGTCAGGGCCACGGTCTCAATTTGCTCAGCGGCCAGGCATGAGTAGAGCTCTTCGTAAGACGAATACTTGAGTTTCGTCAAGACGAAGGTGTCCACCGGCCCGTTTTCTTGCTCGAAGCGCTGTACGGCGCTCTGCATGGCAGACCGCATATTATTGGGGGCGACGGTTCCTATGCGGTCGCCCTGGCTGCTGACGGTTTCGTAAACATCCTGGAGCTCGGTTGCCTGCTCCTGCTCCTCACGAATGCGGTCAGCCTCTGCCTCTTTGTTGTCGGTCTCGGCCCGCTGGTCTGCTTCCTCCTGGTACTTCCGCTTCATGTCCTCCCAATCGGTCTCCCCGCCGAAGGCCTGTTCAAACTCTTCGTAGATGCGGCGAGCGAAATCCTTTTCTTCCTGGGTAGCCTCTGGCCCCTTCTTGCCTCCCTTGCCAGGACCCTTGCCTGCTGTGCCCGCAGAGCCTGGGTCACCATGCACACCCCGGGTCATTTCCCATAAGGCCTTAAAGAATCGTTGCCGGTTCTCGGGGTCTTTCAGAGACTTCATGAATTTCTGGGGGCTGTCGAACCCATGCGCTTCCCAACCGGAGCGCTTGAACCACCCCAGAAAGTCTTGAAGGATTTTGTGGACCATCTTGTCTTCATCGGTGACGGGCCACTTGGGTTCCTTTTTAGGCTTTTCCTTTTCTGTTTTGGGCTTTTCCTTTTCCCCGGCAGGTTTTTCTTCCGTGCCGGCCTCGCCTCCGGCTACTGGCCCTGTGCTCTCAGGTGCGGGCTTGGGTCGGCCACCCCGCTCACCAGGCCGTTTAGTCCCGCCTCCCTCAGTTCCTCCAGCCTTTCCTCCGGGCTTGGCGCCGGGTCCTCCTGGGGGAACTTCTCCAGCAGCTCCTGTCTCGCCTCCTGGTTCCCCGCCCGGGCGTTCTGCAACTGGTACCACAGCCCCGGTGCTATCGTCGACCCCAGCAGCCCCAGCAGGTGCTGGACCTTCCGGACCAACATCTGGCCCCCCTGTAGGTCCTCCCACATCCTCACCTGGTCCAGGTCCCGGACGCTCTCCTCCTGGGCGAGTTCCTTTATCCGGTCCACCCACAGGCCCTCCCATTCCTCCGGGGGCGGCTCCTTTCCCTGGTCCACCAGGACGCTTAGTCCCACCCTCGCCTTTTGGCTGTTCACCAGCCACTCCGGCACCCATGGGAGCCTGTTCGCCTTCGGCATTTGCAATTACCTCCTTAAGCAGGTCATGGACTTGCTCGAAAGTCATGGCCTGGTTAATTGCGTCGGCAGTGGCCGGCGCCACGCCCCCGATTTCGGCTTTCCGGCCATGAACCACCAGCAGCCGAATCGGGAACTTGGTCCCCATGCGCTCGTAGACCTTCCCGTCGATGTTGATGTGGGCCACCACGTTAAAGTGAGAATAGAGCCAGTTGAAAAAGGTCCGGTCGGTGTCGGTCAGATACTCCTGGGCCTTCCCCATGCTGTCGGCGAACGAATGCCCGCCGATGATGATGGCGGCATTCCCGTCGTCGGCCATAGCCTCCAAGGCCTTCATGGAGATGAGGTGTTCCAGCTTCTTGATGACAAAGCCGTCAATCTCTTGCTTGGAGATACTCCCGAACGGCGAGTTTATCAGCACCACGTCGGCGCTCTTGGCTTTGGCAGCCTGCTCTTTGGCGTCGAAACTGGTAACCGTCCCGAACCCCTGAGATTTCAGGTGGGCCAGGCGGTCTTTGAGAATCTCGTTGACGTGGACGTTCTTGGGGTCGGCGGCGATGGTGAGCATACCGTTGCCAGCCGTGGGCTCATACAGGGTGGAGTTGCGCATCAACCCCACGGCCCGGCTCATAAGGAAGGCAAGAGGGGCCGGAGTGCTGTAAGCCTGGGCGTTGACGCTTTCGCTGTCCCGGGCCCGGAGCGTCGGGGTGTAGTTGTAGAGCTTGGTGAGCTGCGCCAGGGTCTCTTCGTCGGAGACCTCGGCGTTCTCGTTGGTCAAGATGATAGTCCGTGCCTGGTTGACCTGGGCCAGCTCAAGGGCTTCGTCTATGAGCTTCCGGTGGCGCCAGAGCTCCTTGTGCTCGATATTCAAAATCTCTTTTGCCTTGGCGATGACCGTAGCCTTCTCCAGGGGCTTATCATGCTTGAAGACAGCCTGGGCCAACAGCGGTTCGAGCGCTTTCGAGAGCTTTATGCTGGCGGCTTCGTCCTCTACCTGCTCCCCTTCGGCCTCTTTTTCGCCCTTTTCTTCCTCTTTTGGGGGCAGCTTCTCTTCCGGGGCGGGGCCGGGTTTTTCCTCTTTTGGGGCCTTTTCCCCGGTTTCACCGGCACCGGCCTCTTCACCAAAGGTTTCGTTCCAGGCCTTATCAATCGCCTCATGGTTTATCGGCTTAGTCCAATCCTTCTTATAGCGCTTCCTGAGTCCCTCTGATTCCCCTGCGGTCCAGCCCTTCTCCTTGGCTTCGCCAAATTCTTTTTTGGCCTTGCGGTAGATGCGTTCGGTAGTTATCTCTGAGGAACGGGCCTGGTCCTCATCGCTCTCGGTAGTCTTCTGCCTCTTGAAGAGTTCAGCGTGCTCTGCCTTAAGCTCTTCATCGGTCATGTCGGCCACCGGGCGGGGGGCAGCCTTGGGGGCCGGCTTTTCACCTGCTTCCGGGGCAGCAGCGGCACCTGGCGCCTCTTCCGCTTTGCCTGCAACATGGCGGCGTTCGACAGTCCACTTCCCTTTATCGTCTTGCCGGGTCCGATATTCCTTGTTCTTGATGTTGGCCCCGAGCTTTTTCACCAGGCGCTGAGCGTGCTCCTGGTTGTCGGCGTTGGTGACGTGCTCCCACTCTCCTTCGGTGGGTGCAGTTGCACCCACAGGGGCGGCTTCGGGACCGGCTTTTTCCTCCGGTGGGGGTGTCGGGCCTACAGTGGGGCCAGCTCCAGGAGCGGCCTGAGGTCCGGCTTTCGGGGCACCCTCGGCCCCAGGGGTGGGGGGGGCTTTTTCCGGTTCCGGCTGAACCCCTTCCGGCGCCTGTTCCTGGGTGATATGAAGCATGGCCTTGGCGGGTTCCCGGGGCCACCCATCCTGTTCCATTTGAGCCAAGAGCTCTTCATCGGTTGCGCCGGCCTTGCGCCGTTCTACAATCCAGTTGGCTGCCTTTTCGATTGCATCCATGTCTTCGGGGGCCTGGCTCTCAACAATGCGGGCCAGGGCGGTGAAGCCGCTCTTGGTTTCCGGGTCGTCGGTGGAATCAATAAGTGCGTGATAGGCTGCCTTGTGTTCTTCGTCGATGTTCATGCCGTCAATCGTGGCATGATGGTCGGTGGGGGTTTCGGGGGGCTTTTCAGCGGGCTGCTCTCCCATTTCCTGGGTAATCGTGGCTCCACCGGTGGCCGGCCCCCCCTCCGTTGGGGAGGGCTCCGGGCCTAATGCGGGGCCTGCGGCAGCCCCGGTCTCCGGTGGAGCCTCTTCACGCCCGCCCTCGTAAGGCGTCCCCGCCGCCGTGGCCTGGCGGTATTTGCTGGTCATTTCGGCTTGGCGCCGAACAGATTCAATGTCGTCGTGGGTCCCGGCCTGGCCGATGGAATCCTGGAAAGACTGAACCTCCCCGGGGGTCAACCCGTCATAACTCCAGACCGCATCAGTCGCCATTTTCCTGGCGGTGTTGATGTCACCAGTGGGGGCAGTTCCTTCCGGGGCCATTTCCGGCCCCACGCCCTCCGGCCCCATCGTCGGGGGTGTCTGCGGCCCCTGGGGTCCCGGGGTGACCTCCGGACCTGCCGGTGCCGGCCCCTCGCCAGGACCTGGGGGTGGAGTCCTGTCCTTCTCTACTTCCCGTGCAACGGTCTCGCCTCCGGGCTCCATGGAGCCAGCATCACCAAGGCCGGTATCGGTCGCCTGGTGGTCCTGGACCTCTTCAACCTTCCCCATTTCCCGGATGGCCGCTGTATCCTCCATGGCCTCTTCGGTTCCCGGGAAGATGGCTGCGCCGGTTGTGGCCCGGTGCGCCCCACGACGGTACTCCTGGGAGGTTTCCCACTCATACTGTTCGGCGTTGGCCCGGGTAATCCGGTCACGCAGGCCTTCCCGGTAGCGCTCGACGGCGTGTGCGCCGCCGCCCAGGGCGCCGCCCATGACGCCACCAATCATGATGGCTTCGACGATGCCCTCGGTCAGCTTTTGGTCCCAATCGTAGCCGAGCTTTTTGGCGGTGTTTTCAATGAGGGTCTGGATACCTTCCGTCGAGCCCTCAGTGATGATGCTATCCAGGACCTTCGCCGGGAAGTTTTTACCGAGCTTGCTGAAAACCCGCTCAAACGACATGGCCTCAAAAGCGCCGGCTGCCCCGGAAATACCCAGAGCCATAACCCGCTTGCCCCAGGAAACGTCTGGGTGGGTGAGTTCCCACTGGCGCAGGCCTTGCTCTGCTTCCCCCGCCTCCATGGCGATAGCTGCCCCGTAGGTGCCGATTTTGGAAATGCGATTCAACTGGTTAATGATGGACGCAGCCTTGACGGTATCGCCCATGCCCTCGGCAACCCGGGCCGCAGCTATCAGCTTAGCCCCTCCCCCCACCAGGCGGGCTATCCATCCACCGCCCCACATGGTGGCAAACGTGCCGACCTGTTCCGGGAGTTTGGATGCCCACCAGTACCCATTGGCGGCGTTCTCGCCGATTTGGCCGAGGACCTTGTTGGGGTCGCTCATAATCTGGTCGAGGTCGATTTCCGTTCCCTTGGCCTTGGCCCCTTCTCTGAGGCCCGGGCTCTGGGCGAGCTCGTCCATACGATTCAAAATCGGATTCAGAACCGACTCAACGGTCTTGCTGCGGAGCAGGTCGGCCCCCACCATCTTGATTGTCTGGGGGAAGAATTGCAGCAGCCGGACGGCGCCACGCCCCAGGGACCTGGCAAGCTCGTCGCCCAACTCAAGGTCCGGGGCCGGTTCGAGCTGTTGGTCCCTCATAGCCATCGTATGACGGACCTGCTCGCCCACAATGCTTTGTTCAGTCGTCGGACCACGAGTTATGACATCAGCATAATTGGGTGGCAACGGTATCTTATCGGCGATAGGTGCTGCCGGAGCGGCTGCGGGTGTCAGCGGCGGGAGCTCACCGGGGGCCGGGGTCTTGGCCTCTTGCGGCGGGAGCGTACCCGGCGCCACGGCGGGCTGAGCGTATGAATCCGGTTTCCGGCCAGTTACCTGCTCAAAGTTCGGGGGGATACTCGCAACTGCGGCTTCCTCGGGTTTTTTCAGTTCGTCTTCGGGTAAGGGCATTGAAGCCTCCGCTTACAAATGGTGAAGTGGAGAAATGGGTTAATTTTACGCCGTACCCGGCGTGTCCCGGTACATTTTCCGGAGGGTTACAAGCCTCTGCTGGTCTTGAACAGGATTTGGCCTGAAAAAGCCCCCCATCTTGTGCATGGCAAGGTTGGCCTGGATATTGTAGTCCGGGCCCAACGAATGCAAGAAAGCCACATCTTCCGGCCCCCTTTCTTGGAGGGGCTTTTGGGTAATTTCCCGGACACGTTGGGCAATCTCTTGCAGAGCGGGGCCTGTGCTCGCACTCGGGCCAGGGACCGGTTCGGGGGCTGCCGGGGCCGGGACCACGCCGGGGGCTGCCGGGGCCGGGACCACGCCGGGGGCTGCCGGGGCCGGGACCGGTGAAACAGCCGCTGGCGGCGGGACTACCCCCACGGCTGCCGGCCCAGAGACGGGAGGCAACTCAAGAGAGGGCCACGCTGCGGGCGGGGTAGCGGCTGCGGGGGCAGGCGGCTGGACAGCATCACCCCGTAAGAACGGCTGCCGGCGTGCCATTTCTTCTGGGCTGGCCGTGAAAAAATTTCCCACGGTCGCTTTGGCGATGGATGCTTGAAGATTCGGGCCTGCGGCAGCCGCTTCTTCTGGCGTCCAAGATGCCCTGGGTTTTGTTGCCAGAGCTTGAAGCTGTGGTAACGATAGAGAGGGTGCAGCCTCCCCCGGTGGGGCAGCAGCCGTCGCCACGCCTGGGGCAGCAGCAGGCGCTTTCCAGCTTGCCGCTTCTTCCATAGAAAGAGGTCCACGAGCAGCAGCAGCCGGGGCCGGGGCCGGGGTTGTCCCCCCGAACCCCGGGGGCAACGGAACACCCGTTCCAGGAGCGGCTCCAGGCCGAGTCAATTTTGGGGAGCCCGTTGGAGACAGGCCCCCATGCTTCATGAGCCACCCCATGCTATCAACGTCGGCAGGCGCTTTTTTGAGATAATCGGCGAAGGCTTCGTTGGTCATGGGTTTGCGTTCAGCCGGCAGCTTATTATAATAGTCTTGCGACTGCACCATAAGCTGCTTTCGGGTATCAGGATTCTTCCACTGCTGGACGACTTTGTGAGTCTCGACCAGGGGCTGAATTTTGGCCCAGACGTCTTCCACCTCATCCGGATGCTTTAACCCAGAAGCGTGCTTATTAAACAGCTTCTCCATTTCCCCGCTCAAGGCAGGCTTGGCGTTCGGGTCGTTTGGGTCTATCGTGGCGAACTCCCCGACAAACCTCTCACGCAGAGAATTTTTAGCCAGGGCCGCATAACCTGCGATGGCCTCCATCTTGAGCTTCGGGTTCTTCTCCACCTCGGCCATGATTTTTGCCTCTTCATGGCTGACATATTCCCCAATGCCTGCTGCCCTGTTCATGGCCTGGCGGGCTCTGCCTATATCTTGGAATTCCTCCCCGGGGCCTCCCCCGGCGTAGGTTTGTTTCATTTTCCGGATTACATGGACAGGGGCCCCGGTCTCGGCCCCCACAACATCCCGGTGCGCCGGGCGATTAAAGGTGCCGTCACCAAGAGCCTCCACCCCGCCAGTGAGCCGTTGTATCTCCCCGGTTTCGGGTCCGGTCCCTGCCGGGACCCCGGGGGAACGCTTCCTGATTTCGGCCAAGTTTACCGGGCCTTGTCCACCCCAGCTTTTCCCGGGGTCACCCAGGCCTGTAGTCCGGTCATCCATAACCTCTTGTTTGTTCTTCGCCTCTTGTAAATCCATGAGGCCCTTCCGTTGGACACTTGCGGCGTCAACGTGCCCCTGGGCAGTTACCGTGGCAGCATCGACGTTCCCCTGCTTTTGGGTCACGGCTTGCGCTTTATGGCCCTCAGCGGTGATGTCAGCTATCCGGATTTTGGTTTCGTCACTCGTAAGGTCCATTCGTGGGCCTCCTTTCTTGAATCAATAGGATTACGGAGTCTCTGGGAACCCATAAGGGTCCCCCCTCTCGTTTTTGCTGACAGGTTATTTCGTCCCTGGCGAGTTTGCGGTAGATGGTGCGCTTTGACAACCCCGCCAACATCGCCACCTCATCGGGCCGGAAAAGCTCTTTCCCTGGCAAACTTTCCATTAATTCTCTCCAAAGCCATGGGCATAGTAGGTTATTGGCACCACCCGCCAAATCTCTTCGTCAAACTTCCACAGGTCTGGGTCCTCCCAGGTTTCACCAGTTTTCACGGACTTGACGTCTTTTATAATAGTTACCCGGTCTCCCTCTTCGTATTGGGCAAAATCTGTCGGGCAAGCCCATAGCTCCTGTTCACGCCACTTGACTTTGACCTTGCAAAACCCGTCGTCTGTGACCTCTACCCCCAAGACGTGGGCACTGGTAATAAACACCGTATCCATGAACATCCCGCTGAACAGGAAGGGAGAGGACACCGGTTGGGTGGGGGAAACGCTCCACGGCAGGTTGGGGAAAATGCGAACACCTAAGCCCAGGAATTCTCCAGGATAAGGCCATTTTTGGGTTTCGATAGCGTTGACCCTGAACCACCAGTGCGGGTTCTCAGGTTTCGCCTTGCTTTCAATCCCATCAACTAACCCCTCGGCGTTAGGCGACTCCAACCAGATTAAATTGTGCAGCGTTTTGTCTTGCCCAAAGGTCTCTTCAAAAAACTCACCAGGGATGGGAGGCACCGGCAAGTCTGGGTCGGCCTGTTGGACAGGGAATTCAGATACTTTTGTGGTAACTTCGCCAACAGCCATGAGCATTTCGATGTCGCCGAAGTGCATCCCGGTTAAAAAATCTATCCAGGCCAGACACTTCCCCTCGGTAGTCGGCAGTTGGGCTTCCGGGTATATCAAGTCTGCTCCATACTTGGGAAATTCATATCGGGCCAGAAAGAGCTTTTCCTGGTCTTTGGCGTCGCTTATCACGGCTGGCCTTATATTTAGCCGCTCGAACAGTGGTTTTTCCAGACTGGTCCCGGCCTTTTCAAGGATGTCGTCCATTTGGGGTTCATCGAATATAAACCAGGTAGCCTCCAGATATGGAGCAAATTCGCCCATCATGGAGTAGACGTTTACCGCTTCATGAATTAAATCAGCCTCTATTTGCTTACGTTTCAGGTCCCAAGCCAGGCTGGGGCTCAACTCCCACACCGGCAACCCCCCGTACTCTTTCAGCAGCGCCGTGTTTTCGTCCATCAGTCTTTCTACATCGCTGCGTTCATCCTTAAAGGCATCTTTGAACCCCTGGGCGTCAAACCGACCCTTGCCCGTTATTGCCAACCTGAAAGAAGACTGCAGCTTCTCCGGAATCCCTGCCAGCTCCATCGGGGTAGCGTCCAGCTTCCAGAGCTCATCGTCAAATAAAAACGCCATTACGCATCCTCTGGCCCTGAGTAATTAGGCGCCCTGCAATCTTCTTCATAGACCGTCCGGTTTTTCAGGGTGGCTTTGGGCTCCTCGCCATGCGAGTGACCTACTTTGCCAGGCAAGCCAACAACAAGCATCCCCTTGGATATTTTCTGTCCGAATACCCTGCCTTCGTAGTCGAAAGACTCCCTGTAGCCCGCCGCAGCCCCGTGAGCCTTGGCAAGCAGAACTTCGGCCCACGTTCGCACTGTGTCCATGCCCTTTTCGGCATCTGCCTTAGTATTGAACAAAGCCTCTTTCATGGCATAGAGGTTATCCTGGCGCAGCACCTCGCACCCTGTAATACTCAGGCCTTGACCTTCAAAATGAGCCCCATCCAGGGCATCGTGCAAAATCTTTTTGTCATCATAGGAGCGGCCCCCGGGGCGCATTTCTTGGATTACGTCGCTACCATCTATCTTGTCTTTCTCGAAGAAGAAAACCTCAACCTCGGCCTTCTGCTGCGTCTCTTTCAGGGTTTCCAGGTCTTTGCTGGCGGCGGTCTGCTCGACAACCTCCTGGCGCACCAGGGCTTCGTATGAGAGCTTCATCTTCTCCGTGACCCACTTCGTGTCCCAAATAGCCAGCAGGTCGTCCAGTTTCTGTTGGATAAACGTGAACCCCGCCTCAATTTCAGCTCTGTCAACGGCCAACTTGATTTTCGCCAAACCCCGGACGATGATGTCGGCATAAATCATAGCAACATCAGCAATCAGGGTTGCCTTTTCGGCCTGCACCATGGCGACCTCCAGCTCTGCCTGGATAGCCTTGAGCTCGGCTTCTTGCGCCTCGATGCCGGCCATGACCGCCCGGACGTTGGCCTGGGATACCTGTAGCCTGGCCCTGGCGATGTCCACCTCAACATGGGCACGCTCCGCATACTCCAGGAGAATCTTGGATTTGGTCTCTTCCAGGGTGGCCCCTGCTTTCTTTATGTCCATCTTGGCCCGGTCCCGCTGCAGAGCGATTTGGTCTCGCTCGACCTCGGCGGCAAATTCTTTGGCAAGCATGATAAAGGACTTGATAGCCACGTCGTAACGCTTGCCAGCTATCAGGGCCTCTTCACCTGCCAGTTTGTATGCCAGGACCTGCATTTGGGTGATAAACTTATTATGAGCGATGAGATTGTGGGTTTCTACCTCCTGGAGCTCGACATCGTAGAGCTTGTCCCTCTGGGAAGCCTGAAATTGAGCTGCCCCATCCAAAACCGCTATGGGCATCCTCACCATATCCTGGCTGACCCGGTTTACCAGGTCTTCCAAGGGCCGGAGGCCACCCATAAGCCCATCCACATCCCAACTCAGCCAGAGAGCGTCGTTCCGGCCCAGAGTCCTTGCTTTCAAAGCGGCTGCGTCCATGGTTACCCCTTCGAGATTAGCTGGTGCATATGAGCCCGGGTGGTCCGGACAGAAACGACGGACTGCCCGGCCATGGCGGCTTCGGCCTTGGCCTTGGCGGCGTCAATCATATTCTTAACCCTGTCATTGAAATCCGTCGTCAGGCGCATCCGCTGTAACTCGGTATAGTCAAACTCTTGCCCCCACCCATACTGCTCCCAAAAGAGCCGGTGGTCAAGTTTAAGGCGCTTTTCTTCTTTCTGTAGCGCCTTCCCCATCTTGATGAGCTTGGCCTTGATAATCGCCTCGAACTCCAAAAGCATGGTGCGGGCTTCGGCCTTGGTGATTTCGGTGATGCGCTCGGCCCTGAGGTAATCGTAATGGGCTTCTTCTTGCCGTTCCTCAACCAGGCGAATCTCGTGGTCAGCGTCCTCCTGGGCCTGTTTCAAATCGATGCGTCGGTAGCCAAGCTCCTCGATTTGCTTCCGGTAGCCGGCCTCTAATTTGATGGCCTCGGCATCTTGCAAGCGGGCGGCAGCCTTGTCTTCGTAAAGGGGAATCATGGTCTTCTTGACTGCGGCCACCTCTTGCTGCCTGGCTATAACAGTTACCAGGACCTCGGCCCGGTGAATCTCAGCGGCGATAACCACCTGCTCAGCTTCTATTACCTGGTAAAGGTATTCAATTATTTTGAGCTTCTCTTCGGCGGTCTTGACTTTCTCCCTGGCGAGCTGGACCTCGGCGTCCAGAGTGATGCCCTCAGCCTCGATAGCCAGGCGCTTCCAATAGGTCACCTCCCGCTCAATCAAGGCTCGCTCTTCAATGATGTAGGCCTGGCGCTTCTCGACGTCGCTTTCGAGCCGTTGAACAGCGGCCTTATGCTCGTCCATGGTCATGTCGGCCCAGGCCTTGGCGAGGTCGTGAGAGTTATCGTTGTCGGCCTTGAGCAGCTCGGTATCCAAGCGGGCCAGGCCGAGCACGACCTTCTGGACCACCTCTTCTTCTTTGAGGCGCCGTTCGGTCATGGTCTGGAAAATCTTGGCGTTGGCTTCCGTGGCCTTGAGTTTGGCTTGGAACCGGGACTCCAGTATCAAAGCCAGGGTTTCCCCGGGCGGGGCAACAAATCCCCGCCCGGCAGCTTCGGCCAAGGCTTTCTCCGTCTCTTCCCGGTGCTTCCGGGTAACGGTGTCATGCTCCTGAGCCCACTGCCCTGCTTCGTCAAAAGGATAAGGCACTCCCATCTATGTCACCTCAGCGTCGAACCTTGCTTCGAGCGTTCTTAAAGTTGAGCAGCCAGGCCTCGGTGCCCCGGGTGTTGGCTTTGGGGATAACCTGAGGCGGCAGCCCCCGGGGGATGCTCATGGCAGGCACCGCCTGGTGGATATGCTGCCGGGCGTGCTGAAATTGCCTGTACCAGGACTCGTCGCCCCGAAAATCTATCGGGGGGATAAATTGCCGGGGGAGCCGTTCCGGGAGGACCGGGACATAGGCTACCTCTTCCAGGAAGAGCCAGGTCAAGACCCCCTTGGTCGCCAGCGAGAGGCCGGCTTGAGACCCTCCATATCCTTTGGTTACCAGGCTTAACATTAGACCTCTGCCATCACGTAAGAAATGCACTGCCCCGGGCCCGCAAAGGTTGCGGCAAGCTGATATTCACCGATGGGGTTCTCGTCGGCCAGGGCGTCAACGGCTGAGGCATAAATACGAACCCTGCCCGCAACCAGGTTTTTGTCGGCATCGTAGACCTGGCTCTTAAGCCGGAAATTATGTTGCACCAGGCCCAGGACCTTCGCCAAGGTGTCGGACCCCTCGATGTCATCCAGTTCCGGGAGAGCCATAAGTTTGTCGTGCTCTGCCGTGGAGAGGCCGGACCCGACCGAGTGAACGATAAGCCCCGCAGCGTTCCCGATGACTAAGGACACCGAGTTTAGCACCTTCACATCACTGAGGTTGTGGTTCGCCCCGCTGCAGACCACCGTATACTGGCCGTCCTCGAACTCGACCGTGTACCCGTTGATAATCTCAACGCCCCTGGCATAGGTAACTCCAGCGAGCGTGAGAGGCAGGGAGTGCCGGTGGGTGTCCGGGAACACTATCCCCTCTTCGTCGTCTTCAAGGCTTTTGAGGGCTACCCTCAGGTTGTCCACATTCAGGCCATAAAGTGCCCCCCCCAACGGCGTCAGAAAGTCCTGCGGCACGAAAATAACCCTGTTCCCCCAATCAATCGTGATTGCCATTTTTGAGCCTCTTAATTTCTGCTCTCAGCAATTCAATCTCGGCAGAGTAGTCGTCCTTTATCTGGTTCTGCATGGTCAGGGCGTTCCGCATATTTTCCTTGGTAATATCCAAAGCCTTCTGGCAGTTCACAAGGAGGTTGAGCTGCAGGACGTTGGTCTCCAGCAACTCTCTGTTCCGCTCCTGCAAACTCTCGACGGCCAGATTGGTCGTGTTGTGCAGCCGTCTCAGGGCATCGTAATCGTCTTGCAAAGACATAGGCACTCCTAAGCGTCCGGCGACAGAACAGCCGTCAGTGTCAGGTTCCCGGTGGTCACGACCTGTCCGGCCAAAGACCCCTGCTTGTAATAGGGTGCCCCCGAACTCTTCCGTGCCCAACCTATCACCGACTGATTTGCGCCGATGGCCCTGGACATGGAGATTTCGCCGTTCGAGTCGGTGTCCCCAGAGAGGAACACGTAATTGCACTTGATGGTCCCGGTGGGGTTGCTCCCAGGAGACGAAGCCATCGTATAGCTGTACG
>Ga0315278_10002058_pt1 | contig 17829 bp, 11 predicted proteins | sample YL17G06_0_MG_FD_203880 | JGI IMG/M metagenome (GOLD analysis project Ga0315278, IMG submission 203880) | Sediment microbial communities from Yellowstone Lake, YNP, Wyoming, USA - YL17G06_0 | ecosystem: Environmental > Aquatic > Freshwater > Lake > Sediment | place: USA: Wyoming | collected... | reverse complement strand
CGGCTGCTGGCGCACGTCGTGGCGTCGCAGGAAGTCCACCTCGAGTACGGCGGCGTCGTGCCCGAACTCGCGTCGCGCGCGCACATCACGCTCTTGCCGCGCATGGTCGCCGAGGTGCTCGCGAAGGCGGGAAAGCGGATCGAGGACGTCGGCGCCGTGGCCGCCACCATCGGCCCCGGGCTCGTCGGGTCGCTCCTCGTCGGCCTCGAGTTCGCGAAGGGGTTTTCGCAGGCGCGCGGCATTCCGTTCGTCGGCGTGAACCATGTCGAGGCGCACCTTCTCTCGCCGGGGATCGAGCACGACCTGCCGTTTCCCTATCTCGGGATGGTGGCGTCGGGCGGGCACACGGAGATCTATCACGTGCGGGAGCCGGGCGTGGCGACGCGGCTCGGCTCCACGCGCGACGACGCGGCGGGCGAGGCGTTCGACAAGGTGGGGAAGCTCCTGGGGCTTCCGTATCCGGGCGGCCCCCACGTCGATCGGCTGGCGCGCGAGGGGAACGCCGCGGCGTTCGCGTTTCCCGTCGCGCGGCTCGGGAACGACAACTTCGACCTGAGCTTCAGCGGTCTGAAGACGGCCGTGAAGCTCGCCGTGGAGCGGGAGCCGAAGCCGCTCTCGCCCCAGCGCGTTCGCGACTTCGCGGCGGCGACGGAGCGGGCGGTGGTGACGGCGCTCATCGACCGCCTCGCGCTCGCGCTCGACAAGCACGAGGCTCGCGCGATCGGCATCGCCGGCGGCTGCGCCTGCAACACGCTCCTTCGCCGCGAGGCCGAGCGCCTCGCGAAGTCCCGGCCGGGCGGCATCCCGGCTCTCTTCCCGTCGCCGGCCCTCTGCCGCGACAACGGAGCCATGATCGCGTACGCGGGCTGGCACGCGCTCCGCGCCGGCCGCGTCACGCCGCTCGACGCCACCGCGATCCCGAATCTCGACGCCTTTCCCACCGGAAACTAGCTAACCCGAAGTCCTCGAAGCGCTTCACCCCTCGAGAACGCCGCGATCCGGGCTCCACGCCCCCAACCCCGCTTCCGCTCAAGTTGGACCCACCCAGGGACGATTAATTGCAGAAGCGATCATCATTTCCGTGAACTGACCTGGGGGTGGCGTGAAGGAAGGGACCGTGGAGAGCGGGCGGATCCTCATCGTCGAGGATGAGCCACACCTCCGCATCATCTTGGAGAAGCAGCTTCGCGACGCGCCCGACTCGAATTACGAGGTTCGGAGCGCCGAGGACGGCGTGAAGGGTCTGGAAGAGATCCGGCGCGATCCTCCCGAACTGATCCTCCTCGACGTGATGATGCCGGGCATGGACGGCTACGAGGTCTGCCGGCAGTTGAAGGCGAGTCCCCTGACGAGCCGGATTCCGGTGATCTTCCTCACGGCGAAGACGACGCTCGACGACCGGCTGGAAGGGCTGAACGCCTACGCCGACGACTACATCACGAAGCCGTGGGATCGCCAGGAGCTCCTCTTCCGTGTGCGAAACCAGCTCCGGACGCGGCGCGCGCAGCTCTCGTCCAACGCGCTGACCGGCCTTCCCGGAAACGTGATCATCGAGAACGAACTGGCGCGCCGCATCGACATGGGCGAGAAGTTCGCCTTCCTTCATCTCGACCTCGACAATTTCAAGGCCTACAACGACTACTACGGCTACGCGCGCGGCGACGATCTCATCCGCTTCATGGCGTCGCTCCTGGTGGAATCGGTGCGACTGCGGGGTGGCGAGGGCGACTTCGTGGGGCACATCGGCGGCGACGATTTCGTCGTCATCACCACTCCCGAACGCGCGACGGGCGTGGCGAGCGAGGTGAAGGACGCATTCGACACCCGCGTGAGCAGTCAGTACGACCCCGCCGACCGCGAGCGCGGCTCCATCACCGTTCTCTCGAGCCGCCAGGGCGGCGTGAAGGAGTTTTCCCTTCTTTCCATCACCATCCTCGTCGTCAGCAACGTCGGTCGCGACATCCGGCACAGCGCGCAGGTGAGCGACATCGCGAAAGATCTCAAGAAGCTCGGCAAGGCGATCGCTGGAAGCTGCATCGTTCCCGACCGCCGCACCGACGGATCGCTCGTCTCTCCCGTCCGGGAGGCCAGCGACCCGGAGGCCAGGCCGTGAACCGCCCGCAGGCGCCTCGCCCGGCGCCCGCCGGCGTGCGCGCGCTGGCCAGCCTCGGCAGCCTCTCCTTCGCCGTTCAGGCCGCCCTCGATTCCGACGCCCTCGTCCACGCCCTCGCCGAACACGTTCTCGATCTCGCCGGAGCCGAACAGTTCGTTCTCCTTCTCCTGGACGAAGAGAGCGGTGACCTGGAAGGGCACTCCTTCGAGCGGGACCGCGCGGGCGCGCGCCGCATTCGCCTGACCCCCGACCCGAGTGGCTTCCTGGGGCAGGTCCTTCGGCGTGAGACGCTCGTCGTCCACGACCCGTCGGGAACGCATCCCATCCGTCACGACGAACTCGGCTGGGCCGACAACGCCTCCGTGACCGTCGTGGGCCTGCCGATCCTGGTCGGCACGTCGCTCCTCGGCATGGCGGCGCTCGGCTACCCCCGCGCGCGGACACTCACCGATCGGCGCCGCCGGACGCTCCTCTTCCTCGCCGACCAGATCGGACTCGCCGTCGATCGCATCCGAACGCGCACCGAACTCAACCTCGCCACGCGCCGGCTCGAGGAGGCGCGCTCGGCGCTCAGGCGGGGCGAGCAGGCGAAGTCGGAGCTCATTTCGGTCGTCTCGCACGAGATGCGCACGCCCCTCACGGCAATCAAGGCGTACACGGAAACGCTCCTCGACAATCTGGGGAGGCCTTCGTTCGACCTGCAGGAGAAATTCCTGGGCGTCATCAACGAGGAGTGCGACCGGCTCTCCCGCATGGTGAACGACGTCCTCGACCTGAGCCACATGGACTCGGGCCGGCGCCGTCTTCGCGCCGAGCTCCTGGCCCTCTCCGCCGTCCTCGCCGACGTCATGCCGACCATGCAGCCGGTGCTGGAGGAGAAGGGGCTCCGCGTTCGGCTGGACATCCCGGAAGGCCTTCCGCGGCTCGAGGCCGACCTCGATCTCGTGAAGCAGGTCTTCGTGAATCTCCTCCACAACGCGGCCAAGTTCTCGCCCGCCGGGCAGGAGATCGTAGTCCGGGCCGAGCGGATCGGAGACCGGATGCAGGTCACGGTGGAGGATCGCGGGCGCGGAATCCCGTCAGAGAATCTTCCGCGCGTCTTCGACCGCTTCTACCGCGTGGAAAGCGCCGGCGTCGAGCGCGTCGCGGGGACCGGCCTCGGCCTTGCCATCGTGAAGAGCGTGGTGGAGCTCCACAACGGCACGATCCGCGTGGAGAGCGAGGTGGGCCAGGGAACGCGCTTCGTCTTCGATCTCCCGCTGCTGCAGGGAACCTTCCGCGCCCTCATCCGGTCGCTGGAGCCCCTCTTCGTCCAGCCGGACCTCCGCGCGGTGCTCCAGCAGTGCGTCGCGATGGTGGCCGAGGTGATGGAGGCCCGCATCGTCTCCTTCATGTTCCTGGACGAGCCGGGGACGGAGCTTCGCATCCAGGCCGCGCACGGCCTCGATCCCGACACGGTGGCGAGGACGCGCGTCCGGATCGGGGACTCGATCGCCGGCTGGGTGGCTCAGAGTTCCGAAAGCCTTCTCGTCTCCGACGTCGAAGCCGATCGCCGGTTCCGGAAGATGAACCACCCTCAGTACGAGACGAAGTCGCTCCTCTGCGTGCCGCTCCGGATCGCGGGGGAGACGGTCGGCGTCGTGAACGTGAACAACAAAGTCGCGGGATTGCCGTTCGACGCCGACGACCTGAGTCTCCTGGGCGCCATCGTGAAGCGCGTGGCCGCCGCTCTGGAGCGGCTCCACCAGAACCCCGTCGAGAGCGACGTCGCGGCGACGCTGGCGAGCCTTCGGGCCGTGGTCCGGGCGCGGCGCCTCCGGACGCTTCCCAGCACGCAGCGCGCCTTCAAGCTGGCGACCGAGCTGGGCCGGCGCCTCGCGCTCCCCGCCGACGAGATCGAGGTCCTCGGCTACGTGGCGCGCGTGCACGACGTCGGGATGCTCGCCGTCGGCGAGGATCGCTGGTCGAGCCCGAACGCGTGGGGCGAGTCGGAGCACCGGGACGTCGAGGGACATCCTCAGACGGCGGTCCGTCTTCTTCGCCCTCTCGAGTTCGCGACCCACGTGAACGAAATCATCCTGGCCCACCACGAGCACGTGGATGGGAGCGGCTACCCGCGCGGGCTCCGCGGCGACCAGATTCCGCTCGCCGCTCGCATCGTGGCGGCGGTCGACGCGTTCGAGTCGCTCACCGTCGGGCGGCCCTATCGCGATCCCGTGGGCGACGAGCAGGCATTGGCCGAGCTTCGTCGCGTCTCGGGAAGTCAGTTCGACCCGGACGTCGTCGAATGCCTCGCCGCGATCGTGACGGAGCGGGCGCAATCCTCATCTCCGCCCGCCGGCGCCCTCGAGTCCGCCGTCCGTCCGGCCCCCTCCAAGACGGGAGGCGTGTCGTGAGCCCGGCGGCCATCGAGCTCACCTGGGCGTTGGCCGCTTCGGGCCTGCTCCTCTACGAAGCGGGACGGCGCCGCCGCTCGCTCAGCCGCGACTTGAAGAGTCTCCACGGCTCGCTCGACGCGGCCGTCCAGCGGAACGACCAGCTCTCGGCCGCGGCCGAGGAGATGGGGCGGCTCTACCGTGAGCAGCTCCTCACGAGCAGGCAGCGCGCCGCGCGGCTCCGCAAGGTGCTCGAGATCGCGACTTCCATCAATTCGAATCTCTCGCTCGACAAGGTGCTCCACGAGATCGTCCACGCCGTCCAGGACGCCGTCGGCTACCGAATCGTCCTCCTCCGCGTCCTCAATTCGCGGACCGGCGCATTCGAGGCGCGCGCGTTCGCCGGGCTGGACCGCGACGCCATCACCACGCTCGAGCAGTACGACGTGCCGAAGAGCGAGTACGACACGTGGCTCCGCGACGAATTCAAGATGGGGCGCGCCTACTACGTCCCGCACGACCGGAAGTTCTGGGGCGATCACGACCCGCACAGCTACACGCCCGATCTGGGCGAGCGCGCCGCAGGAGAGTGGCATCACGAGGACGTCCTCTTCGTTCCGCTCGCCGCGAAGGACGGCGTTCCGATCGGCTACCTCTCGGTGGACGACCCGGCGGACCGCCGACGCCCCACGCGGGAGATCGGCGAGATGCTGGAGATCCTCGCGAACCACGCGGTGGTCGCGCTCCAGAACGCGGCTCTCGTGGAGCGGCTCCAGGAGAGCATGGCTCGCCTGGAGGAGGCGACCGAGCGGGCCGAGGAGCTGAACGAGCTCAAATCGAACTTCGTCTCCACCGTCTCCCACGAACTTCGGACGCCGCTCACGGCCATCCAGGCCTACGTGGAGGCGCTCCTCCAGAACGTGGGGAGCACGAACGTCACGATGCAGCGGGACTTCCTCCACGTGATCGACGAGCAGGGCCGGAAGCTGAAGAGCCTCATCGAGGCGATCCTCGACCTGACGCAGCTCGAGTCGGGACGCTTCCGCATGACGCGCGAACCGTTCAACCTGGTCGACGTCGTCGACGAGGTGGTCGGCGTGCTGAAGGGAATGGCCGAACCGAAGCGGATCACGCTCACCACGTCGTACGAGAATCCGGAGGTGATCCTCGAGGCCGATCGGAGTCTGGTCCGCCGGGTTCTCCACAACCTCGGAACCAACGCCATCACCTTCACGCCCGACGGCGGCGCGGTCGCCATTCGCGTCTCGGGCGAGGGGCGTCACGTCCGGATCGTGGTCGAGGACACCGGAATCGGCATCGCGCCCGACGAGATCTCGAAGGTCTTCGACAAGTTCTACCAGAGCGACAACGGACTCTCGCGCGAATACCCGGGCGTGGGCCTCGGGCTCTCCATCGCGAAGAGCATCGTGGAGTGGCACGGCGGGGAAATCGGCGCCGAGAGCGAGCCCGGGCATGGCTCGCGATTCGTCGTGTCGCTTCCGATCACGCGGAGCGACGCCAGCGTGATCACCCACGCCACCTGGTCGCCGGCGCGCTCCGTCTCGGACCACCTGACCCGCCTCACCGTGGAGATGGTGGCCGAGGTCATGAACGCGCGGATCGCGTCGCTCATGCTGGTCGACGGCGAGCGCGAGGAGCTCTACATCAAGGCGGCCCGGGGCCTCCGCGAGGAAGTGGTCTGCGGCACGCGCATCAAGATGGGCGATTCCATCGCTGGGTGGGTGGCGAAGCACGGCCAGCCGCTCCTCGTGACGAACATCGAGGACGATCCCCGCTTCGGGCGCCGGAACCATCATCAGTACGAGACGAAGTCGCTCCTCTCGGTCCCCGTGAAGATCGACGACCGCGTGGTGGGCGTCATCAACATCAACAACAAGATCTCCTGCCTTCCGTTCACCGAGGACGACCAGGCGCTCCTCACCTCGCTCGCCGAGCGGGTGGCGCGCGCGTGGGAACACGCCGCGGCGCACGAGGCGACGGCCGATCAGGCCGAGGGTGCCACGCGCGCCCTCGCCGCGATCATCGACCACACGCGCCGGAGCAAGCTCCGCCTCACGGCGGGGACGATGGCGGCCCGGGCCACGGCGGTGGGGCGGCGCCTCGGGATGAACGAGGAGGAGACCAAGTACCTCGCCTACGCCGCCACCATCCACGACGTCGGCATGGCACACGTCTCGCCGGGGATTCTTCACGAGCCGGGGCAGCTCGACCCCGAGGTCTGGGCCCAGGTCGCCCAGCACCCGGCGCGCGGCGTCGAATTGATGAAACCGATCGAGTTCCAGACCCAAGTGTCCGAAATCATTATGGCGCACCACGAGCGAATGGACGGCCGGGGCTACCCGCGCGGCCTCCACGGGGAGGAGATCCCCCTCGCTTCGAGGATCATCGCGGTGGTCGACGCGCACGAATCGATGACGCTGGGACGCCCATACCGGCTCCCGATGTCGCACGAGGAAGCGGCGACGGAACTCCGGCGGTGCTCGGGAACGCAATTCGATGAACGGGTCGTGGAAGTATTTCTGCAAGTCGTTACAGAGGAAGAAGATACAAAGCTAATCCGGGCTCCAGAAGCGGCGTAAGGGGCCGATATTTCACGTTATGACGATTCCTGGAGGGGGTGATCGGATGTCGAAGGGACGAATCCTCGTCGTGGACGACGAGATCTACATCGTCCACATTCTCGACTTCAGCCTCGGCATGGAGGGCTACGAAGTCCTGACCGCCCTCGACGGCGAGCAAGCGCTCGAGCGGCTGAAGAGCGACAAACCCGATCTCATCGTCCTCGACATCATGATGCCGAAGCTGGACGGCTACGAGGTCTGCCGGACCATCAAGACGAATCCCGCCACGCAGCACATTCCGGTGATCCTTCTCTCCGCGAAGGGGCGGAACGTGGATCAGAAGATGGGATTCGATGTCGGCGCGGATGACTACATCACCAAGCCGTTCAGCCCTCGGAAGCTCGTCGAGCGCATCAACGCGCTCCTTGGGCAGTCCGTTTCGGAAAAGTCGAACACTTCCTCTTCGTAGACCATCCGAACCCCACCTTCCGCGTGGGGGCGAGAAAAGAACGAACCCCGCCGGCTCTACGGAGCCCAATCGCCGGCGGGGTTCGTTCATTTCTCGCCCTGCACCGGTGGTGGTTCACGGATGAGATGCAGGGGTGTGCTCGTTCCTTCGTCCACGGTCGAGGGCGGGAGAGGGAGACGATCGGTGCGGGCGATTGGTTTGCCTCACAGAGCCCGCCCCGATCGTCTCCCTCTCCCGCCCCAACCATGCGCCGAGTGATAGACTGCGCGAATCATGCGTCTAGTCCGCGTAGCCGTCCCCGTTCCGCTGCCAGATCACGAGCACCTCGTCTACTCGATCCCCGACGACGAGCCCGTGACGCCGGGGCTTCGGGTGCTCGTGCCGATGCGCGCTCGGCAGGTGTGGGGGACGGTGCTGGGCGCCGAGCCGGCGCGGGCGGAGGCGCCGGGGTACAAGATCCGCGCGATCTCGGGGATTCCGGAGCCGCGGCTCGTTTTGAGCGAGGAGATCCTCTCGCTGGCGCGCTGGGTGGCCGGCTACTACGCGGCCACGCTCGGGGAAGTGCTTCATGCGGCGGCGCCGGCGCTGACGGGGCTCAAGCGCCGAGCCTCGCGTGCCGCGCCGCTCGAGGAAGAAGGGTGGCACGCGTCGCCGCCTCCCGAGCGCGCCGCGCTCAACGAGGACCAAACAACGGCCCTCACCGCGATCGAATCCGGAATCGCCTCGCGCGCCTTCGCCCCCTTCCTCCTCTACGGCGTCACCGGGAGCGGGAAGACCGCGGTCTACCTCCACGCCGCGAAGAGCACCATCGCGGCTGGGGGGCAGGCGCTCATCCTCGTCCCGGAAATCGCCCTTTCGCCGCAGGCGCTCGACTCCTTCCGCCGGGCCGGGTTCGAGCGCGCGGCGGTCTACCACAGCGGGCTCCTCCCGCGGGAACGCGCGGACGTCTGGCGCGCGGTGGCGGCGGGGGAACTCGACCTCGTCGTCGGGACGCGCTCGGCCGTCTTCCTTCCATTCCCCGATCTTCGGCTCACGGTCGTCGACGAGGAGCAGGACGGGGCATACAAGCAGGACGAGTCGCCGCGCTACCAGGCGCGCGACGTGGCGCTCGTGCGGGCGCAGCGACGCGGGGCGGTGGTGGTCCTCACCACGGCGACGCCGAGCCTCGAGAGCTACGCGCAGGCGGCGCGCGGGGCGTACCGGCTCCTCACGCTCCCGAAGCGCGTCGACGGGCGGCCCCTGGCCACGGTGCGCCTCGCCGACCTGAGAACGTCCGGCCCCGCCGCGTCCCGCATCCTCACGCCGGTTCTCTCGGAGGCCATCGCGCGGACGCTGGAGCGGGGCGAGCAGGGAATCCTCTTCCTCAATCGCCGGGGGCACTCGACCTATCTTCAGTGCCGCGGCTGTGGGCACGTGGCGAAGTGCGATAAGTGCGACGTTCCCTATACCGTCCACAGCGACGAGGCGATCCTCCGCTGCCACTACTGCGGCGCCCGCAAGAAGGTCCCGCAGGCCTGCGGCGCCTGCCACGCCACGGATCTCTGGTTCGGCGGCATCGGGATTCAGAAGGTGGAGCGCGAGGTCGCGCGCCTCTTTCCGGCGGCGCGTCTCGCGCGCCTCGACTTCGACGCCGTGCGGAAACGCGGCTCGGCGTCGGCGATTCTCCGCGCCTTTCGTGAGCGGGAGACCGACTTCCTCCTCGGGACCCAGATGGTCACGAAGGGATTCGATTTCCCGGGCGTGACGCTGGTGGGGGTGATCGTCGCGGACCTCTCGCTCTACCTCCCCGACTTCCGCGCGGCGGAGAGGACCTTTCAGCTCCTCACCCAGGTCGCCGGACGAGCGGGCCGTGGCGACGCGCCGGGAGAGGTGATCATGCAGTCGTACGACCCCGACCATCCGGCTCTTCGCGCGGCCGCGGCGCAGGACTACGCGGCCTTCTTCGCGAAAGAGGCGGAGGAGCGGAAGGAGCTCCACTACCCTCCCTTCGGGCGCCTGGTCGAAATCGAACTCCGCGGGAAGAAGGCGGAGCGAGTTCGGGCCGCCGGCGACGCCATCCGCCGCCTGGTCGCCCGGGCTTCCGGCGACCGCCCGGTCGAGATTCTGGGGCCCGCCCCGATGCCGCTCGCGCGCCTCAAAGGCGAGGAGCGGTGGCACCTCCTCCTTAGAAGCGGCTCTCGGACCGCCCTCAGGGAGACGGTGGCCGCGGCCCTCCCGCGCCTCCGGGAGCTCCGGCACCCCGGGACGCGATGGGCGATCGACGTCGACCCTCAGCAGCTTCTTTAACTGACGAATTGGCAGTACGTTGCACCATGGAACCCACCCCCTCGGCGGGCCCGAATGCCCTTGACAGGGGGGGCTCCTGACGATTGAATCGAACGAATCTGGAACGGGGAGCCCTGATTCCGGGTATTCCATTGCATGGAGGGAAGAATGCTACGGATTCGTCAGCGCGCCGCTCGCCTAGCGACGGCCGTCGCGGCTGTCGTACTCATCGCCGGAGTCACCGCTCCCAAAGCGGAGGCCGGACTCTGCTTCACGAGCGGCAAGGTCTACGTGCAGCAGAAGGTGTACGACAAGGCCGCGCGTTTTCTCGAATGCGCCCGGAACGAAGAGCCGGACAACCTACAGGTCTACGGGCTCCTGGCCTTCTCGCGGAATCAGCTCAAGCAGTATCGCTCCGCCGGCGCCGCCTTCCAGATCGGCATCGAGCTTTCGACCGCGAAGAAGGACGACAAGCACGTGAAGGAGTTGAAGGCGAGCCGCGACGCGGCCCTAGCCGGCCTCTACAACAAGGGGATCGCCGCCATGAGCCGCGCCGGTTCGGTGACGGCCGCCACCGAGCGGACCACCGACGAGGGGACGCCGCAGGCGAAGCTCGAGAAGGAGAAGGGTTCGCCCTCCGATTTCGCTCGCTGGAGCGAGGGCGGGAGCGCGCACGAGGTCTGGTACTACTACAAGGAAGCCATGTCCTATTACTTCCCGCCGACGGGCGAGGATCCGACCGCGACGCCGCTCAAGCCGTTCTCGCTCGGCGGCGATCTCCAGAAGGCTGTCGTCGATTCCGCGGTCTACGGCGACTACGAAGGCGCTTCCAAGGTGATGGACGCCGCCTACAATTTCGAACTGGCGGCCGTGATCGATCCGACGTCGGCCGACGTCTACCAGAATCTCTCCTACCTCTATGAACTGATCGGCCGCGTCGACGACGCCATCGCCGCCGCGAAGCTCGGGCTCCAGTATCGCCCCGGCGATCCGAAGCTGATCCAGAACATGAAGGTCGCCGCCATGGGGCGCGGCAATCGCCTCTACAACGCGGGCAAATTCAAGGACGCGACCACGGCCTACTGGACCGCCATCGCCGCCGATCCGTCGAACGAGGTCGTCTACATCTCGCGGATCGCCGAATCGTGGCTTCAGCACGGCGATCCGATGCAACCCAGCGCCGAGCGGACCGCGGCTTATGACAGCGCCGCCGCGAATTTCCAGCTTCTCTACAGCACGGCGCCGGCCGACTCGCAGGTCGTGCGCGCGAACGCCATTTACAACGTCGCCTTCATCGCGACGCGCAAAGACGATCAGAAGAGCGCCCTGGCCGCGCTTGCCGAAGGCCTGAAGACGTTTCCCGACAACCTCGACCTCCTCGCGCTGGCGGGGCAGGTCCGCTACCAGGCGGGCGACTACGATGGATCGATCGCGGCGCTCCGGCACGCGGTCGAACTCGATGCTCGCGAGTCCGCGTACCACCAGTTCCTCTTCCTCTCGCTCCTGAAGCAGGGAAAGAAGGATGCGTCGGCGGCCGAGTACGCCATGTACAAGGCACTCAGCGAGGGGAAGCAGAGAAAGGGCCAGCAGCTCAAGGTCTGGGTCGACACTGCCGATAATCGTCTAGGACCCGGGAATCAGCTCAAGGCAACGATGGCCGCAAACGGTTATCCGGACGACCTTTACACCTACAGCGATGACGGCAAGACCTTCGAGAGCTGGTTCTACTGGGGCAAGGGGAAGTCGGTCACTTTCATGGAAGGACAGGTCTTTTCGCAGGGGACCTTCCCCGCCCAGAAGTCCAACTGAGCCAAGGGGCTCCGTGGATCGCGGCGTAGCGCTGCGGTCCACGGGGCTTGACAGCCCGCCCGAAGTCGGCTACCTTTCTTGCGTCGCACCAACCTGAATGGCTCGCCGGTAAGGGCCCCACGGTAGCCCATCGCGAACGCCCCCCACAGGGCCGCGAACCCCGAGCCAAGCACTCACCGGAAACCAACGAACCCTTCGACACGACCTTCATCCCCCTCAGAGGACTGCCGCACGGCCTAAGATCATGTCCCGCCCAACCACCCCTGTTCGTCGCCGAGGGCTTGAAGCCCCGGACGGACCAATCACCGAGGAGCCTCAAACGGAAATGGAATCGCAGCAGACGGAAGCCCCGCCGGCGCCCGCCCCCGCGCCCGCCAACGGCGGACAGGGTTCGCCCAAAGGCCTCGACATTCTTCAACTGAAGGGCCGCACGATCGCAGAGTTGATGGAACTGGCGCACTCGCTCGGCATCCAAGGAATCAGCGGGCTCCGAAAGCAGGAGCTGATCTTCAAGATCCTCGAGGGGCAGACCGAGAAGAACGGTCTGATCTTCGCGGAAGGGGTCCTGGAGATCCTCTCCGAGGGATACGGGTTCCTCCGGTCCACCGACTACAACTACCTGCCGGGTCCGGACGACATCTACGTCTCGCCGTCGCAGATCAAGCGGTTCGATCTTCGGACGGGCGACACGGTCTCCGGGCAGGTTCGGCCGCCCAAGGATGGCGAGCGCTACTTCGCCCTCCTGCGCGTCGAGGCGGTCAACTTCGAGTCGCCGGAGGTGGCGAAGGACAAGATCCTCTTCGACAACCTGACGCCCCTCTATCCGCAAGAGAAGCTGCGGCTGGAGCACAAGGCGGACGACATGCCGACGCGGATCATGGATCTCCTGACGCCGATCGGAAAGGGACAGCGCGGACTCATCGTGTCGCCCCCCCGGGCGGGCAAGACGGTGCTTCTCCAGAAGATCGCCAACGCGATCACGGAGAATCACCCCGAGGTCATGCTGATCGTGCTCCTCATCGACGAGCGCCCGGAGGAAGTCACCGACATGGAGCGGAGCGTGAAGGGGGAAGTCGTCTCCTCCACGTTCGACGAGCCGGCGGAGCGACACGTGCAGGTGGCCGACATGGTCATCGAGAAGGCGAAGCGCCTGGTGGAGCACAACCGGGACGTGGTCATCCTCCTCGACTCGATCACGCGGCTCGCCCGCGCGCACAACACGGTCGTGCCGCACTCGGGCAAGATCCTCTCGGGCGGCGTGGACGCGAACGCGCTCCAGAAACCGAAGCGCTTCTTCGGGGCGGCGCGCAACATCGAGAACGGCGGCAGCCTCACCATCATGGCCACCGCCCTCGTCGAGACCGGAAGCCGCATGGACGACGTCATCTTCGAGGAGTTCAAGGGCACTGGTAACATGGAAGTGATTCTCGACAGGAAGCTCGCCGACAAGCGCATCTTCCCGGCCATCGACATCAATCGCTCGGGCACGCGCAAGGAAGAGCTCCTGATGACGGCCGAGGAATTGAACAAGGTTTGGATTCTCCGCAAGTTCCTGAACGAGTTGAATCCCATGGAGGCGATGGAGTTCTTGATCGGCAAGATGAGCCAGACCAAGACGAACAAGAAGTTCCTCGCCATGATGAACACGTAACCCAAATCCCGAGAAGGAAGCCCAGGAGTCAGCCATGAAGAAGAACGTCCATCCGGCTTATTTCAACACGACGATCGTCTGTGCCTGCGGCAGCATCATCGAAACGCGGGCGACCGTGAAGGAAGCGCTGCACGTCGAAATCTGCTCCATGTGCCACCCGTTCTTCACGGGCAAGCAGAAGCTGGTCGACACGGCGGGTCGCATCGAGCGTTTTCGTAGGAAATACGGGATGAAGGAGACCACGCCGTCGGCGTAAGCCGCGCGACGGTTCTCCTCCTGCCCACTCCAGACTCCCGGCAACCGATGCCCGACCGGTACGCGCCAATCGGGGGACAGGCCGTCATCGAGGGGGTGATGATGCGCTCGCCCCACAAGGTGGCCACCGCCGTGCGCCTCTCCGACGGCAGCATCCAGGTCGAATCGCGCGACTACACCTCGGTCTCGCGCCGCTTCCCCATTCTCGGATTGCCGATTCTCCGCGGCGCCGTCGTCCTCGTGGAGTCGCTTCGAATCGGCGTCGCGGCCCTGGCCTATTCGGCGGACGCGGCGGTGAAGTCGGAGCAGGGCGTCGCGAAGAGCGATCGGCGCTACGGCACCCTGGGCCTCGGCATGGGCTTCACGGTGCTCCTCTCCTTCGTTCTCGGATTCGGCGTCTTCTTCTGGCTTCCGCTGAAACTCACCGATCTCACCGGCGTGAAGGGTCCCTTCCTCTACAACCTGATCGACGGGGCCATCCGGCTCGTCTTCTTCCTCGTCTACATCTTCGGCATCGGGCTCTGGAGCGAGATGCAGCGCGTCTTCCAGTACCACGGAGCGGAGCACAAGACGATCCACAACTTGGAATCGGGGCTCGATCTCACGCCCGAGAACGCCGACGGACAGAGCCGCTATCATCCGCGCTGCGGGACGTCGTTCCTCTTCCTGGTCGTCATCGTTTCCTTCATCGTCTTCGCCTTCCTTGGCCGGCCCGTCACGCTCGGCAACCGCCTGGTCCGCTTCGCTCTGATCCCGGTCATCGCGGGCGTTTCCTTCGAGATCATCCGCTTCGCCGGGTCGCATTACGACAAGCCGTGGGTCCGCTGGATGAGCCAGCCCGGCCTCCAGCTGCAGCGTCTCACGACGCGCGAGCCCTCCCGCGACATGCTGGAAGTCGCGATCGCGGCGCTCCGCGCGGTCCTCTAACCGCCGCTCCCCGTGCGCGACGCGCTCGAGAAGGCGAAGGCCCGCTTCGCCGAACTGAACCGCCTCCTGGAAGACCCGGCCATTCACACCAATCCGGGCGAGATGCGCCGCGTCTCCAAGGAGCGGAGCGACCTCCTGAAGCTGGTGAATGCCATCCGCCGCTACGACGAGGTATTGAAGCAGCTCGAGGACAACGAGGGCCTGCTTCGCGGCGAGACCGACGCCGAGCTCCTCGCCATGGCGAAGGCGGAGGTTGAAACCCTCTCCGCCGAGCGCGCGAGGCTGGAGGAAGAACTTCCGCGGCTCCTCCTGCCGCCCGATCCCCTCGACCACCGAAACGTCATCTTGGAAATCCGCGCGGGCGTGGGCGGCGACGAGGCGGGCCTCTTCGCCGGCGAGATGCAGCGGATGTACACGAAGTACGCCGAGCGCCACGGCTGGAAGGTGGAGCTGATGGAGATCAGCGCGGCGAGCGGCGTCGGAGGCGTGAAGGAGGCCATCCTCATGATCGTCGGCGAGGGGGCCTACAGCCGCTTCAAGTACGAGAGCGGCGTCCATCGCGTGCAGCGCGTCCCCGCCACCGAGGCGAGCGGGCGCATCCATACCTCGGCCGTCACCGTGGCCGTCCTTCCCGAGGCCGAAGAGATCGACGTGGAGATCAAGACGTCGGATCTCCTGATCGACGTCTTCCGCGCCGGCGGTCCGGGCGGCCAGAGCGTCAACACGGCAGACTCCGCGGTGCGGATCCGCCACATCCCGACCGGCGTCGTCGTCCAGTGCCAGGACGAGCGCTCGCAGCTGAAGAACAAGAACAAGGCGATGAAGGTCCTTCGCGCGCGGCTCCTCGACCTGGAACGCCAGGAGGCGGACCGGAAGCTGGCGGCCGCGCGGAAATCGCAGGTCTCCACCGGGGACCGAAGCGCCAAGATCCGCACCTACAACTTCCCCCAGGGGCGCGTGACCGATCACCGGATCGGGCTCACGCTCTACCGGCTCCAGGACGCGATGGAAGGGGACCTGGAAGATCTGATCGACGCGCTCTTCGCCGCGGAACAGGCCGAACGGCTCGCGGCCAGCGGGGCCGGGGCGCCGGCATGACGCCCTTCCGGCGCTCTTGAGCCGGACGCGCGCCACTCTGCTCGCCGATCTCCGCGAGCGGTTCCAGCGCGCCGGCATCGACGCGGCGAGCGCCGCCGCCGAAGCCGAACTCCTCCTCCTCCACGCCCTCTCGATGTCGCGGGCCGAGTTCTGGTGCGAGCCCGGCGCCGTGGTCACGCCCGCCGAGTTGGAGCGCGTCGAAGCCCTGGCCTCGCGACGCGAACGGCACGTCCCCATCCAGCAGATCCTCGGCTCCGTCGGTTTTCACGACGTCACGCTGTTCGTGGAGCCGGGGGTCTTCGTGCCGCGCCCCGAGACGGAGTCCCTGGTCGAGGCCGTGCTGGACCGGCTACGCGGCGCGGGCGCCCCGGGGATCGCCGGCTCGGCGGGCGTTGCCGGCGCCGGACCCGCCTCGGGACGGCTCCTCGACCTCGGCACCGGGAGCGGTGCCATCGCCGTGGCCCTCCTCCACGCCCTCCCCGGCTGGACGGGGGTGGCGGTCGACCGCTCGCCGGCCGCCCGCGCCCTGGCCAAGCGGAACGCCGTGGCCAGTGGGGTGGGCGACCGACTTCTGGTAGTGGCGGGGGATTGCTTCGCGATCGCCCCGGCGGGCGGCGGCGCCGCGCCCGCCCTGGCCGACCTCCCCCGGGGCCCGTATGACCTGGTCGTCTCCAATCCCCCCTACATTCCCACCGGCGAGATCGCCCGGCTCATGCCCGAGGTGCGGGACCACGACCCCCGCGAGGCGCTCGACGGCGGAGTGGACGGCCTCGACGCGTACCGGGCCATCGCGAGGTTCCTCCCCGGGCTTTTGCGGGACGGAGGGCTTCTGGCGCTGGAGTTTGGGGACGATCAGGCCGATGCATTGTTGGGCCTCCCCGAGTGGGAGGGTATGATGGGGCCACGCTTGGAGCTGACACAGATATGTCGCGATCTCGCGGGGCGGCAACGGGTCGTCGTAGCAACGTGGAGAGGCGGGGGGCATGAAGCCGGAAATCGGAAGCGACATCGAGCAGAGCGAGAAGACCGGAATCAAGTCGATGGATGAAATCTGGATTCAGGGCGGACGCCGGCTTCAGGGCCGCGTCGCCTGTGGCGGTTCCAAGAACGCGACGCTTCCCGTGCTGGCGGCCGCGATGCTCGCGCCGGGAACGTATCGCTTCTCGAACGTTCCCGACCTGAAAGACATTTCGACCATGGTCGAGATGCTCGGCCGTTTCGGCATCACCGGCGAACGTCCCGAGAAGAACACGCTCATCGTCGACACGAGCCGGCAGGAGAACGCCGAGGCGCCGTACGAACTGGTGAAGACGATGCGCGCGTCGATCTACGTGCTCGGGCCGCTCCTCGCGCGCTACGGCGAGGCCCGCGTCTCGCTTCCGGGCGGCTGCGCCTGGGGCCCGCGTCCCGTCGATCTCCACATCAAGGGAATGGAGGCGCTCGGCGCCGAGGTGGAGATCGATCACGGCTACATCGTGGCACGCGCTCCGAACGGACTTCGCGGCGGAACGATCTCCTTCGATATCTCGAGCGTCGGCGCGACGGGGAACATCCTCATGGCGGCGGCGACCGCCGCGGGACGGACCACCATCGAGAACGCCGCCTGCGAGCCCGAGATCAACGCGCTCGCTGAATTCCTCGTGAAGATGGGCGCGAGCGTCGAGGGGATCGGCACCGCCCGGCTCGTCGTGAACGGCGTGCCGGAGCTCCATCCGGTGGATGCGGCGATGATTCCCGATCGCATCGAGGCGGGGACCCTCCTCGCGGCGGCCGCCATCACCGGCGGCGACGTGGAAGTGACCGGCGTCGATCCGTCTCACCTGGGCGCCGTGCTCAACAAGTTCGAGAACGCGGGCTCGTCGGTGGAGATCTCCGACACCGCGGTCCGCCTCCGCGCGCCCGAGCGTCCGGAGCCATTGAACGTGACGACAAAGCCCTATCCCGGCTTCCCGACCGACATGCAGGCGCAGTTCATGGCGCTTCTCTCGGTCGGAACGGGCGCGAGCACCATCGTCGACACGATCTATCACGACCGCTTCACGCACGTCGCGGAACTGCAGCGTCTGGGCGCCGACATCCGCGTGGAGGGGAACACCGCCTTCGTGCAGGGCGTCGAGAGCCTGAGCGGCGCGCCCGTGATGGCGACCGACCTTCGCGCTTCGGCCGCGCTCATCCTCGCCGGGCTCGTGGCGGGGGGCGAGACGCGCGTCTCGCGCGTCTACCACCTCGACCGCGGCTACGAGCGTCTGGAGGCGAAGCTCGCCTCACTCGGCGCCAGCGTGCGC
>Ga0315278_10002057_pt1 | contig 17830 bp, 16 predicted proteins | sample YL17G06_0_MG_FD_203880 | JGI IMG/M metagenome (GOLD analysis project Ga0315278, IMG submission 203880) | Sediment microbial communities from Yellowstone Lake, YNP, Wyoming, USA - YL17G06_0 | ecosystem: Environmental > Aquatic > Freshwater > Lake > Sediment | place: USA: Wyoming | collected... | reverse complement strand
GCGCGAGGTCGAGGGCGACGTCCTGTTCGATCGCGCATCGCGCGGGCGCTACTCCACCGACGCATCGATCTACCAGATCGAGCCGGTCGGCGTGGTGGTCCCCAGGACCGAGGCCGCCGCGGTCCGCGCGATGGAGATCGCGCTCGAGGCGGGTGTGCCGGTCCTGCCGCGCGGCGCCGGCACCTCGCAGTGCGGCCAGACCGTCGGCGCCGCCCTGGTCATCGATCACTCGAAGCACCTGAACGAGGTGGTCGAGTTCGACCCGGCGCGTGCGACCGTCACGGTCCAACCCGGCGTCGTCCTCGACCGCCTGAACGCGTTCCTGCGCCCGCACGGGCTCTGGTTCCCGGTGGACGTGTCCACCTCGGCGCAGGCCACCCTCGGCGGCATGGCGGGCAACAACTCGTGCGGCTCGCGCTCGATCCGCTACGGCAACATGGTGCACAACGTGCTCGCGATCGACGCGCGCCTCGCCGATGGCACCGGATTCCGGTTCGGCCCGAGCGACGAGGTTGCGGCCGGCCCGGTCGCGTACCGGGCGCTCGCGGCGCAGCTGCACGCGATTGTGCGCCGCGAGGCCGACGAGATCGCGGCGCGGTGGCCGAAGGTCCTGCGCCGCGTGCAGGGCTACAACATCGACATGGTGCAGCCCCACCTGCCGCACAACCTCGCGCATCTTCTGGTCGGTTCCGAGGGCACGCTCGCCTACTCGCAGCGCCTCACGCTGAAGCTCGCGCCCCTGCCGCAGCAAAAAACGCTCGGCGTGTGCCACTTCCCGACGTTCCGCCGCGCGATGGAAAGCGCCCAGCACATCGTCAAGCTCGATCCCGACGCCGTGGAGCTGGTCGACCGCACGATGATCGATCTCGCCCGCGCCAACCGGGCGTTCGAGCCGACCGTGCGCCAGTTCGTACGCGGGGAGCCGGCGGCGATCCTGCTGGTCGAATTCGCGGGCGACGAGCGCGACGCGCAGCGCGCCAAGCTCGCGCGACTGGTCGAGCTGATGGGCGACCTCGGCCTCCCGGGCAACGTCGTCGAGATCACCGACGCGAAGCTCCAGAAGGAAGTCTGGGAGGTGCGCAAGGCCGGCCTCAACATCATGATGTCGATGAAGGGCGACGGCAAGCCCGTGTCCTTCATCGAGGACTGTGCGGTGCCGCTCGAGCACCTCGCCGAGTACACCGACCGGCTCACGCAGGTGTTCGAAAAGCACGGCACCCGTGGCACCTGGTATGCGCATGCGTCCGTCGGCACGCTGCACGTGCGGCCGATCCTCGACATGCGGGCCGACGGCGCCCAGAAGATGCGCGCCATCGCGGAGGAGGCCTGCGCGATGGTGCGCGAGTTCAAGGGCGCCTACTCGGGCGAGCACGGCGATGGCCTGGTGCGCTCGGAGTGGATCGAGCCGATCGTCGGCGGGCGGCTGACGCGCGCGCTCGGCGAAATCAAGGCGCTCTTCGACCCGAAGGGGCTGATGAACCCCGGCAAGATCGTGCGGCCGACGAAGATGGACGACCGCTCGCTCTTCCGGTTCCCGCCCGGCTACGCGCCGCGCAAGCTCGACACTGCGCTCGACTGGTCGGAGTGGAGCCTGCCGGGCGCGCAGTCGCAGGGCTTCGCCGCGGCGGTCGAGATGTGCAACAACAATGGTCACTGCCGCAAGTTCGACGCCGGCACGATGTGCCCGTCGTTCCGCGCGACCGGCGACGAGCAGCATCTCACGCGCGGCCGCGCCAACACCCTGCGGCTCGCCGTCTCGGGCCAGCTCGGCCCCGATGCGTTCACGTCGGAGGCGCTCTACGAGACGATGTCGCTGTGCGTCTCGTGCAAGGGCTGCAAGCGCGAGTGCCCGACCGGCGTCGACATGGCGAAGATGAAAATCGAGTTCCTGCACCACTATCACGGACGCCACGGCCGGTCGCTGAAGGACCGGCTGGTCGCGTTTCTGCCGCGCTACGCATCGGTCGCGTCGCGCATGGCGTGGATGCTGAACTTGCGCGACCGCATCCCGTTCGTCGCGACGCTCACCGAGAAACTCGTCGGATTCTCCGCGCGGCGCCGGCTGCCGGTGTGGCGCGCACGGCCGTTCCTGCGTTCTGCCGCCGGGCGCTACCAGGTCCGGGCGCCGGAGGAATGCGACGTCGTGCTGCTGGCCGACACGTTCAACAACTACTTCGAGCCCGGGAACGCGCACGCCGCGCTCCGCGTCCTGGAAACGGCCGGCTACCGCGTGCACGTTGCGCGCGCGGCAGACGGCGGGCGACCCCTTTGCTGCGGCCGGACCTTTCTGGCGGCCGGCATGGTGAACGAAGCGCGCGCCGAGGCGCGCCGCGTGGTCGATGCGCTCACGCCGTTCATCGCGCGCGGCATTCCCGTCGTGGGTCTGGAGCCGTCGTGCCTGTACGGCCTGCGCGACGAGTTCCTGTCGATGCTGCCCGGCGCGGCGACCGGAACGCTGGCGATGAACGCACTCGTGTTCGAGGAGTTCCTCGCGCGCGAGGCCGACGCCGGGCGCCTCGTGCTGAAGCTCAAACCGCTCGCGGAGAAGAAGGCCCTCCTGCACGGCCATTGCCATCAGAAGGCGTTCGGTGCGATGGGCGCGGTCGAGCGCGCGCTCGCACTCGTGCCCGGGCTCGCGGTCGAGACGATCGAGTCGAGCTGCTGCGGGATGGCGGGCGCGTTCGGCTACGACGCGAAGCACTACGACGTGTCGATGGAGATGGCGGAGGCGTCGCTGCTGCCGAAAGTGCGCGCGGCCGAACCGGGCACGCTGATCGTGGCCGACGGCACGAGCTGCCGCCATCAGATTCGCGACGGCGCCGGGCGCGAGGCGCTCCACGTGGCGCGCGTGCTGGAAAAGGCTCTGGCATAGCGACCGAGGACCTCGATACTCCAATGAACGGCACCTCGAAGTCGCCATGCTTCAACCGTCTCGCCGGCGCGGCCCGAGCCGCGCCAGTGATGAAGACGTGAGCGGTTTGCCGGAGGGCTGGGCGGCGCTGCTCGCGCTCGCGCCCATAACGTTCGCCGGCGCGATCCTCTATGGCCTGTCCGGCTTCGGCTCGGCGCTGATCACGGTGCCGCTTGCCGCGCAGTTCCTGCCGCTGCCGTTCGTGATCGCGACCTTCTCGCTGGTGGATCTCTCGGGCGCGCTGCGGCTCGGGCTCGAGAACCCGCGGCACGCAGTGCGCAGCGAGGTCGTGCGCATGGTCCCGATGATCGTGGCCGGGCTCGCGCTAGGCGCCACGGCGCTGGTGAACATGCCGCGCGCGGCGGGCATGATCGCGCTCGGGCTGTTCATCTCGATCTTCGCGCTCTACAGCCTTGCGCGCCGCGCGAGCCACGGCATCGTCGGTACGCGCTGGGCCTATGTCGCAGGGGTCTCGGGCGGCATCACCGGGACGCTGTTCGGCGCGGGCGGACCGCCTTACGCTATCTACCTCGCGCACCGCCCGCTCACCAAGGAGCAGTACCGCGCCACGCTCACCATGACTTCGATCTTCAGCATCGGGCTGCGCGTGATCGCGTTCCTCATCACCGGGCTCCTCGCTGACGTCAAAGTGTGGATCGCGGCCGCAATCGCGATTCCCGCCACGCTCGCCGGCATCGCGGTCGCCTCGCGCATCTTCCGGCGCATCTCGCGCGAGGCGGTGATGCGCGTGGTCGCGCTGACGCTGCTCGCGGTGGGGGTGTCGCTGGTGGTGCGGGCGGTGGGTGCCTAGGATCGCGTACCCCCGATATCTGCGGGTCCACCGGGCCGCCGCGCGCGACGGCCAGTTGACGGGGGCTGTTTCTTGAATGAAGCGGGTACGCCGCAGGGCGTAAAATTGCCCCGTGCCAGAATTGAGCCGGTTCTTCGGTATCATCATCCGGATGTATGTGGAGGTCGGCGGGCCGCATCACCTGCCGCATTTTCATGCCTATAGTGGGGATGATGTCGGGATCTTCGGCCTCGATCCGGTTGAGTTGATCGCCGGCGAAATGTCCCGGCGCACGCGGCGGCTGGTCGAAGCATGGGCGGAATTGCATCGAGATGAGCTGGTCGAAGACTGGCGGCGATTGCAGCGGGGCGAACGCCCCCTACCCATCGAACCGTTGCATTGACGGAGGAAGGTATGAAACACAGGATCTGCAAGGTCACATCGGTCGAAGTTGCCGGCCCGCACCGGCTTCGCGTCGGATTCGATGACGGGCTTGTTCGGGAGATCGATTTTCTGCCCGTCCTCGCGGGTGCGATGCTCGCGCCCTTGCGCGACCCGGCGCTGTTCAGCCAGGTTCAGATCGACCCTGAAGCGCATACGCTGGTATGGCCGTCTGGCGCGGATTTCGATCCAGCCATGTTGCACGACTGGCCGGAATACGTGGGCGCACTGAACAAGTGGGCGCGGGAACTGGAGCGGCAAACCGCTTGATCGCTCCAATCGCGCGCCATGGGAGACGGCGCGACTGCACGGCGATTGCGATGCGGCAGTCCTAGGCGGTGCGCCTGACTTTCGCTGCGGGCGCCGCACCCTTCGTGCGTGACAGGGCCGCGTTGACCTTCGCAAGCACCTTGCTGCTCACTTGTGCCTGCGCCTCAATCTTGCTCACGTACGCCTGCGACACATCCATGCGCCGCGCAAGCTCCGCCTGTGTGATTCTCGCCTTGATCCGGGCCAGCGCGACCGGACTATCGACGTAGTCCTCCAGGACAAAGGGCACGTAATCGTCCTTCCTGGACCGGGCGGCACTTCGACCGGCAAGGCGCTGCTCGATTTGTCCCCGCATCGCCCGGAACACGGCAATTGGCAGCAAGACGTATTCGTCCTTGCCGTCCAGCGACTTGATCTTTTGCAGCGTCATTTGTATGCCTCCCCGCGGGGTTTGATTCGCTCAATCGCGATGATCTTGACCGCGTCCCGCCGGTCGAAGATCACGCGCCAATCACCGATACGAAACCGGTAATACGGCTCGCCTTGCAACCGCTTCACATCGAGCGCCGGATCGTTCGGGTTCAAGCCGAGCTGGTAGATCCTTTCGGCAATTCTCGCGCGATCCGGCCTTGCTAGGCTTTGCAGTTTCCGCTGCGCCTGCCGTTTGATCACGACGGTTTATGACATGCGTTATATTAACGGTTATAAAAGGTTATGTGTATCCATGGCAAGCCGACCTGAAACACCGTATTCGCGGCCGGCGAAGGGCGTTCTTGCGAAGAGGGATTTTGGCGACGGGAGGACTGGGCCGGGAACCCACCGGCCAGTAGCATCGAAAGGTGGGGCTTACGCCGGAATATCGGGATCCACCTGGCGCTCGAGCCAGGAGATCTGGTCCTTCAGGAGGAGCTTGCGGCGCTTGAGGCGCTGGAGCTGGACCTGGTCGTAGACGAGCTGGTCGCCGAGGCGCTTGATCACGTCGTCAAGATCGCGGTGCTCGATCTTGAGCTGCATGATGCGCTGCTCGAGCATGGCGAGCTCGACTTCATCCACGGGCGCAGCCCCCTCCTTCGCGGGCCATTCTAGCGCTTGCGCAAAGCCCAGGTAAGCAGGCCGATCCCGGCGACGATCATCGGCGCCGAGAGCCACTGCCCCATGCTGAAACCGAACGCAAGCAGGCCCAGAAAATCGTCGGGCTCGCGGAAGTACTCGGCCACGAAGCGGAACACGCCGTACCCGATCAGGAACGCGCCCGACACCGCGCCGGTCGGCCGCGGCTTCGACGAGTAGAGCCACAGAATTACGAAGAGGGCGACGCCCTCGAGCGCGAACTGGTAGAGCTGCGACGGGTGGCGCGGATCGGGGCCCGCGCCGCGGAACACCATGCCCCACGGCACGTCGCGCAGGTTCGATACGACGCGGCCCCAGAGCTCGCCATTGATGAAGTTACCGAGGCGTCCCGCCGCGAGCGCGAGCGGCACGAGCGGCGCGAGGAAGTCGGTGACCTCGAGCCAGCGGAGCCGGTGCTTGCGCGCGACCCACCACACCGCGACCAGCACGCCGAGGAACCCGCCGTGAAACGCCATGCCGCCCTGCCACACCGCGAGGAGTTCGGCCGGGTGCTGCAGGTAGTAACCCGGCTTGTAGAACAGCACGTAGCCGAGCCGCCCGCCGAGAATCACGCCCAACACGCCGAAAAACAGCAGGTCGTCGAGCGCCTGCACCGTCACGCGCGCCGACTTGCCGGCGGCGATGCGCAGGCGGCCGAGGCCGTAGACGGTCGCAAAGCCGATGAGGTACATCAAGCCGTACCAGCGGATGGCGAGCGGGCCGAGCTGTAGCGCGACGGGATCGAAGTTCGGATGGGTGAGCACGCGTGGACGTCCGGCGGGGTGGCGCGCGAAGAATGCCCGAACCCGCGTGCCGAGTAAAATCCGTCGCCCCCTCACCCATGACCGTGCCTCGCGCCGCCGACCCGCACGATCCGCTCGCGCCGTTCCGTTCGCGGGACTACCGTCTGTTCTCGGTCTTCATCCTCGCCACCGGGTTGATCGAGCGGTCGCAGGGCGTCGCGATTGGCTGGGACCTCTACGAGCGCACCGGGTCGGCGCTCGCGCTCGGGTGGGTTGGCCTCGCGCAGTTCGTGCCGGTGATCCTGCTTTTCCTGCCGGCCGGGCAACTCGCCGATCTAGTTGACCGCCGCCGGGTCGCGGCGCTGAGCATGGCGATCTGGGCCGCGGGCAGCGTGCTCCTCGCGGCCGCGTCCCTGCTGGGCGCCGCACCGGGCTGGATTTACGTCGCCGTGATCTGCGTCGGCGCGGGGCAGGTTCTCAACCGCCCGGCGCGCGACGCCCTGCTCCCGCAACTGCTTCCACCGGAGACGGTGGGCCGCGCCCTCGCGTGGAACGCCAGCCTCTTTCAATTCGCTTCGATCGTCGGGCCGGTAGCGGCCGGCCTGCTGATCGCCGCAACCGGAACGGCCACTGCGGTCTATCTCGCCGCGCTCGCGCTCGCGGCCGTCGCTGCGGGAGCGGTGATGCTCATCCGCCGTCGGAGGATCGAGCGGCAGGAGCGACCGCGCTCGCCGCGCGACCTCCTCGCCGGGCTCGTGCACGTCTGGCACACCCGTACGATCCTCGGCGTGATCTCACTCGATCTCTTCGCCGTCCTGTTCGGCGGGGTGACTGCGCTGCTCCCGGTGTTCGCAAAAGACATTCTGCAGGTCGGGCCGACCGGTCTCGGCTGGCTCACGTCGGCGCCGGCGATCGGTGCGCTCGCGATGTCGATCGCACAGGGCGCCATGCGCCCGTTCCGCCACGCCGGCGTGGCGTTCGTCTGGTCGGTGGCGGGATTCGGCGCGGCGATCGTGGTGTTCGGGCTGTCGCCGTGGTTCTGGCTATCGCTTGCGGCGTTGGTCGTGGCGGGAGCGCTCGACAACGTGAGCGTGGTGATCCGGGCGACGGTGGTGCAGCTCCACACGCCGGATGCGCTGCGCGGGCGCGTGTCGGCGGTCAACCGCGTGTTCATCAGCTCGTCGAACGAACTCGGCGCATTCGAGTCGGGCCTGCTCGCGGCGCTCACCAGCCCGGTGTTCACCGCCGTGTTCGGCGGCGTGGCGACGATCGCGTTCGTGCTCGGGGCGCTGCGGCTGTTTCCGGAAGTGCGGAGGATCGGGCGGCTGGGGCGTTGACGCTCAGTTCACCGTTGCGCCCGTCTCCCGGACGACCTTGCCCCACTTGTCGATCTCGGCGCGCAGAAACGCGGGCAGCTCCTGGGGCCCGATGATGCTCACCTCGACGCCGGTCGCCGCGACCGCCTTCTGCACCTCCGGCTCGCGCAACACCTTGGCCGTCTCGGCGTAGAGTCTCTGGACGATCTCGTTCGGCGTGCCTGCGGGCGCGAGCAGCGCGAGCCACAGCGTGGCGTCGTATCCCGGCACGCCCGCCTCGGCGACGGTGGGCACATCGGGAAGATCGGGCGAACGCCTGGGCGTCGAGACGGCGAGCGCGCGCAGCTTGCCGGCGCGCACATGGGGCATGACGTTCGGGATGCCCGCGAACGACACCTTCACCTGCCCCCCGAGAAGGTCCTGCATCGCCGGGCCGCTGCCCTTGTACGGAACGTGACTGAGCTCGATCCCCGCCATCGACGCGAACAGCGCGGAGACGAGGTGCTGCGCGCTGCCGTTGCCGGAGCTCGCATAGTCGATCTTGCCGGGCTGGGCCTTCGCGAGCGCGATCAGCTCCTGCAGCGACTTCACCGGCAACTGCGGGTTCACGACCAGCACATACGGCCCCGCGGCAACCAGCATCACCGACGCGAAATCCTTGAGCGGGTCGTAGGGCAGGTTCTTGTACAGCGCGGGGCTGATGACGTGCGGCGTACCCGTGAAGAGCAGCGTGTAGCCGTCGGGCTTCGACTTGGCGACGAAGTCGGTCCCGATCGTCGCGCCGGCGCCCGGCCGGTTCTCGACGAACACCTGCGGCCCGAGCGCCTCCGAGAGGCGCGGCGCGATGATGCGCGCGGGCACGTCGGCGAACCCGCCGGCCGACAGCGGCACCACCATCCTGACCGGACGGTTCGGGTAGGACTGAGCGAACGCGCTAGGGGTGGAGATAGTGGTGGTGGTGGCGGCGGCGACCAGCGCGAAAGCGAGCGCGACGGTGGGGATCCTCATGGCGCGACCTCCATCGATTCAGCCCAGGTAGACCGGCTCCGGTGGCGCGAAGAACGCGCGCAGGACGTGATACGCGGTCTTGTAGTTCTTCTGCTGGAAGCTCGCGTGCGAGATGCCGGCCATCACCGTGAACTGCTTGTCGGGATTCGGCAGCCGCTTGAAGAACTCGACGAGATCGTCGACGCCCGCGATGCCGTCATATTGCCCGCGCATCACGATCGTCGGCACCGTGATCTTCGCCGGGTCGACGAGCGGCAGCTTCGAGCACATGTCGACGTAGGTGCCGGTCGGCACCGAATCGTCGAGCGCGACGATCGCGTCGGCGAACGCGTTGATCGTCGCCTCGTCGGCGCAACCCGGGTGGTCGCGGCTGAAGATCGACTGCACGAACGCGCGGTCGATCGGCCGGCGGTTCTTCGCCTGGAACTCGGGGAGCTTCTTGCGCCGCTCGGCGAGCGTCGGGCTGCCCTCGCCGGTCCACACGAAGGCGTCGAGCGCGAGCCGCGCCACGCGCTCGGGGTGGCGCTGCGCGAAGAGCGCGGCCCTGAGCGCCCCCGAGGAGATGCCATACATGAGCAGCTTCCGCGCGCCGGTCGTCTTCAGGATGTACTCGGTCCCCGCGGCGAGGTCGTCGGCGCCGTTCGGGATGTCGCAGTTGATCGGCCGCTGCTTGTCGGAGCGGCCGTAGCCCTCGTGATCCATGCACCAGGTGTCGAAGCCGCGCGCGGCGAACCAGTCCATCGCCGACGAATCCGGCCGGCCCGGGACGTGCAGGTCGAAGGTGGGCTGCGACGCCATCGACGAGCCGTGCACGAAGAGCACCGTGCCCTGCTTCGCGACGCCCGGGGCGGCGGGCTTCTGCCAGAGGAAGAGTTTGACGTCTCCCTTGCGGGTCCAGTGTTCCTTGCCTGCAATGGCCATGCGTGCCTCCGTCATTCGAGGGCCGGAAGTCTAGCGCTGCGTGCGCCTTGCCGCGCAGCCAGTGCGCGCGCGGTGGCCACGAACGCCCGCGCCGCGGGCGAACCCTCGCTGCGGCGCCATACGACGCCGACCTCGACCGTCGCGCTGCGCTCCGCCAGCGGCCGGTAGACGACTCCCGTGCGACGCATGCTCAGGAGCGATGCCGGCACCAGCGCCACGCCCATTCCGGCAGCGACCAGGCTCACGATGGTCTGCATCTGGATCGCCTCCTGCTCGACGCGCGGCGAGAATCCGACGCGCCGGCAAAGACCGACGATCTGATCGTAGAGCGAAGTCCCGACCTTCCGCGGGAACAGGATGAAGGGTTCGGCGGCCAGCGACGCGAGCCGGATCGGGCCGCGGCCGCGGAGCTCGCGCCGCGCCGCGGGCAGCGCCGCGACGAGCACATCGCGATGCAGCGTCGCGTACTCGAGCGCCGGATCGTCGGCCGGGGGCAGCACCAGCGCGACGTCGATCTCGCCCTGTCGCAACGCGGCGAGGAGCACGTCGCTCGTCGCCTCGCGCAGCGCGAGCCGCACGCCGGGATGGAGGCGGTGAAACTCGGGGAGTACGGCCGGGAGCACGTTGTACGCCGCCAGGCCGATGAATCCGAGCGCAAGCGTGCCGACCTCGCCGGCCGCGTGCGCGCGTGCGCCGGCCTTCAGCGCGTCGGCGTCGCGCAGCAGCCGCCGCGCCTCGGGGAGCAGCGCGGCGCCCGCAGGCGTCAGCGCGACCGTGCGCTTCGTGCGCGTGAGGAGCGGCGTGCCGAGCTCGTCCTCCAGCGCGCGAATCTGGCGTGACAGCGGCGGCTGTGAAAGGTGCAGCGTCCGCGCTGCGCGGGCGAAGCTCAGATGCTCCGCGACCGCCACGAAGTAGCGCACATGGCGCAGCTCCATTGATGCCTCCCGGGTATTGCTATCCCGATATTAATGTATTGGACGGTATCAGTGGCGTGCCCCAGAATCGCTGCGACGACTGGGCGGCAGCGGCTAAACTTCGCGCTCTTCGCACTTTGCAGCTAACAGGAGGAGGTTCGGCATGGCCGACAACGAGAAACGGGGGACCCCTTCCCTTCCCCCGAATTGGCGTTCCAAGATGATCACCGGCGGGGTGGCGCGCTCGCCCAACCGCGCGATGCTGCGCGCGGTCGGTTTCGGCGACACCGATTTCGAAAAGCCGATCGTCGGCGTGGCGAACGGCCACTCGAACATGAACCCGTGCAACGCCGGAATCCAGCCGCTGGTCGACCGTGCGATGGCGGCGCTCTCGGAAGCGGGCGCGATGCCGCAGGTGTTCGGCGTGCCCACCATCACCGACGGCATCGGCATGGGCACCGAGGCAATGAAGTACTCGCTCGTGTCGCGCGAAGTCATCGCGGACACGATCGAGACGAGCGTGAACGGTCAGGCGATGGACGGCGTGGTCGTGGTCGGCGGCTGCGACAAGAACATGCCCGGCGGCATGATGGCGATCGCCCGCATGAACGTGCCCGGGATCTACGTCTACGCCGGCACGATCAAGCCCGGCAAGTGGAAGGGGCAGGACCTCACCGTGGTCTCGGTGTTCGAGGCGGTGGGCGCCTACACCGCCGGCAAGATGAGCGACGAGGACTTCATCGGGATCGAGAAGAACGCCTGTCCCTCGGTCGGCGCCTGCGGCGGCATGTTCACCGCCAACACCATGAGCTCGTCGTTCGAGGCGCTCGGGATGAGCGTGCTCGGCAGCTCGCAGATGGCCTCGCCCGATCCCGAGAAGGCCGACTCGGCCGCGGTCTCGGCCCGGGTGCTGGTGAACGCGATCCGGAACAACCTCCGTCCGCGCGAGATCATCACCCGCAAGTCGATCGAGAACGCGATTGCCCTCGTGATGGCGACCGGCGGCTCGACTAATGCCGTACTGCACTACCTGGCGATCGCGGCGGCGGCGGGCGTGAAGTGGACCATCGACGACTTCGAGCGCGTGCGGCGCAAGGTGCCGGTGCTGTGCAACCTCAAACCCTCGGGGCGCTACGTCGCCACCGATTTCCACAAGGCCGGCGGCGTACCACAGGTGCTCAAGATGCTGCTCGTGCACGGTCTCCTGCACGGCGACTGCAAGACCATCACCGGTCGCACGATGGCCGCGGAGCTTCAAGATATTCCGGACGCCCCGCGCAAGGATCAGGACGTGATCCGGCCGTGGGACCAGCCCATGTATGCACAGGGGCACTTGGCGATCCTCAAGGGCAACCTCGCCCCCGAGGGTTGCGTCGCCAAGATCACCGGCCTCAAGAAAACCTCGATCACCGGCCCCGCGCGCGTGTTCGACTCCGAGCCCGAGTGCATGAAGGCGATCATGGCGAAGAAGATCAAGCCGGGCGACGTGGTCGTGATCCGCTACGAAGGCCCGAAGGGCGGGCCGGGGATGCAGGAGATGCTCGCGCCCACCTCGGCGCTCATCGGCCAGGGACTCGGCGATTCGATCGGGCTGATTACCGACGGCCGCTTCTCCGGGGGGACGTGGGGAATGGTGGTCGGCCACGTCGCGCCCGAGGCCTACATGGGCGGGCCGATCGCGCTCGTGAGAGAGGGCGACGCGATCACCATCGACGCGAAGAAGCACCTCGTCCAGGTCAATGTTTCCGCGAAAGAGCTCGCCGCGCGGCGCAAGAAGTGGAAGCAGCCCAAGCCGCGCTACACGACAGGGCTGCTCGCGAAGTACATGAAACTGGTGTCCACCGCGAGCAGGGGTGCCATAACGGATTGGAGCGAGTAGCGTAAGCGACGAGCTGACGACGTTCCCCTCGCCCATGCCGACAGGCAGTGGGAGAGGGGCTAGGGGTGAGGGTCACGGATTGGACCGAGTAGCCGGATCGCCGCGAGTCGCGGTACCCTTTCGTCCGCTCAAGGGGAGGGGCGGACGATGCGCGCGATCCTGGTTGCCAATCCGAAGGGCGGCAGCGGCAAGACGACGCTCGCCACCAATCTGGCGGGGTGCCTCGCGCACGCCGGCGAGGCGGTCTGCCTGTGGGATCTCGACCGGCAGCACTCGTCGCTCGAGTGGCTGAAGCTGCGGCCGTCCTATCTGCCCAAGATCGTGCGCCTCGATGAGCGCGAGCACCTGCCGAAGAAGGCGCAGTGGCTGGTGCTCGACTCGCCCGCGGGCCTGCACGGCAAGCGCCTCACCGAGATGGTCAAGGAGGCGCACAAGGTGCTGGTGCCGATCCAGCCGTCGCTCTACGACATCGCCGCCACGCGCGACTTTCTCGCGGAGCTGAAGGAGGAGAAGGCGATCCGCAAGCACAAGGCCTTCGTCGGGATCATCGGCAGCCGCGTCGACCCGCGCACGCGCGCGGGGACCCAGCTCATCACCTACATCCGCGAGCACGACATGCCGCTGGTCGGCTGGGTGCGCGACACGACGATGTACGCCAACGCCGCGTTCGAGGGCCGCTCGATCTTCGACCTGCCGAACTGGCAGGCCGAGCGTGAGGTGGCGATGTGGCAGCCGATCCTGGAGTGGGTGAAGGGGGACTGAGCTACTTCGCGCCCAGTCGCTTGAGCGCGCGGTCGTAATAGCTGAAGTCGAGATACTTCTCGGGCGCGGGCGGCTTGCCGCCCCACTGACCCTCGATCTCGGCGCGCAGGGCGAGCACGGTGCGGAAGCCTTCCATGTCGAAGCGGGCGTCCGGCGCGAGGCCAAAGCCGGGGATCATCAGCTGCTCGATCGTCTGCTCGGCTACCTTCGGATCGAGTTTGAGGCGTTTCGCGAGCACGGCCGCGGCCTCGGCCCGGTTCGCCGGGTCCATCGCGACGCGCAGCGACTCGACGTAGGCGGCGAGGTAACGCTCGAGGACCTCTGCATTCGCTTGTGCCCAGGGCCGCATCACGAAGGCGCCGGTCGCTTGATACGCGCCGATGAAGTCACGCTGGCGGCCGAGGCTCTTGAGCCCCTTCTCGCGGATCATGATCGAGAACGGGAGATTGACCATCCCGCCGCCGAGCTCGGGATCGGCCGCGATCGCCTGCGAGCGCTGCAGCGTGCCGCCGACCGGCCGCACCGTGTAGTCGCGCCCTTCGATCAGCCCGTTGTTCTTGAGGATCTTCTTTGCAACGAGCGCGTAGGCGGTATTCGGCGCGTCTACGGCAAGGACCTTGCCGCGCATGTCGGCGACGGAGTTGATCTCCGGACGCACCATGAACTCGTTCATGCTCGCATCGCCGCCCATGACGATGACCGTGTCGCGACCGGCGGTCTCGACCATCGCGACCGCGTTGTCGATTCCCGCGTGCGCGACCTCGAACTTGCCTTCCGCGAGCCCGGCGCGCTGCGCGTCCGAGTTGGGGGTGTTCTGCAGGTCGATCTTCAGTCCGTGCTTGGCGAAGATGCCGCGCTCGAGCCCGATGAAGATGGCGAGGTTCTGCGATCCGGGGAACACGTTGACGCGCAGCGGCGTCTCCTGCGCCGCGGCGGCGCCGGCCGAAGCGGCGAGCGCGACGGTCAGCAATGCTTTCAGTCCTGGTTTCATGGGTTCCTCGTCTGATTGAGTCGTCCTACGCCAACGCGGCCTTGACGCGTTCGGGGGTAAAGGGGATGTCGCGCAGCCGCCGGCCGGTCGCCGCAGCGAACGCGTTTGCGATCGCGGCAGCCGCAGGGCCCTGCGAGCCTTCGCCGACGCCGAGATAGCGCTCGGTCGGACGCTGGATCACCTCGACCTCGACCGCAGGCACTTCGCTGAAGCGCAGGATCGGGTAGTCGCTCCAGCTTTTCGTCTTGACCCCGGAACGGTCGAACTTGAGTGCTTCCTTGAGCGTCCAGCTCGACGACTGGATGATGCCGCCTTCGATCTGGTTCACGACCCCGTCGGGATTGACGGCCAGCCCGGCGTCGACCGCCGACCAGGCGCGCGCGACGCGCACCACGCCGGTCGCGCGATCCACCTCGACGTCCGCGACGACGGCGCAGTAGCAGGACAGATTCTTGTACTTCGCGAACCCGATGCCCCGCCCGCGCAGCACCGGTCCTGCGCCGGCGTCGCCGAGCGCGCCGGCTTTCCAGCTGCTCTTGCGCGCCGCCGCCTCGATCACGGCGCGCGCCCGCGCGTCGCTCAGGTGCCGCAGCCGGAACTCGACCGGATCCGCGCCGGCCGCCGCCGCCGCTTCGTCCATGAACGACTCGATCGCGAACACATTCGCGTATGCCCCGAGCGTCCGCAGCGCGGAGGTGCGCAGCGGCGCGTCGGTCATGTAGTGCTTCTGGATCTTCTGGCTCGCGAAGTCGTACAACGGGATCGCGTTGCGATCCGAGCCGCCCGCGGGCTGCGGGACGTCGGCGGGGAAAGTCGGCTTGGACGGCTTCGCGACGTCCCATGCGGCAAGGAGGTTCACGCCTTCCCGTCCACCCGGCCGGGTCGTGTGCGGGTAGCTCCACAGGTCGTGCTGCCAGTCGACGATACGGCCTTGCGCGTCCAGTCCGGCGCGCATCTTCATGATCATCGCCGAGCCGAACGGCTCCCACATGAACTCGTCGTCGCGCATCCACTGCAGCCGGACCGGCTTGCCGGGAATCGCGCGGGCGATGAGCGCCGCGTCGAAGGCGACATCGTCCGCGCCGTTCTGCCCGTAGCAGCCCGAGCCCTCCATGTGCACGCAGGTGATCGCCTTCGGATCGACGCCGAGGGCACGCGCCATGTCGCCACGCAGCGGGAACACGCCCTGGCTGTGCGTCCACACGGTGAGCTTGCCGTCCGCGGCCTGGGCAACCGCGCACGACGGGCCGATCGACGCGTGGAGCTGGTACGGCCGCGTGTACCGCGCCTCGATGCGCTTCGCCACGGCGGGCGCGTCGGGCGTCTTCTTCTCGTTCACGGTCACGTCCTGCGCCGGCAATCCCGGATCGGCGCGGCCGAACGTGTCGGCGAGCGTCGTGGGCAGCTCGGGACGCATCCACACGGTCGACTCGCGCAAAGCCTCGCGCGCCTTGATCGCTTGTTCCTCGCGCTCGCACGCGACCGCCAGGAAGTTGCCGTCGCGCACGACCGCGACGACCCCGGGCATTGCCTTCACGCTCGCGACATCGACGCTCACGAGCTCCGCGCGCGGCGATGGCGGCCGCACGACGCGCGCATGCAGCATCCCGGGGAACCGGAGGTCCTGCACGTACGCGCGCGCGCCCGTGAACTTCGGCGGGATATCGCGCCGGATCAGGCTCTGCCCGACGTACTTGTATTCGCCCGGCGGCTTCGGCTCTGCCTGCGCGGTGGCCTCGCGCCGGAGCATGGCATCCGAGGTGACCTCCCAGTAGGTCGCCTGCTTGCCGCCGGGTGCGCCGATCGTGCCGTCCACGACCTTCAGACCGCCGGGCGCGACGCCCAGCTTCGCCGCCGCGGCGCCGAGCAAGAGCTCGCGTGCCTCCGCGCAGGCGAACTTGACCGCGGTGCCGCTCTGTTCCATCGACTGGCTGCCCGCGGTGACGCCTTCGTCCGGCGTGCGCGACGTGTCGCCGGTCACCATCTCGATGCGCTTGTAGTCCACATCGAGCTCGTCGGCCGCGATCTGCGCGATCGCGGTGGCGATGCCCTGCCCAAGCTCGATCTTGCCGGTGAACACCGTCACCGTGCCATTGGCGTTGACACGCAACCACGAGGCGAGCATGCGGTTGTTGTTGAGGCTGCCCGGTAACCGGGCCGGGGCCGCGGACTGTCCGAGCACCGCGTCGGGTGCGAGCGCGATGCCGACCGTCAGTGCCGCGGTCGTCTTGAGGAACTCGCGGCGCGAGGAATCGAGAGCGGTGCTCATGCAACACCTCCCTCAGCGGCGCGGCGGACTGCACGCACGATGCGGTTGTGCGACCCGCAACGGCAAAGATGCCCTTCGAGCGCACGCTTCACGTCGGCCTCGGTCGGCTTCGGATTACGTGCGAGCAGCGCCTGCGCCGCTATCACCATGCCGTTCCCGCAGAAACCGCATTGGCACGCCTGCTCCTGAATGAAGGCGCGCTGCAGGGCGCCTGGCTTCTCGGCCGTGCCCAGGCCTTCGAGCGTGGTGATTGCGCCTTTCGCGGCGACCGAGACGGGAAGCACGCACGACCGCTGCTCCCGCCCATCGACCAGCACGCTGCACGCGCCGCACTGCGCCTGGCCGCACCCGTACTTGGCGCCGTTCAGCTCGAGATCGTTGCGCAGGACGTAGAGCAAAGGGGTGTCGGGCTCGACCGTGACCGAACGGGTCGCGCCGTTCACTCGCAGCGTGAACGTTGCCGGCATGAAAATCCTCCTTAGGGTGCCGCTGCTGTGGTTCTTATGAGATCGATTGCAAGGATAGCCCTCGCCGCCGAACGTGGAAAGCGCTCGCTTCCGTTGCGGCGCAGCGACGCAACGGGCTAGTCGCCCTTCCGGGGCAGCTCGATGTCGGTTAGCGCCGCGAACATCTTGATCACCGCCGAATCGTCCTCGCCGCCGTGGCCATGGGCGCTCGTGGCGAGGAACATCTGGTGCGCGGTCGCAGTGAGCGGCAGGGGAAACGTGAGCTTGCGCGCCGAGTCGAGCACGATCCCGAGATCCTTGACGAAGATGTTCACCGCTGAGAGCGGCGTGTAGTCCCCTGCGAGGATGTGCGGCGCGCGGTTCTGGAACATCCACGAGCTCCCAGCCGAGTTCGAGATGACCTCATACAGCACCTTCGGGTCGGCACCGGCCTTGATGCCCAGGGCCATCGCCTCCGCCATTGCGGCGATGTGCACCCCAGCAAGGAGCTGGTTGATCATCTTTACCCTCGAGCCCATGCCGGGCGAATCGCCCAGGCGGTAGACTTTCGTCGCGATCGCGGCGAGCACGTCCTCGCACGCGGCGAAGGTGTCGGCCGCGCCCGAGGCCATGATCGTCATCTGTCCGGCGGCGGCCTTTGCGGCGCCGCCCGACACGGGCGCGTCGAGCATCAGCACGCCGCGTTCGGCGAGCCGCGTGCCGAGGCGCTCCGCGAAATCCGGTGGCAGCGTCACGCTCATGATCACGACCGAACCCGCCGCGAGCGCCTCAGCGGCACCGCCCTCGCCGAAGAGCACGCGCTCGGTCTGGTCCGCGTTCACGACCAGGACCGTGACGACCTCGCATTCCCGCGCAAGCGCCGCCGGCGTCGCGTGCGGGACGCCGCCTTCCTTGGCAAACGCATCGAGCATATCTTTGCGGACGTCGCACGCGTGTGTCCTGAAGCCCGCCCGAAGGAGCGACCGCGCCACGCCGAGGCCCATCGCGCCGAGTCCGATTACACCGACGTGTCTGCTCGCCATGCGCACCTCCGTTCAA